>JAABUZ0100004095.1_pt1 | contig 20551 bp, 19 predicted proteins | sample 5562091 | NCBI WGS metagenome assembly JAABUZ01 (sample SAMN12813069, study PRJNA571459) | rock metagenome | isolation source: Antarctica rocks | place: Antarctica: Victoria Land, Linnaeus Terrace sud | collected 2015-12-21 | reverse complement strand
AAACCTTACTTTCTTCCTTCACCAGCTTCTCCCAACCCAGGTCTTTGAGGCTGTTATTGCGGCGTAGCGGACGAGTTACCAGTTCTAGGATGTCACGGGCATTCGTAAAGCCGTGAATCTGAGCGAAGGTAAACTCTACCGACCACTTAGTATTGAAACCTCTTGCCTCTAAAGGGTTAGCATGAGCCATGCCAGTGATTACCAAATCTGGCTTTAGTTGTTTAATCCGCTGAATCTGGTTGTAGTTATCGGGCTTTTCGACAATCCGGGGTGTGGGAACGCCCATTTCATGGCAAGTCTTCGTCAGCAGAGCCAACTCAGCTGCTTGATAGCGCTTATCCATGTATGGGATACCGATTTCAGGCACCGTCATGCCGCAACGAACCAGGAACCGCCCCAAAGATATCTCCAGCAGGTTATCTCCCATGAAGAAGACAGACTTGCCGCGAATCAACTGAAGGTAGTCTTCCAGGTTTTCCCAGACTTTGGCTTCCCGCTCATCCATTCCTTTCGGTTCAATTCCAAACACTGAGCAGATTTTTTCAATCCAGGCGCGAGTGCCATCGGGACCAATCGGGAAGGGCGCACCGATGAGTTTACACTTACGACGGCGCATCAGGGTAGTAGCAGTACGGCTGAGGAAGGGATTCACTCCAGCGACGTAATAGCCTTCTTCCAAAACTGGTAGTTCGGTGTAACGCTTCGCAGGTAGCCAGCCAGAAACTTTAATCCCCTGCTTTTTCAGTTCCAGCGTCAACTGGGTGACAACGGGATCAGGTAGGGAACCGAAAAGAACCAAGGGTGGATGCTTGACATATTCGGATTCTTCGGCAGCTACATCTTCTTTCTTACGACCGAAGTTGAGCAGTTTTGAAATAGCATTGCGTTCGTTCTTTTCGGCTTCCGCCACTGGTGCCTTATCAGGACAACGAGCTGCCATTGACGCCAGCACCGTATCTTCCCCTTGGGTGAAGGCGTAATCTAAACCATTGGCACGAGCCACCACAATGGGAATGCCAATTTCGCTTTCTAGCTTGGGTGCCAAGCCCTCCAAATCCATCTTGATGATTTCTGTGGTGCAGGTGCCGATCCACACAATCACACTAGGATTGCGATCGCGCTTAATCTGCAAACACAACCGCTTCAACTCCTCATAGTCATTCAGCTGAGCCGAAATATCCCCTTCTTCCAGTTCCGCCATTGCATAGCGAGGTTCAGCAAAAATCATCACCCCCATGGCGTTTTGCAAGAAGTAGCCACAAGTCTTCGTACCAATCACCAAAAAGAAGCTATCTTCAATCTTTTGGTATAGCCACGCCACACAGCTAATTGGGCAAAACGTGTGGTAATTACCGGTTTCACACTCAAAATTCAGAGCTTCAGGTTGAGCTACAGTCATAAATCAGATTTTCTCCCCTTGATTTTAAAAAAGTAGGCAGGCTGCTGGCGTTCAGGAGTCCTTCTGACTACTTTGATATTTCTTGTTCCCTAAGTGTCCCTTTTGCCCGCTTGCTTAGACTCCGAGCTAGTCTCTTCACCCCAGACATCCGGCAAAGTATCGCCAATTTCGCCTAGTTGGGCGGCTCTCGGCGTCTCAGGAAACTCGTTATCCGATTCCGGCAGCGCCGTTTCGTCCGCTATTTCATCTAGCAAAATATCACTCAATACGTCCGCGTCGGTTGCACTCAGCACTACGATGGTTTCGTCATCAGAGTTATCAAGCAACATCTCGTCTACTAGATCCGACTCTACTTCAGTCAGCGCTTCAATCACACTGTCCATGTAATCAGACTGTTGCAGCATCGTTGCCACTTCGTCATCAGACATACCTAATGATTCCTCTTGTAGATTGAAGCGGTTGCCCAGCATCAGGTTCGGGTCAAAATTCAACTCCAGCACTTCAATCAGGGCATCGGCAGCCGGATTCAGCTGAGAAAAGGGCAACATCAACTGCCCTAGTTCTGGTTCGAGCGCATTGACGGCTCCCAGGATGAGGTAAGAAGATGGTCGCTTGCCGCCATCGGGGGTGTAAACAGATTCCACCTCCATTTGCAGGGTGAGCCAGGAACGATTTTCCTGGAAAAATTGCAGCCACTTTTGCTTTAACGAGGCCATCAGGTTATCAAAAAAAGCCATCGTATCTATACCTCATCCTCAAAACTAGACTCTTAGACCATCATCAAGTCTAGTTCTTCTTCCTGAGTTGTCACTTCTGGTTTGACCGGATTGAGGTAGAAGTCAGACAGCAACGAGAACAACTCCCGGTCTGGGGAGTCATTAGGCACAACACCTTCAGGGCGCGCCAGAATTTGGTCGGCAATGCTGAGGTAGTAATCGCAGACGTAATTGAGCGAAGGGTCAGACTCTGCCATTTCAAACAAAGTTTTACCCTTTACACGGGATATACGGATGTCCTCAATCAGGGGCAAAACTTCCAGCACCGGCATCGGCACCGCTTCAACATATTTTTCAATCAGGTCACGCTTGACGGTGCGGTTACCGATCAATCCAGCTAGACGCAGGGGGTGAGTCCGGGCTTTCTCCCGTACCGAAGCGGCAATGCGGTTAGCGGCAAACAAGGCATCAAACCCATTATCCGTCACAATCAGGCAGTAGTCGGCGTAGTTGAGGGGAGCGGCAAAGCCGCCACAAACCACGTCGCCCAGCACGTCAAACAGGATGACATCGTACTCGTCAAAAGCGTTGAGTTCTTTCAGCAGCTTTACTGTCTCGCCTACAACATAGCCGCCACAACCAGCACCTGCTGGGGGACCACCAGCTTCTACACAGTCCACACCACCATAGCCCTTATAAATCACATCTTCAGGCCAGACATCCTCATAGTGGTAGTCCTTTTCCTGCAGCGTGTCAATAATAGTGGGGATCAGGAACCCGGTGAGGGTGAAGGTGCTGTCGTGCTTGGGGTCGCAGCCAATTTGCAGCACTTTCTTGCCGCGTTTGGCGAGGGCGACGGAGATGTTACAGCTAGTTGTGGATTTCCCGATGCCGCCTTTTCCGTATACTGCAAGTTTCACTTTCAGTTGGCTCCTACTGTTGCTTGTTAAACCCTGGGCTAAAGAAAGCGCTTCACTAGCCCGCTTTTTAACATTCGTGATCTCTATTGAATGCAATTATTGTCCAACTACAGGAGAAAAGAAAGGGGTCTTTCAGGCAAAGTAGGGTTTAAAACTGATTAATTTTAATTAAATACATGATTTAAAGACTCTAATTGCACTAATTCCATTTTAACTTACAATAACCCTAAAAAAAGGTTTTTATAAACCAATTTAATTAAATTAAGTTACAAAAGACAAAAAAATCTGGCTCAATAGTCTGCCCAAGTGCCAACAGTGGTGGTTTCATGGTAAGACGAGGGTGAGCGATCGCTCTAGAATTATTAGGACTTACGCCTCGAAACCCGGTTGATGCCAAAAACCTTGGGTTTATCTGACCGAGTCTCACCAAGAAACTGGGTTTTACAACACAAGCGTGTGTAAGTCCTAATTATGTTAAAAATGATTAAACTTATAGGTAAAAATAAAGTTTTATAACGCGGTGACAGTCGGCATTGCGCGATCGGCCGTTGGCAGATATTGTGAGCAAATGCTCGCGATCGCATCCCACCTGGCACAGGTAGAGAGGGTAATCGCGCATAACACAACTGAAGCGCTTCAGCAAACATCGTTCGCCATTTCCTGTAAAGATTGCCAGCCAGCCTCCCACTGGGATCGCTCTTGTAACAATTTAGCGTTGAGCCAGAAACGGACATTAGGGTCACAGGCAGCAACCATCTCCGCAAACACCCACCGACCTTGGTTTTTACGGTTGACCACCTGGAAGTGACGCCAGCCATCTACTTTCTGCTGGGCAGTCCATTTAGAACCAACTAAATAAGGAAATTTTTGCTTTCTGGGCATCTGGCTTTTGGTTATGAAGGAATAAAACCCGGATAGTGCATCGGTTGATGGGCGGCAATACCTATCTGGGAAGACGTAAACACCGATCTAGACGATTACAATATGCTACCTACAATGAGCGATAGGGACAGCAGTCAGCCATAGTCAATCGTCATTCCTCTGCGCTCTCTGTGTCTCTGTGGTTCATCACTTCTATCACCACTCAAAGAGGATAACGAATGCAACCAACCGATCCCAATAAGTTTACAGAGAAAGCCTGGGAAGCGATCGCCCATACCCCAGACATCGTTAAGGCAGCTCAGCAACAGCAGATTGAAAGCGAACATCTGATGAAATCGCTGCTGGAGCAAGAAGGGCTAGCCGTCACCATTCTTACCAAGTGTGGGGTTAACTTAGAAAAACTACGCACTCGCACCGAAGACTTCATTCGGCGTAAGCCTAAGGTTACAGGTAGCGGTAGTGCCGTCTACTTGGGGCGTAGTCTGGAAACACTCCTAGATCGAGCTGAAGCGCATCGTAAAGAGTTTCAAGATGACTTCATCTCGATAGAGCACTTATTACTGGCTTACCCTAAAGACGATCGCTTTGGCAAAAGCTTAGCCCAAGAATTTGGCTTAAACGAAGCAAAGCTAAAGAGTACGATTGAAGAAGTTCGTGGGAGTCAGAAAGTGACCGACCAAAATCCAGAAGGCAAGTACGAAGCACTGGAAAAATATGGGCGTGACCTCACGGAAGCTGCGCGTCAAGGTAAGCTAGACCCAGTAATTGGGCGGGATGATGAAATTCGCCGCACGATTCAGATTCTTTCGCGTCGCACCAAGAATAACCCCGTGCTAATTGGAGAACCCGGGGTGGGTAAAACGGCGATTGTTGAAGGACTAGCTCAGCGGATTATTGCCGATGATGTACCCGAGTCGCTAAAAGACCGTAAGCTGATCGCCCTAGATATGGGCGCTTTGATTGCTGGTGCCAAGTTCCGGGGTGAATTTGAAGAGCGTTTGAAAGCCGTGTTGAAGGAAGTTATGGATTCCGGCGGCAGCATCATTCTGTTCATTGATGAAATTCACACTGTCGTCGGGGCGGGTGCTACCCAAGGCGCAATGGATGCCAGTAACCTGCTCAAGCCGATGCTGGCACGGGGTGAACTGCGCTGTATTGGTGCCACAACTCTAGATGAGTACCGTAAGTACATTGAGAAAGATGCAGCCCTAGAACGGCGCTTTCAACAAGTGTATGTGGATCAGCCCAGTGTGGAAGATACCATCTCGATCTTGCGGGGACTTAGAGATCGGTATGAGGTACACCACGGGGTCACGATTTCCGACAGTGCCTTAGTCGCAGCAGCAATCCTATCTTCCCGTTATATCAGCGATCGCTTCTTGCCCGATAAAGCAATTGACCTCGTAGACGAAGCATCTGCCCGACTGAAAATGGAGAATACCTCCAAGCCAGAAGAACTCGATGAAATCGACCGCAAGATTCGCCAGATGGAAATGGAGCGGCTGTCGGTGCAAAAAGAAAGCAACCCAGCTTCTAAAGAGCGGCTGGAAAGACTAGACAAAGAACTCGCCGTTCTCAAAGAAGATCAACGGTCTCTGAGTGCTCAATGGCAGTCTGAAAAAGACATTAGGGATAAAATTAAGACAGTTAAAGAAGAGCTCAACCGGGTCAACGTTGAGATCCAACAAGCGGAACGAGACTATGACCTCAACCGGGCAGCTGAGCTGAAATACGGTAAGTTGACTGATTTGCACCGGCAGCTAGAAGCAGCTGAAAGCCAACGGGCTAAAGCTCAAATGAGTACGAGTAGTCAATCCCTACTGCGTGAGGAAGTGACTGAAGCTGACATTGCTGAAGTCATTTCTAAATGGACGGGGATTCCGCTCAGCAAGCTAGTTGAAACCGAGAAAGAAAAACTTCTGCAATTAGAAGATGAACTGCACCGCCGAGTTATTGGGCAGGATGAGGCTGTTACTGCTGTGGCGGATGCGATTCAGCGATCGCGTGCAGGCTTGGCAGATCCTAATCGCCCCACTGCTAGCTTTATCTTTCTTGGTCCCACCGGGGTAGGTAAGACGGAACTGGTAAAAGCCCTTGCTTCTTACCTATTCGATACCGAAGAGGCGCTGGTGCGGATTGATATGTCGGAGTACATGGAGAAACACGCTGTTTCTCGCCTGATTGGTGCGCCGCCTGGATATGTGGGTTACGACGAAGGAGGTCAGTTGACCGAAGCGATTCGGCGTCGCCCCTACTCAGTGGTGCTGTTTGACGAAATCGAAAAGGCTCACCCGGATGTTTTCAACATCATGCTGCAAATTCTGGATGATGGTCGGGTTACCGATGCCCAAGGTCATACGGTCGATTTTAAGAACACTATCATCATCATGACCAGCAACATCGGTTCGCAGTACATCTTGGATTTGGCAGGGGATGAGTCCCAGTATGATGAGATGCGGCGTCGGGTAATGGAGGCGATGCGAAATAGCTTCCGTCCAGAATTCCTCAACCGGATTGATGAGATCATCATCTTCCACGGGTTGAACAAGCAGGAACTCAGACAGATTGTTCAGTTGCAGGCAAAGCGACTCGATCAGCGACTGGGCGATCGCAAGATTGCGCTTAAGATCTCTGAGCCTGCCCTTGACTTTTTGGCAGAAGTGGGATATGACCCCGTCTACGGTGCACGTCCACTGAAGCGAGCGATTCAGCGAGAGCTGGAAACCCCAATTGCTAAGGCGATCTTGCGGGGCGAATTCAACAACGGTGACACGATATTTGTGGATTTAGAAAATGAGCGTCTTGCCTTTAAGCGCTTGCCGGTTGAGTTGTTAACCACGCAATCTAGCTAAATGACCGAATAGAAGTCAGGAGTCAGGAGAGAGGCGTCAGTCGTGAGAATAAATAATATTCTCTCCTGACTCCTTCTTCACAAACGTGCGGCACACAAAATTTGCCGCATTTTCCGCAGATTTTCTGGCAATTCCAGATGCATCGCTTGTTGAATAAAAATTGTTGGTATGGGAATCGAAGGCGTTGCTTGCACGGCGTAGGTGAGCAAAGTACCGGTGCCGCAATCTTGCAGCTTTAGGTCTGCCGTAAAATCCGCAAAAGTGCCTTGTTCGAGTTGGAACTGAATTTGCTGTCCCAGCACCTCAAACACGTTTAGGTAGACTTCAACTTGAGCGGTGAGAAAAAGAAAGGCTTTTCGGGCAACTTGATACAGACGCTTTCTCTCTCCTCGGTGCAAAACTTCACTGCGGATGACATCGGGAAAGTATTGCACCCAGCGGGGATAATCGGTTAATTGCTGCCAGGCGTGCGAACGCGCCAATGGCAAATACATTTGGGCTGTGACAGCACCACCCCAAGCCGAATGCGATCGCGTTTGAACCAAAATCTCCCCTTGCAAAAGTGCCGTTTGCTGGTGCTGACTCCAAGCTTTGCCTGAGGCTGGATTAATCGATTCTGACCAAGACGGTGCTGTCATACAAGTTCAGCCACTCCTCAACCAATATTGCATGGGCTTCAAGTGTAAATCGTTACCCTTGAGTAGTCAAGATAACTGTGTTACTTTTCAAATTTACTCCCAACTTCTTTAACAGATGATAAATCTGAGGTAAAGGTTCCAAGAAGTTGAGAGGCAAAATAGAGATGAGCCAATTTCCCAACCGTAGAAATCGCACATTAACCCAGACGTTCGGTATTTTGCTGGGAATTACAATCCTCATTTGGCTCCTCAGAGGTTTCGGCGTTCTAACATTCATTCCAGGCGGGGTTATTTGGCTGTTAATCTTGCTATCTATCATTACGGGGATATTGAGCCGATTGCACAGGTGGCGTTTTTAATCGGTGTAGCAGAAGACACAGCAATAGATATCAACCTTATGGGTGACGGCATCAAAGTGGGGTCTTGATATTCATAGAGGAATAGACACTGATAAAAGGTCTAAGGAGAACTAAATGACAGCCATAGACACAGCAGCCTCACAACCAAGCAGTTCTGCTGCAGAGCGGACAATTTCCGCCATTTTCAAGGAGCAACAGCAAATTGATAACGTGATTCGCCGTTTGCTTGACCGTGGCATTTCCCGCGACGACATTTCAGTGGTCGGCAAAAACTTTCACTCTGAAACCAAAATTGCTGGCTTTATCACCAAAAAAGATGTAATTCTAGGCGGATTGAGACAAGGTGCGATCTTTGGTTCTATATTTGGTTCCGCCCTGGCTTTGCTAACGGGTGTAGGAGTGCTTTTTGTTCCTTTTATCGGCACGCTTGTAGCCGCAGGACCACTGGGAGCTGCTTTACTAGGTGCAGCTAGTGGTGCGATCGCCGGTTCAGCTGGAGCTGGTTTAGTCTCTGCCTTTGTAGCGCTAGGAATACCAGAAGAAAAAGCCGCTGTCTATCAAACCCGGATCGAAGCCGGAGAATTTCTGGTAGCTGTAGAGGTTCCAGCTAATAAATCTGGTGAAATTCAGTTGCTGCTAGAAAGTGCCGGTGGCGAAGAAATCCACACCAATCAGACTCCATTGCCACGCAAAAGCTCTGGTCAGCTGGAAAGCCCCGATGATTTGTCCCCAGAAATCCGCTCTCATCTCTCACCGGATGCTCAAAAGACATTTATTGCTAATTACAATACCGCTTTGTCTGAGGGTAATGATGAAGCAAAGGCCGAACATCATGCCTGGGATGTTGTTGCCGAGCAGTTTGAGCAAGACGAAAACGGCTTTTGGTCAAAGGCTAAGGCAAAGCTATAGTCTAAAGTAGTCAGTAGTCAGGAGTCAGTAGTCAGAATGACTGGTTTTGGACTGGCTTCTGACTACTTTAAATGTTATCGGATTAGGGACTTTCTTGTCTTTGCAACCTCTACAAGTAGTAGTGATTGGAGGTGGGGCAGCTGGCTTCTTTGGCGCGATCGCTTGTGCCAAATCTCATTCTCACACCCAAGTCACTTTATTAGAAGCAACTCATCAACCGTTAGCTAAAGTTCGTGTCTCTGGCGGAGGTCGCTGTAATGTCACTCATGCTTGCTTTGAACCAGCTGGGTTGAGCCAACATTACCCCAGAGGTGGAAAAGCCCTATTAGGTGCTTTCATGGGATTTCAAGCCCGCGATACAGTCGATTGGTTTGCCACCCACGGGGTGAAGCTAAAAACTGAGGCGGATGGACGGATGTTTCCCACTACGGATAATTCTGCCACGATTGTGGACTGTCTAATCAGGACAGCTGAATACGCAGGCGTGGAAATTCGCACGGGGGCAGCTGTTGTCTCTGTCTTGCGGCAAGCAACTGGGTTGGAAATTTCTTTGAAATCGGGAGAAGTTTTGAAGTGCGATCGCCTGCTCCTTGCTACCGGAAGCAGTCAGGTGGGTTATCAAATAGCAAGACAGTTAGGCCATAACATTGAACCCCCAGTACCATCGCTGTTTACTTTCAACGTTCTTGATGATCAGTTGAAGAGTTTGGCTGGGGTAAGCGTAGACTCTGTGCGATTGCGATTGTCAGTGCCTGGGAAGACACACCTGGAACAGACTGGGCCGTTATTGATTACCCACTGGGGTCTGAGTGGTCCAGCGGTTCTCAAACTCTCGGCTTGGGGTGCGAGAGTGTTACACGACTGCCACTATCAAGCAACTTTGCTAATTAATTGGTTGCCGCAACTCAATCCAGAAGTCCTGCGGCAAAAATTGCTCTTAGTCAAGTCTGAGTGGTCTCGAAAAGCGATCGTAACCAACTGTCCAACTGCCCTGCCCCGTCGCCTCTGGCAATATGTAGTCTCCCGTGTGGGCATTGGTGCAGAAGACCGCTGGTCTGGGCTGTCTAACAAAACCCTAAATCAGCTGGTTCAAGAACTGACTCAGGGTTGCTATCTGATTAAGGGAAAGGGCGTATTCAAGGAAGAGTTTGTCACCTGTGGCGGCGTCAGCTTGAAGGAGGTCAACTTCAAAACGATGGAAAGTCGCTGCTGTCCGGGTCTTTACTTTGCAGGAGAAATCTTAGATATTGACGGCGTGACTGGGGGCTTTAATTTTCAGAGTGCCTGGACAACTGGATGGTTGGCTGGTCAGGCGATGGGGAGAGGGGGAGAGGGGGAGAGGGGGAGAGGGGGAGTAAGAATGAAATTTAGTGAGTTAGTAGAGAAACTGGGCGATGTTGCGTCTTGTAATAGCCTGAGTTCAAATAAAGATTGCGATCCGGAACTTACTGGATTGGCAGTGGTTGATGAGGCGTCTTTGGGCACCCTTAGCTATATAGAGGGAGCAAAATTTGCGGTTCTTGTTGCTCAGACCGATGCGAGTGCTTTGATTTTGCCACAAGATGAAGCACTACAGGCGCAAGCACAAGAGCGAGGTATTGCCTGGATTGCGTCTAAGGAGCCGCGACTGGTGTTTGCTACGGCGATCGCTATTTTCTACCAACCCTTCCGCCCGACCCCCGAAATTCATCCCACGGCCGTGATTCACCCCTCTGCCCAACTCGGTAATGATTTACACATTGGCGCTCATGTAGTGATTCAGGCAGGGGTCAAGATTGGGGGTGGGGTCTGCATTCATCCTAACGTGGTGATTTATCCTGAAGCTCACATAGGCGATCGCACCGTTTTACACGCTAACTGTACAATTCACGAACGTACCCGTGTCGGTGCCGATTGTGTAATTCACAGTGGTGCTGTCATCGGTTCAGAAGGCTTTGGCTTTGTCCCCACGTCAGCTGGTTTGTTCAAAATGGAGCAATCCGGCTGCACGGTGCTAGAAGATGGCGTTGAAGTTGGGTGCAACAGCGCGATTGACCGCCCCGCTGTGGGGGAAACCCGGATTGCCCGTAACACCAAAATTGACAACCTTGTACACATTGCCCACGGTTGCCAAATTGGTCAAAACTGTGCTATTGCTGCTCAGGTTGGTCTGTCAGGTAGCGTCAAGATGGGGAATAGCGTCATGCTGGCTGGTCAGGTGGGTATCAGCAATCAGGTGAAACTAGGAGATAGTGCGATCGCCACAGCTAAATCGGGAATTCACCATGACGTTGAAGCGGGAGCTATTGTCTCCGGTAACCCAGCCGTTCCCAATAAACTGTACCTCAAAGCCTCTGCCATCTACAAGCGCCTCCCGGAAATGTATCAAATCATGAAGCAGTTGCAGCGACGCTTACAATCCTAACTTTGACAAAACTGATTTGGTTGAGACAATGTGTCGGTCTAAGCCCAGTTGTTTCGGTTTAACGCCTAGTGCCAGAGCAATCAGCTGGGGTAAATGCAGCACTGGCAGACCCAACTGTTGACCGATAACCTTTTCGACCTCTGGTTGACGAGAATCCAAATTCAGGTGGCACAAGGGGCAAGGCGTGACCATACAATCGGCACCGGCGGCGATCGCTTCTTGGATGTGCATCCCCGCCATCTTGAAAGATTGCGTAGTAGCATAGCTAGCAAGCGGCCACCCACAGCACTGCGTTCGCCCTCTGTAATAGATCGGTGTTGCACCGAGGGTGCGAAACACATTTTCCATTGCTTCTGGTCGGTAGGGATCATCATAGGGCATGGATTTCTGGGCGCGGAGCAAATAGCAGCCATAGAAAGCCGCACAGCGCAGCCCACTCAGTGTTCGTGTGACTCGTTGCTGAATTGACTCTAAACCGTAATCCGTAACCAGAGCATACAGAATATGTTTAACTTCAGTACTTCCTCGGTAAGGCAAACAGCCCTCTTTTTGCAACAAGCCATTAACCTGCTCAACATAGGCAGGGTCTTTTTTCTGGCATTCCTTCAGGCGCTCATCGACATGACCGATAACTCCCTGACATGTGCTGCAATGGGTGAGCAGCGGCAGATTCAATTCCTCCGCCAGGGCAATATTCCTGCCATTGACGGTATCTTCCAGCAGTTGGGAATCCTCTTTAAAGGTGCCGGAGCCGCAACAGGCAGCTGCTTTCAGTTCAACTAGTTCAATTCCCAGAGCTTGGGTTAGGGCTTGAGTAGACTGGTAAAGCTCGCGGCAGGCTCCTTGAGCAACGCAGCCGGGGAAGTAAGCATATTTCAGCGTCTGAGATGGCATAAATGTGTTTTAAGAGCAGGGGAGGGGGAGGGGGTGAGGGGGTGAGGGGGGGGGAGTGGGTGAGGGGGTGAGTGTACATCCAAACTAATTTTAGTCATACAAAATTCTCCATGCTTCCTTTATTCTCCCATCTCCCCATCTCCCCCTCCCCCCATCTCCCCCTCCCCCCATCTCCCCATCTCCCCCTCCCCCCATCTCCCCATCTCCCCCCCTCCCCCCCTCTCCACTCCAAGTGCCACTTTAAAAACAGACCATTTATGGATTTATGTGATCGCTCTTGACGATAAGATGAATATGCTTAAAAACCGTATCACCCGGCTTGGAAGCTCCAGCAACTGTTTGAGGACTATTATTTATGAGCGAAACGCAAATTTTTGAAAAAGTCAAGAAAATCGTTACGGAACAACTCAGTGTTGACCCTAGCAAAGTCACGCCGCAATCTAACTTTGCCAACGATCTTGGGGCTGATTCCCTAGATACGGTTGAACTGGTGATGGCTTTAGAGGAAGAATTTGATATCGAAATTCCGGATGAGGCAGCCGAACAGATTACAACGGTTCAAGAAGCAGTGGACTTTATCAACAACAAAGTTGCCGCATCCGCTTAGGTGTTAGGTGTCGGGTGGAGCGGTGGCGCAATCAGGCGAGTAGAGTAATGTCATGAGGCAGTACTGTCGCTCAAAATAGCGCCGACGCCTAAGACCCAAAACCCAATACCTTCTAAGTTGTGTGTTATGGGTGAGGAAGCGGGCTTAAACTGATATGACAGATTTTGAACAGAAACGCGTTGTTGTAACTGGTATCGGCGCCATCACGCCGATTGGAAATACCCCGGTTGAGTACTGGGAAGGTTTGTTGAGTGGAACCAATGGCATTGGTCCGATCACCTTATTTGATGCATCGCAGCATAAATGCCGGATTGCAGGCGAGGTGAAGGGATACGCTCCCCAGGACTACATGGATGCCAAGGATGCCAAGCGGATGGATCGATTTGCTCAGTTTGCGGTTTCAGCAAGCTTGCAGGCGGTTCGAGACGCGCACTTTGCGATCAGTGACCTAAACGCAGAACAGGTGGGCGCGATCATTGGCACTGGGGTGGGTGGCATCAAGGTGTTAGAAGATCAGCAAACGGTCTACCTCAACCGTGGTCCCGACCGCTGTAGCCCCTTCATGGTGCCAATGATGATCGGCAACATGGCAGCTGGGTTAACGGCGATTCACACGGGGGCAAAGGGACCAAACTCTTGCCCAGTGACGGCTTGTGCTGCCGGTGCTAACGCGGTAGGCGATGCCTTTCGCTTGGTTCAACGGGGCTATGCCCAGGCGATGATTTGTGGGGGTACAGAAGCCGCGATTACGCCCTTGTCGATAGCTGGTTTCGCGGCAGCGCGGACGGTTTCAAGGCGTAATGATGATCCAGCGCATGCCAGTCGCCCGTTTGACCGCGATCGCGACGGGTTTGTCTTGGGCGAAGGCGCTGGGATTTTACTTTTAGAAGAATTGGGACACGCTCAAAGTCGCGGTGCGCGGATCTATGCCGAAATTGTGGGCTACGGCATAACGTGCGATGCTTACCATATGACGACGCCAGTACCAGGTGGGGAAGGAGCCGCGAGAGCTATCCAGCTGGCGTTGAAGGACGCTAGGCTGAAGCCGGAACAGGTGAGCTACGTCAATGCCCACGGAACTAGTACCTGTGCTAATGATTCGACAGAAACCGCTGCGCTCAAAAAAGCCTTAGGTGAGTCTGCCTACAAAGTAGCAATTAGCTCGACTAAGTCAATGACCGGTCATCTACTAGGTGGCTCCGGTGGAATTGAAGCGGTCGCCACAGTGATGGCGATCGCCAACGATAAAATTCCACCCACAATTAACCTAGAAAATCCTGATCCAGAGTGCGATTTGGACTATGTCCCTAACCATTGTCGCGCTCAAACGGTCGAGGTGGCACTATCGAATTCTTTTGGGTTTGGCGGTCACAATGTGACGTTAGCCTTCAAGAAGTATGTCTAGGTGTTGGGTTTTAGGTGTTAGGTGCTAAGTTGAGGGGGAAATCCTGGACCAAAAACCCAAGATCAAATAACTCTATCTTGCTTGATCAAGAATGCTTGCCGGTCGTTCCTGCTAATGGGATGATCGGTAATGTGTGCTTATGGCGATCCCAGAGCATTCAAATTTCAGCCTAACCAATGAGCGCGCTAACTCGTCGTTAACAACAAGAGACTATGGCTGTTGCAACCCAATCCCTCGAAGAACTTTGTATTAACTCGATCCGCTTTCTAGCAGTTGATGGTGTAGAGAAAGCGAAGTCAGGCCATCCAGGGCTGCCGATGGGCGCGGCTCCAATGGCGTTTGTGCTTTGGGATCGCTTTATGCGGTTTAATCCCAAAGATCCCGCCTGGTTGAATCGCGATCGCTTCTTGCTGTCTGCGGGACACGGCAGTATGTTGCAGTATGCCCTGCTGTACCTGACTGGCTATGAGGATCTCACTATCGAAGACCTCAAGCAATTCCGTCAGTGGGAGTCGAAAACCCCAGGCCACCCAGAAAACTTTATGAACCCTGGGGTGGAAATCACGACCGGGCCTTTGGGTCAAGGCATTGCCAATGGCGTCGGAATTGCAATGGCTGAAGCTCATTTGGCTGCCGTGTTCAACAAACCCGATTTCCCAATCATAGATCACTACACCTATGTGATCATGGGAGATGGTGACAACATGGAAGGCGTTTCTGGCGAAGCCTGTTCCTTAGCTGGACACCTGGGACTGGGTAAGCTGATTGCGTTCTACGACGACAATCACATTTCGATTGATGGCTCCACCGATCTGGCGTTTACAGAAGATGTGGGTAAGCGGTTTGAAGCTTACGGTTGGCACGTCCAGATTATTGAGAATGGCGATACTGACCTGGATTCGATTCACCAGGCAATTGAAACAGCAAAATCAGTTACCGACAAGCCTTCTTTAATCAAAGTTCACACAACGATTGGTTACGGTTCCCCTAATCATGCTGGCACCCATGATATCCATAGCGACCCTCTGGGGCCTGATGAAGTAAAGGCAACTCGCGAGAACCTGGGCTGGAATTATGAACCGTTTGTGATCCCAGAAGATGCTCTCAATCACTGGCGCCAGGCAATTGATCGCGGGGCAAAAATAGAAGAAGAGTGGAATCAACTCTTTGCTTCGTACAAAGAGAAATATCCCGAGGAAGCTAAAACACTAGATCGGATGCATGAGGCTGAACTTCCAGAGGGCTGGGATAAAGTTCTACCCACCTACAAACCAGAAGACAAGGCCGATGCCACGCGTAACCACTCCGGCAAAATCCTCAATGCTCTGGCTGAGGTTCTCCCAGAACTAATTGGTGGTTCGGCAGACCTTGCTCCCTCCAACAAAACCTTGCTGAAGTCTTCTGGAGACTTCCAAAAGGGAGAATACGCGAATCGCAACATCCGGTTTGGGGTGCGTGAGCATGGCATGGGAGCGATCACCACTGGCTTGGCCTTGGATGGATCGGGGCTGATTCCCTACTGTGCTACTTTCTTAGTGTTTACCGACTATATGAGAGCGGCAATTCGCCTCGCTGCTTTGTCTGAAGCAGGTGTGATCTATGTCATGACTCATGACTCGGTGGCACTTGGGGAAGATGGTCCGACGCACCAACCGGTTGAACATATCGCCTCCCTACGAGCGATTCCCGACTTGGTAGTCATTCGCCCAGCTGATGGGAATGAAACCTCTGGCGCTTACAAAGTGGCGATTGGAAACCGCACCCGCCCGACGCTGTTGGCGCTGTCGCGGCAAAACCTGCCGAACCTGCCCGGCACTTCGATTGAGGGCGTGACCAAGGGCGGTTACATTCTGTCAGACAGCGATGGCACGCCTGACTTGATTTTGATTGGGACGGGTAGCGAAACCCAACTCTGTGTCAAGGCAGCTGAGCAGTTGCGGGGTGAAGGCAAGAAAGTACGGGTGGTTTCGCTGCCATCTTGGGAGCTGTTCGAAAAGCAAGATCAGCAGTATCGGGAATCCATATTGCCCAAAGCTGTCACTAAGCGACTTGCGGTGGAAGCAGGCACTAGCTTTGGCTGGTGCTGTTACACAGGCAGTGAGGGTGCCTCGATCAGCGTTGACACCTTTGGTTCTTCAGCTCCCGGTGGAATCATCATGGAGAAGTTCGGCTTCACGGTAGATAACGTCGTGGCGAAGGCGAAGGAACTGTTGGGCTAATAACCTAGTCACAGGTAGCTATGAGTAGGGTGGGCAATGCCCATCCTATTCGCTTTGGGGGTAATATCGAGCTGATTGACCCGTTAAACTTTTTCCAACTTTGTGCCACAGAGCTTGCAGAACTGAGCATCGGTATCGTGGAAGGATAAACTGCAACTAGGACAAAGCGTCTCTACCTGGTTAGCAGTTTTGACCAATTGCTTAATCAGATCACCCAATTGCCAAGGGATCAGGGCAATTCCAGTCAAAATCATTAGAACCGTCGTTAGGCGACCTCCTTGTGAAGTCGGGGTAACATCGCCAAACCCAACGGTTGTCATGGTTACGACAGAGAAATAGACCGCATCTAAAAAAGTAGCGAAATCTTTAGGGTTAATAGGATGCTCAACTTGATAAATTAAGCCTGAATAAACAAAGATGATGGCAAATAAAGTAAATAGTATCCGAGCGAAAATCACGCTATCTTCGGTACTGATGCGACCAAAAAAAATTTTACTGTCTACAAATCGAATTAACCGTAAAATTCTAAACCATCGCAGGATACGGATAAAACTAATATTTACCACTCCCAGAAAGAATGGTAAAATTGCCATTAAATCAATTATGGAATAGAGACTAAAAAAATACTTTAGTTTTGATTCAGCACACCAGAAACGCAGCAAATACTCTATAGCAAAAATTAGTAAAATTGCAGCATCTATAATACCCAGATTAGTACGCACAGAAGCTGGAATTGTGTAGGTGTCCGCAACAAAAATACCTGAAGACAGTAGAACTAGTGCTGTAATGATTAAATTAACGGCTCTGCCTGCCGGTGTTTCAATGTCTTCTAGGTAAAATGCAATACTTTGTTTCAGTGACATAGTTAAAGATTTCCAGAAATAATATGCAACCCGAAGATTTCATGAGAAGAGCGTTGTCAGAAGCAAAGAAGGGAGATTCTCCTTACGGCGCTGTGATTGTTAAAGATAACGAAGTGATTGCAAAAGGGCACAACACTGTTAAGACAGACAGTGACCCTTCTGCCCATGCAGAAATTAATGTGATTCGCAGTTTAACGACTAAAATTAAAAATCCTTCTTTGGAGGGGTATACACTATATACAACTGGTGAACCTTGTCCAATGTGCGCTACGGCTTGCGTTTGGACAGGCATATCAGAAATCGTGTTTGGGGTTTCAATTCAAGATTTGATTGAGGCAAATCAGTCTCAAATAGACATATCTTGTGAACAAATTATTGCTAAGGGATTTAGAAAAATAAAGGTGACGCAAGGGGTTTTAAAAGAAGAGTGTTTGTCATTGTTTAAAAGCCATGACAAAAGTCATGTTTGAAATCATGACTTTTGTCTCATGACTGTTTGATTTTAAATTCCTAAGATGGAGAGAGTTAAGTCGAATTACACAGGATAACTCAGATGCGGAGAACCAAGTCTCTAATCCCTACTGCTGCGGTTTTAATGCTATGCCTTAGTAGCGCCGTGGCCGTTGCCGCTCCCAAGGTGCTCCCACAGATGATTGCACAAAACACAGAAGGTCAACGTCCTCATGCTCAATATTGGGATAAATTGATGCAGGAGCTGAATCTGACCCCGGATCAAGCCCAGAAGATACAGGCAATTCGAGATCAGTACAAAGACCAGATAGCTCAACGCCGCCAAGCAGTTGTTCAAGCTAGGCGCGAGTTGCAAGATATTATGGTAGGTACAGCCTCCGAGGATCAAATCCGCGAAAAACATAGCCAAGTAGAAGCTTTGGAGCAACAGGTTAGGGAAGCCGGTTTTGATCAGATGTTAGCGATACGCGGAGTGCTAACCCCAGAGCAACGCAGTCAGGCCGCTCAAATTATCCAAAAGCGACAGGCAGATTTCAGGAACCGTTTCAGGCAGCAAACGAGTAGCAGCAACAGTAATTGACTTGTTCCTCATGTGGCCTGCTTGCTCTGATTTGTAAAATGTGAGATAACAAAACTCAATCAAGTTTAGGAGGCAACATGAAAGTCAAACTTATGTCGATGTTAGGTGGGGCGATCGCGCTCACGGTTGCCGCCGCTCCCTTGGCAGTCAAAGCACAACCTAGCCAGCCTACCCAACCGGTGCCAGGGACCGGTGCACAAAGCAGACCCGGACCTGGTGGGGGCGTACAACTTACCCCGCAACAACGAGAAAAACTGCTTCAGATCCGCCGCGATACTAGCGCCCAGATGCAGAAGATTCTGACACCAGAGCAACAAAATAAGCTCAAAGCCGCTCTTCAATCCGGTCAAGATCGGCGGGCTGCTGTTGCTGCTATGAATCTGACTCCGCAGCAGCAAGAGCAAATACGCAAGATCAGGCAGTCGGCTAACTCCCAGGTAGAATCTATCTTGACTCCACAACAGCGGCAGCAAATTCAGCAAAACATTCAAAGGCGGCAGCAGCAGCCGAACCAGTAATAGCAAAATGAAAGGGGTCAGGAACAAGACCCCTCTGTTGTAAAGATGTCCAAAGAATTTGTTATTGGTGAGAAAGTCCGAGTGCTGGCGCTGCCGCCCTACGTCAAAACAGCTGAACCGATGCCGATGCTTCGTCCTCCTGATGTGATTCACATTGGCGAAGAAGGCGTGGTAATGGATCGGCGTCCAGGTGGGTATTGGGGTGTCCGCTTTGCCAAGGGAGCCTTCCTAATGGACAGCCAGTACATTGAGGCAGTAGCGGTATGCGAAGCGCATGGCGAAGGACTTATCGCCCCAGAAACTGACCAGCCGATCTTGTGAACACATACCAACACCGCAAAACGGGTCAACGATGAGAGTGGGGGGAGCATAGAGGCGTGCGCCATTTTAACTACCAGGCGGGAAGTCCCGCGCTCTCCCGAAGGGGAGCGTCGGGGACGCCAGTTGCCTGCGACGGGAAACCCGTCTTCAGCACACAGCGAGTGAAAGCCGCGTGAGTCGTAGTGCAACGGAGACGAACAATCCCAATGACTTGGGCTACTCAGGAGTATCTTGCTGTTCGATATAGCGCCTAAGAACTGAGATTGTGACTCCGCCACAAGAAGCAATAAAATATGACTCATTCCACAGAACCAATTTCTGCGTAAAACTTATCTACCTCTTCGTTGAACTCACTCCGTAATCGTCTGCTAGTCACTGATTTGATATTGTTGACAAACTTGGGTAGTTCCATCTGCGGATAGTACTGAAACAGCAAGTGAACATGGTCTGCTTCCCCATTGAACTCAATTAGCTTGCAGTCCCATTTCTGGCATAGGTCTAATAAGATCTCTTGAAGGCGAGATAACATAGCTCCAGTAAATACTTTTCGCGCCTTTCTTAGAAACCAAGACCATATGAGCTTTCAGATCGGACACTGCCCGACCACTGGAGACAAAATCATTCTTCATGTCAGTGTTGCTATCTAGAGATACACTCATATATAATAATCATTAAAAAAGTTGATATAGGTCGATATCAGCAATGCAGCTAACTTACAAATATAGGCTCAAACCCACGGTTAACCAACTCACTAGATTGAAGACGTGGGTGGAGCTTTGCCGTCGCCAATACAACTATCGCTTGGGAGAGCGTTTTGCCTGGTGGGAAGCTACCAGAACTCCCATCAATGCTTGCCCTTTAACGTGTTCTATTACCCCAATTCAAGAGATTTACAAAAACATTCCTGAGTTTAGGGTACAGACTCGCGACGGTAGGAAAAAGGACAACGACGGCAAGTCGGTCACAAAGAAGGGAGATAGGCATCCTAATATCGTGAACGGTTATGTGCAGTGGCAGACAGTACAGTTAGCTGACCAAAAGCATACCAAGAAGCTATTTCCTGAATACAAGGAATTAGATTCTCAGGTGTTCCAAGATGTGGTGAATCGAGTTGAAACTGCGTTTGCTCGATTCACTAACCCAGATCAAAATGGTAGCAGGAGTGGCAAACCTCGGTTTAGAGGAAAGCATTACTATAAGTCTTTCAGCTATCCCCAGCTTGGCAATTCTGATATTACAAAAGATGAGCGTGGTAGATTCTGTATCAATCTTGCCAAAATTGGGCTAGTCCCAATGGTGTTTCAGCGCCCAATCCCAGATGGTTTTACGGTTAAGACAGGTACGGTTATCAAGGACTCTGATGGCTGGTATATCGGCCTAACGCTTGAGGACAAAAACATACCTGTAGCGGTTGCAGAAATCCAGCCGACTGAATCAAACAGTATGGGGATTGACTTGGGCGTTGAGGTGCGATTCGTTTCGGAGAAATCCGCTTGAAAACCGGAGGGATTCCGAGCTTCAGTAGAGTAACCCACAACGGGTAGAGTTCGCACTTTTAATCCTCTGCTGATGACAACTGAATGACCATGAGGGT
>JAABUZ0100004093.1_pt1 | contig 20552 bp, 15 predicted proteins | sample 5562091 | NCBI WGS metagenome assembly JAABUZ01 (sample SAMN12813069, study PRJNA571459) | rock metagenome | isolation source: Antarctica rocks | place: Antarctica: Victoria Land, Linnaeus Terrace sud | collected 2015-12-21 | reverse complement strand
CGCTGCTTGCCCGCGCCTGCGCAGCCCAAACCAACGCCACCTTCCTCAAACTGGCCGGGCCGCAGCTCGTGCAGATGTTTATCGGCGATGGTGCAAAACTGGTGCGCGATGCGTTCGCGCTGGCAAAGGAGAAGGCGCCGGCGATTATCTTCATTGACGAGCTGGACGCCATTGGAACCAAGCGCTTCGATTCGGAGAAGAGCGGCGATCGCGAGGTCCAGCGGACTATGCTGGAGCTGCTCAATCAGCTGGACGGGTTCAGTAGCGACGAGCGGGTCAAAGTGCTTGCGGCCACGAACCGCGTCGACGTGCTCGATCCTGCCCTTCTTCGCTCCGGACGGCTCGACCGCAAGATTGAGTTCCCGCTGCCGAACGACGAGGCACGGGCCGGGATTCTACAGATCCATTCGCGCAAGATGACGGTGGACGAGCGGGTGAATTGGCAGGAACTGGCGCGCAGCACGGACGAGTTCAATGGGGCGATGCTCAAGTCGGTGTGCGTGGAGGCAGGGATGATTGCATTGCGCAACGGCCAGAGTCGGATTGTGCACGAGGACTTTGTGGAGGCCTTGGGCGAGGTGCAGGCAAAGAAGAGCAAGACTGTAGCTATGTTTGGGTAAACTCGACAAGCTGACGTTCCATTAGAATACAAGAGGTTGCATACGCTGTAATGCATGAAAATAAACCACTTTTACATTCAGCCCTAATTTCGATGGGCCAAGGTCCAGACGTCTATGCGGCCACCTGCATGTAGGAAGGCGCGATCTGGCAGTATTCGCACCGACAGCACTGCCCCGCGTAGCCCTCCACGTCCACCATCTGGTAAAAGTAGGGCGACGGAGGCGCAACCGGCGTTTGCGGTGCGTACGTGAATGGCGGATCCTGCTTGCCGTACGTGCCATAGGGATGGGCAAGAGGGACCGGCCGTGGAAGCCGGAGATCAAAGGCCGGCATGCGCGAGTTCCACGCCACCCAGCTCTCGGACCAGATGAACCATCCCCTCTGCCCCTTGGTTGTGATGTGCAGATCCCAGCCCATAGCGCCGAGCCAGCCGCGCTCCAGCGTGTTGACATCCCCAACCGCCAGCCCCGAGATCTCGGCCCAGGATTTGTTGGTGAAGGTGTTGTCGTCGAGGAACTTGTTGGCCAGGAGCAGGCTTCCAATCAGCAGGCGGTAGACGCCGGCCGGGGAGTGTGCGGCCGTGAGCGAGGCGTAGGAGGAGAGGTAGGAGAGGCCGAGCAGGATGGAGGAGGACGGCAGCTGCGTTGATTGCAGGATCTGCGAGACGAACTTCTTGAAGGCCGGCGAGGGGGGCTGCGACGGCTGCACGATCCCGCACACCATAGCAGACAGGAAGTCGGTCATCACATCCCCGTCGTAGTCCGCCTTCAGCGTCGTCGTAGCCGGAAGGGATGCAATCTCCTGTACCCTTTCTTCCCCGCCACCCTTCTTGTCATTCGTCACCATGCCAGCGGGGGGCATGAAGTAGGTGAAGCTGTTTGTAGCCAGGGAGGAGGGTGATGTGGGCATGAAGAAGCGTGACGGGTCTGGTCGGAAGGGAAGGACAGGACGCATGCCAATGAGATCGCTGGGATCAAACGCTCAATGAAGAGGTTTGCGCAGTCCAGGCGAGAAGGTCGACTGTCTTACCCCGTGGACACCTTGAAGGAGGCCGTGAGAGTCGAGGGGGAGGAGAGGAGGAGTGGGAGTGATTTGCTGGTTTGTAGGTCTGCTGGGCGTTTTTTTTTTCGACCCCACGTTGTGCCCTACCCTGCCCTGTGCGCCAATGGCAGAGGCGCGAATACGCTGACTAAAGGAGAGTTCTGATTGGACGAAAAAGATGGAGAGCAGTCATGGAGAGCAAGCGTAACGGGGGCAAGAGCAGGAGCAGGAGCAGGAGCATAGGGAAGGATTATCGACGATCTCTAGTTCCAAATCTCCTCTCCGGGATCTGATTGGCACTCACCGGCGCCACAGTCACCTGGATGCTCTCAAAGCCAAGCGAGCGCAGCATGTCCTTCGTATCCACATCCACCTCCAGCGGGCCGCTTCCGTTGGCAGACGTGTCCAGCGCACTCACATCCGGCACGAACTGGTCCTTTCGCTCGCGCTCCTCCTCCTGCAGCTTGAACGAGATCCCACGCACCGGACCCCGTTGAATGCGCTTCATCAGATGCGTTGTGTACCCGGCAATCTTGTTGCGCAATCGCTTGCTGGCGATAATGGCAATTTCATCGCAGATCTTCTTGTTGGTGTGGAAGTCGAGAGTGAGACGGGGGTAGTACTTTTCGATAATGATCTTTGCTGATCGCTTGCAAGTCTTGGTGCGCACTCGTCCCTAGGATTAGTTGGCTCTCCTCCCCTCCTTCATACCATGGTGTCGTGAGGTGTTGGATCGTTGACAGTCCAAAGTACAAACCCTACCCCCAAGTCACAACGGCCAAATATAAAATTCCACCATATGTCCCACAATTCACTCTCTTCCAATTGCCCAATGACCCGTCCTCTCGCTCCCTGCTCGTGTCTTCTCCTAGCCACTCTTTTGCCAACCATTCGCCTGGTCCTCGAGGTATGAGGTATCACGTGATAGTCACGTGTTTTTAAGTTGAGTCTATATAGCACATATTTTCCAAGGACGTATCTCTATGGAAACAGAGTTTAGGCCAACTGGCGCAATGGTAGCGCGTTGCTCTCCTATCAAGGTCAAGCAAAGGTTGACGGTTCAAGTCCGGCGTTGGTCGTTTCTTTTGCCAATCTGCAACAAGTGCTTTGGACTGGGCCCAATGGGCTCCAAGAGAAGCATACCTTGAATAACTTCTACAGACAGGAGCTAGAAGCACTACCGTCATCCACTCAACCCTCTACAACGTCGTCACACTCTTCCGGCTTGAGTCGTTTTGTCTCAAGCATACGGACGCGCAGCCATGTCCTGTTTGATCCCAACTTTCTTCGCAATGTCTTGGATAGGCGACTCACGGTTGAGTTGTTGAATGTAATTGTCGACGCATGCCGTGCTGCCCCTGCTGTCCGTGTTTATTGCAATGAGCAACGGATTCTACTAGAGACGTAGTAAGCGCAGTTGCTGTTTGCATGGGCTACCGGACAGGGTGCGGGTTGGAGCCTGCTGAGCCATTCCATTGTGCCCATCCCCAGTGTCGCTGCACAATCAATGCTCCTTCGCTGCTTGTCCCATCGTGATCTCGGCCAGCCAGTCAGCCAGCCAGCTCCGGACGCTTCACTGCACCACCATGGTTGCCTCCAATTGGCCGTGTGGGTTTCGCTTTTCTCAGCAGCCCAATCCTCCATCCACCCAACGCCCTGCCTACCTCGAATTGCGGCAGATGGCGTCTCCCACAGTCAATGTCCTGCGCTGGTCGGCGCTGGCATTCGGGCTCGTGTACGGCATTGTGCACCACAACACGCTCTCGTCAGCGGCCGAGAAGAGAAGGGCGGACGAGGAGTTCCAGCGCAAGAGCAGCCTCATCACCCAGGCCAAGGCGGAGTGGGCCAAGAAGCAGAAGCCCGGGAGCACGAACAGCAGCGGAGACGTCATATCTGATCCGAGGTGAGGAAAGGGACTACGCTGGACTAACTATAGGGATCCTAATTTTGATGCAGAGGCTTACGTCAAGTCAAAGGCGGCGGCGGCGACACAGGGATAGCATGGTCCTATCTTCAAACCATCTAGACGGCAATCTGTAGAATACAAAATCCTTGCCGATGCTTACAATGATGCTGCTCCCTCCTCCGGGCCATACAGCTTGACGGTCCGGTCAAAACCTCCGCTGGCAATGTACGCTCCATTGGGCGCCAGGTCGACGCTCAGCACTTTGCTGGCGTGCCCCGACATGGATTTGATCTGCAACCAGTCATCCGCACTCCATATCTACCATTAGCGCCAGCTGCAAGATTACTACTCACATTGACACGGCTGTCCTGGCCACCGCTCACAAAGTATGTCCCGTCCGGGCGCAAGACCCCATCCACATCTGCCCTCCCATGCGTCTTGAAGAAGCGGACGTCCGTGACTTGATGCAGGTGCGCGGGAATGGTGGCCACGGCAGATACCTTGCGGATGTCCCAGATCTTGACACTAGCGTCGCTACTCGCGCTGGCCACTTGGTAGCCTGTGGGCGAGAAGTCGAGGCCGAGGATGGCTTTGACGTGGCCATCCAGGACCATGATGGTCCTTCCCGTTCTCAGGTCCCATATTCTGCCGATGGCGTCCATGCCTCCGGTAGCAGCCAACGCCCCATCATCCTGGAAGGCAATGCTGTATACTTCACGAGAGTGGCCTTCCTGCACAAGCAGTTCGGCTCCCTGCTCAACATCCCATAGCCGCCACGTCTGATCCAGCGAGGTGCTCCCTAACAGCCGTCCAGACGGGTGGAATTCCACACGATTGACCTTGCTATCGTGTCCGCTTAGAGTGCGTATGGGGATCTCCTCTTGGAGAGACCATAAATGGACCAAGCCATCTGCACCACCAGAAACGAGGTTGACAGCGGACTGAGATTGGTCAAGGGTTGCCTGCGGGTGCCAGGCAATCCCCCCCACCCGGTCCGTGTGTCCTCGTTTTATAGCCACCTGCGAGAGGTCGGGCACCGTGTAGAGCTTGATCGTCCCCGACCACGACCCCATGGCGAGTGTTGACGAGTCGGGGGAGAAGCGAGTCATGCCAACAGGACGATCTGCAGCCGCCTGCGACGCAAACAGCGTGAACTCTTTCAGTCGGCCAATGATCTTCTTCCTGTGCTGCACATTGGTTGAGAGTGGGGTTTTGGATTCTTTGCTTTGATGGGAGACGCGTTGGCGACTGCGTGGGAGCGAGTACTCGGCCATCCATCGCCGCGCAGACAGTAATTCCTCCGACCCAGGAGTATAGAACTCCTCCTCCACCTCCGCATGCTCCTCGGCCTCCACGTCCACGTCATGCACGAAGGAGCCGCTCAGCGAGAGGCACTTCTTCAGCCGCTCCCTCCTCTCTCCAGGGCCTTCGCCAAAACACGTAATTGGCTCTCCCATGGCCCGTAGCTTCAGCCGCACTTGGCGGTCATCCGTGGGCACGATGAGACTCCGCTGTTCTTTGCGGAGCTCCAGCTCCCTCAATGCTTCCTTCGCCGTCGGTGCACCCGCACCGGCTGGGCCCACGCTGTAGTCGTAGCTTTGCGCCACATCCTGCAGGAGCACGCCCATCTCTACATCGCCATCGTCGCCGTCTGCAACCTCTTCAATCTCCACCGCCCTCCTGCTCATCTTCTGCTCATCTCATAGCGTCTCGTCAGTGCCTTTCACTGCTCATTCATTGCATTTGTGGCATCTGGGGAACACCATGGCGGAACCAAGCATCAGGCATCGCAAGGGAAAGAAGCTCAGCGCGAATCCAGAGGACGGCGGAGAGGGCGAGACGATGGCTCTAGACAAGAGAGGCGTGCACTCGGCCAGCCCCTACTGGATGGGCCTGGTGGTGGTGACCATTCTGGCGTGCTTGACGCGCTTCTACAAGATCTCCCACCCCTCGCAGGTGGTGTTTGACGAGGTGCATTTTGGCAAGTTCGCCTCGTACTACATCCTACGCACCTACTTCTTTGACGTGCATCCGCCGTTTGCCAAGCTGCTCTTTGCATTCGTTGGCTGGATCGCTGGATTCGACGGCCACTTTCTCTTTGACAATATCGGCGATGACTACATCGTCAATAAGGTCCCCTACCTTGTCTTCCGGGCACTCCCCGCCATGCTGGGGGCATTGACGGTGCCAGTGGTCTTCCTCACAATGCAGGAATCAGGCTATTCGTTGCCTGCTTGTCTGACTGCGGCTTGCTTTATCCTATTTGACAATGCCCACATTGGCCAGGTGAGGCTGATCCTGCTCGACGCAACGCTCGTGTTTTCCATGGCTTGCTCGCTCTATACATACGTCAAATTCTACAAGCAGAGGCATATCCCCTTTTCGACGCTTTGGTGGAAGTGGCTACTCCTCACGGGCACTGCTTTGTCGTGTGTCATTAGCACCAAGTATGTGGGCGCCTTCACCTTCTTCACCATTGGCTCAGCAGTTGCCATTGATTTGTGGAATCTCATGGATATCCGCCGCGGCCTATCGATTGAACTGTTTGCCAAACATTTTGCCGCTCGTGCATTTGGCCTGATTGTGTTTCCGTTCATACTCTACCTCTTTTGGTTTGCGGTGCACTTCCAGATCTTGACAAAGAGCGGACCGGGCGATGACTTTATGACACCTGCTTTTCAAGAGACCTTGAGCGATAACATGATGACCCTACAGGCGAAGCCTATTCACTTTGGTGATACCATTACACTCCAGCACAAGGAAACCAAGACCTTCTTGCATTCGCACGCAGATACCTACCCGCTGCGCTATGAGGATGGCAGAATCTCCTCTCAAGGGCAACAAGTTACGGGATATCCACACGACGACCTCAACAATCACTGGATCATAGAACCTGCAGAGTCCTTCCCCAACTCCTACGCCACCACGGTGACGAATGGCGCACTTGTAAAACTTCACCATGTAATGACAAACACGGATCTGCTGTCCCACGACGTTGCATCGCCTCTCTACCCTACGAATCAGGAATTTTCGACAGTACCACTCGATCAGTCCTATGGCCCACGACACGCTGATACCATATTTGAGATCCGCATTGAAGATGGAAAACCAGGCCAGGAATTCAAGTCAAAGTCTGGGCAGTTCAAGTTGGTCCATCACAACACCAAGATCGCTATGTGGACGCATACCACACCCCTCCCAGATTGGGCCTTCAACCAGCAAGAGATCAATGGCAACAAAAATATATTGCAGTCCTCCAACATATGGTACGTGCAGGATATCATTGGTCTCACCGACCCTGCTCGACTAGATGATCAGGCGCCACGGAAGACGACAACTCTTCCATTTTTCACAAAATACTTTGAGCTTCAAGCAGCTATGTTTCGCCATAATAACGCCCTTACTTCTGAGCATCCGTACGCCACTGTTCCCATTCAGTGGCCATTTCTGCTTCGAGGCGTATCATTTTGGACGGAAGAGGAAACGCGACAGCAGATATACTATCTGGGCAACCCGATGGGATGGTGGATTGCCAGCGCGCTGCTGGCTGTGCTGTCTGGAATGTTGATTGGCGACCAGTTGACACGGCGGCGTGGAAATTACCTCCTCGACGAGGCCTTTCGTGCGCGACTCTACAATTCTGCGGGATTCTTCCTTCTCGCATGGGCAGTGCACTACTTTCCATTCTTCCTGATGGGCCGCCAGCTCTTTCTCCACCACTACCTGCCAGCGCACCTAGCATCCGCCCTAGTCACCGGAGCCATGGTGCAGCTCATTTTTGACAAGGAGCCCGTGCACGGGCCTGTCTCACGCGGTGTTGTGGTGATGGAGAATTCATCGGTAAAGAAGGGCAAAGGACCACGACTCGATGCATTCAAATCTGGCAGAGCCTCGTGGATCGCAGCGACCGCTCTGATTGGCTCTGTAGTATGGAGTTTCCTCGTCTTTGCGCCGCTCACCTACGGCACGCCGGGGCTTGAAGTATCCGAAGTGCACTTCCGACGATGGGTTCCCACCTGGGACTATCATTTTGCAAAGTAAATAACCTAAAAGTACTAAACTTCATACGATGCCGCCTATCTTGCTGTGCCATCCTTCTGCCCTCTCGAAACCATTCAGGTGTGCCTGATAGTCATGGAATGCCTTTTGCAAACCTTCCTTTGAATTGGAAACGAACGGGCCATACTGCATGATCTCGCCCGTATTCGGCTTCCCCGCCACCAACAACACGCGGAGCTCATCGTCTCTATCATTCCTCACGTCGACAGAGTCTCCAGCAGTGTTGAAGACGACATTATCGTACATGCTGAATTTCGTTGCGCCGGTCGTGCCGCTGCCGCTGAGGGTGTAGAGGAAGGCATTCCAACCCTGCGGTATGGGCTGTGATATCTGTGTATCCTTTTGCATGCGCACATCGAGCATGATCATAGGGGTGTAGCTAATGGGTATTTCATTCCTCGCATGCACGCCATACGCATCTCCAGAAATGACTTTGATGTCGACGCCAGGCGAGGGACGCGCATGAGGGATCTCAGCGTCGCGCATGTCGCGATACCGAGGCTCCACGTCCCGCATCCCTTCCTCCAGCGATACCCACAGCTGCATCCCAACCACCGGCTGTCCGTCTTCGCGCGCAATCGGCATCTCGGCATGCACGATGGCGCGCCCGGCAGTCATGAATTGCAGGTCTCCGGTTGATATGACGCCTGTGCTCCCGGTGAAGTCCTCGTGGGCAATCGAGCCGTCAAGGACATAGGTGACGGTTTCGAATCCTCGGTGCGGGTGGTCTGGGAATCCGGCGCCGGGCGGGACGAAGGCATGGTCCAGCATGAGGAAGGGGTTGAGGCGCTGCAGGCCAGCAGTCCCAATGGACCGCCGCACCTTGGCTCCGACTCCCTCGCTCGTCAGCACTGCCTCGACAACCCTTGCAACGTTCCTCGGACTCATTGAAGTCTATAGTTCTGGTCTTTCATCTGAGGAGTCGGCCTTTTATAGATGTCTGAGAATCCCCCGACGAGGGTTGCGGAACTCCGACTGCCCAATCAGGCAAGTTGTCGGATCCCCGAAATCGAAACTCCGCAGAGAAGCGACAGTGACATTCACGATATTTACATAATGTACAAGGGAAAAGTTATGTAAGATCTGCTTACGGAGTGTCCCGTACTCGATCGCCGAAGCGCTTTGCCAGGAGCTGCGCGTGCGCTACAGAGAAGCCAGCAACATGCACGGAGAATGTCGGACTAGACTCCATCGTCAAACGGCGGCGGCTGATGGAGTGTATTCATAATCTGCTGTCGTGCATCCCCCAGCCGCGCAATCCTCACCCTGTCATCCTTGACCCACCATGCCTCAGCGGACTGCTCGACATGCGCAACCACCGTGCGCAGGAGCTCCACCGTCCGCGCGTCTCCATCCACGCCATTGAGCATCATCTCCTCCACCAACTCCTCGACCCCTTGCACATCGCGATAATCATGCCACTTGGTAGCAATCATCTCGTTGTAGACGTTTGTGCTGCAGCCAGCGACGTACGACTCGGCGCTTTGGCGCTTGGCGCGCTCGAAGATGGACACGGCGCCGGCTGCGTCCCCAAATTCCTCGCGCAGAGTACGCATGACGTGACCCAGCAGCTCTGGGAACTGCATTGGCTGCGCATCGACGACTCGTTTCTCTGCGAAGGGCGCAAACACCCTTTCGTCGGCAAATGTGAGGACTTCAATGTTGGTGCGGCAGGCGTGGAGCGCTTCGAGCTGGTCGCTCGGTGCATCACTCAGCGAGGGCGCTTCAAACACCTGGTATAGGGAAGGAGGCGGTTTTCTGTCCCCAGGCTCAAACGAGAGCGTTTCTTCCGGTGGCGCCTGCGTAGCGCTGTTGGTGGCTTGCTGAACCAGCCGTTTGTATTTGGCTCTCTTGCTGGCGCTCTCATCTCGTGAGCTCCGTGGGCTCTGTGGGGTGTCCTTGTTCAGGATGGTGTCGAAGATTTTGGAGAAGACGGCCCGCTCGCGGTGAGTGAGGGTAGAAGTCCGCTCATGCTGCTTCATGACCATTCGAGGCGACTTGTCGAGGGGTCTGTCGAAGGACTTGTCAATGGACCTGTCGATGGATTTGTCGAGAGACTTGGGCGGAGTCTTCTTGCCAGGCTTGTAGGCCCAGTTGAGGTGCTCATCAATCTTCGCCTTGGTTTCAGGGTCCAGCGCATGCTCCTCCATGTCATTCCTCTTGACCTCGCTTTTGCCGTAGAGGAAGTCCCATCCACTGGCATAGCGCCTCTGTCCCGCCCGCCGTAGCATTCTTCATTTATCTCATTTTCAACGTGCGTGCAAGGTAGTACGAAGTGGTCACTTCGAGAGCATGAAATTATATGTACATCAGTTATACTGCAGATAGCTGGAGGTGCTGCTAAACTTGAGGTTCCCCTTGATGACCTTGTCCACCGACGCGATGAAGTCCTTCTCCGTGGCCACTTTCCTGCGACTGCGAATGGCAAACATCCCCGCCTCGGTGCACACCGACCGCAGCTCAGCCCCCGTTGAATTTGGACACATGCGGGAGATGAGCTCCCACCTGATGTCGCGTTCGACAGACATGCTCTTTGCATGGATGCGGAGTACATTCGCGCGTCCCTCCAAGTCAGGCAGGCTGAACTCGATTTTGCGGTCAATCCGCCCAGGCCGCAAGAGCGCAGGGTCGAGTGTGCTCGGTCGGTTGGTGGCAAACATGACTTTGATGTTGCCTCGTGGGTCAAACCCATCCAGCTGCGTGATCAGCTCCAGCATCGTCCGCTGGACCTCGTTATCGCCGCCTTCGCCATCGTCAAACCTGGCGCCACCAATGGCGTCAATTTCGTCAAAGAAGATAATGCAGGCCTTTTTTGTTCTTGCCATTTCAAACAGTTCCCGCACCATGCGGGCTCCCTCTCCTACGTATTTTTGGACCAACTCGCTGCCAATGACACGGATAAAGGTAGCGTCCGTCCGATTCGCCACAGCGCGCGCACACAGCGTCTTACCCGTCCCCGGCGGTCCGTAGAGAAGGACACCTTTGGGAGGATCAATTCCCAGGCTGACAAACCTCTCCGGCGACAACAGGGGCAGTTCCACCACTTCCCGTAGCTTCTCGATCTGGTCCTTGCATCCACCGACGTCGCCGTACGTCACATCTGGCTTCTCCTCCACCGTCATCATCGTCACGGACGGGTCCACGCGCGGGGGGAGCGGCAGCTGAATCTGATACTTGGTGCGGTCCACGCCGACGCGCATGCCCTCCTCGATATCCGTAGGACTGACCCGCTCGCCCAGGTTGACGACAAACTTGGCGATCTGCTTGACGTTGATGACATACTTGCTCTTGTCCGGGTCGTCGGTGGCGATGATATTGGTGCATCGCGCGACCTGCAGCGGCTGCTCCTCGCTCATGCGCGCCTTGTCCGCACTGATGTCCCACATGGCGGTCGGGGCCAGCCCGGTGTCGGACTCCTTGATGCCGATCTTGTCGTTGACGCGCTGCTGCACAAGCTTGATCTCGTCCTCGAGCCTGCGCAGGCTGGCGCCGTACGGGCCTGCGCCGTATGTCTTCAAGACCTGGATGTCTGTCTCGCTGAGGGGCACGATCTTGGCCTCGGGCTGCTCGTCGTCCTCGAACGCCGCCTTCTTGGGCTGCTTCTCCCAGTCCTCCGTTGGAGGCATCGTCGTCAGCGTACTATTCTCCCACGACGAAGGATGCAGAACCGCAAGCAGGGCAGCAATGCGACCTTCAAGGACAAGGAGAAGCCGCAGGAGGTGAGGACCTCCAACATCCTGGCCGCGCGCGCAGTGGCCGACGCCATCCGCACCTCGCTCGGCCCCAAGGGCATGGACAAGATGATCCAGACGGGCAAGGGCGAGGTGGTCATCACAAACGACGGGCACACGATCCTACGCCACATGTCGGTCATGCACCCGGCGGCCAAGATGCTCGTCGACCTGTCGGGGGCGCAGGACGTGGAGGCTGGCGATGGCACCACGTCGGTGGTTGTCATTGCAGGCGCCCTGCTTGGTGCGGCAGAGAAGCTGCTGGCAAAGGGCCTGCATCCTACCATCATTGCTGCCTCCTTCCAACGGGCAGCCGACGCTGCAGTCAAGGTGCTGGAGGGGATGGCCACCCCGGTGGAGTTGTCAGATCGGGCGTCCCTACTTCGCGCTGCATCGACATCCCTCAGTTCAAAGATTGTATCACAGTACGCCTCCACCCTGGCTCCTATGGCCGTGGATGCCGTTCTTCGGTCCATCAACCCGGCAACGGCAACCAACGTGGATCTCTCAAACATACGATTGGTGAAGAAGGTGGGCGGGACCATTGACGAGACCCAGCTCGTGGATGGTCTCATCCTGACGCAAAATATCATGCGAAATGCGGGTGGGCCGTCGAGGATGGAAAAGGCAAAGATAGGTCTTATTCAGTTCCAATTGTCACCCCCAAAGCCCGATATGGAAAACCAGATTGTCGTCAATGACTACAGACAGATGGACAAGATACTCAAGGAAGAGCGAACCTACCTCCTCAACATGTGCAAAAAAATAAAGAAGGCAAAGTGCAATGTGCTCCTCATTCAAAAGAGTATTCTGCGTGATGCAGTCAATGACTTATCTCTCCACTTCCTCTCAAAGCTAAACATCCTTGTCATCAAGGACATTGAGAGAGAAGAGATTGAGTTCATCTGCAAATCTACTGGCTGCAAGCCGATCGCCGACATCGATTCCTTCACAGAAGACAAGCTTGGCTCTGCAGAGCTGGTTGATGAGACAGAAAGTGCGGGAGCAAAGGTCGTTAAAATTACATCCTTGAAACCTACCGGACATACCGTGTCCATTCTCTGTCGTGGTGGAAATCAATTGGTCCTCGACGAGTCTGAGAGAAGCATCCACGACGCCCTGTGTGTCATACGATGTCTGGTGAAGAAGAGGGCTCTCATTCCCGGAGGTGGTGCACCAGAGATCGCAGTCTCCCGAGCGCTGATGAAACAAGCCAGGTCGCTGCAAGGCACAGAACAGTTTTGCTGGCAGGCGTATGCGGAGGCCTTAGAAGCCATTCCAACTACACTGGCTGAAAATGCGGGCCTAAATAGTATCAAAATGGTCACTGAATTAAGAAATCGGCATGAAAAAGGCGAGACATCGGCGGGCGTCAGCGTACGCAGGGGAGGAGTCGCGAATATCCTTGATGAAAACGTCATTGCGCCCCTTCTTGTGTATACAAGCATGCTGGAATTGTCTGCCGATACCATTAAAGTGAGTCCTCCACCGAATGCTGCTAACAAAAGCTACTATTAAAAATTGACGACGTAGTGCTAGGCAGGTAGGGCTGACTACTGATGTTACATAGACTTCCTTTCCCAATTGTCTCTATTGAAGAATCACGTGACTGGAGAGCATTTCACGTCGCGTATCGCGTAGAATGCCTCCATTACAGGTCTGGTGACGGCTCTATGGAAAAAAGAAGAGCCGAGATTGAGGCAAAGCGTGCACGGTTGGCTGAATTAAGACAGCAGAGAGAGTCAAGACAAGCCCAGGCCGAATCTCGGACTTCGTCGAGTGCAAGTCAGGCCAGATCTGTGTCCCTTGCGGAACAGAAGACAGATATCGACCAATTAGTTACTAGTCTACTTGGGGATGCCCCAGAAGCGGCTGCAATACCTAGTGAAGAGGCGAATAATGATCAAAAGCAAGAAAAGGTGAACGACACACGAGCGCACTTGGTAGATGCCTCCACACAAAGCTACCCAGATGAATCTACTTCGGCCATTGCTTCTGATGTTGTGAACAAACCTCTGAATGTCCCAGAGGTCATTCTTTACAGCAAAATTGTTCAGACTGATAGTCTATCAGACGATGAAGACCAGACGAGGAGGGCAGCAATAGACAAGAAGGAGCTGTCTGAGCGCATCAAATTGGAGATGGAAGAAGCCTACCAACAAAAACAACTTGCAGCAGTCTCACTTGAGGATAAGGTTCCGACCTTGAAAGGGGAGGACATACAAAATCTCTTGGTTTCTGATCGTTTCAAGGATTTCATAGACAAGTCAAGCAAGGTCATTGAGAGGACACTTGATGAGAGCTATGATGTACTAGTTGATTACGGCATCATTGAAAAGGAAAATGAAGACTCCACTTCATTAGTCAGACAGGTAATGCAATTCTACTCCCCCAAATGGTCACACAAACGAGCCATCACAAGCCTCGATTGGAACCCAAAGTTCTCCGAGCTCTGCTTGACAGCATATACAAAAAATAGTTCCGCACGAGACCAACCAGACGGAGTCGTGCAGGTATGGAATATGCACCTCCATGATCGACCTGAGTATGTATTCACCGGCCACAGCGATATTCTATCTGCTCAATTCTCCCCTTTTCATCCCAATCTGATCATTGGAGGTGCCTATAGCGGGCAAATTGCGATATGGGATACACGCGCAAAATCACAGGCGGTGTTGAAGAGTCCACTCACTGGAGTTGGTCATACACATCCAGTGTATTCGTTGGCAGTCGTGGGTACACAGACGGCAAACAACATCGTAACCTGCAGCACAGATGGCTTGATGTGTGGATGGACCGTGGACATGCTTGCCCAGCCCCAAGAATACATCGAGCTGACAACACCTCCTCCTTCCAAGCTGGACAACATGGCGCCGACGACGATGACATTTCCCGCAGCAGATCCGACATTCTGTGTCGTGGGGACTGAAGAGGGTACCATCTACCCTATAAATCGATACGATCGAGCTGGAGCAAAAGCTGGTGTCGACCAACGCTCTTCCTACAAGGGCCACGCAGCTATGATTACGGGTGTTGAATTTCACCCATCCCGTGGTCTTGTAGATCTCGGAAGCTTATTACTATCGTCCAGTCTGGACTGGGGAGTAAAGCTTTGGCAAGCGAAGCAGCCTGGGACGGTTCCCCCTGGACCAATAAGCCCGATCATGCAGTTTCCACGGGAAGATGCTGTATATGACGTCAAATGGAGCCCTGCTAGACCTGGTGTATGGGCATCGGTTGATGAGACGGGGCACCTTGATGTGTGGGATCTGACAGAGGATGCAGAAGTACCGATTGCACGCGTTCAGCCAACTACGAAAGCGCCATTGATGTGCAGTCTCAATAAACTGTCATGGGAAAAGCAGGAAAGTCGGCATATTGCCGTTGGAGGCCTGGATGGTGTCGTATCGGTCTTTGATGTCGGTAGAGAGCTTGGAGGCCCACTGAATATGAAGGCGGAAGAATGGATGTCTACAAAGAAGCTCACGGATAATGCACAGGGTGCGGCTTGATGGCCGAGATGGGTTGCTAGCATATTCACCAAGGCGTCTAAAAGAAGCATTCTTGGACGGAACCAAGCTCAGTCGCAATGTAATTGCTTCGGACAGTTGCAAGTAGCTGCACATCCCGTTAGAGCGGAAGCGCCCGCCCTATTTTGTACTTAAAGGCCCTCCGTGATCAGTCAGTCATCTGAGAAGAAGCTCATTGTCAATAATGTCTACTTCGTGACTACGATCGGAGTTGGATGGACCTACCGTTACTTATCATACCATGTATCTCATGATGACACCGTTATGGCAATGAGCTCATTCACGTCCAGATTTGGTCAACTCCGAGGGCCGTTCGACCCCCTTGGAAAACCGTTCAAGCTGAAGGAATAATCTGGGTCTAGCGACCTACGAGAACACCTTCTTCCACTCTTCCAAAATCACCAATTCCATCCTTCCTCGGTGCTCATGCGCAGGTCGTTGGTGTTTCTCTTGAAAATTGATTGGAGGCACAGATCTGTTTGTACTCGTAGAGAGGTGGTCCGATCCATGTGCTGCTGTTGCCGAAAATCTGAATTTCTCCAGGGAAGCTACTGAACTACGAACGAAGACTGCTCGCGTGTGAATCAAAGACGATCCTTCGCGCCAGTAGAAGTGCGTGTCTTTGTATGTGACTGATGACGGTTCTCTTGGTGTTTTGTCTGTTGCAACGAGCTCTGGCATTGTTTTCCGTGACAGACGATCTTTACTCGTTCCCTCAGTATGAAGTGGAATGGTCGTCAGAGTATGTGACGCCGGAAGACGAGAGGCTGGGACATCCGTCCAGCATGACGATGGTGCATTCGACTCAAAGGTACTTATGTTCCGTACCGTCAGCTAGCTCAATGGTGCATCTGAATTCCACGGAAGTCGACTTGATGAAGCGGGAAGAGGAGAAGGAACTCTCTCGTGCAGTGAGTAAAGGATGGCAACTACTTTCGCCACTGGAGGGGAATTGCTTGTACTTTATGTCGGGGTGGTGGACGTATGCATACTGCCATGGGAACATGGTCAAGCAATTTCACCAGCTGCCCCCTAAAAATGGTCTGGCAGTCTATCCGCCAGCCGAAGACCCAGATTCAGAGTCTTATGTCCTTGGCTACTCAAAGAATCAGGCAGACATTGGCATTAGCGGCGAGATTAAATTCCTGACCCACAAGTTTTCCGGAGGAACAGAATGCGACTTGACTGGGCACGAGCGTAGGATTGAAGTGCAATTCCATTGCGATCTGCATGGCGAGAAAATAGCATGGGTCAAGGAGATCGCAACATGCTGCTACCAAATGGTCGTCTACACTCCACGACTATGCGATGATTTGATTTTTGTACCTCCAACGAAGGCAGCAAACATTATTGAATGCATGAAGGTGCTGACGGAAGAAGAACAGATCGTAGAACGACAGGCTGTTCAGGAGGAGATAGAGAGGCAACGTGCACAAGACGAGGAAAAGGAACGGACGGCGCCGAGGAAGTTGCAACTCAAAGCGGAGGATGATGGCGATGAAAGGCAGATCAAAGGGAAGGAAAACGCGAATCCGAATTTGCTGGCTTCCATTGAAATCCTGGCTCTTAATGTTGAGAAGCAAATTGCAGAAGGGAAGTTTCTCACTCCGCAAGGGAAAGTTGCAGATAGCAACGACGAATTCAGCTACTCCGTGGCTCTTGTAGGTGTTGATGATGTGTTGGTGGGTGCAGTTGAAATTGTCGTCGAGAATGGACGGGTCAGGATTGAGTTACCAAAAGTGCCGGACCCAGCTGGCATAGTCGAGAATGTGCCAGAGAAGGGAGAGGGTGTATCAGAGGAGACGAAGGTCGTGGATCAGGATCGGGCAGCGGAGCCAGATGAGGGGAAATTGTTTGATCCCGATGATGAAGGTGAAGAAGTTTATGGACATGATGAGCTGTGAATGAGTGGTGTCTTACTACAACCGTGCGGACTTTACTCATAAGGCCTACAATTGCGATCGATTCAAAAGACATTTCACAGGAAATCTAAACACAGCAACTCTAATAACCTTGTGGAGTGTCCGTCGAGTACTTGTGTAGAATACAATCCCACGGGGCACTTTTACATCAGCAGCAGCGCGTGGACGTTGATTATGAGCGTATGGAAAAATAAGATCATGCGTGACTTGACAAATGCCGATGCAAGGGAATTCAAAGCGAGTGGTCAAAGGGAGCAATTCGTGACCGAATCCTTGCTGTTTCACAAGACCTCAACGGACTGATTGTGTAAGGGAATATGAAGATCTCTGTCTTCTTATGCTTATAGGGAAAGTTATTTTATCGATGCAGTGGATTCTGAGCCCAGGAGTAAGTCTTTAGACTGTATGTTTACTCGTTATTGATTGGTATGATATCGTACGTCCTTTCCTCCTATTGGTATGTGTAACTTATATAATTTCATTCCTCGATCATTTTACATGTCCTCATACCCAACACATCCATGACCAGCATGAAAGTATTGGTCTTCGTTGGTCGATGACACAACAAGACCTGGTCTCCTAATTCCGTCAATGGGCGAACAGGCGATGTCTTGACGCTGGGTTGAGATCCCAGAACCCAAGTCGAGAGTCCTGGCTTTTGCGGTTACGAGACCGATTCGAGATAACGCATCGTGATTCAATGTCCTTCCTCTCTGAAGAAGCCTGGATTTTGTTGGCGATGCGATTGCTGATATATTCCAGATTCCGTGATTCTCCCCTATGATCCTTGGGCTCTGCTGAGTCGTTCCATTTCGCTGTGATTTCGGCGCCGATTCTGAGATTGCTGATATATCCCCCAGACGGAAAGGGTGACCGCTGTGAACCACGCAATGCTATGATGGCATACATAAGATGAACGCAGCACCCATTCTTCCGAGTCTCATAAGCGCACACAGCCCCAAAAAGCTACGACAAAAGCTCTCTGACATCGAAATGACATCCATGGAGCCACTGGACGCCACCTTCTACACCACCTATCTGCTCACCCTGCTTCGTCTCGAAGAGCTGCCGGAAGCGCGTTTCCTGATGAAGCGGGCCCCCTCAGATGTATCCCAAGAGCCACAATTCCATTCTGCTCATTTGCTATTGAAGGCTGCGTGGAAGAACGACTTTGCAGTCACCTACGAGCTGGCTCAAACCTCGCCTTGGACGTCGGTGGAGAAGCCGTTGGTCAATGAGTACATCAACCGGGTTCGAGAATCTGTAGTGCTGCTCTTGAGCCAGGCGTATACGTGCATTGGGCTCTCCAGAGCAGCACAGGTTCTAGGTCTCGGTGAAGCTGAAGCAAGCAAGGCTTTTCAAGATAAAGGATGGGAGGTAGAGGGTGAATTGGTCTATCCAAAACCTCGTCCTGCCGAGGCAGATGAGCAGAATATGGACAGGATTGCAACGTTTACAAATCTAGTCGACCATCTACAGAAATCCTTTCCCATCTCCTAAGCCGCACTTCATTCAAACAGTGCACGGCAATCATGATGCATCACTCATCGGCCCCGGCAGCTTTTCGTTGGGCCTCCCGAGAGTGACGCTTTGTTTTCTTTTTCTTTGAATAGCATGTGAAAGCCCTGGGAAGGCCCTTGGCTCGCCATTCAAGTGCATCGAAGACACGGAACTTGCTGTTGTGTTCACCTCCTCCGCAGTTTGGTCGACGCTTGCATGTACGTTCGATGAATTAGGGTTCGAGACATCATGGTTCGGCTCTTTAGCGGTTCGTCCCCCTGGGGAGAGCGGTGGACGCGAATTTGCGTATTTTTGTATCATAGCAATCTCCTGCTTGTGCGTTTCTGTTCGAAATTCCACTCTCACATTTGGTATATTTGTCTTGTGCATCTCATTCCCATGGACTCCTTCAAGACGATACTTCTCCCCCAGCCATCTCGCTTTGATACTAGCTTCAAAGCCGGACTGCACAACCGAATTGCGAGCCAGTTCGCACATATCTACCGCAGAGAGCTTGTAAATTTGCGCCGCAACAGAATACTCCTCAATAAGAGGTTCCCTGGTATAGCTAAACTGCAAAGGATCATCTGAGGAAAGTGATACATTTAAGCCACGCTTGAAATAGTCGTGAAATGGGTTTTTGTCGTAAGCGAGAAATAACGCATTGCTTTCATAATTAGTAAATCCATATTAAGAGGCTTACTTTGAGAGGGGACTCATTGCGATTCCAATTTGCTCGATATAGAAGAGGTACTGTACCAGCGGGAGCTTTCTAAGCAGGATTCCGTGAGAGATACTGTGGCAGACAAGAAATGCGCAAGCCAAGTGCTCGGTATCACCTGCTTCGCCACAGTGAGGCCGTAGAATAAAAGTATTGAACTTTCGCTTTCGGCGAAATACGTTAAGACTCGTTATATTTGCAAAGAGGTAATATATCCAATAGGAGTAAGGAGGGTTTTGAGAGGTGGTCCATTCTTGGGCCACAGGATACTTTTTGTATAATCTCCTCTCCGGTATCGACTCGTCATCCACAGAATCAAACCCGACAACCCTTTGAAGAAAGATATGCAGCATGGGATGCTTTGATGGATCACGGGTGACTTCATATAGGGGTTGAAAAACATTAATGATAATATCGAGGAAAGAATTGATGTTTCCGTTTCCCTTGTACAAACCATAGAGACGCGGTATTTGTACAAGCCAGCGCACGTTTGGAGAAAATAATTTGTTGTCGACCACCCAAGCTGCCAATTTATCCCACTCCTGCAAAGAGCGACCATATATGGAGATCCGATATTCTGCCATCTGATACTTACTTTGCTCTAAATCCGACATCACCTCTTTTGTAATCTCAGCAAGATATTTTCCCTTCACGAAGTTGTCAGTCTTCAAGAAAATTTCACGCAGCCGCGATTCTCCAATAGGGTTATATTTTAAACTGAATTTATCGAATCGATGGAAAGAGTCTTTGTGGGCGTGCATATCCAGGGTGTCAATACTCAGATCATATGCTGTGAGGTTGAGAGACTCAAATACTTCAGCCAGGGTCAAATGCTTTCCATCGCGAAATATGACCACCTCATCTGGTGATTTTTTTAATTTAGATTTTATGAACCGTAGCAGGTGCTTCTGGTTCATGCAGGCAGAGTGGTGGATATGCGTATCGACTTTACGTACGTTGTAAAAGTCTCGGTGCGAAACTCTTTTTGAATCAGCCACCTCTTGATACTCATTCAAGAGCGAATAAAGGTTCCACTTCCCTTCGAGATATTGCAAACGTCGAAATGCAAAGCTTTTGGTTGGTCCATCACAGCTGATATCGATAATTGCATCTAGGTCCATATAGTAGTCTTTTATGGAGGGTATAGTCAGGACCGGAGTTCCAGCTTGCATTGCGTTTGGATCCTCGAAGATTTCGTAAACCCCGGAATCTCCGAGCCTGAACTCCATCTCGACCGGGCCGGGAATTTTACAGTCTGAAAATTCAAAGTCGTCTCCCACACACTCTCCGGCTTTCCGCTTCTTTTGTGGCGTCTCACTCACTTGCTGGGGCCCGTAGCCACTTTTGTTCGTATTCCAAACCGGGGGAGGCGGAGGAGGATATATCTCCCAGTCATCAGTATCCTTTGGGTTATCATCTGAACACTGCAATGATAGCTGGAGATACTTGTGTCTTAATTCTAGACTCTTTTGGATGCCAGAGTAAATGGTAGCTAATTCCCCCGTGATACCATCACTATCT
>JAABUZ0100004092.1_pt1 | contig 20563 bp, 19 predicted proteins | sample 5562091 | NCBI WGS metagenome assembly JAABUZ01 (sample SAMN12813069, study PRJNA571459) | rock metagenome | isolation source: Antarctica rocks | place: Antarctica: Victoria Land, Linnaeus Terrace sud | collected 2015-12-21 | reverse complement strand
TGACATAAGTACTATTATCGGCGCGTCGTTTTTGCGCTGAGGGAGGGGCTTGAGCAACCCGGCCTGGGGCCGGCGGGAGAACGGCGAAGGCAGGGTCGGTCCTGCATAGGGTGCTGTCCACAACTTCACAGGCGGCGGATCGGAGGTGACTGCACCGCATCTGCGGAGCACTGCTAGGTTTTTGGCCGTGCCCGAGTATCGCCTGCGAGATGCCGCACGGCTGTTGTCCGTCAGCGACGACACGGTGCGTCGTTGGGCTGACGGGGGTCGGATCGGCACGGTCACGGCCTCGGACGGCTCCGGTCGGATGGTGGTGGAGGGCGGCGAGCTCGCCCGGTTCGCCACTGAGCGAGCGCAGCGGGCGGAACCGATGCCGTCCGGACCCATCACTGCCGAATCAGCCCGAAACCGGCTGACCGGTCTGGTGACCAAGGTGACCCGGGACACCGTGATGGCGCAGGTCGAGATGCAGGCCGGCCCGTTCCGGGTCGTCTCGCTGATGAGCCGCGAGGCCGCCGACCAGCTCGAGCTCGAACCCGGCGTACTGGCTGTGGCGTCCGTGAAGTCCACCAACGTGGTCATCGAACTCGCCCAACACCCCTGACCCTTCAGCTGCAGGAGAGTTCACATGACACGTCACCACTGCGCTCTGATCGTGGCCACCCTCACCCCCCTGCTGCTGGCAGGGTGCGGGAGCAGTTCGCCGTCCAAGGCTGCCGGCAGCTCCCCATCGGCCGGGGGGGCCACGACAGCGCCCGGCGCCTCCTCGCCCTCGAGATCGGCCGGTCCGTCACAATTGTCCGGATCGATCACGGTGTTCGCGGCCGCCTCGCTGACCGGGACGTTCACCACGCTGGGTAAGCAGTTCGAGGCTGCGCACCCCGGCACGACGGTCACGTTCGACTTCGGGCCCAGCTCCACACTCGCCCAGCAGATCACCAGCAGGGCGCCAGCCGACGTGTTCGCCTCCGCCAGCAGCAAGAACATGCAGACGGTTGTCGCAGCCGGAGATGCCAAGGACCCTAAGGTGTTCGTAAAGAACATCGCCGAGATCGCGGTCGCTCGGGAAAGCACCAGCAAGGTCCACGCACTGTCGGACCTGGCTGGGCCCGGGGTGAAGGTCGCACTGTGCCAGCAGCAGGTGCCGTGCGGCGTCCTGGCGCAGAAGGTGCTGGACAAGGCGAAGGTCACCGTCAAGCCGGTGACCCGCGCCCTGGACGTCAAGGCGGTGCTGGCGACCGTCAGCAGCGGTGAGGTCGATGCCGGCATCGTCTACGTCACCGATGTCCGGGCCGCGAAAGGCAAGGTTGCCGGAGTGATGATCTCGCAGGCCGACAACGCCAGCACCGCCTATCCGATCGCCACCGTCACGGCCGGCAAGAACACTGCCCTGGCGCAGGCCTTCCAGGACTTCGTCCTGTCCAGCGACGGCCAGCAGGTGCTGACTCAGGCAGGTTTCGCCCGCCCGTGAGTGGCCGGGCAGCGCTGCGGCCGCCGGCCCGGACGGGGACCCCGCGAAGGTTCAGCCGGCTGCCGTTGCTGCTGGGGCTACCGGCGCTGCTCGGGTTCGCGTTGCTGCTACTGCCTCTCGGCGGGTTGCTGCTCCGCGCACCCTGGAGCTGGCAGCGATCTGTCGAAGGTCCTCGGTGAGTTCGACCTTGACAGTCGCTGGGTCGAGTCCCTCGGCCAACAGCTCGAACCGAAGGCCTGCCTGCTCGATCTCGTCATCTGTGTGTCGCATCCTGATCCCCTTGCGCTGCCGTGGCCGACCCGGTTCACTGGCGGCACTGCCATCAACCGCCGTGCATCGACCGCAGGCCGCCCTGGTCCCGTCAGCGTGAGGACGTCCGTGAGCACAGCCATCGTGGAGCCCGGAGCCAGCCCGTCTAGGGAGGGGTACGCGGCGCAGGACCGCCGTCTGGCTTCCAACAGCCTGAGGTTTTTGGGCGGCGTGGCGATCAGTGTCGGGATCCAGGGGCCGACGGGCGGCATCTTGTTCATCCCGGCGCTGATGGCTGGCATCGTGGGGAGCCAGGGCCCGTTCGCGTTCTTCATCGCGATGCTGGCGATGCTGCCGATCGCGTATGTGTTCGGCGCGTTCAGCCGGGAGTACGCCTCGGCTGGGTCGGCGTACGCCTTCGCCGGGTCGGCGCTCAAGCCGCTGGTGGGGTTCGCGGCCTGCTTCTCACTGCTGATCGTCTACATCACCTACACCAGCGCGAACTACACGAGCACGACCAACATCTTCGAGGCGTTGCTGCACGACCAGGGCCTGCTGCACGTCCCTTGGCCGCTGGTCGCCTTGGTGTTCTGCGGCCTGTCCTGGTACCTGGCCTACCGGACCATCCACTTCAGCGCGCTGCTCATCCTCGCCCTGGAGGGGATCTCGCTGCTGATCGTGCTCGTTGTGGGGATCGTGGTCATCGCCAAGGGCGGTTACCACGGGCACGGGCTGCACCTGCAGCCGCTCACCCGTCACGGCCTGCCGTTCCAGACCGCGATGCTGGGTCTGGTCTTCGCCTACACCGGCTTCTCCGGCTTTGAGGGCGCCGCCTCGACCGGCGAGGAGACCAAGCTGCCGCGCCGCAACATCCCCGCGGCGATCTTCGCCTCGCTGCTGATCGGGGGCGGCTTCTACACGTTCGGCTCGTTCATCGAGACGATTGGCTTCCCCAACGCGGCGGCCTTGGGCAAGTCCGAGGCGCCGCTGCAGGTGGTGAGCGCCGCCTTTGTCGCTCCCTGGGTCGGGACGCTGATCCTGGTGGCGAGCGTCGTCAGTGCCTTCGGGGCGATCCTGGCCTGCCACAACGCCGCCGCCCGGCTGCTGTTCGCTCTGGGGCGGGACGGCTTCATCAGCGACAAGCTGGCCCGCACCCACCCGGTGCAGCGCAGCCCGCACATCGCCGTCGGCGCCGTCGCGGTGCTGTCCGCCCTGGGCGTCGTCGGCCTGATCGACAAGCAGCCGCTGGACATCTTCTTCGACCAGGCGACGGTCGGCGCCGACATGATCCTGTGCGTCTACCTCATCGTGTGCGTCGCGGGGGTGGCCCTGGCGGTACGCCGGCGCAAACCCCTGCTGGCGGTGGTGTCGGTCGTCGGGATCGCCGTGCTGGCCCTGGTGATCCGCTACACCGTGTACCCGATTGCGGAGTACCCGTTCAACCGGCTCCAGATCATCGCCGGGGCGCTGGTGCTGCTGGGCTTCGCGATCCCGCTGCTCATCCCAGGCTTTCACCGTCGGGTCAAGGCCTCACCGCTGTTCACCGGACAGCTCGCCACCGCGGGCGACGCCGGCGAGGGCCCCGAGACCCCGCTGGCCACCGTCACCCGCTCCTGAGCCCACGACCCCGATCGGAGACCTCATGTTCGACGAGCCGTTCACCCCCATCGACTGCGGTGTGTTCCTGGACCAGGCCAACTACCCGCCGTGGGGGTTCACCTCCACCCTGGTCCCGCACGAGCGCGGCGCCGCGGCGATGGCGAACTTCCTCAACGTCCGGATGACCGACCAGGACGACGAGCGCATCGACCGGCGCGACTTCCCGGAGGCACTGGGCCTGGCCTGGATGGACGTCAAGATGTCCGACCACGCCGGCAACCACATCGACGCGCCCTACCACTTCGGCCCGATGGTCGCCGGTGAGCCCGCCAAAACCATCGACCAGGTGCCGCTGGAGTGGACGATGGGCCCCGGCATCCGGCTGGACTTCCGCGGGCACTCAGGCCGCGACATCACCGTGGCGGACCTGGAAGCCGAGATCACCCGGGTCGGCGCCACTCTGGACCCCGGCACGATCGTGCTGCTGTGGACCGGAGCGGACGAGCACATCGATGACCCTGAGAAGTACTGGCAGCTGCAGGGCGGCCTGTCGGTCGAGGGGCTGAACTACCTGCTCGACCAGGGCATCAAGCTTATCGGGATTGACGCCTACGCCATGGACGTCAGCTTCGACACCATGGAAGCGGCCAAGGACGCCGGCGACCCGGACTTCTTCCCGCTGCACTTCGTGGGCCGGGCCCGCGAGCACATGCACCTGGAGAAGCTCACGAACCTGGGTGCGATCCCGCGCCCGACGGGGTTCTTCTTCGTCGCCACCCCGATGAAGCTGCGGGGCGGCAGTGCCGGTTGGGTCCGGCCCGTCGCCCTGGTCCCCACCAGCCACTTCACCGACACCGAGACGGCAACCGACCGTGACTGACACCACCCCTTCCGAGCTCACCTGCCAGCAGACCTGCGCCACGACCAAAGCCCTGGTCTATGACACCGGCGCCGCCTTCATGCTCGCCCCCGCTACCACCGAGCTCGGGGCCTCCCACGGCTACGCCGACCTGCTCGCGTTCTACCTGGCCGGCCGCTGCGGTGTGCTCGGCGACGTCGACTCCGACGTCGTCGCGGCGGCCTTGGGGTTCTTCAACCCCGCCGCGCTGCGACCGGTCTGGGACCGGGCCCTGCAGGTTCACCCGGCCCGGGACGGCGCCAAGCTCTACGCCCAGGCCCTCGCCGAGCAGGGCCGGGCTGCGTTCGCGTCCCTGGACGGCGCCGCCCGCCTGGTCGAGCTGGCCGAGCGCGTCACCGACGCGGTCAGCCCAGCCGGGCTCCCGCTGTTCGCGGGCTGGCGGGCCCAGGACCGGCCGACCGACCCGGCCGGCAGAGCCGCGCACGCCGTGCATGTCCTGCGTGAGTGGCGAGGCAGCGCCCACGTCGCTGCCGTCGCCGCCCTGGGACTGGACCCGCTCGACGCCGTCATGCTCAACGGCGGCGACGCCTACGCCGAGTTCTACGCCTGGCCGCAGCCATGGGGCGACGGCGGGGGCCACCAAGAGCTCAGCGCCCGCGCCGAGGAACTCACCGACGCGCAATGCGCCCCGGTGTTCGAACGCGCCCTGACCGGACCGGAACGGGCCGAGCTCGCCACACTCCTGCAGGCCGCAGCCACACGTGCAGCCACCCCCGCCTAAGCCGCCTCCACCCTCCGTCCTTCCAGCCTAGGGCGGAGTTATCGACGGTTCTGTTGCAGAGCAGGGGAGGTCGACGCCACGCACGGGGTTTTCGGGCTAGTGAACGGAAGGACCGCGGTCAGGACTGTGCCGCTGGGTTGGCTGGGGCCGTGCCCGCAGTTGACCTGTGCGTGCTGGGCGGGTGGGTAGCGGTAGTGGGTGCTGCCGCTGCACAGCCATAGGTCGCCGCCGACGCCGGCGAGGACGGTGTGGACTACGGCGAGGCCGAGACCGTTGCCCGGCGTGGTGCGTGCGGCGTCGGCGCGCCGGAAGCGCTCGGTGGCGTGCGGCACGAAGACGGCGTCCAGCCCTGCCCCGTCGTCCTGCACCATGACGCGGACTGCGGAGCCGCTCACGACGCGGCGATCTGGACTGTTCCAGCGCCGTGAATGATGGCGTTGTCGACCAGGTTGCCAGGACCAGGTCGAGCTGCTCAGGGCTCGCGCTGACCTGAACCTGCGTGCCGGGGCCGAGATGGACCTGGCGGCCGGTTCCGGTGAGCGCGTGTGGCCCGTCGGGCGGCCCGCTGCACCGCCGCGGCGAGATCGGCGCCGGCTGCGGCGGCGCTTGGCTGATCGTGGGTGGCTCGTTCGAGCTCGAGCAGCTGGTCGGCCAGGCGCACCAGGCGGGTGGTGTCCTCAGCGACGTGGCGCAGGGTCTGTTCCAGCTCGGCGGCGGGGCGGCCACGATCGGACGGCAGGCCCAGCAGGGAGCGCGGCAGATCGAGGCTGGGACTCGCAGTGTCGCGCGTGGCGCGGCAAGTTCGGCCGCAACTCTGCTCCCGCCGGCGCTCACCCAGCCCGGACTACTGATCGACGCCACATTCAACGGCGTCATCTCGGCCCTGAGTTTCCAGCGCGAGTTCTGGAAGGACCTGCTCGCCACTGGGCGGCGCGTCGACGTCAACTGACGCACGAAGGGTGCGGTGATCGGCGGAGATACCGGTCAGCGCACCCTTTCGGCTCATCGTGTGCTCAGGATCTCCGGGGGTCCGGTCCGCTTGATGGTTCGTACAGACCCACGCTTCTGAGGGTAACGATCACCGACGTCATCGGGGCGCGAGCCAGGGACCGGTGAGGCAGTCCGGTGTTCATCTGCCGGTCGCCTCACGGTCGGCTGACGTCGAACTCGCGCTCCTAGCGTGCGGGAGTCGGGCCGCTAGGGCCCGCGTGAGTTGGGAGCCTTCGGTGTGTCCAAGCAGTGGATGTCTGTCCCGGTCGCCGCAGCTGCGGTGGCCCTGACCCTGACCTCGTGCGCGAGCAGCCCGGCCAACAAGAGCGGTGCAGTCAGCGGAGCCAGCGGCACCGCCAACGTCGCGACGGCTACCTCGGCTGCTGCGGTCGGCGGCATGGATGCCCTGATCGCCGCCGCGAAGAAGGAGGGGGCGCTGAACGTCATTGCGCTGCCCCGCGACTGGACCAACTACGGGGCGCTGCTCGACGGCTTCGCGACCAGGTACGGCATTAAGATCAACAGCGCGAACCCGGACGGCTCCAGTGCCGACGAGATGACCGCGATCACCTCGTTGAAGAGCCAGGTGCGCGCCCCGGACGTGGTCGACGTCGGTCAGTCCTTCGCGCTGAGTGGCGCCAAGATGGGGCTGTACGCGCCGTACCAGGTGGCGACGTGGGCCTCCATCCCGGCAGGTCTGAAGGACTTCAACGGCCTGTGGGCGAACGACTATGGCGGTTACATCTCGATCGGCTGCGACGCCTCGAAGGTGGCGAAGTGCCCGACGACGCTCGCCGCGCTCGATGACCCTGCGTACAAGGGGAAGGTGGCGCTGAACGGCGACCCGACGAAGGCAAACGCGGCGTTCAGCGCGGTTTGGGCAGCGGCGCTCGCCAACGGCGGGTCCCTTGGCGACATCCACCCCGGCATCGCGTTCTTCGCCAAGCTCAAGCAGGCGGGTGTCTATGTGCCGGTGCAGGCCTCCGCGGCCACTGTCGCCAGCGGCGAGACGCCGATCGTTTTGGACTGGGACTACCTGAACGCCACCAAGGCCGACGGCCTCAAGGCCAAGGGGCGGACGTTCTCCGTCGCGGTGCCCTCCGACGGCCACTTCTCGGCGTACTACGCGCAGGCGATCAGCAAGTACGCACCGCACCCGGCCGCGGCCCGGCTGTGGGAGGAGTACCTCTACAGCGTCAGGGGCCAGAACGGCTGGCTGAAGGGCTATGGCCGACCGGTCGAGCTTCCCGCGCTGGTGTCGGCCAAGACTGTCGACGCCGTGTACGCCGCCAAGCTCCCGACCGTTGAGGGGACGCCGGTCTTCCCGACGGCCGACCAGACCTCCGCCGCCAAGGCCGTCGTGACCCAGCAGTGGTCCAGCGCCGTCAAGTAGCCGCAGACGTGGGACGGCGGCCTTCCCTGGCCTGGCTGGGGCTGCTGCCGTTCTTCGGCTACGTCGGGGTGTTCTTTCTGCTGCCCACCGGTGTGCTGCTGTGGACGGCGTTCCAGTCCGGTACGACGGGCGGCTACACCACCGGCAACCTGTATGCCTCGGTGCAGGGGGCGTACGGCAACGGCCTGAAGCACAGCGTCGTCATCTCGGCGGTCGACGCCCTGTTGGCGTCGACGCTGGGGTTGGTCCTTGCGCAGGCGATCGTCACCAGCGGCCGCAGCGGTTTCCGGCGGCTGGTGACGAGTGCCAGCGCGGTGCTCGCGAACTTCGGCGGCCTTCCCTTGGCCTTTTTGTTCGTGGCGTCCATCGGCAATGCCGGGGTCCTCACTGCTGCCCTCCAGCGGCAGCTCGGCGTGTCGCTGTCCAGTGACCTGCACTTCGACCTGTACAGCGTCGTCGGGGTCGAGATCGTCTACCTGTACTTCCTCATCCCGCTGATGGTCCTGGTCATCGCGCCGGCCCTGGAGGGCATGCGGCCTCAGTGGCAGGAGGCGGCGCAGAACCTTGGTGCCTCACATTGGCAGTACTGGCGTTGGGTGGCCGCTCCGGTCCTGGCGCCCAGCGTCGTCGGCGCGACCGCGTTGCTGTTCTGCAGCTCGTTCTCGGCCTACGCCACCGCGGCCGCGTTGACCAACGGGACGCTGTCGCTGACGTCCCTGCAGATCGGCGCGGTGCTGTCCGGCAACGTCATCACCGGGCAGGAGAACGTCGGTGCGGCGTTGGCGTTGGACATGATCGTCGTGGTGGTGCCGCTGACCCTGCTGTACCTGGCGATGCAGCGCCGGACGACCCGATGGTTGCAGTAGACCTCCCGCCGGCCGCGCTGGAACGGCGCAGCCGTCCGGCTCGAGCTCGCGCGGCCCGCCCCGCCCGCCCGGGACGAACGCTCGTCCTGCTTTTGGCCGCGGTCTACTTCCTCGGCCCGCTCGCCGCGGCCTTCTGGTTCTCGGTGCACGACGGCAGCGGTGTCAACGCGCACGCCTACACCCAGATGCTGTCGGCACCGGGGTTCACCAGCGCGCTGGCCCTGTCCTTCGAGCTGGCCGCCGTCTCCGTCGCGGTGACCCTGGCGTTGATGCTGCCCACGCTGCTGCTGGTCGAGCTCCGGTTCCGTCGGCTGCGCGGGACCGTCGAGGTGCTCTCGCTGTTCCCGCTGGTGATCCCGCCGGTCGTGCTCGTCGTCGGCGTCGGCAAGGTGGTCTCGTGGGGCAGCAGCGGCGACCAGACCGGGCTCAAGGGCCAGGTGTTCAACCAGCTCCTGAACAGCCACCCGCCGCTGATCCTGGCCCTGGAGTACGTCGTGCTCGCGCTGCCGTTCACCCATCGCGCCCTGGCCGCGGGCCTGCGTGCGGCCGGCGTTGCCACCCTGGTCGAGGCTGCCCGCAACCTTGGCGCCTCCTGGCCGACCGTGCTCGGGCGGGTGCTGCTGCCCACCCTGCGCAGTTCGTTGCTCAACGCCGGCTTCCTCGCGTTCGCCCTGGGGTTCGGGGAGTTCACGATTGCCAGCATCTTGCAGTACCAGCCGTTCACGGTCTGGCTCCTGCAGTTCAACGGCTCTGATGGCCAACTGTCGGTCGCGCTGTCCCTGATGAGCCTGCTGCTGACTTGGGCCTTGCTGCTGGTCCTGACCGCGGTCGCGGGCCGCGACCCCTCGACCCGAAGGGCCCAACGATGACCGCCCTACCCCAGCCCTCCCGCAGCACCCGTGTGGAGTTCGCTGACGTGACCCGCGTGTACGGCGACACCCGCGCCCTGGATGGGCTGTCGCTGACCGTCGGGCCGGGCGAGCTGCTGGCCCTGCTCGGGCCGTCCGGCTGCGGGAAGACCACGGCGCTGCGGCTGTTGGCCGGCTTCGACCGGCCGTCCTCCGGAGCCGTCCTGGTCGATGGCCGCGACGTGACCCGGACACCGGTCAACAAGCGGGACATGGGGATGGTCTTCCAGTCCTACAGCCTGTTCCCGACGATGAGCGCCACCGACAACGTCGCGTTCGGGCTCCGGCTCCGCCGACGCTCCGGGCCCGACCGGGGGCGCCGCGCTGCGGAGTTGCTGGACCTGGTGGGGTTGTCCGAGCACGCGCACAAGTTCCCGCACCAGCTCTCGGGAGGCCAGCAGCAGCGGGTCGCGCTGGCACGTGCCCTCGCGGTCGAGCCGTCCGTGCTCCTGCTGGACGAGCCGCTGTCGGCGCTGGACGCCAAGGTGCGCGAGAGCCTGCGTGAGGAGATCCGGCGCATCCAGGTCGACCTCGGCGTCACAACGGTCTTCGTCACCCACGACCAGCAGGAGGCACTGTCGATGGCCGACCGGGTAGGGGTCATGCGCGCCGGCCGTCTCGAGCAGTGCGCCCCGCCCGCCGAGCTCTACGACCGCCCGGCGACGGCGTTCGTGGCGGAGTTCGTCGGCACGATGAACCACTTCGCGGGAACGGGCGAGCCCGGTGGCCGGGTCCGTGTCGGCTCGCAGGTCCTGCCGGCGGACGGTGAGCCGCCCGTCCCTGGTCACCCGGCGATCGCGCTGGTCCGGCCTGAGGCCGTCCAGGTGCGCCCGTGTGGCCCGGCGGACCAGGCCGATGCGGTCGTCATGGTCGCGAGCTTTCGTGGATCCGTCACGCGACTGCGGATGCGCCGCCCCGACGGCACCGAGACCTTTGCCGACATCGCCTCGCACCAGGCCGCCGGTCTCGGCGCCGGCGCACCGGTCACGCTCCGGCTGCTGGACCGGCCCGTGCTGCTCGCCGCCCCATGAGGACCGACGTGTCGGCGCTGCGACGTGGGCCTGCGGATTCGCTGGGCTACCGGCGCCTGGTAGCCGTTCCCGGTGAGCCGCACGTGGTCCGCCACGACCTGCTGGCCGCTGCGCCAGACGGCAAACCGCTGCTGACGGTCGCCCACCTGTCCGACCTGCACCTGTGCGACGCCCAGTCCCCGGCCCGCGCGGAGTTCCTCGACCGGTGGGCCGATCCGGACTCGCCGTTGCTGCCGCAGCTGCAGCAGGTCGGCACCTACCGGGCCCAGGACCTCCTCACCGCCCAGGTCGCTGAGGCGGCGGTGCAGTCGGTCAACGCGCTGCGCGGAGTCGACCTGGCGCTCGTGACCGGCGACGCGACTGACAACGCTCAGGCGAACGAGGTGGACTGGTACCTGCGCCTACTCGAGGGCGGGATCGTCCACCCCGACTCGGGCGATCTCACCCGTTGGGAAGGGGTGGCCGACGACACCGACCTGGACGAGAGGTTCTGGCACCCCGGCGGTCCGGCGACCGACCTGCCACGGATTCGCTACGGGCTCCCCGGAGTGCCGGGTCTACTCGACGCGGCGCGCCGCGCATTTCCGGCGACCGGCCTGGAGGTCCCGTGGCTGGCAGTGCACGGCAACCACGACCGCATGCTGCAGGGGACGGTTCCCAGCACCGGCCCGGTGGCGAAGGCTTCCACCGGCCCGTTCAAGCCCGTCGCGGTCCCAACGCACTGGACAACAGACGCGGTCTTGAGGCTCCTGCAAGGGCTCGAGAGCTGCGCGACCGACGCGGTGGCGGCCCTGGCCGGCATGACGATGCGCCTGGTCTCACCAGATGCACAGCGGCGCTGCGTGTCGCGGTCGGAGTTCGTCGACGCGCACTTCGGCCCGCTCGCGAGGCCGCTTGGTCACGGTTTCGACGTCGCCGACGGCACCACCGGCCGCGCCTACTACCGGCACGATCACGGGCCGGTCACGATCCTGGCGCTGGACACCGTGAACGACGCCGGCGGCTGGCAGGGCTCGCTCGACGAGCCGCAGCTGGCCTGGCTGGAGACCGAGCTCGCTGCCGCCGACACCGAGCGGCGCTACGTCGTGCTGGCCAGCCACCACCCGCTGCACACCTTGGTCAACAACCGCAGCGACAGCGGCCGACGAGTGCTGGGCCAGGAGCTGAGCAGGGTGCTGAACCGCCACCGCAGCGTCGTGCTCTGGCTAAACGGCCACACCCACCACACCACCGCAGCGCCGCACAAGCACTTCTGGGAGGTCACCGCCCCCTCCCTCATTGACTGGCCGCAGCAGACCCGGCTGGTCAGCCTGGACCGCGCGGCCAACGGGAGCCTGACCATCACCGTAACGATGGTCGACCACGCAGCCCCCCCGACCTGGACCGGCCAGCTCGACTTCCCGCTCGAACTGGCCGCACTGTCACGCGAGCTCGCCGCCAACGACTGGCAGTGGCGAGCGCACCATGTCGACGCGCACCCGCGTGCCGGCAACTCAGACGAGCGCAACGCCCACCTGCTGCTGCCCGACCCCTGGCCCTAGCAGACCTGCCTCCTGCTTCGCCGAGCCAGACCGTGCGCGGGGCGGTCGAACCCGCCCGAGCCGAGGCCAGGTCGCTCCTGGCTGCTACCCCAGCCCGCTCGAGGGCGTGCCGGCGGCCAAGGGCGAAGCTGTTACGCCAACACCCAAGGGTTAAACCGCGCACCGGGACGCGTCGTTGCCCGTCAAGGACCCGCCGTCAGCCAACGAGCTCGGCGACCTCGCCCACGTCTGCAGACCCAAAACATCGCGGCGCTCTCAACCGCTGCTCCACTCCGGCGGCTGCAAGTGTCACGACCTGTTCATGGCCGCTCCACCTACCAGCCCCTGTCCGGCCTCACTCGTGACCCATCTTGACGTGAGCGTCCACGGCACGCGTCGGTGGATGCACCAGCCGGTACCCAGTTGCATGTAGGAGGCGCAATGCCCGAGTTGCTCCTGACACTGCTCGCGGAGGCTTTCGGTGCGGCCCTGGCCGCACTAGCCATGCAACTCGTTCACAAGATAATCGCAGGGAGTGTCAGCCACAGCTGAGAGCTGACTGCACCAACGCCACCCCGACAACTGCTGGGACCCCGCACTACGCCGCCCATCTGCACGGCCCGCGTGATGACCGCGTCAGCACCGCTGTGGCGGACGTTGATCACCGCCGAGACCGGCGGCGACATGAGCGGGTTCCCGACGACCGGGCACCACGAAGACAGACCACTACCTCTTCCCGTCCGCGAGCTGAGCGTCTCGGCGGTCATTCGGCTGCTTGCCCTTCGGCGTTCACCGTCGGTCCACCCTGTCCCCCTACACAGGACGAACGCACGTCCCCCACTTACGGAGTTCCTGTGCCTGGTCGCTCACGGCCCCTGCTGTGCACCCTCGGTATGGTCGGAGCCGTCGCCAGCGCCGCCGCGTGTAGCGGTGGCAGCTCGACGTCAGCAGGCCCGGCCGCGTCGACTCCAGCCGGCGCTTCCTCCGCCGCCGGTTCCTCGAGTGCCAGCCCGTCCAGTGCCAGTTCGTCGAGTGCCAGTTCCTCGAGTGCCGGCTCGTCGAGTGCCGGCTCCTCGGCTGCTGGCTCCTTCGGAGCTGGGTCCACCGGGATCGCCGCGATCAGCGGCTACTCGGTGCGTGTCTTTGCGAAGGGGTCAGGTGTCCAGTCCAACCCCGACTCCATCGTCGTCGACGGCCATAACGTCTACGTGGGTTACCAGAACGTCACCGCCAAGGACGGCACAGATCACAAAACGAGCACCGTCGTGCAGTACGACCTGTCGGGCAAGAAGCTCAAGACGTTCGACGTTCCAGGGCACCAGGACGGCATGCGGATGGACCCGGCGACGCACCTGCTCTGGTCGATGAGCAACGAGGACGGCCACCCGCAGCTGGTGACCATCGACCCCAGCACCGCCGCGCACAAGACGTACGGCTTCGCCCCCGCAGCCCATGGTGGCGGTTACGACGACATCATCTTCACCGGCGGGAAGGCCTACCTGTCAGCATCGAACCCGAACGTGAAGAACGCCACCAACCCGGCGCCAGCGGTGGTGTCGGCCGTCTTGACCGGCAGCACCGTCCGGACGACACCGATCCTGATGGGCAACGCCAAGGCGAAGGACGCGAACTCCGGGGCCGAGGTCGCGGTGGCCGCGATCGACCCGGACTCGATGTTCATCGATCCGGCTGGGAACCTCACCCTGGACAACCAAGCGGGCACCGCACTCGTCAGCATCCATCAGCCCGGACCCCGCCAGTCGGTCACCCAGCTGACCGTCGGGACGCAGATCGACGACACCGTCTACCCGGGTGCGGCGAGCGGGCGGCTCCTGGTCTCAGACACCAAGGCCAACACCGTGTACGCCATCTCCGGGGCGCTTGACCCCAAGACGCCCTTGGTGGCCACCCCGGACGACTCCGGCGTGAACGGCTTCGTCGGCAAACTCAACACCGGCACCGGCAACATCACTCCGATCATCGTGGGCTTCACCAGCCCGCACGGCATGGCCTACCTGCCGACCTGATCAAGCGCCCCCACCCCGGTCACCGGCCGGCGGCCCCGGCCGTACGCACTCCCCGGACCCCAAGAACGCCGCCGGCCTCGTCCGGATGCAGTGCCCGCGGCACAAACCGGAACCGCGTCCCTGGCCTGTACGTGGTGCGCCGCCCGGCTGGCGGCCAGGTTGCGGGGCGGCTCCATCCGTTCCCAGGCCAGCCCCCAGCCGGCGTCGGCAGCGAGCTGACCGAACAGCGCCCGCTGGGTACGGCCGTTGCCGTCCCGGAACGGGTGCAGCTCGTTGACGTTGCCCAAGTGCACCGCTGGGCGGCTAACGAAGCCGTCCCGGTCCAGCCCCGTAGCTGCCCGTCGGCGGCCAACTCCCCGAACGCCCACGCGCCGGCGGCTTCAGCCGATGATGCGGGTGGAACCAGTCCCCGTCCTCACCGATGTCCAGGGTCCGTAGCTGCCCGGCCCAGGGGTACAGAGCGCCGAAGACGGCCCGGTGGAACGCTGCAGGTGGCCCAGGTCGTAGCCGCCGGCGACCCGCTCCTGCCGGACCCGGACGATGCTGACCACCGCCCATCTTCGTGATCAAGGACGACGCACAGCACCCCGGCGCAGGCCATCAGCCCGTACCGCGGGATGGGCGGTCGACTCGACCCTCTACACGTCCGCGTCGATGCCGCGCACCAAGGAGCAGATCGTCGGCCTCGCCCCGCTACAGCAGCTACGCCACCGCGAAGGTGCGCGCGGGGACTCCGTGGCGGAGCAGGTGAAGCCCTGCTGAACAGTGGATGTCTGCATGCGATGGGCGGCTCGGGGCGACCTAGGGTGACCGGTATGCGCGTCTTGCAGCAGTTGCGGTCCGGCAGGTCCCGTACGGCGATGGCGTTGGGCGTCGGGGCGGCGGTCTACGTCGGCGCGGCCGGTTATGCCGGGGCCGCCGGCGGTCCCGTTCGACCGACCGCAACCCCGGACAGTCCCACGGGGCTGTACGCCAACGGTGCCTCGCTCGTCAGTGGCCGCCTGGTCAAGCCGGCCGGCGTCGTACGGGCGTTGGGGGACTTTCCGGTCGCCTCGGCGGTCTCCCCGGACGGCGCGCTGGCAGTGGTGGTCAACAGCGGCGAGGGACAGGGCGGCACCGACCAGGGCAACGAGTCGCTGCAGGTCGTCCGGCTCCGCGACAACACGGTCGTCCAGACGGTCACCGACCACGAACCGGGCCAACCGACGTTCTACAACGCAGGAGTCGCCTTCAGCCCGAACGGCTCGCGTGTCTACGTAACCGGCGGCGGCAACGACCAGGTCTACGACTACGCCGTCAACGGCGCACACCTCACGCTGGCCCACCGCTTCCGCAGCACCAAGAACCTCAGCACCCCAGGCCCGGCCCGGCCACCGAACGGCGGGGTACCGGCGACGGCCCCGCTGGTCGGTGACGTCAACGGCTACAGCCGTGGTCTGACCGTCACCCCGGACGGGCGCACGGTCATCGTCACCAACGAGCAGGGTGGCACCGTGACGGCGCTGGACCCGGTCTCCGGGGCGCAGCGCTGGGAGACGCCGCTGGGCGGGGTCGGCCAGGGCGGCGGGGCCTACCCGGGGGCGGTGACGCTGTCCAACGACGGCGCGCGGGCGCTGGTCACCGAGCAGGGCCACAACGCCGTCGCGACGCTGGACGTCGCCACCGGCGCACTGCGGGGCGTGACTCCGGTCGGTGACCACCCGTCCGCGATCGCGGTGACCCGCAACAGCCACTTCGCGTTCGTGACGAACACCAACGACGACTCGGTGTCGATCCTGGACCTGACCCGGCTCGTACCGACTGAGGTACGCCGGATCTCGGTGCACCTGCTGCCCGGTGAGGCCAACGGCTCCGCGCCCAACGGCATCACCATCGACAGCGCCCAGAGCCTGGTGTACGTCGCCGACGCCGGGGACAATGCGGTCGCCGTGCTTGGCGCTGCCATCCCGGCCGGCCCGTCGCGGTGGGATCCCGCGCAGTTCAAGGCGCTGGGCTTCATCCCGGCGGCGAACTACCCGACGGCCGTGTCGGTCGTGCCACGCTCCGGCGATCTGCTGACCAGCAGCGCGAAGGGGTACGGCGGCGTGCCGGTGACCCGCCGGACCCAGTACGACGGCAACGACATCGTCGGGTTGCTCAGCCGGGTCCCGCGGCCCACCACGAGCCGACTCGCCGCGTACACCCAGCAGTCCCGCGACCAGCTGCTGTTCGCCAGCAAGGCCAACAGCCGCCGCCCGGCCGGCAGCCCGGTCCCGGCCGCGGTCGGCGGCACCAGCCCGATCAAGCACGTCGTGATGATCGTGCGGGAGAACCGGACCTTCGACCAGGAGTTCGGCGACCTGCGCTCGCTGGGCCGCAAGAACGCCGACGTGGAGCCGGCGTTCACCGAGTTCGGCCGACGCAACGCCAGCGGCCAGACGGTCACCCCCAACATTCACAACCTGGCGGACCGGTACGCGCTGAGCCAGAACTTCTACTCCGACGGTGAGGCCAGCATCCAGGGCCACCACTGGACCGCCGAGGGCACCTCCACGGACTACACCGAGAAGTCCTGGGTGCACTACTACTCGGCGCGCAACCACCCGTACGACCCGACGGCGCCGATCGTCTACCCCCGCTGCGGCGCGATCTTCCAGCAGCTCGCCGCGCAGGGCAAGACGTTCCGGGACTTCGGTGAGCTCGTCGGCCAGGCCACCAGCCAGGCTCCGTCGACGCCGTCACCGGGCGCGGCCTGCGCTGTCCCGGGCGGGACGAACGACCCGAAGGTCGCCGCCAACACCGCGCCCGCCTACCCGAACAACTTGTTCCTGACCTCGGTCAAGGACACCGACCGGCTGAAGGAGTTCAAGACCGAGTACGCCCCGCTGGTCGCCACCAACACCGTCCCGCAACTCAGTTACCTGCTGATGGGCAACGACCACACCGACGGCGCGACCCCGGGCAAGACCACGCCGCAGGGCCTGGTCGCCACCAACGACGAGGCGGTCGGCGGCGTCATCGACTACCTCAGCCACACCCCGCAGTGGTCCTCCACAGCGGTGTTCGTAATGGAGGACGACAGCCAGGACGGCCTGGACCACCGCGACGGGCACCGCAACATCTTCCTGCTCGCCTCCCCCTACGCCGCCAAGGCCAAGCTGTCGGGCGTGCACATCTCCCAGGCAGGGGTGCTGCACACCATCGAGCTGATCCTGGGCCTGCGGCCGCTGTCGACCTACACCCAGTACGCGCCCGTGCCCTACGACATGTTCACCCCGCACCCGGACACCACCCCCTACACAGCGGAGAAGCCCACCTACCCCGAGGACGCCAAGAACCCGAAGGCAGCGGCGGGGTCGGCGGCCTCGATCCCGGTGAACACCTCCTCGGTCGACGTCGCCGGTCCGGTGCTGGAGGCGCAGCTGTGGCAGTCCACCCACCCCGGCGCACCGATGCCGGCGGCGCTGGTGCGTGAGGTCCGGTCCCGCGGCGGCGTCAACGACCGGGCCGCGGCGGCCTGGGCGGCCGGTCGCAGTTGCGGGTGCGCGCCGCTGCAACCCGGTCTGACCGCGGCACCCGGCTCCGCCGACGCCGACGGGTGATCCGGCGTACAGCTCCACCCGTTCCATACACCCACCAGGAGGACCTTCGATGATCCGTCGCCCGCGCTTGCTGTCCGCCGCTGCCGCAGCCGGTGCCCTGGCGGTCGCCGTACCCGCCTACGCCTGCCCGCCGGCGGCCAAGCCGGCTGCCCCTCGGCACGTGTTCGTCATCAACCTGGAGAACAAGGGGTACGCGACGACGTTCGGGCCCGGCTCGAAGGCGCCGTACCTGTCGCGCACCCTGCGCGCCCAGGGGGTGCTGCTCGAGCAGTACCACGGCACCGCGCACAACAGCCTGCCGAACTACCTGGCCCAGATCTCCGGGCAGGGCCCCGACCCGGAGCAGCAGGCCGACTGCCAGATCTACTCCTCGTTCACGCAGGTGGGGACGGCTTCGCACCAGCAGGCCGTCGGGCGCGGCTGCGTCTATCCGGCGTCGGTCCCCACCCTGCCCGGGCAGCTCACCGCCAAGGGCCTGAGCTGGAAGGGCTACATGGAGGACATGGGCGCAGACCCCACCCGCGAGGCGGCCACCTGCGGGCACCCGGCCCTCAACACCCGGGACAACACCCAGCAGGCGACCGTCAAGGACCAGTACGCCGCCCGGCACAACCCGTTCGTCTACTTCAGCTCCATCACCGGGTCGCCGTCCTGCGCGAAGCGAGATGTCAACCTCAGCAAACTCACCGGTGACCTGAAGACGGTGGCCACGACCCCGAACCTGGCCTACATCACCCCGAACCTGTGCCACGACGGCCACGACACCCCCTGCGTCAACGGCGAACCTGGGGGCCTGACCAGCGCCGACGCGTTCCTGCGCGCCTGGGTGCCGCGGATCCTGGCGTCCCCGGCCTACCGCCAGGACGGGCTGCTCGTCGTCACCTTCGACGAGTCCGACAGCCCGCAGTCCGATGCCAGCGCCTCCGGCGGTGAGATGGCTGGCCCGAACTCCCCACTGCCCGGCATCGCCGGGCCCGGTGGTGGCCGGGTCGGCGCCGTCGTGCTGTCCCGGCACACCACGCCCGGCACGACGTCCACGGTCGGCTACAACCACTACTCGCTGCTCGCCAGTATCGAGGACGCCTTCAGGCTGCCCCACCTCGGCTTCGCCACGCAGACCGGGCTGCCCCGGTTCGGCCGCGACGTCTACTCCGCCAGGTAGCCCAGTCCGGCTCCCGGCTCGGGTGTCCTACTGTGCCGGGGCAGCGTCGCAGTGTGCTCGGCGGCGACGGCCTGAAGTGCATCGGGGTCCAGGCCCAGCAGGGCCAGGATGGTCGGCGCGATCTGTGTGGTGTCGACCGGGCCTCGCCGCGGTAAAGGGCCAGCGCCTGCCCGTGCCGGACAAGGTCGGTCTGGGTCAAGCCGGAGACCGGCCCGGCGGCGCCCCGCTCGCCCGCCCGTGGCCTCACCGACCGGGCGCCGGCATGCGGCTGCCGCGCTACCCACGTGGACCACGAAGGGGGGTCCAGAATCCTTCGCGGCACGTCGAGACATAGCGCACCGCCGAACAGTGAGCCGCATGAGACCGCTTGCCAGCCCTGCCGTCGCCGGATGCGCCGCGACGGCGCTCAGCGGGTTCGGCCCACGGTCCGGACCGCGCACCCGTCAGACGGGCGCCCGGGCGCAGACCGCTCCGCAGGCACCGAGGGTTCAGGCCGGCAGTCCGGACAGCCCCCCGGGTTGCCCTCCCGCCGCCCGGGGCCACCCTGGACTACCAGCTCCGGGGTGGGTACCAGCCGGCGCCCGGGTTCCGCGTCGTGACCGGGACCGAACCGACCGGCCCGCTCTCGGCATCTACACTCAGCGCGATCCGGCGAGGTTCAGGCCGCTTGCAGGAGCTCGGCTGGCCAGATGGCAGACGGTCCAGGTTATGTTGGCTGTACCAATGGGTGCCGCCGCTGGTACCGGCCGGCCAGAGCAGCTCGCGGCGCTCATACCGCAGGGTTTGCGGCACTGGCCGGCCAGCGTGACGGCTTGGCCGGGTTCGCCGTTCCCGGGTTTGCAGTTGTGCGAAGCGCCGACCTGAGCGCGTTGGGTCAGCGCGGCCGGGCTTGTCGGCGTCGTACCGCGACGCCGACGGGCACGACCAGCCCAACCACCGCGGCCGCGAGGCCGGCGAGCAGCACGGCGATCAGCAGGCTCAGACCGACCGCCAGGTAACTCACCAGCAGGGCGAACACCGCCGCCCACACCCCGTACACGCTGCTGTAAAGCCCGACCGGCCGTTGCGGGCGAGCCAGCCGGCTCCGAGAGCGAGCCCGACCGCTGGCTGGTCGCTGAGAACTGATCATGATCGGGAACCTGCCGGGTTATTTGCGGCGCAGGGTGAGTCGACCGTTGCTGGTCAAGCACTCATAGCCGTACTGCGGGTACTGGCTGATCGCTTTGCTGGAGCAGCTCTGGCCCGCGGCCAGGCACTTGGGTCGGCCGTTGATGATGGCCTGGGTGTGCCCGGCGGTGCAGGTCTTGGCCGCCCCCGCGCCGCCCTGGACGGTGGAACTGGAGCCGCCGCTCGGCGCCGCCGTGGCGGCACTCGGCGCGGGCGTCGCGGTCTTCTTCGGGCCACACCCAGCCAGGGTGAGCACAGCCAGCAGCGGTGCAACGACCAGCACAGGACCGGAACGAGCGAACACGAACAACTCCAGACGGCACGGGATCGACAACGTTTGGCACAGCGTTGGCGGGCGACGACGCCGAACAGGTCAACACGGCACGCCAGCAGCTTGAACGGTATTGCGGCTAGCCCTCTGTTGCCCGCGACCGGTCGGTGGTGAACGCCCGTCGGCGGCCGACTCGGTCACATCTGCGGGCGCAACGATCAGGGCTGTGGTCACCGGTCAGGGTCGGGTTGGTCGGGGTCGTCCTGGCCGCGGCGACGGAGCCGCTTCGCCCCGGGCAGGCCGCTGGCCAGCTGGTGCAGATCCTCCAGCAGCTCGAGGACGTTGTGCAGGTCCGGTGCGACCTCCACCAGCGCCCGGGCCGGCGCTGTCGGCGCGGGCGTCGACCGCGACGTTGCAGGCGGTCGTGCAGGTGCTCATCTCGCCCTCCTCGGGCGTCGTCAGGCGGTGCTCGGCACGGTAGCCGCCGGGTGCGACAGGTCACCTGCGACCTGCAACACATACTGCTCGAACGAGCAGGACTCGGGGCGATCCACGGTGTTCCGCGCGGTGTCGGTCTGCTCGGTGTGGCTGCCGCTGCGGCCGCAGCCGTGCCGGTCCCAGTCCCGGATGCGCCGCAGCGTCCGCTCCAGCGTGTCGTGCCACCGCGACGGTCGGTCGGGCTCGGCCT
>JAABUZ0100004091.1_pt1 | contig 20564 bp, 14 predicted proteins | sample 5562091 | NCBI WGS metagenome assembly JAABUZ01 (sample SAMN12813069, study PRJNA571459) | rock metagenome | isolation source: Antarctica rocks | place: Antarctica: Victoria Land, Linnaeus Terrace sud | collected 2015-12-21 | reverse complement strand
AGTTGAGAGTTCACGGAGAGTTGGTAACCACCACGGCGACGGAGTTCCGGTTGCTGGACTACCTGGCCCGTCATCCTGGCCGCGTCTTCAGCCGCGACCATCTTCTGGATGCGGTGTGGGGCGATGCCAGATTTGTGACGCCCCGGTCGGTCGATGTTTATGTGCGCCGCATTCGCGAGAAGATTGAGTTTGACGCCGAGACGCCACGTTATCTGAAGACAATGCGCGGCGCAGGCTACCGCTTCGAGATTCCTAAGGTGGGTACGCAGGGCGTAACGTTTGAACAATAGCAGTGTGCCCTGCGACATCGCGAACTTACATCCGGCATAAGGAGCCCTCGCAGTTGACCCGCAGCATTTTCGTCAGCGTATTTTCTCGATTGCTGCTGGCCGCCGGAGCGGGATGGGCGTGCGTGCGCTTGCTACAGCCGCTCTCATCCGTTGAGGTGTGCGCTCTTGTGCTTCTCTGGTGTGCGGTGATGGCGGTATGGACTACGCTATCGCTGCGCAGAAGTCTGCGTCCACTCCAGGCCGCGGCCAATGCGCTTGTCGAAAATCAGGAGTTCGCGCTAGCCTCCACACATGCCGATTTCGCCGGCCTGGGCTCTACACTGGCGGCGGCGGCGAGCAGGGTGCAGCAGGCCTTGAACAAAGCTTCCGAGAGCCGCCGCGAGCTCGAAGCTCTGCTCGATAGCATGCAGGATGCGGTCGTCTCGGTAGACGCAGCTGGGCGTATTCAATGGTCCAACGAACGCATGCAGCGATTGATTCCCGGCCCTGTATCTGCGGGTAGCGTAAGGGTGGGGCAAGCCCTGGTGCAAACGGTGCGCGATCCGGATGTGCTGGTATGCGTCCAGAAGGCAATCGATGGTCGCACGGTCCAGATCAGGAGGGCGACGCTGCTGAGTCCGGGGCGCATCTTCGAGGTGATCGCTTCTCCCATGCCCGCCGGCGGCGCTGTGGCCGTGCTCCACGACATTACGCGAATCGAACAGGTGGAGCGAACACAACGAGACTTTGTGGCGAACGTTTCCCACGAACTGCGAACGCCCTTGACGTCGATCAGCGGGTACGTGGAAACGCTGCTCGACCATGAAGTCTCGGTCAGCGAACAAGGGCGCGAATTCCTTTCGACGATACTGAAGAATGCAGCGCGAATGAGCCGACTTACGGAAGATCTCCTCGCCATCACGCAGGCGGAGTCGGCAGCAGTGAAATTTCATCCAGTGCCGGTTTCAGCGGAGATGCTGGTTCGCGAATCGCTCATCAACATGAGCGGACTCGTACAGGAGAGCGGTGCCAAACTTGAACACGGCGATCTGACCACGACCCTGGTGATGGCTGATGTGGATTCGACGTTGCAGGTCCTCGGGAATCTTATCGAGAACGCAATTAAATACGGTCAGGCGAACAATGAAAGTTTTTCGCGGGTGGTCGTCAGCGCACGCTTGTCAGAAGCTGCGAATCAGGCGGTGGAGTTCAGCGTGCGCGACTTTGGAACGGGTATCGCCTACGAACACCTCGACCGCATCTTCGAACGGTTTTACAGGGTCGACAAGGCGCGCTCTCGCGCATCCGGCGGGACCGGTCTTGGGCTCGCGATCGCGCGGCATATTGTGCAGGCGCAAGGCGGAACGATGAGAGTGGAAAGCGAAGTCCACGGTGGAAGCAATTTCTTTTTCAGCCTCCCGGTCGCGCAACAATCGGGTGCAATGGAATTCCATATTCACTGAACTGAAACACTCAGGAGTGTAGACTGCGTCTGCATGCGCGCCGACCAAACCTTGAGAGCCGCTCCTCAAATTCCGAAGGTAGAAATGGCGACGCAACCGGCTAACCCGGCAGCCTCGACTGCTACGCCGCAGCCAGGCGGACCTTCCCTGGTGCGTGCCTATCTGAACAGTCGAGGAAGTGGCCGACTGGCGGACCGCATGTTCGCGGGCCTGATGCTTGCTTGTGCCAGCACAATCTTCGCGATTGTAATCTTCATCGCGGTCATCCTGGTGCTGCGCTCAAGGACGAGTCTATCTGCTTTAGGTTTCGGCTTCTTCGTGCGGTCTGCCTGGGACCCGGTCGCGGGCAAGTTCGGTGCACTTCCGTTCATCTTCGGCACCCTGGCGTCTTCCTCGCTGGCTCTGTTGATTGCAGTTCCACTCGCGCTGGGCGTAGCGGTATTTATTACAGAACTCTGCCCCAAGGCTTTGCGCAGTCCGATCTCCTTTCTAACCGAGTTGCTGGCGGCCATACCAAGCGTGGTCTACGGGTTGTGGGCCATCTTTGTTCTGGTGCCGATCGTTCGCGAGCGCCTGGGCCCTTTTCTGGAGCGCACTTTAGGCTGGACCGGGCTGTTTAGCGGGACCAATTATGGATTGGGACTTCTGACCGCGAGCATTATTCTTGCCATCATGATCCTGCCCATCATCTCCTCGATCACCCGCGACATTATGCTTGCGGTGCCAAATCATCAGCGAGAGGCGGTCCTGGCGTTGGGCGCCACGCGCTGGGAGATGATTCGCACAGGAGTTCTGCGCAACGCACGCATCGGCATTGTGGGTGCTGTAATTCTTGGCCTGGGTCGTGCGCTGGGCGAGACCATGGCCGTCACCATGGTCATCGGAAACAGCCCGACCATTTCGAAGAGCCTGTTTGCACCCGGATACACGATGGCCAGCGTGATCGCTAACGAGTTTTCCGAGGCCACTGGCAAGCTTTACTTGAGTGCGCTGATTGAGATCGGTCTGGCGCTGTTTCTGGTTACGATCATCGTGAACGCCATCGCTCGTTTGCTGGTCTGGGCCGTGACGCGTGGTACGCCTGGAAGGGTTCTCTAGCCGTGCTCCCCACAACACAGAGTTCGATGCAGCCGGAATGCAATCAGGGCGCGCATTTGCCCATTAACTTCAATACGCGCAGGATGCGCCTGAACACGGGGTACAGAACATTCGTGAATTACGCGGTGACCGGTCTGGCGATTCTGGCAACCGCTCTCGTGATTTTTCCTCTGCTCGCAATCTTTGGCTATCTCGTCTACAAGGGCTTCAGTTCGCTCAGCCTGAACTTCTTCACTAAAGTTCCGGAACCTGTAGGGGTGCCGGGCGGTGGCATGGCGAATTCTATCGTCGGCTCAGGCTTGATTCTGTTTCTGGCGAGCCTGATGGGCATACCTGTCGGCATTGCTGCCGGCGTTTACCTTGCAGAGTTTGGACGCGGAAGCTTTCTGGGAAACGCTGTGCGCTTCACCGCCGATGTCTTGAATGGAGTTCCGTCGATTGTGATGGGCATAGCCATCTATTCACTGATCGTGGTGGAGCAGAAACATTTTTCGGCATTCGCCGGTGGGGTTGCGCTAGCGATCATGATGATTCCCACGATCACCCGGACAACCGAAGAGATGCTGGCAACCGTGCCTCACTCGGTACGCGAGGCGGCACTGGGGCTTGGAGTTCCGCGCTGGCGGACGACCTTGTCCGTTTCGCTCAGAACGGCATCGGCGGGCATCATCACAGGTTGCATGCTGGCGTTCGCCCGTGTGGCCGGCGAGACGGCACCGCTGCTGTTCACGGCCTTTGGAAACCAGTTCTGGAGCGTGAATATGAACCAGCCGATCGGAGCGCTGCCGTTGCAGATCTATGTCTATGCGATTTCACCGTACGACGAATGGCATCGGCTTGCGTGGGCTGGTTCGCTAGTCTTGATCGTCATGATCATGGCGTCTGTGACGCTGGTTAGAATCTTCGCCCGCCGCGGCGTTATAAACGGAGGCTATTGAGTGGGCGTTGGAATCCAGGTCGACAACCTGAACGCATGGTACGGCAAGACTCACACGTTGCAGGACATCAATTTGAATATCCCAGCCAATCACGCGACGGCACTGATTGGTCCCTCCGGCTGCGGCAAATCCACGTTTGTACGCTGCCTGAACAGGATGCACGAAACGAATCCGATTGCGCGCTCCACCGGCAGAGTGATGATGGGCGATCAGGACATCTACAAGGATGTCTCGCCAGTAGAGATTCGCAGACGTGTGGGAATGGTGTTCCAGCGGCCTAATCCGTTCCCAACCATGTCGATCTACGACAACGTCGCAAGTGGATTGAAGCTGAACGGTTTTCGCAATCGCGCTGTGCTGGACGAAACGGTGGAGCGTTCGCTGAAGCAATCGGCGCTTTGGGACGAAGTCAAAGACGACCTGAAGAAGAAATCAGGTGCGAGTCTTTCGGGCGGACAGCAGCAGCGGATGTGCATAGCGCGTGCGCTGGCTGTTGACCCTGAAGTGCTGCTGATGGACGAACCCGCGTCAGCCCTCGATCCTGTTTCTACATCGAAGATTGAAGACCTGATCTTTCAATTGAAGACCCAGTACACGATCGTTATTGTGACGCACAACATGCAGCAGGCAGCACGCGTAGCCGAAAACACGGGCTTCTTCCTGAATGGCCGAATGGTCGAGTTCGATTCGACCCACAAGATATTTACCAACCCGACGGATAAGCGAACCGAAGATTACATTACCGGGAGGTTCGGTTGATGCGCATCAAATTTCAGCAAAATCTTGATGACCTGAAAGAGCGGCTGCTGGTCATGGCAGGCATGGCAGAGCAGGCGATTCAGCGTTCCATCGAGGCCTACAGCACGCGTGATCTCAGTCTCTGTGAGCAGGTGTTCCGAAATGAACCCGCTATCAATCGTCTGGAGCGCGAGATCGATCAGATCGCGCTTGACCTGCTTGCAATGGAGCAGCCGATGGCGGTTGATCTGCGTTTTATCCTCGCTGTGATCCGCATTAATGCCGATCTGGAGCGAGTGGGCGATCAGGCTGTGAATATCGCCGTGCGAGTGCGTGAGATGAGTGCATACGCGAACATCGATCTACCAGTCGATATTCCGCGGCTCGCGGCACTTGCGTCCGCGATGGTTCGGCAGTCGCTGCAATCGTTCATCGAAGCGGATGCCGATGCGGCGAGTGCAGTGCTGAAGCTGGACGATCAGGTGGACGAGTTGAACGACACTGCGTTCTCAACTCTGAGCGCGTTGATCCGCGACAACCCGGCCTTGGCACCGCAGGCTTTGGGTGCGCTGATCATCTGCCGCAACCTTGAGCGTGTGGGCGACCACGCAACGAACATCGCCGAAGACGTGATCTTTTGGGTGCGTGGCGCAGACGTTCGGCACGGTAGCACCGTCGTCAGAGTCCAGAAGGGAATCAGGCTCGATTGCTGATTTTGATCGTGCAGGCGGAAGAATTCTGCTTGAACGGACCAAATGCGCTCCACCGAGTGGCTAATCTCCCTGCGGAATCCACCAATCCAATCGAGATAGAAGCGGATAGTAGATGGCGAGACGAACTGCCTTGTATTCCTGTTTCAAGTGGCTGGCGTAAAACTCCAGTTGCGCTTCGGACAAGGAGCGTTGGTGGGCCAGGAACGTGTCGAGCTCTCCGCTGCCGTGGGTGGAGGTTTTGTAATCCACGATCCAAAGATGGGTTGTGTCAGATGTGAGTGGTTCCGCGCCGGCCAGAAAACTACGATCCATTCGCAGACTGACACGCTGATCGTGCCAGGAGACCAGCGCGGCCTCTGAGACGGCCATTGGGTGCGGCTGCAAAATCCAAAGTCCATGCGGGTCTGTAAGCGTGCCGTGCAATGCCCCGACCACGCGCGACGTAGAGCGTTCCACGTCAGAGGCTGGCAATCCGTTCGCACGAATCACGTTTGCGATTCGTGTGCGCCAACGTGGCAGCTCTTGCACCAGGCTGGCGGCGGGCGCACCGTCGCGCAGGCGTTTCGCGCACTCCTCAAGAAAGGCATGCACCGTGTTCCCAAACGAACGCGCGGCGAACGACCCTTCAGGACGCGAATAGGTTGTAGTAACCAGGTGCGAATCTGGAACGTAAGGTTTGGAGGGTAAGTTGGCGAGCGGAATACGATCCAGCTTGTGCTTCGTCGGCGATGAATCAGCTGCGTCTTTGGCGGCAAGTTGATCGATAATTCCGCCCTGGGCTGGGAGCACAGATCCGGCAGCCGTGGTTTCAATGACCGCGTAAAATGCATCTTCCGCAGCTGGCCAAGCGCAGCCAAGCAGGCTGGTTGCAGCAGGTTTCAGCTCGCCCTCCTTGGATCGCTGTATCGCTCCGAAGAGATGCAGTTCCTCTCGCGCGCGGGTGCAGACGACGTAAAAGAGCCGTTTATGTTCCGCGGCCTCCCGTTCAGACTCTATACTGCGCATCCACCGATTGAGTGCCTCACTCTCAGCACCTTTGCTTTGGATCGGTGCAAGAATGCCGTGCGCAATGGAGGAGTCGGCATGGTCTGGATCGCCATCCAGTTCCAGCCATGTGAGCAGACGGCCGCGTGAGCTCTGGCCTATACGCTCAAGCGACAGCACAAAAACAATATCCCACTCCAGACCCTTGGCTCCATGGATGGTCATCAAATCGACTGCGCCTGGATGCACGGATGGCGCGGCATACAGGGTATTTAGCCTGGTCTGTAGTTGCGCTGTCTGGATCGTTCCACCGGGTTCTTCCAATTCGTCAAGTAGATTGAGAAACTGGCTGATGTTGGTTTGTGCTTCGGGATCTGCGAGTTTGTAACCGTTGAAGGCACGAAATGTTCTGTCGATCCACTGTGACAATCGCAGTCTGCCGCGCTCGGCCAGCACTGACCGAATGACCGACCAGAACGGCTGAAGCCGCTTGATGCCGTCCTCTGACAACAGATCACCACGTGCTTCGAGCAGATCGAGAATCGTGCTCTCACTGAAGTTCGGATCGTCCGCGCCCGTCAGGCGATGGAGATCGGCAAGCGTCAGGCCGCACAATGGAGAACGCAGGAGAGCAAGCCACGCGACGCGATCAGCAGGGTGCGCCAAAGCTCGGGTCAGCGCAAGCAGATCCAATACCTCCTGACGTTGGGCGAGCGATTCAATCTCAACGGCGCGATAAGGAACAGCCGCCTGCCCGGATGACGTCTTGAAAGCTTGAACAATTTCGAACAGATGCGATCTGCTGCGAACGAGCACCGCCATGCTCGGCTGTTTTTTGCCGGGCTGCGCTGCGCGCCATGATTCCGTAATCTGGCAAATCTCTGAAGCAAAGATCTGGCGCTGGCTGACACATTGCTCTCGTTTTCTGTCGTTATCGGCGGTGTACGGCACCACGGCCGCATGCCAGATGCGTGCAGCCGACGAGGTAGGCGGAAGCACCGCAGCGGCGGATTGATAGGTGACGCGTTCCGGATGAAGTGGATCGGCAGTTGAAGGGAAGATCAGGGTAAAGTCCTCGTTGAAATCTGCTACGAGCTTTGCCTGCGAACGGAAGTTTGCTGTAAGGTGGAGCACGCTCAGGTGCAAATCGCCAAGCTTTTCCTGCTGCATAGAGCGCACGAACCGTTCCACACGAGCTTGGCGAAAGAGATAAATGGATTGCTTGGGATCGCCAACCAAAAAGACAGTCTGTCCGTGACCGTCCCAGTTCTGCGTGAGCAGCTCGATGAGCTCATATTGGCTGGAGGAGGTGTCCTGCATCTCGTCTACCAGCAGATGCTGCAACGCATGGCCGTTGGTCAGCTTCAAAGCCTCAAGCGCGCCTTGATGGCGCAGGGCTGAACGGGCGAGCAGGCCCACTTCAGCAAAGTCACACTCTCCATGCTCGGAGAAAACGATTTGCAGTTCCACCAGCGCGCGGGCCAGGATGCGGAAGAGCGCTTTAGCTACGGGCCACTGATTTTCAGGATAGTGCGCCGGAGGAAGATCGCGCACGGCGCACAGACACATTCGTAGAGCTTCATCCTCGCGCACACGTTCGATCAATTCACCCAGCTGCTTCTTATGATTTGGGCAGACCATCATCTTCAGTGTGTTTGTTTTCAGGCCTGCCGGTTTACGAAAGCTTCCTTCCTGGGTTAGCAAGAGGTGAATTAATGCTCTCCAGTGGCCCAGGTGTGCTGCTTTCTCTTCAGGTGACGACGCATTGCCCGCGCACACTGCGAGTGGGGATGGATCGTTGCCATAGCCTTCGAGGTGCCCCATCTCGCTGGCAAGAACGCAGAGGTCTGCAAGGAAATCCGATGGAATAGAACGCGTGACGCGGGTGAGCGCTGAGCAGATCGCAAGTTCGAGTGCCCGCTCGAGCTTGGGCAAGACCACCGCATCCAGGAATTCATCATCGAGCTGCGGGGTCGCGAGTGGAACCAGCTCTCCCCATTGATCGCGGAAGGCGAGCATGCTGGCGATTAGATTTTCACACTCACGTAGATTTCCGTCACGATGCAGCAGCACCAGGCGCAAGGCTTCGTGCAATTGCGTGTCGCTGCCACCCAGCAGTGACGTAGTACGCGCCGCAGCTTCGGCATAGAGTCGACCTGCATCGTTGGCAGGGGACAGTGCGCCGCCACTTCGGCTAAGCAGAGGCAGAGAGCCGGCTATCTCCGAACACACAGAATCGATCGTCCTGATGTTCAAGGTGCGCGGCTGTTCGAGCAGCTTCCAATTGCGTTGGCGGTCGCGCGCGAGCACCGCCAGTGCAAGCGGTCTAGTGATGGCGTCAAATCCTGTAGCCTCGACCGCGTCGAACGCTCCTTGTAGTTGAGCCATCACGCGGTCGCGCAGCTCGAACGTGGCTTTGCGCGTGAACGTTACGGCAAGCACCTGGCTGGGGTCGTCGACGCTCTCATCGGCCAGAAGCTTGAGGTAACGCTGAATCATGAGCCCGGTTTTGCCGGAGCCGGCAGGCGCTGCCACGAGCCATGAGTTTCGAACATCTAACGCCTGTTCGCGCGCTAAGGCATCCGGAGGCGTCGTGCTCACCGGCGCGGCCTTGATAATTCCGGGAAACGGAAGAATGTCAGCCATTGAAGTCGAACTCAGCGAATACGTTCTCGCCTGTGTCTTCCGTATCGTCGTTCAGCGCGGCGGTATCCAGCCTGCAGAGCAGGCGTTGTGCACAGAACTGACACGTCGAAGGAAAATCCTTCGGCTGAACATCTGTTTTACCGTCGGCAAAGTTTTGCGCATGCGTTTCGAGTACAGTCTTCCAGGCCTGGACCTGCTCTGCCATGGAGGATGCGGCGAACGGCTTTGACTTCGCTAGAACATCTGCTTCTTCGGCCACTCCTTCGAGCGTCATACCCTTACCCGCGCGGAGCATGGCGAACGCCAGGCCGCCAAGATGTTCCGGCTCGGCCAGTACACCATAGAGTGGAAGCTGCGGAGAACCCGGCCTGTCTCCAAACCAATCCTTGTAACTTGCTACACCTGTTTTGTAATCGATGATCAGCGGACCACCTTCAGTTTCATCGATGCGATCCACGCGGAGCTTGAGGCGCAACGGTCCAATGGACACATCGGCCAGCAGCTCTTCCAGACCAACGACCGTGAATGGAGGACGTTCGAGCTCAACAGAGAGCCAACGCTCGAGCAGGTGCATGAGGCGGTCCTGTTGGACAAGAAGGTAAGCTCGCTCCCAGCTGCTTTGCGAGGATCGCATTGCGCGTTCCAGCGCCTGCTCTATGCATGTTTTCAGCACTCCGGCACGTTCGGTCTCTGACATTGTTCGCAGGGCATCCTGCGTGCGGACGGTAGCCCAGAACTTCTGCATTACCGCATGGATGATGCTTCCGCTTTCCCGCGCGTCGAAGCCGTGCTGCAAATCTTCCGGCTGTGAGGCATTCAGCCGAAGTTCCGCGAAAGCGCGAAACGCGCAAGCCGCCTGAAGCTCGAGGATGCGCGCGCCACCACGCAGAACACCTTCAGGTAGTTGGGGCAGTGGCTCGCAATCCTCCACGCTTTCCAGGCGCAAGGGTGCATTCGGCTGCTCCTCCTCAGGCGTGAAAGGATCGAGTTGCAACGCGGCAAGCATGGGTGAGGGGCGCCGCATCTGATCTTCGCCGTGAACTGCATAACTGAACACGACGCGCGCCGCAGAGTGAGCTATGGTGTCGGTCAGCGCTAACCCAAATGTGGCATCCCGTTCAGCATCGGCTCCGGGCGCTCCGAGGAACGTCTGCAAGGCGCGCGGCAGCAGAGGATTCGGAGACGCGACGACAGGCCACGCCATATCATCGGCTGCAAGAAACCAGATGCCGTCGAATGGGGTACCGCCAAGCTCAAGCGGCCCGACAATCTGAATGGCTGCAGACGTAGATTCACGAGCAAAGGTTTTGTTGGATGCAATGCGTGTGAGTGCATCGAGAGCAGTGGCAGCGTCAACTTTTGCGCTTTCGAAGTCGAGTGTGGAGAGCTCATCCAACGCGCTTTCCCAGCTTTGTTGTGCCTGATGGCTGGTAGAGTCGCGCTCGACCGCAGCCGTCCAGCTAAAGGCAGACAGCACGGCGCGGAACTGATCGGCCCAGAATGCATATCCCTTTTGAGCATCTGAATCCACATTCAAGCGGACGACACTTGCGATGCACTTCAGCAAGGGAAGCAGGCGCTCGCGCCGAGAGGACCGTTCCAGCAATCGAAGAAACGCGGATAGCGTGAATTCAGGGCGCAGCAGCTTTGCAGTGCGCAACTCGAACGCGTCAAACTCGGCGGCGGCATGAGAGAGAGACGTGCTGGAGCCACCGAAGAAAGGAGAAACGAGAAGGGAACTGATGGCCTTTACAGAGACTGGACCTAGCAACCAGCTGAGCAATGTGAGCGCGCAGACCGCGGGCGCGGTCTCTGACAACGGTTGTCCTAGTGAGAACTCATATGGCACCGTAGCGTGCGGACTTTGTGGGTGCACTGGAAAAACATGCGCCAGAGCACGTTCAATCCGCGCACGTTGCCCTTTCAAGTGCGCCACGACAAGCGCCAGCCGGGCTGCCGGATCGCTGCGGTGCTCCCGCTGCAGCCAAAGCGCAGCTTGCTCGAGTTCACGCGAGTCATCCTCGGCGACAAAGAGATACTTTTCATTATGAGTTAAAGCTGTGGAATGCCAGGTGACCTGATAGCCGAGTTGTTCGAGTTCGGCAAACAAATGCGCATGCGCGGGTGGTTGCTCGAGGAAATCGACCAGGGTTAAGCCGCCAGCGGGCAGATGCAGCGTTCCTTTGCGCAGAGCGGCAGCCAACGCGGAGGGCAGGGCAGCCTCTGGCAGATAACGCTTTCGCTGACAGTGACGCTCGAACTCGTCAGTCCAACGAACGAAGGCCTGCGTGTCCGGGCTGCCGGCAAAGCGCTCAAGCTGTGCACGACCCTCGTGAACGGCGACCACACGCCACGCTTCGGCGGCAAGGTCAGCGAGGTTGTCCAACGATTGCAGCCCAGTCACGTCGGGGTCCTTGGCAATGATCGAGCGCCAAAGCATCTGCTCTTGGCTGCGGTTGAGCAGGAAACGATCCTCGGCGCCTGCCATCAGCAATTGTGTCCACAGGCTACCCAGCCATGTGTTGAGAGCAAAAATGGGCGGGAAGGTCCAGAGTGTTCGCCCGGCACGGTATGCGCTACGGTCGAATGCCTGCCGAAGCGTGTGGGCAGCCCGCTGGTTTGCAGTCAGGACGGTGGACCCGCGAGCGAGAGCGTCTCCAACCTCTGTCGGCAATTGCGGCTGCGCCTCGACGTACGGATCCAGGGCCATCTCTCCTTTATAACTCCTGGCAGATGTAGGCGCAGAGCCGCGGCGAGAGATCGCCCGTTTCCCGTGTCGAAGCATCCGCCGTGGAATGAAGGCAAATTCGACGTTCAGAGCTTCCGTTATGTGGAGCTTAGTACCATGGAAGGATGAGACCTCATGCAGCGATCTTTCTGCTGGCTTTGGCGCTGAGTCCGTTTATGGCCTGCAACACACAGCGACCGAATGCCGAGTCTGGCGTGGCAGGGACTCCAGCAAACAAAAGCTACACTCTGCGGGGGCGCGTAATAGGTGTGGACACGGCCAGCGGAAGGGTCGCGGTTGCTCATCAGGAAATCCCCGGGTTCATGCCAGCGATGACCATGCCTTACCGGCTAGTCCAGCCGGAGGTGATCAGCGAGTTGCATCCCGGCGATGTGATCACCGCCCAGGTGACGGTCACCAAGGATGCAGCCGGCAGTGAGCAGATTCTTCTGGACCAGATTGACGTAATCGCTCAATCAAATCCGAATCAGATTCCGGCAGTTCAATATCATGTCCCCAAAGCGGGTGATGCGGTTCCGGATTTCAAACTGCTCGATCAGAGTGGGAGAATCGTGCATCTGGCCCAGTTCCGCGGCAAAGTGCTTCTGCTCACGTTTATCTACACGCGGTGCCCGCTGCCGGATTATTGTGTCCGCATGAGCAATAACTTCGAGAAGGTGGACACGCTGCTGGCTCAACAGCCTGACGCTTACCAGCGGACCCACCTGCTCAGTATCAGCTTCGATCCGCGGTACGACACACCGCAGGTGCTGCGGAGCTACGGTGGAGCGCATACAGGCCGGTTTACCCAGGAAGACTTCAGTCATTGGACGTTCGCCGCTCCGTCGATAGCAGATCTTCCGAAGGTACAACAGTATTTTGATGTGGGCGTGAATGGGTCGGACCCGGCCACACTGACGCATTCACTTTCCACCGTGATGATCGGTAAGGACGGACGTATCCTTGCCTGGTATCCGAGCAACGAGTGGGATCCGGCGCAGGTAGCTGCCGCGATGATCGCAGCCGCCGATCGCCAGTAGCAGCGCTGATGTGGCACGGTCCATCGCGTATTCTAAAGCTAGCCTCGCAGTTCATTTTTGCAAGCGCAAGTGATTGGGAGTAAAGCATGGCAAAGTTGACAATGGCGTTTGGCGTTCTGCTGGTTCTGATTGGAGTCGGCGGATTCGTGCTGACCGGCAGTGCACATCCAACAGCTCTGATTCCATCGGCAATCGGTGCAATTCTGCTTCTCTCCGGCGTACTGGCGAACACTGAAGATGCGAAGCGCCGCATGCTCTGGATGCACATTGCGGTCACAGTCGGCCTGCTGGGCGCGCTGGCTACGATCAAGTCTGCGTGGGAGGTGACTCAATTGGCGCGAGGTGTCGCGTATCCCCACCCGGTTGCGGTGGAAGAGAAAGCCCTCACCTGTCTGTTCTGCGCCATTTTTGTTGCGTTCTGCGTGCGTTCGTTTATCGCAGCGCGCCGCTCGCGTCTGGCCTAATCTTGAAGCTCCAACTGCAAAACCGATAAGGCTTACATGGCAAGACCATTCAGTTCCTCGGGCGGAGTACCGAGCGGAGACAGGCCGTCGCGAGGAATCGGTCGCGCCACCACGGCAGAGTTGTCTGCAAATCGGCCGAAGCCCAAGCTCAAGAAGGTTCTACCCGAAGTTTGGAAGCTGGTAAAGCCAAGGCGCATGCTGCTGGCGTTCAGCTTCCTGCTGATGATCGTCAATCGTGCGAGCGGCCTCGTTCTGCCAGCCTCTACAAAATATCTGATCGACAATATCATCGGCAAGAAGCAGGTTCAATTCCTGCCTTTGCTGGTAGGCGTGGTGCTGGCCGCTACGATCTTGCAGGGGCTTACCTCTTATGCCTTGACGCAGTTGTTGTCCAAAGCAGGACAGCGGCTGATTACGGATTTGCGGATGCAGGTGCAATCACACATTGGGCGGCTGTCGGTTGGATTTTTTGACGAAAATCGCACGGGCACCCTGGTAGCTCGAATCATGACTGACGTGGAAGGTGTGCGCAACTTAATCGGTACGGGCGTCGTGGACTTCTTTGGTGGGCTGCTCACGGCAATCTTCGCGTTTTGTTATCTGTTGTCGCTCAGCGTGAAGATGACGGTGCTGACCTTCGCCATTCTGCTGATCTTTGCGTTCATCATCAAAAAGGCATTCCAGACCATCCGACCTATCTTTCGGGAACGATCCAACATTAATTCCGAAGTGACTGGAAGGCTAACGGAGTCGCTTGGCGGTGTGCGGGTGATCAAGGGCTACCACGCTGAAGAAAGCGAAGCGCAGGTCTTTGCTTCTGGAGTCAAGCGGCTGCTCGATAACGTGATCTCGTCGTTGACTGCGCAGTCGCTAATGTCGCTGGCCTCGACCATGGTGCTGGGTGTGGTCAGCGCGTGCATCATGTACCTGGGCTCGAAACAGGTTGTGGATGGGCACCTTACAACTGGCGGGTATGTCACGTACGTCGCTTTTCTGGCGTTCATGGTGGGGCCGATTGCCCAGCTGGTAGGCATTGGAACACAGCTGACTGAAGCACTCGCAGGGCTGGACCGTACGGCTGAAATCCTGAATGAGAAGGAAGAAGACGCTGATCCGCGCCGGAAAATTACAGTCGGCACGTTGAACGGCGACGTACGCTTCGATGCGGTCACGTTTGAATACGAGAAGGATAAGCCTGTTCTGCACGGCATCTCCTTCGATTCGAAGCCGGGAACTGCGACTGCACTGGTAGGGTCGAGCGGATCGGGCAAATCCACCATCATCTCACTCATCTGCGGCTTTCATAACGTCACAGGAGGAAGCATTCTGGTAGACGAAATCGACCTTTCCACGATTCAGCTCAGTAGCTATCGCAGCCAGCTCGGCGTGGTGTTGCAGGAGACGTTTCTGTTCGATGGAAGCATCCGTGAGAATGTACTTTTTTCGCGTCCAGACGCGACCGAAGAGCAGTGGAAGGAGGCGTGCCGCATCGCACGCGTGGACGAGTTCGCCGATCGTTTCCGGGAAGGCTACGAGACGATCGTCGGGGAACGCGGCGTGAAGCTTTCCGGTGGACAGCGGCAGCGCATCTCGATTGCGCGCGCGATCCTTGCTGACCCGCGCATACTGATCCTCGATGAAGCGACAAGCTCGCTTGATTCAGAGTCGGAAGCCATGATTCAGGCCGGGCTGAATCACCTGATGAAGGGGCGCACCACGTTTGTGATCGCGCACCGCCTTTCGACGATTCGCCGTGCTAGTCAGATTCTGGTGATCGAGCAGGGCAACATTGTCGAACGCGGAACGCACACGTCTCTTTATGAACTCGGTGGACGATACTTCGATCTCTACAACCGCCAGCATGGAGTTGAAGACAACCTGTTTCTTGCACCGGGCGAGAGCGACTCAGTCGCTGTCTGACCTGGGTCCGTAGCGAGTAGGTGCCGCTTATGGAGCGACGTTCAGCTCGCGCAGCAGGAATGCATAGTCGAAGGCGATCTCCTTCAAGTAGTCGTAACGGCCTGAGGCTCCGCCATGCCCGGCTTCCATGTTGATATGCAGCAGGAGCGGTGCCTTATTCCGCTTCAATGTGCGTAGCTTCGCCACATATTTCGCAGGCTCCCAATACATGACCTGGGAATCATTGAGGCTGGTTTTGACGAGCATCGCGGGGTAAGCGTCTGGCTTGAGATTGTCGTACGGAGAGTAGCCCAGCATGCAGGCGAAGGCTTCAGGTTCGTTTGGATTGCCCCACTCCTCGTACTCCGCCACGGTCAGCGGCAGGGTAGCGTCGAGCATGGTGTTCATTACGTCGACAAATGGGACGTGCGAAAGCACCACGCGAAAAAGATCCGGCCGCATATTGACTACTGCGCCCATCAGCAGACCGCCTGCGCTGCCACCCTCGATAGCCACGCGATTGGCTCCTCCATAACCCTGCTTTACCAGTGCTTCGACGACGCTGACGAAGTCGGTAAAGGTTTTCGTCTTAAGCTGCATCTTGCCTGCATCATGCCATGGCTGGCCAAGCTCTCCACCGCCGCGGATGTGTGCGTATGCAAGAACGATTCCGCGGTCGAGCAGGCTTAGGCGCGTGGGGCTGAACCCGACCGGCAGTGCATATCCATACGAGCCATAGCCGTAGACGTAGAGAGGTGTGTCGCGCCCGGCGCGAAAGCGATCACGCCGGTAGACAAGAGAGACCGGGATCATGGCACCATCGGACGCTTCCACCCAGAGCCGCTCGGAAGCATAGTTGGACGTGTCGAATCCACCGGGCACTTCCTGTTGCTTCAGCAGCGTAGCTGTGCCCAGCGTCGTGTCGTACTCGTAGACCGAAGGCGGCGCGACGAGTGAGGTGTAACTGTAGCGGAAACGTGTTGATTCAAACTCGCGATTGACATGTGCGCCAGCCGTATACGTAGGCTCCGGGAATACGATCTCGCGAAACTCATCGAGATCGCCCTTCGGTGTGAAGTTGTAGAGGGTCAGGGTGGGAAGGCCCGCACGACGTTCCGAGAGAACGCAGAAATTCTGAAAAACGTCGAAATCTTCGAGCGGCAGATTCTGCTTGCTGCGATAGAGCTCGCGCCAGTGCTCACGTCCGGGGTTGGCGACGGGTGCGGTGACGAGTCGGAAAGTTCGGGTGAGGTCGTTGGTGCGGATGTAGAAGACTCCTTCGCGATGATCGAGGTAGTACTCCTCGTCTTCTTTGCGCGGAGCTACTAACGTGAATTCGCCCATGGGGTTTTCAGCGGGCAGGAAGCGGCATTCGGTGGAGGTGTGACTGCCGGATTCGAGCAGGAGATACTTGCGGTCGCGGGTACGGCCGATGCCGAGGTTGAAACGCTCGTCGGGCTCGTGGAAGACCTGCGGGTCGGCAGTGTGGTCCTGGCCTATGAGGTGACGGAAAAGGCGGTCCTGGCGCTTGGTCTGCTCGTCTTCTGTGGTGTAGAAGAGGGTCGTGGAGTCGGCGGCCCAGGTGAAGGAGCCTACGCGCGCGGCGGTGTCGGGGAGGTCTTCGCCGGCAGTTAAGTCGCGCACGTGCAGGGTGTACTGGCGAAAGCCGGTGTTGTCAGTCGAGAAGGCTAACAGCCTCGCGTCGGGGCTGACGCTGATGCCGCCCACCGCCATGAAGGCCTGGCCCACGGCGAGTTGGTTTACGTCGAGGAGAACCTCTTCGGGGGCTCCCAGTGCTTCGGTGAGCGTGGATCCCCTGCGGCGGCAGTGGATCGGGTACTGGCTACCTTCGACGGTGCGAGTCTGATAAAACCAGCCATGGTCCGGGTATAGAACGCTCTCGTCGGTCTCCTTGATGTGCGAGAGCATCTCGCCATAGAGCTTCGCCTGCAAGTCGGTCGTCTCGGCCATGGTATCGGCGGTGTGGGCATTTTCGGCTTGGAGGTAGGCGAGCACTTCGGGAGATTCTTTGTCACGCATCCACGCGTAGTCGTCGGTGAGCGTGTGCCCGTGGAGAGCAACGGTCTTAGGCTCGCGGCGGGCTGTGGGTGCGGCTGAGGGTTGTCTGGAAGATTCGATCTCTGACATACGCGCGTCTGGGGCTCCAGACAACAGGATAACGCGGAGAAAGGCAACCCCGGTTGCTCAGCTGACACCCAACTATAAGTACGGCGAGCAATCCGTTCGCGCGGCGGCAGCTCATGCGAAGAAGTTCATCGGGCACCGCATAAACCAGAGATGAGGAGTCTTGCAATGAAGATGAAATCTGTTCCAACCCTATTGATCGGCGCTTCGTTGGCATTGGTGCCGGCAGCGATGTTAGCCCAGTTCCAGCCAGCCCACTCGAGTGCATCGTATGTGCTTTCGTCGGCGCTAGCGCAGGATAAGACTGAAGCGGGAGTGAAGGGCCGAAACCCGGTGGGCTACCGTGATCACAATGCTCCTGAGACCAACAACTTTTCCGCCATGGACAAGCGCTTCCTGAAGGAAGCGGCCATGGGCAACATGGCTGAGATCAAGTTGGGCCACCTTGCGGCGGAAAAAGGCGGCACGCAAGCGGTGAAGGACTTTGGCAACACCATGGTTCAGGACCATACCCAACTGAATGACATGATGAAGCCCTTCCTGGAAAAGGCTGGTGTGCAGATGTCTGACACTCTCAGCCCTAAGGACCAGGCCCTCTGCGACCGCCTGAACGGACTCTCCGGCCAGCAATTCGATTCCGAATACACCACGATGATGGTGAAGGACCACACCAAGGACAACGCCGAATTCCGCAAAGAGATGTCATCTACCAAGAACGAGGACCTGCGCGACGCGGTCAAGCAGGGAGATCAGGTCATCATGCGCCATCTCGCGATGTCGCATAAGCTGGCCTCTTCTCACGATAAGTCTGACCAGGCGGGCCAGTCTGGCGAATTCGGCAAATAATCTGGCGTCTCAAATACGTTACAAGTATGCGTTCTGAACTGCCCCGCAACCGCCGCAAAGGTCTTCCTTTGCGACGGTTGCGGGCTTTCGTTTGCGAACTTTGTGTCCGCTTCGGCTTCCTGGTACGAGGCGTGGCGTAGACTCGAACCGAGATGACCCGTGTTCTTCCGCGTTGGCTGCTGGTGCTACTGCTGTTCGTTCCCGCTGGCTGGGCGGCGGCGGAGAAGGTTGCCGTACTTCCCATACCTACGCGGTACGTCAATGACTTCGCGCATGTTCTCAGTCCGAACGGCACGCAGCAGGTAGAAGATCTGTGCCTTGCGGTGCATCGTCAAGCGAACGCCGAAATTGCGATCGTCACGATTAAACAGCTGGAAGACGGGCAGAGCATCGAAGACTTCACCGCGAAACTTGAAGAGAAGTGGAAGCTGGGCAAAGCAGGACAAGACCGCAGTGTGATCTTTTTGATTGTCATGAATCCCCACGGTCTGCGTATGGAGATTGGTTACGGTCTCGAAGGCATTCTGAACGATGCTAAAGTCGGCGCCATCCTGGACCAGGTAAGACCGTTTGCTCGTCAGGGTGACTTCGACCAAGCCGCACTCACCGGAGTGCAGCAACTGGGTCAGATCATCGCAACCGATGCCGGCATAACCCTGCAACCCATCGTTCGCCACCCACGCCAGCAGACAGCACCCGCTCAACTGGGAGTCGGCCAGATTGTGCTCGGAGTGGGTGTGCTGGTGCTTTTGTTCATCCTCATCCGCACCGGACACATCGGGTGGGTGTGGTTCCTGCTGAGTATGTTCTTCAATGGGGGCGGACGAGGTGGAGGCGGAGGTTGGGGTGGTGGCGGGGATGATGAGGGTGGTGGCGGCGGATTCGGCGGCGTGGGCGGCGGAGGCTCAGGGGGCGGCGGAGCTTCGCGAGATTTTTGAGGCGGCTTCCGCATTCAATTCGCGAGGCGCAATGATACAGTCAACCCCAAGCGTGCTTGAGAGCGCATTCAAAGTTGTGGAGGATAGTACGGATGAAGCGTTCATGGTTTGGTCTAGCTGCGGTGGGTGTTGTCATTCTGGTGCTTGTCCTCGTGTTCGGCAGCTACATCAGTGCTAAGAACACCCTGGTGGCAAAGAACGAGTCGGTTGATCAGAGTTACGCCCAGGTGGATATCGAGCAGCAGCGCCGGCTTGACCTGATTCCCAACCTGGTTGCATCGGTTAAGGGTTACGTGGCTGAAGAACAGACGGTGCTGACCAATATCGCCAATGCACGTGCGGGCGTGATGGCAGCGACCGACCGGGCCAGCAGCATCAAGGCGAACTCCAACCTGGACCTGGCCCTCAGCCCGTTGCTGCGGTTGCAGGAAGCGTACCCAAACCTGAAAGCGAACGGGCAGTTTACCCGCCTGACCGACGAACTCGCAGGCACCGAGAACCGCATTGCCGTGCAGCGCGGACGTTATAACAACACGCTGCGCGACTACAACGTTTATGTGCAGCAGTTTCCCAACAGCATCTGGGCCGGTATGGCTGGATTTCATTATCGCAATGAGTACTTCAAGGGCGACGCGAACAACGGTGTAGCCCCCAAGGTCGACTTTAGCCGATAGATAAGACCTGGTTCACCTTCTGCCAAAGCCGTTGCTCTCGGGTAGCGGCTTTGCGGCTTTGTGGCGTTCAGCGTAGAAGTTTTTCGGTGCGATAGGATGAGTTCTGGACGTCTAAGTCGATGAGCACAGCATTCAACAGGACGAGTGTTTCCGCCCTTATGGGTAGGCCGATCATGACACTCGGCGGTGTCCCCTACGGGCATGTCCAGGAGTTTGCGGTCGCTCCGCAGGTCGACGATTCGATTGTTCAGGCGCTCGTAATCCGCAAGGTAAGCAGCAGCCGTAAAGCCCGGCCAATCCTCATCCCAGTATCCATGCTGATTCGTTCAGCGAATGGAGCACTTGAGATTGCAGAGCATGCAAATCCAACCTCACTACCCGGTGCAGAGGATGAAAAGCAGGATTACGAGCAGCATTACCTGATGTTGGAGCGCGATCTGCTCGATCAGCAGATCATCGACGTGCACGGACATAAGGTAGTGCGGGTCAACGACGTGGATCTCGTGTGGGAGGCTCCAGACCCTGAGTCGAACACACCGCTGCGGCTGCGTATCGCCGAGGTAGAGGTCGGCTTCCGCGGTGCTATGCGCAGGTTGCTGAAGGGTTTACCGCCAGCAGCGGTTGAAGGAGTCGCGGGCAGGCTCCGTTCGAACATGATTCCGTGGAACTTCGTGGATACGATCGACCGCGATCCGGCTCGCCGGGTCCGCCTGAAGATCGAACAGGACCAACTTTCGCGCATGCATCCGTCGGACCTCGCGGATATTCTTGAAGAACTTGCCCCGGCGGAGGGCCAAGCGCTGTTTGAAAGCCTGGACGAAGAAACGGCTGCGGAGACGCTTGAAGAAGTCGAGCTGAAAACGCAGCGGCAGTTGATTGAATCGTTGGGTTCTGAGCGGGCTGCGGGAATTATTGAAGAGATGGATCCCGGCGCCGCCGCAGATTTGTTGTCCAAGCTGACCGAAGAACGATCTGACGCCA
>JAABUZ0100004086.1_pt1 | contig 20576 bp, 14 predicted proteins | sample 5562091 | NCBI WGS metagenome assembly JAABUZ01 (sample SAMN12813069, study PRJNA571459) | rock metagenome | isolation source: Antarctica rocks | place: Antarctica: Victoria Land, Linnaeus Terrace sud | collected 2015-12-21 | reverse complement strand
CTCGCATTACGGTTGTGGTAAACAGTAATACGCAAGCCGATGGCTACTTTTGCCGATGGCTACTTTTCAAGTAATTTTGACGGCTTTTCAAGGCTAGGCTAAACTAGCACCAATGGTTATTATAGCCTTGCTCCTGGTTCGGTGGTGCCGGACGATGCCCCGGCCCGCGTCGTCAAGGGGCAGGGGCGTTATCCCGTGCCGGTTATTTTGATGGCACGATTTGCCGTAGACAGCGCCGAGCAGGGAAAAGGATTAGGCCGCCGCTTGTTTCGAGATGCCCTGCGCCGTGCTTTGTCGGGTGCTGAAGCGATTGGAGGCCGCGCTTTCCTCGTTCATGCCAAAGACGAAGCCGCTCGCGCTTTTTACCTTCAGTTCGGCATGGAGCAGTCGCCGACGAACTCGCTGCACTTGTTTTTGCTGTTCAAGGACATCCGTCACTCCCTCGAAGCGGCGAGTTAGCAAGCAAAGCCTTGGCACGACCAGAAAGCCACCTATTATGTCAAAGCGCGATGCACTTTATGACAGCCTTGTCTTCAACGGTTATAACTTGTCTCTGCCTTCCGATGAGACCGAACGCAAGCAGATTGCGCGATCCCTCTTTGGAGCAACTCTGGTTGCGTGTGTGGATGTACTGATTGAGGAAGCCGAAAAAGTCGTTGCCGAACAAGTCGAGTTTGGGGGTTTCACTGCCGAGCAGAAGGAAAAAGTGCTTGCTCTTGTGAGCCATAATGCTTACGGAGTTCTCTACTGGCAGTGCGTAAAGTTAGACAGTTTCTATAACGCAGGCGTAGAGATATATGTTGCTGAACAAAATGACGCGGTAGAAACAGTACGCTCTACGCGGATTGTCGGGCCAATGGAAGATGAGCTGCGCTGGGCTTACGGCGATTGGGTAGAAGAGTTCGGCGATCATTACGATGAAGACAGCGGCACTCGCTTTTCGCTTGGGCTGAAGGCAGAGCTGCCGGAGACCTAGTTCGATTATGCCTTCCCATCTTACTCATACGCCCCGGCGGGTGCAGCGCAGCGCTTTTCTGCTGGTGCTGCTGCTGATTGTGGCCCTTGCGACTGTCTTTGGGATTGCCTACACGATTGAGCTGTTGGGGCCGGTGTCGGGCAACCCGAAAGCGCCGACCGTGCTGGTAACGATCCCGCCGGGCAAAAGTGCGCGGCAGATTGGGGAAATACTCGCCCGGAAGCATCTGATCCGCAGCCCGCTCTCGTTTGTGCTGGCGAGCCGCATCGGCCATTTATCGGGAGAGATGCACGCCGGGCGGTATGCCGTGTCGCCGGCGATGCCGCCGCGCCAGATTGCGGCTTTGATGGCGCTGGGCGAAACCGTGGGTAGCGTGGTCACGGTCCCGGAAGGCTTTACCGTCAAGCAGATCGCTCGGCGTTTGGCTGACGCGGGGTTGGTGAACGAAACAGAGTTTTTGGCGCTGGCGCAGACGCAGGGGCGGACGTTTTCGGTGCATGGCTGGACGCCGCCGAACGATACTCTGGAAGGCTATTTGTTTCCCGACACTTACACAATCCCGAAAGGCGCGACGCCGCGCGAGATTTTGCAGCAGATGACGGCAAACTTTGACGCGCGGGTGGTTCAGCCGCTTGGCGCGGAGGCTGCCCATGCGCCGGGCGGACTGCCGGGGACAATCACGCTGGCGTCGCTGGTGGAGCGCGAAGCGGAGGTAGACGGCGACCGTCCGCTCGTGGCCGCCGTCTACCGCAACCGATTAAAGGCGGGAATGCGGCTGCAATGCGACGCGACGGTGCAGTATGCGCTGCCGGAACACAAGGCCCGCTTATTTTTCGCGGATTTGCGGGTAGAGTCTCCTTATAACACTTACCGGCACGCGGGCCTGCCGCCGACGCCGATTGCGTGTCCCGGCCTGCCGAGTATTAAGGCCGCGCTGCATCCGGCCCCTGTCAAGTATTTGTATTACGTCGCCGGTCCCGATGGCCGCCATCATATCTTCAGCACGACATTGGCCCAGCAGGACCAGGCCATCGCGCAGGTTCGGGCGAAATTACAGTAAACGAGGGCGTTCACGCCATCGTTTCTGACGCCCGATGCCCTCATTTTTGGCGCATCGCTCCGGCCCTCATGTAACTTTATGCTATACACACTCAAAAATCTGACCCCCAGCCGCGTCGTCGAAACGATCAAAGAGCTCGACCCGGCGGAGCTGAAGGCGCAGGGGATTACCGCGATTATTACCGATCTCGATAATACGCTTGTCCCGTGGCAGCACTACGAAATCATGCCCGGCGTGATTGAATGGCTCGCCAAGCTGGAAGTCGCGGGCATTAAAATCTGCATCGCGTCCAACACGATCCACACCGAGCGCCTGAAGCAGCTTGCGGACACGATGGGTATTCCGTTTGTGGACCGGGTGCAGAAGCCGCGTGTCGGCGGCTTCCGGCGGGCGATGAAGCTGATGGGATCGGACACCGGCAACACCGCTGTCTTTGGCGACCAGCTCTTTACGGATATTCTGGCGGGCAACCGGCTGGGCCTGCACACGATCCTGCTGCGCCCGGCGCTGTCCAAAGAAGAGTTTATTTCAACCCAGATGGTGCGCTACGTCGAGAACGGCGTCATTCGCAGGCTGCGTGATAGTGGTCAGTGGCCCGCCGTGGCCGTGGTGGAAGCCGCGCTGGAGGCGATGCCGGACCCGCGCACCCCGCAGGCAAAGCGACGCTCGGCCTGGGTCATTGCTGCCGCGATTGGCCTAGCGGCGTTCTTGATTATCCGCGCCCGCCGCAAGTCGTGAGAACGCTATGCCAACTGTTCTCGAAATTGGCCCTTACCGGTTCTTCTTTTTCAGCAACGAAAATCGTGAGCCGCCTCACGTTCATGTTAAAGCAGGCAAGAACGAAGCTAAGTTCTGGCTTGACCCTGTTCAACTGGCAACTAACCATGGGTTCCGCTTGCGGGAGCTTAACGAGATAGAGCGATTGATCAGGGAGCATCAAGCACAACTCTTGGAGGCATGGAATGAGTATTTCGGCGACTAAGTCAAGATTTGAGCGCTCGTACTTACCGACGACAGCGCTTGCCAATGCAGTTGAGTTCACTGACGAGGCACTACAGGTATTTCTTATGGATGGGCGCATACTCACCGTGCCTCTCCTTTGGTTTCCGAGGCTCCTTGCGGCTGCGCCGGAGCAGAGGGCCAATGTCGAAATCGGCGGCGGTGGAATCAGCCTGCACTGGCCGGAGATTGACGAAGATTTGTCGGTCGCTAACCTTATGTCAGGCGGCGACTGGCGTTCAGCCTAGTTGTCCTGCTGTTGGTTCGCGCCGCCATACCTCAGAATGACGCAATTTTATGGACACAGTAGAATTAATCGCAGAAGCGCGAAAACATGTCGGTGGATTTTCCCTTTCTGAGCCTGACCTAACTGCGGGTTCCGTATCTTGTGCATTAGTGACTGAAGAAGGCAATGTCTACACTGGTATCTGCTTGAGTATGGATTGCGGGGTTGGTTTTTGCGCGGAACATTCGGCGATTGCCGCAATGCTTTTGCGCCGCGAGACAGTCATCAAGAAAATCGTAGCGGTCAAGAAAAACAACATGCTACCTCCGTGTGGCAGGTGTCGGGAGTTAATGTTCCAAGTCAGTCTACGAAACCTGGAATGTGAAATTGTTTTGCCTGACGGTTCAGCCAAATTGAAAGAATTGCTTCCTTATCGTCTTTAGTCCCATTAATGCCCAACATCTCAGGAACAACAAAAGTCGTCGGCGTTTGGGGCTGTCCCGTAAGCCATTCGCGCTCGCCGGTGATGCACAACGTGGCGCTGCAAGCGCTGGGCCTGGACTGGGTCTATGTGCCGTTTGAAGTTGCGCCGGAGAATGCGGGAGCGGCAGTCGAGTCAATCCGGGCGCTGGGGCTAATCGGCGTCAATGTGACGGTTCCGCTGAAAGAGCTTGTTCTGCCGTATTTAGATGCCATAGACGACGCGGCGGCGCAGATTGGGTCGGTCAACACGATCCATCACGAAAACGGCAGGCTGACCGGGTACAGCACGGACGGTGCCGGGTTCTTGCAGTCGCTGGAAAGCGCGGGGCAGGCGGTGTCGGGGCGCGAGGTGTATGTGCTGGGCGCAGGTGGCTCGGCGCGGGCGGTCGCCTGGGCTATGGCGTCACGGGGCAGCCGGTGCCGGATTGCCAATCGCACTCAGGCAAAGAGCGAGGCGCTGGCGGCGAGTATCAATCAAGTGTATCCCGGCAAGGCGTCGGCAGCCTTGTGGGGGGCGGAGACGGAGCCGTTTGACCTGCTTGTGAACACGACCACGCTGGGAATGCAGCCGCATATCGGCGAGAGGCCGATGCTGCCGCCGGGAGCGTTTTCGGATAAGCCTTTTGTCTGCGACTTGATTTACGCCCCGGCCCAAACCCGATTGCTGGCGTCGGCGGAAGCGGCGGGGTGCAGGACGATGAACGGGGTCGGGATGCTGGTTTATCAGGGGGCGATTTCGCTGTCGCTCTGGACCGGAAGGCCGCTTTCGGAGATGCCGACGGCGGCGATGGAGCAGGCGGTTTGGGCGGGTTTGTCCAATCCATAAATGGGGCTTGCAAGAACGGCAAGGGGAACCACTTGACCGAATTTCGCGTTTATGTTATAATAACGGACACCGCTGATGCCGTGTCTTAAACCTATTCTTTTGCTGACGCTTAACCGCGCTGGTGACACGCGCTTTTCGCCGGCTTCACCGTCATGATTTTCAGTTCTTTATTCTCGTCTTTATTCTCTTTTTTTGGCGTGATTTGCTCTTTTAATTACTTCTTATCGTGTATTTGATGGATATGAAGAAGTTGACCGATATGAAGGAAGAGGCTGCGTAAGGAGGCAGATTTCCACTATGGTAATGCAGGCAAAGAAAAGCATCGGCGAAGTGCTGGTGGAGCGGGGGGCGCTTACGGAAGGGCAGCTTCAGGAAGCGCGGGAAGTGCAGAAAAGTGCGCCCGGCGATCTGGGGCTGATCATTCAGGACCTCCAGCTCGCGTCGGAAAAAGACGTCACTGCGGCCCGCGCGGAAACGCTCGGACTGAAGTTCGTCGATCTCAGCAAAGTGACGCCCGAACCGGCGGCGATTAAATCGGTGCCGGAGCATATTGCGAAGCGCTACAATATTCTGCCGATTAAGCGCGACAGCACGTCTACCCCGAACCGGCTGATGGTTGCCATCGGCGATGTGAAGACCGGCGCGGTGGGGCTGGACGACGTGAAGCTGGTATCCCGGTGCAAGATTACGTCGGTTCTGGCGACCAAGTCCGAGATCGAAGAAGCCATTATTCGGGCGTACAGCGGCAGCATCAACAAGCCCGGCACCGGCCCGCTGAACGGCAACGGGCGCGACGGCGGCTCAGGCTACCCGGCGGTTATCAAGGACGCCAACGGGCAGGTTCCGGCGATTATCCGCGAAGGTGACACCACGACCGACTTGACGCCGGGAAGCAATGGCCGCAACGGCCACGACATGGCCGCGGCGGGCAGCGGCCTTCAGGACGCCATCAAGAACGAGCTGGGAGAGCTTGGCGGCTCGGGGGTGGACGAGGATGACGAAAACGGCCTCGAAAAAATCTCGGAGGAAGCACCGATTATCCGTATCGCCCACGCGATTATGATGCAGGCGATCCGCGAAAAAGCCTCAGACATTCATATTGAGCCGGGCATCAAAGGCGTTCGAATCCGCTACCGCATCGACGGCGTTTTGAATGAGACCATGACTGTGCCGAAGCATATTCAGGCCGCGCTGATTTCGCGCTTCAAGATCATGGCCGAGCTGAACATCGCCGAGCGGCGCGTTCCGCAGGACGGACGTATTCCGGTCCGGCATGAGGGCAAAGACTATGACATGCGCGTGTCCTGTCTGCCGACCATGTTCGGCGAAAAGATCGTCATGCGTATTCTGGACAAGACGAGCGTTCTGCTGGGCCTCAATAAACTCGGCTTCACGCCCGAAGTGCAGGCGAAGCTGGAAGAGATTGTCGCCCAGCCGAACGGCATGTTCTTGACCACGGGCCCGACGGGTTCCGGCAAGACGACGACGCTGTATTCGGTTCTGCACAAGATCAACTCGGTGGAAAAGAACATTATTACGGTCGAGGACCCGGTTGAGTATCAGCTGTCGGGCGTCTCGCAGGTACAGATCAACAAGAAAGCGGGTTTGACGTTCTCGACGGCCCTGCGGTCGTTCCTGCGCCAAGACCCGGACATCATCATGGTCGGAGAGATGCGCGATCTCGAAACGGCGCAGATCGCCGTCGAAGCGTCCCTGACAGGCCACTTGGTTCTGTCCACGCTGCACACAAACGACGCGCCGTCGGCGGTCATGCGTCTTGCGGACATGGGCATTGAGACTTATTTGATCGCCGCGACGGTGCAGGGCATCATGGCCCAGCGCCTCTGCCGCAAAGTCTGCTCGAACTGCAAGGAGCCGTACCGGGTTCCGGCAAACTTCCTGAGCAAGTTCGGCTACAAGCCCGAAGACCCAAACGCGCAGGTGACGCTCTACGAAGGCAAGGGCTGCGAAGAATGCCGCTTCAAAGGCTATAAAGGCCGCGTCGGCCTGTATGAGCTGATGACCATGAACGAGGAAATCGCCGAGCTGGTTGTTCGCCGCGCCCCGGTCGCAGACATCCGCGACGCCGCAAAGGCAAACGGAATGCGCGAGCTGCGCGAGGACGGCCTGCTCAAAATCTTGGAAGGCATGACGACCCCGGACGAAGTCATGCGCGTCGTCTTCACCGCCGGGTTCTAAGGAGACCTCACCCCGTCTCGTTCCTCGCCGACCCTCTCCTTAAGAAAGGAGAGGGTAGGACAATCAAGACGAAGAGCAAACTGTTTGTACATAGCCTCTTCCCTTACTAGCCTTTTCTTACCCTCTCCTTTCTTAAGGAGAGGGTCGGCGAGGAACGAGACGGGGTGAGGTGCATTTATCGTTTGAAAGAGGCAAGTAGTATGGCCGAACCAATAACAGCAATGGGGAACGGTGCGGGGACGATCCCGCAGGCTAATCCCCAAACCAACGGGCAAACTGCGCCGCAGTTTCAGCCGCGCCCGACGGCAAAGCCCGTGCAGAAGAAGTCGGTGCAGGAGCTGCACATTGACGAACTGCTGGATTTAATCATCGCGATGAAAGGCTCCGACCTGCATATCGCGTCCGGCATTCCGCCGGTCATCCGGGCCGACGGCGAGCTGAAGCCGACGCCGTATGAGAACATGTCGCCGCTGGACATCCAGCAGATGATGTATGCCATCCTGACCGATGAGCAAATCCAAAAATTCGAAAGCACCTGGGAGCTGGACTTTTCCTATGCTCTGCAAAAGAAGGCCCGCTTCCGTGTCAATATCTTCAAGGACAAAGGCAGCGTTGCCGCGTCCCTGCGTTTGATCCCGACCAAAATCCCGACGCTTGAAGATATGGAAATGCCGAAAATCTTCGAGAAGCTGACCCACCTCAAGCGCGGCTTGGTGCTGGTGACGGGGCCGACGGGATCGGGTAAATCAACCACTCTGGCGGCGATGATCCATGAGATTAACTTAACACGCTCCGAGCATGTCATTACGATTGAAGACCCGATTGAGTTTGTGCATAACCACAAGCTGTCGGTCATCAATCAGCGCGAGCTGGGCATGGACACCAAGAGCTTCGGCAATGCGCTCCGGGCGTCCCTGCGCGAAGACCCGGATATTATTCTCGTCGGCGAGATGCGAGACCTAGAGACAATGTCGCTGGCCGTCTCCGCCGCCGAAACTGGTCACTTGGTGTTCGGAACGCTGCACACGAACTCGGCGGCGTCATCTGTAGACCGCATTGTGGACGGCTTCCCGCCAGGGCAGCAGGGGCAGGTGCGTTTGCAGCTCTCCAATAACATTCAAGCGATTATTTCTCAGCAGCTTATCCCGACGACGCCGAACTACCAGGCTTCGTCAGGCCGGGGACGCATCGGCGCGTATGAGATTATGATTGCGAACGCCGCGATTCGGAACCTGATCCGCGAAGCGAAAGCCCATCAAATTACGTCGATTATCCAGACTTCAGCGAACATCGGCATGATTACAACCGATGCGTCCCTGCGTAATCTGTACATGGAAGGCAAGATTTCCTACGAGAACGCAATGAGCCGCGCCCAAAATCAAGAGGAACTGAAGCGGATGCTTGCCGGCGACGGCACGACCGGAGCGGGCGGCTCGCAGGGCGTCGCTCCCGGCAGTGCGCGTCCTGTCGCTCCCGGACGATAAAAAGCTTGGCGAAAATATTTTTCGTGAGGCCGAACCGTTTTGAGGTGTGTCTGCGTTTTATGCGTTGTAGGATGTAACAACTGCTTTGCAGGGTTACAATTCGGCGCTGATGGAGAACACTATGAAACGAAGTAAGTTTAAGTTCTTTGCCGTAGCGGCAGCTTGTTTTTGCGTCATCGGTATTTTAGCAGCCGGCTTTATGTCCTATGCGGACAGCACCGTTTACCGTCCAATGACGAAAGCCGAAACGGAACGCTGTGATCAAATTACGGTTTCCATTTACAGGAGCGGGACGATTTCTGCCGGCGATTTGGATTGGATGCTGGAAATGCTGCAAACTCCTTCGTGGACGGGCGAAGCGGAACAAACCCAGATGCGGCATCTCGAAGTGATGGTGGCTTTCAAGAAGCTTCGCAGTTTCGCGCCGGGACAAAAAGAACAGCTTTATGAGGCAACTTCCGGTTACTTGTCTCATAACAACCGATACGAGCCGGTCGGCGCAATGGCCGTTATGCGGGCCATCAAAGATAAGCGTGCCGTTCCCGCTGTGACCGTACTGCTGAACAGCTCAAGCGACTTTACACGGAAGATGGCCCAAAAAACATTGGAAGTCCTAAAAACTTCTTAAACTTAGCGTCTCATCGGCGCTCTACGCTCATTAAAGGAGCAAGTAACACATGGCAACTTTTGCATATACCGTCCGCGATGCCTCCGGCACGACGCGGAGCGGCACGTCGGAAGCGGAAAACCCGGACGTTTTGGCCCGCCGCCTGCGCGAGCAGGGTTTTGTGATCTCGGAAATCAAGTCCGCCAAAGTCAAAAAGGGCTTGGGCGGCAACTGGTTCGAGAACATTCAGAAGATCAAGCTGACCGAGCTTTCTATCTTCTGCCGCCAGTTTTCCACGATGATTGACGCGGGCGTCTCGCTCGTGCGCTGTTTGGACGTTCTCTCGCAGCAGCAGACCAGTCCGAAATTCAAGCGGATCATTATTGATGTCCAGCGCGAAGTCGAGGCGGGAAACACGCTGTCCAAGAGCCTGGCAAAGTATCCGTCGGTCTTCAGCAACCTGTTTATCGGTCTAGTTCGCGCCGGGGAAGTCGGCGGCGTTCTGGAAGAGACCTTGCAGCGGCTGTCTACGTTTTTGGAAAAAGACGTGGAAATGAAGCGCAAGATCAAGTCGGCCATGACCTACCCAACCATCGTCGTCGTGGCCGCGACGATTATCGTTGTCGGCCTGTGTACGTTTATCGTCCCGACGTTCCTGAACCTGTTTGAGACGATGCTGCCGCATGGCCGGGCCGACTTCCCGGCCCTGACGCTGGGGCTTGTCGCCGTGTCCGACTTCTTCCTGCACAAAGGGTATCTCGCGCTGGCGATCTTCTTTGCCGTGCGGTTTGCATTCGGCGCGTTCATCAAGACAAACTTCGGCGCTCATGTCTGGGACAAGGCCAAGCTGAAAATGCCGGTCTTCGGCAAGCTGAACCACAAAGTCGCCCTGGCCCGCTTCTCGCGGACGCTCGGTACGCTCTTGACTTCGGGCGTTCCGATCTTGCAGGCATTGGAAACGGTTTCGGGAACCGTCGCAAACGTCGTCATTGCCGACGCGATTTTAGAGGCCCGCGCCCGTATTCGTGAAGGGGACCGGATTGGCGACCCGCTGGTCAAGTCCAAGCTGTTCCCGCCGATGGTCGTGCAGATGATCTCGATTGGCGAGGAGTCCGGTTCGCTGGACGCGATGCTCTCTAAGATCGCTGACTTCTACGAGGATGAAGTGGACGCGGCGCTGGCGGCTTTGGCCGTTGCGATTGAGCCGATCTTGATCTGCTTCCTCGGCGTTGCGGTTCTCCTGATTATCTTGGGCATGTTCATGCCGATGATTGTTCTGATCCAGTCGCTGTCGGGCGGCGACGGCACTGAAAAGGGCGCAGGCGAATAAGCGCCGGTATGGGAGTAGGCATCTGGCTTGTGGTGGCGGGGCTGTACGGCCTCGCCATCGGCTCCTTTTTGAACGTGGTTATCTGGCGGCTGCCGCGTGGTCAGAGCGTCAACACGCCGACCTGGTCGTACTGCCCCGCCTGCGAGCATCGGCTGGGGACTTTGGACCTTTTTCCTGTTTTTTCGTATCTCGCGCTCGGCGCGAAGTGCCGCTACTGCAAGCAGCCAATTTCGGCGCGTTATCCCGGCGTCGAGCTTTTGACCGGGGTGCTGTTCGCCCTGGTCGCCTGGTACGAGTTTCAGGCCGGGGCGCACTGGTACGACGCGGTCTTTTTCTGCCTGTTTACCGCCCTCCTCATCTGCGTCTTCTTTATTGACTTAGAGCATTTTGTCGTGGATGACGGCCTGTGCGCCCTGGCGATTGTGCTGGGGCTGGTGCACGGGGCGATTGCCGGGACATTTCTGAACTCGGTCGCCGGGCTGTTCGGGTATGCCGCCGTAATTTACTTTATCGGCCTGGCGTCCTATGTGATCCTGGTCTCGTTTGCCGACAAGCGGATGAGCGCCGGGCAGGCGGCGGGCGCGTACCTGCGCGACAACGCGGAAGACTGGGTTTACAACAGCGCCTATTACTTCGGCACGGCGGTTCCGCCCGTGCGCCGCTGGGTTGTGGCGCATTGGGGCGCAAAGCCGCTGCTGGAAGGGTTCACATCGGAAGAAATCGAGGCCGACGAGGATGCCGGCGGCATGGGCGGGGGCGACGGCAAGTTGGCGGCAGCCATCGGCGCGAACCTCGGCCTGGCACTCGCGCTTGGCTCTCTGGGTTTCGCCATCTTTCTGGGCGCGTTCGCGGGGCTGATCGTCATTGCCCGGCAGCGGCGTCGCTTGGGGGAGCGTGTGCCGATCCCGTTTGGTCCGGCGATGGCGGCCGGCGCACTGCTGGCCTTGTTCTACGGCCACGCGCTGGCGTCCTGGTATGTCGGCACGTTCTGGCCCGCGCCGCCGCCGCCAGCCGCTATGATTTCGGGACCTACCCCGGTTCGTTCCTCACCGACCCTCCCTAAAGGGAAGGTGAGGAGTTTCGGAAATAGGATCAAGAGGGCGCGGCAAGCAGCGCCCCTACGTTTCAGGTCTCGGTCTTACTCCTCTTTATCTTACTCCTCACCTTCCCGTTCCGGGAGGGTCGGTGAGGAACGAACCGGGGTAGGTTCCAAAAAATACTTTTTGATTTTTTCCGAAACCTGGGAACATTCCTAGAAAACTTATCGTCAAGCAACAGTTACGACTGCCAATCTGTTTTTAAGACCTATCTTCAAGAGCGGGTTCATCCCGCCGCATTTCGTACAGGAGTCTCACATGGCACTCATGCGCCGTCCCATCCGCCAAGCCTTTACACTGATTGAACTGCTCGTCGTGATCGCCATTATTGCGATTCTCACCGCCATTCTGCTTCCCGTCTTTGCGTCCGTTCGCGAGGGTGCGCGTCAGGGCACGTCCATTTCCAACATGAAGGACATCCAGCAGAAGATGGAGCAGTTCAAGCTGGACAACCACCGCTACCCCGACGTTCTGTTCGGCTACGCCGACGGTCAGGGCAACATGAAGGGCGCGTTGGGCCGAGCACAGGCATACGACACCGCGCATGGAACACATACGGCAGCGCTGTATTTTCCCGGCTTGTATCCGGCGTACATCAAAGATGTGGAAGAATTCACCGACCCGAACAACACGGTCAACACAAGTGATTTCAACCAAACAACGTATGGGTATGGCGACAACAATTCGGTCACGCACCGAGTCGCGGTGAACCTGATTTATCCTTGCAGCGCGTCCAGTGACATGGTGCTGTCCGGCGCGTCTAGTTCGCCCTGCACACCACCCAACCCGCCTAGCTATGGCCCTGGTGCGGTTGTTGGTTCTTTCCGCAGTTTTTATGGTGCGGACGCTTATGACAGCAGCCCGACAGTGACTGGGACCAACCAAATCAGCAATCCGGCTTCCTATCTGATCCGCTATCAGATTGCCCGCGAAGGAACTGCGTGCAATAGTGGTGCGCCTCTCGGTTGCGATCCAAGTGTCCAGGCAATAGTCAAAAACCAAGACGGAACGACAGCTGCCTATCAGCCTTACACGCATCAGCTTCGCTGGCAGAACCCGCCCTCCGACACGGTTATCATAGCGACGACCTACCATGTCAAGAATGCCGACAAGGTGCTGGTGATGTTTGAAAGCGGCGCGGTCAAGAAGATAACCGGCCATGATTTCGCCGCCAAAGAAGGCGCGGGAAGTTTTTGGCAGATCACGCCGTAGGCATGGAGCAAGGAGCGTGGGAATGAATTCCTGCGCTATGGGCGCAGACGCCAAGTGTCCGCCTTCGCGGACAAAGAATAGAACAACAAGCGCAAGAACCTCTCTGCTCCTTGTCCGCGAAGGCGGACACTGGGCGTCCGCGCCCCACAGCGTAGGATTTCAATCCCACGCATTAAGATTTCGCCCAAAGGTATCTCGTGCAGTCAATGACAGTCAGCCAAGTTCAAAGTGGAAGGCAGCGGCGGACACAGCGTGGTGTCTCGCTGATTGAAGTTTTGGTCGTCCTGGTCATTCTGGTCACGGGCATCTTGACCATTATTCGCCTGTTCCCCAGCGGCTTTTTCTCCATCCAGAGCACCGGCAATGCCGCGCTTGCCAACAGCCTCGGCGGGGCGGCAATCAATTTAGGAGAGCAGAACTCCGGGAGCTTGCCGGACGCAATTCTGCCGGACGATCCAATGATGGATGATTTGGCGAACGCCGTCACAAACTCTGCGGCGTACTCGAACTATGACCCGGACGATCCGAACAACCTGGAAAATGCCCGCGTCGTCACCAACGAAACGGTCAGTGTCCCTACGGCAGTCAATGGGCAGTCTATTTACGTCGTTAAGTACGGCCCGGTCGTCATGCCTGCCGATCCCGGTATGACTGCCGCTCAATTGCCCAACTACTTTACGGTCAACAGCCCTTACTGGACTGCCCTGACCGGCAATTCGGCCATCGCGCAGGTTGCCGGGTCTACAACGTCTACGGACATCCCGCAGGATACGCTGGTTCCCGGTCAGGAAAAGTTTTTAGTGGACCTGGCGAACAAAAAGATCGCTGTGCCGTTTGCACCGTATACGCTGACCAACAACACAACCACACCGTTCACCTATGCGTCTTACCATCAGCGGATGGTCGTCGTCATCACCGGCTCCGACGGCCTGACCTACACCCAGTTTCTGGATGTGCCGGCGGCCACGACTCAAGATGGCACGAACCCGCAGTCACCGAAAGATACCAACAATCCGCAAGGCTACCTGCCGGATAATTCGTCAAGCTATCAAGGCGGCTGGTTTGATCCGACCCAACCAAACACGGTGATGCTGGCATCAGGTTCCTCGACAACCTTTGATTACACTGATTCGCTGGCACCGACACCTCAGCACCAGGCTGTGCCGCCGAACGTAAATTGGGTGAGCGTCGCTTTGTACCGGCCTTATACCGGCCTCAAGACGCCGAACGCCTTCAGCAACGATCCGTATGAGTTCAAGCTGACGGCGACGAACCTGAGTGCAGCTGCAAGCGGCTATCCCACTTCCAACCCCGGCGCGATTGGCTTCAACCCGAAAGCGGCGGTCGGCTCCGGGGCGCAGAAGGTGCAGATTTCTTATATCGTCTCGTCGTGGGGAGTTCTGCGCGAGGATCACGACATCCCGGTGACAACAGGAAGCGGCACGACGGTCATTCGCACCACGGTTCCAAACTTGCAGCAGGCGGGAGCGGCGAACCCGGACAACACGATTTACACGGGGCTTGCGGGCAGCGGCAAAAGTCTGATAATTTTGGACCTCGACACAGGAACAATTATTGCTCCTAACACGGCGACAAGCGACCCGACCGCCCCGGACCTGCCGCTCATCGACGAGGACACGCTGGGGACATCGCCCGACGCGACCAAGATCAATGTCAGCTTTGCGACAGGCCGCCTTACTTTTGGCTCCCAGGTGTTCACCGACGGCAAGCCGCACCGGGTTCGCATCTTCTACGGCACGGATTTGGGCTGGACGGTCGCCGTGCAGAAAGCGCCCGCGTACTTCAGCGAGTACGTCACCTCGCCGGCAGGAATGGCGACGGGAACGACACCGCTGGGAGCCAGCCAGTTCGCGTATGACAGCACGGCACGTTTTGTCTACTTCGCCCGTTGCAATGCCGGCAAGACCGTGGAAATTGACGGCACCTACACGACAAGCGCGGCGGCGGGCGGCGCGGCGGGAAGCACGACGCAGGGCTTTTCCGATACCGTCTCGATTGACCCGATCTTGTACGCCGTCGGCGACAGCGCCGTGCGCGTTGACCTGACGGACGGCAGCAAGTTCGAGCATCCGATCCCCGCCGGCGCGACGGTGACATTCAGCGCCGTGCGCGGCCTGTCCGCCCGGTCGGTGGTCGCCTGGAAAGAGCGCAATGTCTACAAAGTGCACAGCGTGGATACCGTGCTGAACCGGACGCCGTAGAAGCAATTAGGAAAATGGCGTGGGAATAAATTCCTACGCTATGGGCGAAGCGCCTACTGTCCGCCTTCGCGGACAAAGATTAGGACCACGCCGATTTTTGTTCTTTTTTCTGTTCCTTGTCCGCGAAGGCGGACAGTAGGCGCTTCGCCCATAGCGTAGGAATTTATTCTCACGCGCCTATATCGCGCATAGACGTACACAAGCCGTTGGTCTAACGAAAACTCGCAATGAACCATTTCGACCGCACACAACCAAATAGCCTGCCGCGACGGGCCGCAACGCAGGCGTTCACGCTGATTGAAATCCTCATCGTGATCGCGCTGACCGCTGTGCTGTTCGCCCTGCTGCTCGTGCCGCTGATCAGCGCCCTGCGCTATACCCAGCAGGCGCAGATTGTCACGGCGGCGCAGGATGCCGCCCGCATCACTGAGGAGCGGATTTCGCGGGAGCTGGGCAGCGCGATTTTTGTGTTCGACGGAACCAGCCACCCGTTCCAGCTTCCTGCCGGAACATCGGTCATGCCCGGCGATGATGCCTACACAAACTTTCTGGACTTGCAAATTCTCAGCAGCACGGGAGCGCCGGTTGTCGCCCATGCCTATAACGCCAAGATTGATTTCGTGCTGCCGAAGCTGAACGACAACGGCGGAACGGCGACCGTGGACCCGACCACAGGCCAGCCGATCACTTACAGCACGTCGCAGAACGGCTCCGCAATTGTCAGCAACCCGTCCTATGTCTTTCCGCTGGCAGCCGGCACAAACGCGATTCGCTACTTCGTCGGTCTGAAAGACCCAACGATTTCCTACAACAACACGCGCGAAGGCAAGGCCATCAGCAGTAGCGACAACACTTACATTCTCTACCGTGCCGAGTATCAGCCCTACACAGATGTCGTCACGAACGGGAAAGTCACCGGTGTGACGCCGAACACAAACTTGTTCGCTCTGCGCCTCAAAGCAGATGGTACTCCGGTGAAGCCGAACATCCCGGACTTAGATGACCCGGATTTCTTCCGCTATGTCAGCACCAGTGATGTGAACTGGCTGAACGATAGCCACGCCACTTACACTGCGGCGGAAGTTACCGCTCACAACGCCCGCGTTGACAAATGGGTGCAGATTGCCAAGCCGGTGATTCCTGGCCCAAACGTAGACTTGATTTTGCTGCCGCACAACGCTGACAACACGCTTGCGTATGACCCGGCGAACGGTGCGTTTCCCGGCGTAGCTCATAGTGGAGCCGCGCATGATCCGGTTTCAGGGACACCGGGAACGTCGTATCCCATTATTAACACAAGCTGCACGTTCCGGCCGGCGACGATCAGCGGGAACGCGACGCCGGGGACGACGGCGAATTACAACAGCCAGGGAACGGTGGCGACGGATCAGAACGGGTTTACTTATATCCCGACGGTCTACACGGCGACAAGCCAGTCGTGGTCGCTGCCGTTCCATGTTGGCCTCTACCCCGGCAACTACAATGCGGCGGTGGATATGTACTACGATACGGATCAGTTCGCGGCGGCGGATACGCCCGTGACGCCGACCACGAATGCGTTGTTTATTCGGGCCGGAGATGTTCTCGAATACCGGCACACGGTCACAAGCACGGGCGGGCTGACTGCGCTGGCCTATGATGTCACGCAGGGCTTTCCGGTGACCTATGACGGCACGAACTATAATCTGGGCGGGACGCAGTTTGTGCCGATGACGATTAACCCGTATACCGGCACGATCTCGTTCACCGCGCCTTCGCTGCCGAATGGCTCCAATGATCGCCTCACGCGAAAATGGAATTATGCTCCGGCTGTGGATGCCGATGATCCGTCTCTTTCGATTGTTGATCTGACTCAGTCTGGATTTACCGACCTGACTCTGACAACGGCGAACTCATCAAATCCGTCGCCGCTGACGAACTTGATTAACCTGACGCCGACAAATGCGGGGCCTGTGACTGGTGACGACAACGCGCATCCTGTTCCCGGCAGTGTTCGAGTTTACGGGCCTGACCAGACGCTGGGGCCAAACAAGGGAAACATCGTTCCCTATAGCGAAGTCAGCAGCTCCGTGGGAAGCAGCACGATTGGAACAATCGGCAACGACCAATACTCGGTAGATTACGCGCACAATAGGATAGATTTGCAGGCCGGCGCACCGGGTCCGATCCAAGTCATTTATGATTATCAGGCGAATATGACCCTGATGACGCCGCTGCCGAACCCGCCTCCGAGCGCCTCCCTGCCGGTCAATTTGCCCAGCAACCCGTACCTGCCGATGCAGGTGACGGTGGATTATCAGACGCGGGACTTGATTGATGTCAGCATCGGCGTCCGTATTTACGATGTCACGAACAACCGGGCGCAGGTGATCCCGGCGGAAACCAAAATCAAGATCGGCAACAGCAATCGGTAGACCTACCGATAAAGAGACCTACCGCACCGCTTCGTAACAAGTTACTTCGCTGTGGTCCTTCCTAAAGGAAGGATAAGGGCAAAAACGTAGGGGCGCTGCTTGCTGCGCCCTCCTAAATCTTAATCCTTCCTTTAGGAAGGACCCTGCGAAGCGAAGAATGAGCGAAGCAAGGCGGTAGGTCTCCTCAGACCAGGCACACCAACAAACACCGATGTTTACAACACAGCGACCACAACTTAACAGCATCACGCGGCAAGTCCCGCGCCGTCAGTCCCAGCGCGGGCAGTCCATTGTCGTCGCCCTGCTGGTGCTGCTGCTGCTCGGCCTCGCCGGGGCGCTGTTTGTCACCATTGTGGCCCGGAACATCATCAACGCCGGTCATGCCAACCGTGTCCAGACAGCGGACCAATACGCCGCCGCCGGGCTGACTTACGCCGACTCCCAGTTGTCCGGCAGCATTGACGGCGCAGATTGGCGTCCCCCGCTTCAGTTCCAGCTTGCCAATCCGCCAACAGAGGCGCGGGAACTGGCACGTTACAACGCGGCTGTCGCGGCGAATAAGCTGCCGATAGTCAACGCTAACGACCCGGACTTGGAATACCTGCAAGCAGGCTACACGCGCTACAACACCGGCGCGGGCCGCTACCTGGTGCGCGTGACCTACACTCCGGTAATTGTGAAAGATACACAAGGCCAGCTTTACGACCCTGTCACTGCCACTGACGCTAACGGCAACCGTCTTCCTGTTGCCGTGCCGCCGGGCAAGTACCTGAAGATTGAGTCTATCGGGCGCGAGGGGAACATTGACCCGACCGACCCGACGACTTACACAAACAACCGCAGCACGGACCGAACGCAGTCCTATCAAGTCGCGTACAAGCCGATTGGCATCACCGATTACGCCCGGTTCGAGACCAACCCGGACAAGCGCTCCGACATCGCCAATTTGGGCGTCGCCAGCCAGTACAATTCCAGCGAGCCGGACGGAGAGATCGTGACGCCCGGCGTTTATGACTTTGACCAGCAGGGCAGCACCGGCGGAAGCGGCACCGCACCCGCAATTCGGCAGTACCCTGTCCTGACGACTTACGGCGCGGCAGATGCGTACTTGAAGTCGGCCGCGACGCCGCCTGTCTTTTATCCGAACCCGGCAGCGGGCAGCGGCGGCACTGTGCCGACCGGCTACTCCGCCGTGCCGGGCGGCGGGTCAATCCATGCGAATATGCCCGTGCGCTTCTTCGGCAGGAACATTATGTACCTGAACCCAAACCCGACAAGTTCGCCCTTGTTCCAGGACACGGCGGAAATCGGCGGCGACTTGCTGCTGGATTCCTATGACCCGAACGTCAATTTAGACAACACGGCGATTGCCGCCAAAACGCCGACCACCTATCAGGCCGCGTCGCTGATCCTGAACCCGACCACGCTCAGTCCGGCGTCAGGCGCTTCGACGCCTTTGACGGACTATGTCGCGCCCAGCAACAGCGGCGTCTTTGATACGCGGGGCGGCCTGATCCGGGACGGCTCCATGCAGAACGACGCTGCCGGCCTGCCGCGCTCCATTACGCGCCTGGAACCGCCGCTCGTGGACGCTCAGGACAACGCTTCCCAGATGCCGCGCTACCGGGCCATCGCCATGAACTCCGCGCCGCGTACCTACACGAACTCGGCAGGAACGGCAGCGACTTATCCGGCAGGGTCCGCTCAGTACGGCTACGGCAAGGCGATTTATGTCAACAATCCGAAGGACATCCAGCAGGACAGCGCCAGCATCGGCGGCGGCTCGACCCTGACCGACGAATGGCTGCACCGCACGGCGTCTAACAGCACCGGAACCAACAAAGGCGACTGGAACGGCCTGTTCTACAACCCGCCCGGCGTCAGCATTGTTTTAGGCCAGCAGATCACGTCGCCCGCCAATGCCAGTACCGCCGGGGTTTATGGCATCCGTCTGACCCGCACTGGAAACGATCAGTTTGCGAACCCAGATGGCACACCGAACGGTGACACGGAGATGAACGTCTCTTACGCTGACCTAAACAGCGAAGCGACAAACGCCAATCTGGATACAGGAAAAATCCCAGACAACGATATTATCATCTATGCCGAAGGCAATGTCCGGGTGCGCGGCATTGCAAGCCCGGACGAGGGGACTCCGACAGCCCAAATGGCGACGCCTCGGAAGGCGACCACCATTCCGCGTCATATCACGATTGTTACCGCCGGCACCGCCTACATTGAAGGCAACCTGCTCAAAGGCGACCCGGACTCCAGCATCAGTATTCTCGCACACGACTATGTCTGCATCAACACCACGCAGTTTCTGGCTGGGTCTAATGTGGAAGACAGAACAAACGGCATCCAGAACCCGGTACTGCCCGACTCAGGCGATGTGCTGATCTTGGATGCGGGCCACTCGCTCCTGCAAGAATTCAATTTTGGGCTGACGGGAGCGGTCACGCCTGCCGGGTATCCAAGCCCGCTTGCGCTTTATATCGCCGCCGGGCCAAGTGCACCAGGCACAACCACGGCAGACATTGACATCCTGGGACCGACAGGACCCACTGTTCCTCCTGCCCTATTCGCAAGTGCGCTTCAGCCACCGCTGCCAGCGCAACCCTTTTACACGTTGACGCACACCAGCTATGATTTGTCTACCTCCAGCTCTCTTACCGGCGCGTTGGCGACAGACTTGTTCCAGCTGTCGGTGAGCAAAGACAACGGTCAGGAAACTGCGAATGGGGTCATCTCGCTTACTGACCAGGATGTCGCGCTGGAGCGGGTCGCGGTCCTGCCGATGGATATTCGCATTGAAGCGGTTTTGTACGCCCAGACCGGCTCGTTCTTTGTCATTCCCGGCGACTGGTTCAACACGAACGAAGCAGACAATATTTCGACGTACTTGACGAGCGCAACACGCCCAGATGTGGAAATAAACAGCGCGAAGGCTATTCTCACCACCGCCCAGATTGCGGGCATGAACCGGTTCCCGATGTATGGGCAGCCGATTGACCTGAAAATTACGATTGACGGGAGTGTATCGGAAGCGCATCCCGCCGACATCGCCGCGCAGACGGCCTGGATGCAGAAATGGGGCTGGATTCCGCAGTACCACGGCAGCCTGGTCACGTCAAGTTCGGGAAGCGGCGGCAGCGGGTCTGCCGGCGTGGAGAGTGCCGGGCATGTGCTTATGGGGCAGCCGGCGATTGGCCTGCAAATTATTTATGATCCGCAGGCCGGGTATCCATATGATCCGACCCCGACGGGTACCAATAACCCCGCGCCGTATTACCTGCGGAGCGATATGTATGGGCGTCCGCTGCCGTTCACGCCGAAGCTGCCGGTCTCGACGGGGCTGCTGTATTCGGGCCAGAGCGGGGAAGCGCCGCTGCTGCAATAAGCAGGGTTTCGAGTGAGGATAGAGGCGTGGGAATGAATGGC
>JAABUZ0100004085.1_pt1 | contig 20580 bp, 24 predicted proteins | sample 5562091 | NCBI WGS metagenome assembly JAABUZ01 (sample SAMN12813069, study PRJNA571459) | rock metagenome | isolation source: Antarctica rocks | place: Antarctica: Victoria Land, Linnaeus Terrace sud | collected 2015-12-21 | reverse complement strand
CTGAAACAACGCCGCCAACGGCGCCGACCCCAACCGCGCCCGGGCCTGAAAGATCGCCGACTTGCTCGGCGGCCGATAGCTCTCCCGCCACCCCGACGCCCACGACAGCCCATCGGTCAACTGCGACAGCACATCCTCATACGAGCCCTCCGAGTACAGCGCCATCCCGATCGCGAAGTACGCCATCACCCGCGCCGGCAAGCTGCGACTGCGCTGCTCAGTGCGACCGGACTGCGCGATCACCTCATCCACCAGATCCGGCGGGAACACCCGCATCAGCACACCCACCGACACCAGATCCGACAACCGACGATTCGTCTCCGGCTTCACCCATCCAGCACGAGGCATACCACCAAACCACACCCATGTAACCTTAACTGAACGGTATTGGGGCTAGAGCCGACCAATCTGCGGCCATCCCGGACCAAGCTCGCTGCTGGACTTCCCGCGAGAGCGAACTGCCGCAATTTGATGGCGCACGGCTGCGTCGGCACGGTGTCGCCGATGTGGGCCTCTGTGCTGATCCGCTGCACCTTGATGTCGTGAACGCTCGCTCTCAGAGGCCTGCGACTGCCGACGGGTCCGCCGAGGCCGACCAGCACTAAGGTCACATCGGCGGGATCGCGGGGTGCGTCGTTGGCGCCGTCGCGTGGCAACGCGACAGCCGCTATTCGGTCGGGTCCTCATAGCGCTAAATCTGACGTACGCGTGAGTCATCCTCATCATGTGAGTAGCGATCCCCGCAATCTGATCAAATAGCGCGCGATTCTTGCTAGAACGGGCGCTGCACGCGTTGAACCTCGGTATGCCTCGATCAGCGGGTGTGGAGTCGCCTGGCGCAAGTTGCTGCGGGGCCGCCTCGCCGAATCCGCGCGACGTCGACGTGCTGGATGCGGTGACGTCAGCGGCAGAGCGCGGGATCGCGTTCTGCTGCCGCGACCCATCACTTCAAACGTCGGCTATTACCGACCGCGCCAGCGCAACGACTTGGTTGTCGTGATGGCACCGATCTCTCAGTTCCTGAATATGTCGTCCAGTTCGAGCTTGGGAGACACCAGCTGCTTAGGGCCTTGCACGAGCAGTATGACCGCCCAGCGTTGCGCCCTGCCGCGCCCTCCGTTTTGGACCTCGGTGGGAGCCTGACCGCTCTTCCGGACACCTTGTTCTGAGGCGATGACCGTCTCGGGAAGGAGTCCGTCAATGCCTGCTGCAAAGCCGCCTGAGTTCCGGCGTCGTGCCATCGAACTGGTCCATCGAGGCCATCAGTCGGTCCCGCAGGTCGCGAAGGATCTGGGGATCAGCGAGTCGTGTTTGCAGCGCTGGGTCGCCATCGACGATGTCGACAGGTCGAACTGTCCGTCCTCGAAGGTCGAGGACCACCCAGCGAGTCTGGCAATGACGGGTATATTCACCAGCACGTCCCGGGCGCCACGAGCCGGGGCATCGCTGTGCTCCGACCACGATCAGCGGGAACAGATCTCGTGCGACGCGCTGCGGCGAAACGTGTTCAGCCGCGCCGAGATCCGCACATGGCGTCGATCGGACCGGATCGACCCGAGCGGGCTAGAAGATGTCCTCGCCCTGACCCACGCGAGCCTTGGGCGCCTTCGTCGGCACCCTGTAGGCGCCGATATTGGGTAATCTCGGGGTGTGAGTAGCAGGGCTGCAGGATCGTGCGCTAAGCGCCACCGTCGTTAGCGTGACTTTCCGTTCCGATGTTCCTCAAGCGCCGTCAGGCCACTGCCCGGACCAGTTCGGCGAATCGTTCAGGGGCTTCGAGCGGTGTGAAGTGGCCGACGCGGTCGGCCGTCGTGACGTGCACGTTGGCGAAGAACTGGTCGAGCCGATCGGACCAGCTGCGGGGGAACAATGGGTCGTGGTCCTGCCACAGGACCTGGACTGGTAGCTGCAGTCGACGCTGGGACGGTGGGGGCGCGCCACGGACATTTGCCGCGACGTATCCGGGCCCGGTGCGGTACCAGTTCGTGGCGGCCTCGAACGCGCCGGGCCGGGCGTAGTTGTCGATCAGCCGCTCAAAGTCTGGACCGTCGACTGTGAAGTCGGGTCCGGACCAATGGGTCCAGAAGTGGCGGAGATAGCTTCGGACGGCGTCGCGGTCACCGTCGAGCAAGGTGACGGCGAGCGGGGACCGGTGGAAGTACATGTACCACAGCTCCGGGACGATCTCGGCGGTCAGGACCCGGTCGCCGATACCTGGCAGTGGCGGGGACAGCACGAGCCCGCGAAGGCGTTCCGGGTGTGCGGCAGCGAGCGTCTGGGCGATGCGGCTGCCGATGTCGTACCCGCCGACAATGGGCCGGTTCAGATCGAGCTCATCGATGAGCGCGGCGACGCTGCGTGCTTGCGCTGCGGGGCTGTAGTGGTTGGCGGGGTCGACCAGGTGGCGGTCGGAATCGCCGAAACCGCGCAGGTCCGGGACCACGATGCGGAACCGATCGGACAACAGGGGTGAGACGAGGCGGTAGTCGGTCCTGTCCCCGGGCCAGCCGTGGAGCAGCACGACCGGCTGCCCGTTGGTGGGGCCGGTGATGTCGTAGGCGAGTCTGAACCCGTCGAGGGGCCGGGAGTGGATCATGTGCGCACAGCGCTCCTGGTGTCCGTGGTGTCTGACGGTAGGGATCGGAGCCAGGTGCGGATGGCGTCGGTGAGTTCGGCTTTGCGTTCCAGCGGCAGCCAGTGTCCGGCCGGCACGCTTGCGACGCGGAGGTCGGCGCAGGCTGCGCGCATAGGGTCACCCTGGCGGTTTCCGGTGATGGTGCAGATGGCGTCCCACTCGCCGTTGACGAACAGCACCGGCTGTGACAGGCGGCCGCTGTCGGGTGCTTCACGGGCGTAGGCGATGTTGGCGTCATCGTTGAGGTACCACGCACATGGCCCACGGAAGCCCTGCGCTGTGAACGCTGTGACCAGCGTGTCGAAGTCGGCGGCCGGCCAGAGCGCCGGCTCGGGGGGAGTCGGCGGTGCGCGGTGCGCGGCGCCGAAACGTCCGCCGTCGCGCGTGACCGATGCCGTCGGCGCGGCCTTTCCGACGGCATCGGGGCCGCCGGGTCGATAGATCCACGCCAGCGTCGCGGCAGGATCGGCATCGAGATCGGCGACCGCAGCCTCGAAGTGCGTCGTGTAGTAGCGGAAGTAGTCCCACTGGCCGTCCGGGTACCGGTCAACCGGATAGACCGCTCGGTCGACCAACGGCACCAGGGTGGCCAAGCTGTTCGCGTCGGGGAAGTACGCCCACGAGGTCAGGACCACAGCCCGGCTTCGCTCGGGCTCGTGCGCAGCCAACGCCCCGACGACGGCACTTCCCCAGTCGTGGCCGACCCAGATCGCCGGCTCACCGCCGAGATGGTCGTGGAGCTCGACCATGTCGGCCACGATCTCCTTCATGGCGTAGGCGTCGACGGCGGCAGGAGCCGATGACGTGCCGTAGCCGCGCAGGTCGGGAGCGACACAACGCCAACCCTCGGCGGCGAAGGTCACCATCTGAGCGCGCCAGGTCAGGCCGAGGCCCGGCCATCCGTGCAGGAAGATCATCAAAGGGCCGCCGTCGGGGCCGGACACGAGGTAGTGCGTCGTGTGACGGGGCGTGCTGACGGTGCGCGAGACCAAAGTCGAGACAGCCTGCGGCCGATGTCCGGTCCCGCCGGGTCGACGGCGAGCTCGGACGCTGCCGGTCGCCGTTGCAGCCAGAACCAGAACAACGAGCAGCCCACCGTAGGCGACGGCCGTGTGCTGCAGCCCGAACCATCCACTTGCCAGTCCGGCTGCAAGCGCCGGGATGCTGAAGGCGAGGTAGCTGACGATGTACATCGTCGCGAAGACCTCACCCCGCCGGCTGGCAGGGGCTGCCTCTCCGAGCGCGTTGACCACGTACTGGAACGACGCGCCGAAGCCGAACCCAGCGATCACCGATCCCAGCACATAGAGCGGCAGAGCACCGAGCAGCGTCGCCGCCGTGGTGACGATGACGCCCACCGCGAGAGCCCCGTAGCCGATCGGTTCGCGAAGATGAGTCGGCAGGACCGTGGAGACGACGGTGCCGAAGATCCCCGCCGCGAAGAAGACCCCGAGCACGAGACCCACGACGAACAGGCTTTGCACACCTAGAACACTGCGAAGTAGTGACGACCCGAGCGACAGGTACAGGCCACTGAGCGCCCACGTCGCACCCATCGACGGAATGAGCGAGAAGAAGACGGGCCGTGTGGCTGCAGGAAGACCCGCACTGGGTATGAGCGTTCGCCAGATGGATTCGCGAGGTGTGGTCGGGCGGGCCTGCTCGGGGATGACCCACACCAGCGCCGCCAACAGCACGTACACCACGCCGAGAACCCAGAAGACGAGGTGTCGCGGGTACGGTGCGAACGCCACGAGGGCGCCGGCGAGGACAGCTCCGATCGTGATCCCCAGTTCAGGTACTGCGGCGCTGACGATCGAGCCCCGACGCGGGTTGGGCGCCGAGTCCATGATCATGGCTGTGATGGTGCCGGTAGCAGCGCCGACCGCGAGGCCCTGCACGATCCGGGCCGCGATCAGTGCGCTGGTGTCCCCGGCGACCGCGAAAAGCACCATGCCCAGCGCAAGCAGCACCAGGGCTATTGAGGCCACCGGTCGACGCCCCACCCGGTCCGACAGCGAGCCGACGGTCAGCAACGCGGCGAGCAACGCGAAGACGTACACGGCGAAGACAACCGTCAGCGTGAAGGCACTGAAGCTGAACAGGTGCTGGTAGGTCGGATAGAGCGGCGACGGCGCCGAAGCGGCCGTCAGCGTCGCAGCGCCCGCAGCGCCTGCCACTGCGAACGGGAGCCGGCGACTCGCCACGCAAACCTCCAAAGAAGCAATGATCTTGGCGTTAGCGACGGTAATGCACGGCGTGAGCGAAAGCAAAGATATTTGCGTAGACTGGTGGGGTGCCTCACCAGGAAGCTCCGACCCGGCCCGGGGGGCGCAGCGGTCGGGTGCTGGCCGCCGTCCATAAGGCCGTCGGCCAGTTGATCGGAGAAGGCGCCGACAGGCTCAGCTTCCCCGTCATCGCCCAACGGGCCGGAGTGAATCCGACGACGTTGTACCGACGCTGGGACGACGTCGATGCGCTGCTGGAAGAGGTCTCGGTCGCCGCACTGACCGGAGAAGGCGATGCGGTTCCCGACACCGGATCTCTCGAAGGAGACCTCACGAAGTGGGCAACCATCGTCATCCGCGACATCACCCGACCCCAGAGGACCCGGTACCTCCGAGCAATGGTGTCAGCCCGCGACGACTACGTCCTGAGCTGCCCGGTCAGAGAGAAACGACGTGAGCAGGCGACCGAGATGCTCGGTCGCGCCAGCGAACGCGGTGACGCAACGCCGACAGTCGAACAGATCCTGGACCACGTCATCGCTCCCCTGTACTACCACGTCACGTTCGCGCTGCGAGTCGAGGAAGACTACGCGTCGCGGCTCGTGCGCGACGTGCTGACGATGGTTCGCTAACGACCTGCAACGTCAAACCCGACCCCGCTACCGGACCCACGCCACCGCCTCTACACCCTCATCTGCGAAGAGCCAGATATTTGGCCGGTCGCCTGAGAAGGGCCACCGAGCCGACTACCTGGGCATTGTCGGAAGCGGTGCTTACGGTTCGCGCAGAGCGGTGAGTCGATCAGCTGTGGAGGCGCAGATGCTGCACGCGGTTTTTGTTCGTACCTTGCGGCCGGGCGTGACCTACGAGCAGTTCAGGGCCGCGTGGATGCCCGAGCGGGTCGAGGGTCACTATCCGGCCAGGACGAGCGTCGGGCGCAACCTGTCCAACGATCGACAGGTCATTACCATTCTGGAGCTCGATGTAGCGGCTGACGATTTCGCTAGGGTCGTTGCTTCCCTGACTCGGCCGGACGCGGTGCAGCGGCTCGACGAGATCGTGGCGTCGACCGAGTTGGCAGGCGTGTACGAAGAGGTCTTCGGACCGGCGTCGTTCGAGCCCGAATGACCGGACTGGTCCTCGGGGCGACGGTCGCTGTCGTGACGTCGTTCAAAGCTGGTCAGATAGCGGCTCTGGCGGGGTCGGGGTGGGCGCAGTGCCGGTCGGTGGCTGATGCCGTGGCCGGCGCCGGGCTGCCCCCGATTACCGCCCGCTACCTGCAGAAGGCGTTCACGGTGCAGCAGTGGCACGCCGCCGAAGTAGCAGTCTCCGCGCTGCGGGACTCGTTCGGCGCGGCCCGGTTTGCCGACGAGGTCAGCTGGGGGATCGTGCTCGTCCCGAACCCGGACCGATTGGACACCCGCGGGCTTATGAACCCCGCCGTGCGACGGGATCAACTCGGGGCCGCGACGACCGACGTCGTCGACCCACGGCTGCCAGCGGGCCGGCTCGGTGTCCATTCGGGAGCCGCGTGGACGTCGGTGCCCACCGTCACCGGAGCCGAGCCTCCCGGACTGTGAGGCGAACGACTAGTGGACGTTCACGCTGTTTCCCGGTGAAAGCCTGACCGACGGCCTGGCCGAGTCCGGAACCGTTCTCAAGGGCAAGGTGCGCTTCCGCCTCGGCTAACCCGACCGCGGCATCAGCTTGGCCCGCGTCGCACCCGCCATCGCTGTCCCGTAGCTCGATCGGCTTACGGCATTCGACCCTGTACGCGTCTCAGTGACCGCACGGCATTGCGAAAGACTCAAGCGCTGGACGACGATCTGCGCGGTCCTCACCTACTGACCATCGTGTTCGACGGACTACGACGACTCCCTCGTGTGGGTCGCTGGATCGCAGCTGCTCACCGCTATCGCGGTCAGTTGGAGGTCAGCAGTCGGGCAAGGCTTCGTAGGTCGGCGTGGTTCTTATTGGCCAGCGGGGCGGATCCGGTCGTCAACGAGCTCCAGAATTGGTTTCGGAGTTTGAGGCCGTCGGCGGTCAATCGCAGTGTCTTGCGTCGCCGGTCATCGACGTTCTCGGTCCGTTCGAGCAGGCCGTGGCCTCGTAGCCGCTCGACAAGCGTGGTCAGGTTGGAGGCGTCGTAGTCCAGGCGGGTCGCGACCTCACTCATTGGTACGGCGTCGTCCGCGCGTAGCGCGAGCAGCACCTTGACCTGCGCTCCGCTCACGCCGTGCATAGCGGCGTGGGCGTTCCAGTGCTCGACCAGTCGGGCGGCTACGTCGAGCAACGCCAGATCGACATCGAGCAAGGTGCACAGCCGCGGGTCGGCGGGCACCGGTAGGTCATCGGCCAGTTGCACGAGACAACCCTACCGCGTACGGTGGTCTCACATAGTGGTAGAACACCACTAATAATCCGACGTCGTTCCACAGCACAGATTCGAGGATGAAAGATGTCGCACAACATTGCCCTGGTGACCGGCGCCAACAAGGGAATCGGGCGTGCGATCGCCGCGCAATTGGCCGGCGCCGGCTACCTCGTCTACCTGGGCGCGCGCGACGCCCAACGCGGCCAGCAGGCCGCGGACGAACTCGCCACCGACAACAACGACGTGCGTTTTCTGGCCCTGGACGTCACCGACCAGACCAGCGTCGATGCTGCCGCCACCGTGATCGGCGAGCAGGCCGGTCACCTCGACGTGCTGGTCAACAACGCCGGCATCTTCGTCCAAGGTTCCACCGCGCCATCGCAGACCACGGTCGAGGACATGGCCCGCACCTATGACACCAACGTGTTCGGCGTCGTGCGCGTCACCAACGCCATGCTGCCTCTGCTGCGTGCGTCTGCCGCTGCGCGCATCGTCAACATCGGTACCGAGATCGCGTCGCTGCACCACCTCGCCGAGGGCGACCATCCGATGGGGGAGTTCCCGCTCCTGCTGGCCTACAACTCATCCAAGACCGCGCTGAACGCGATCACGATCGCCTACGCCAAGGAACTCGCCGCCGCCGGCATCAAGGTCAACGTCGCAGCCCCGGGATATGTCGCCACCGACCTCAACGGCCACGCCGGCATGACCAGCCCAGAACAGGGCGCCAGCATTCCGGTTCAGATGGCGACGCTGCCCACCGACGGACCCACCGGCACCTTCACCGCACCCGGCGCGGACGGTGAAACCACCACCCCAGCCTGGTGACACACCGCGGCTAGCTCGAAGACATGGCCAACGGCCGCCCCGTCGCGCCCGCGACCTCACCCGACGGTCACCATCGAGCTGACGGTCCAATCGGAACCCAGGCCGCAAGACACAACCCGTAGAGGACTTCTGCCATGGCCGTCACCTGGACTGCTGATCAGCTGGACCAGATCGGTGAAGCCGAGGAGCTGCACATCGCCGTCAACCGCGCCGATGGCACACCACAACCAGAGCTGCCGATATGGGTTGTGCGCGTCGACCAACAGGTCTACGTGCGGACCTGGTACCGACGAAACACCGGCTGGTTCGGTCACGCGCTGACCTCACGGCAAGCGTGGATCCGCGCCCCCGGCCTGGAAATCCCGGTCGTCATCGACGACGTCCACGATCACGAGCCCGAACTGCGCGCACACGTCGACGCCGCCTACGCCGAAAAGTACCGCCGCTACGGCGCCCCGACAGTCGACCGCATGCTCAGCGATGAAGCTGCCGCAACAACCCTCCGGCTCATCCCCGAACAGGAAACAACCACCCAGGACGTCAACCACCGGCCAGCGGCCAGAATGGCCTGAGCCCACGGTTGGAATAGCAAACCGTTCGGCCGCAGCTTCGTCGTGGTCGGGTGCGCGCTGATGTTGCTGCTGAACGCCCGGCTCATCGCGGTGGGCGGTGGCCGGGATGCGTGCTTCGTCATCAGTCTTGGAATGGGGCCCCTGGTCGCGACGCCCGCCGTTGATCGCGGCGCAGTCGGTCGATTGGGCCGGAACGCGGAGTCATCACCGGCAGCGGCGGCCCACTAGTCGTCGGCGACTGACTATGTCACCGTAGCCACCCGCCGGCGAGAAAGAGGGCAACAGTAAGCAGTAGCGCCACGCCGCGTTCTCTCCGCGCCGCAGCCGCCCGCCCGGTCAGCGTTCCTGTCGGAAAATGGACGGATTTCGGTCAGACCGGGCTGCTTACACGCGTGCCAGCAGGTATCAAGGTGTGTCACGGCCGCCATCGGCACGTTAGCTGACACACCACGTCTCAGTAACGGAGTGTCCGCTGCAATTTGCAACCGCCCGTTTTAGACCGCAGCTCAGAGTTCGCTTGTTTGGGTCTTGTCAAGTGGCTGTGTTTGTGGTCTGATCTTGCTGGCCCCCTTTTTCGTGTGGTTGGTTCCAGATGGGTGCTACGCCGGATAGTTCTTGTGGCGTGTTCGGGTCGGTGTGGTCACGGCGGCGGCTTGGGGTGCGTGCAGCGTTGTGCGTGCCCGGTCGGGTTGCCGACGGCTCGCAGGCTGGGTCGTGGACGGCCCTAAGCCTCGATCCACCGATGATCATGATGTGGTGAGCGCGTCGAAACGCGGGAATGCCCTCGGTGGCAAGAGAATCGGGTTTGTCTAGGACCTGATTTCTTGATCACCGAGGGGCATCCTGCAGATGCGACTATCTCACGATCGTCCGGTCGGTGCGGCGGTGTTCGACGAGCCGAATCTCGTGTCGGCCGCTGGGCTTGTGCCGGTGGTGGCGTTGGCCCGCGGCGCGGGGTTGCGGCTGCTGGGCGATGAGCATCTGTCGGTGCCCACGGACAAGGGCGCGAACGCCGGGTTGAAGCTGACTTCGCTGGTCGCGGGGATGGTGGCCGGCGCGGACAGCATCGATGACATGGCGCTGCTGCGGCACGGCGGCATGGGCAAGGTGTTCGACGCTTGTTACGCGCCGTCGACGTTGGGTTCATTCCTGCGCGCGTTCAGCTTCGGGCACGTGCGCCAACTCGACGCGGTCGCCTCGCGGCTGCTGGGCGGCCTCGCGGCCGCGACACCGCTGCTGGCTGGCGTGGGCGGGCAGGTGCTGCTCGATATCGACGACACGATCATCGAGGTGCACGGCTACGGCAAGCAGGGCTCGGGCTACGGATACTCCGGGGTGCGGGGGCTGAACGCGCTGTTGGCCACGGTGACCACGACGCGGGCCGCGCCGGTGGTGGTGGCGCAGCGGCTGCGCCGGGGATCGTGCGGCTCACCGCGCGGGGCGGCGCGGCTGGTCGCCGATGCGCTGGCCACGCTGCGTCGAGTACGCGACGGTGCCCGCAGCACGCCCGACAGCGCACCCGGCCGGGTGCTGGTGCGCGCGGACTCGGCCTTCTACGGACACGCGACGGTGTCGGCGGCGATCAAGGCCGGGGCCGACGTGTCGGTCACCGTGCGCATGGACAAGCGGGTCAAGGCCGCGATCGCGGCCATCACCCACGACGCGTGGCGAGCAACGAGTACACCGACGCCGTGTTCGACGAAGACAGCGGCCGGTGGATCTCGCGTGCCGAGGTCGGGCGAGATCGAGTTCACCGCGTTCACCTCGAAGAAGAAGGCTCAGCAGGTGCCAGGCCGCCTGGTCGTGCGCCGCATCCCGGACCTGAACCACAAAGCCGCGGCCGGGCAGTCGACGCTGTTGGACACCTGGCGCTTCCACGCTTTCTTCACCACCAGCCACCGTGGCGCTCTGGACACGGTGGCCGCGGACAAGACCCACCGCGGCCACGCGATCATCGAACAGGTCCACGCCGATCTGAAGAACTCCGCCTTGGCGCACCTGCCCAGCGGGAAGTTCGCCGCGAACGCCGCCTGGCTGGTGCTGGCCGTGATGGCCTTCAACCTGACCCGGGCCGCCGCTGCGAGCAGCGGCCCGCAGTTGGCCCGAGCCGCCACCGCGACCATCCGCCGCACGTTGATCGGCGTGCCGGCCCGGACCGCGTCCTCGGCCCGGCGGCTCACCCTGCACCTGCCCACCCACTGGCCCTGGCAGACGCCCTGGACCGAACTGTTCACCCGAGCCTGCGGACCACCGGGCACCGCCACACCCTGACCACCCAGCCGAACAGGCACGACCCGAGGACCAGGAAAGCCGGGCAGACCGGCAGCCCGATCACGCCCTGAACCCCAGGCAACCCAGCAACACCATCACATCGGCAAATTGAATCAACGAACAAGTCGGGTCGGTGGATCGAGGCTAAGGGCTACCCGGCTTCGGGCCCTGTTGCGTCACAATTCTCCCGCCCGGCCCAAACGAGCGGCCGCCTGAAATGAAATCGGGGTGCGTCATGGGCGGATTTCGTCATTGATGCCGCATTTGCCGCGCTGGTGACCGGGCTCGTGAAGGACCTGATCACTCCGCTTATAGGGGCCATCGGAGGAAAGCCGAACTTCAGCGGCCTCACCTTCACTATCAACAAGTCCAAGTTTTTCTACGGCGACTTCCTCAACCTGCTAATCACCTTCGCCATCGTCGTGGCGGTGATGTACTTTCTCGTCGTCGTGCCCTTCAGCAAGCTGCTCGACCGGTTCAAGCCACCGCCGACGAGCGGCCCCGGTCACCGACTGCCCGCACTGCCTATCCTCGATCCCGGCCGCAGCGACCGTCTGCTCCTACTGCACCCGCGACGTCGCCACCACCAATGCCCGGCACGGCGGCGTCTAACAACGAACCTCCGTCGACCCGGTAACGCCAGCACCAACCAGACAATCGAGCAACCCCGGCCCACATCGGCCAGGCTGCTCGATGTCAGTCACGCAACCCCACCCCTAACCGCTGGTTCCGTCTGCGAACAGTCGCAGGGGTCGGCGGCACCAGCCCAGTTACGTACGCCTTCCGCAGCACAGTTGCTATCGCCGATCCCGAGGCGTGCCTGCACAGTTACGGTCGCGCGGGCCGAATGGGCGCGTGGCGCCGCATGGGCCTTCGAGCAAGCAGTCGGACTGGTCTGGTACTACGCGACCACTAACCCGGTCATGAGTGAGTTGGGCCGATGCAGCTTGTCTCGCATCGCAGACGACGCGCCACAGGAAGACCTGATATACGCGCCATGGCCGATGTGTCGGTCACAGGACACACCCAGGGCGATACCCCATAAGCCCAAACCCGAACGCCCATCTGAGATACACCCAAACGGACGTCCGACATGGTCGCGGAACAGCGTCAGATTAATGTCCAACCGGTACTTGATTGACACTCGCCGACGAGGGTCATGGATTTCAACCTGACACCTCCAGGGTCAGGAGGCCGTGATCAACGGGCAACGCGTCGGTTACACCCGGGTCAGCACCCTCGAGCAGAACACCGACCGCCAACTCGACGGCATCGAACTCGACCGAACGTTCACCGACCATGTGTCCGGAAAAGATCCTGTCACCCCGGGCCACCGTCGGGCGGTGTATCCGCTGGGCGGATTCTGCTCTGCTCGCCCGGCTAACGTGGCTCAGGCGGCTGAGTGACGACATCGCGCACGAGGTGAGTGACGACGTATTCACGTTGGTTCACGAAACCCAGGCGCTGATAGAGGTCCATTGCAGGGTTTTCTCGTGCGACGTAGAGGAATCCGCGTCGGTTTTGTGTCCTGATGCCAGCCAACACGCTGTGCACGAGGTCTCTAGCCAGGCCCTGGCCGCGGTGCTGCGGATCGGTGCACACGGCGCTGATCTCGGTCCAACCCGGTGGCTGGGTTCGTTGACCGGCCATAGCGACGAGCGAGCCGTTACGTCGGATCCCTACGTAACCGCCGAAGTCGATGGTGCGGGGCCGGAACGGGCCGGGTTGCGTTCGTTCGACCAGATCCATCATCTCTGGGAGGTCGTCCTCATCCAGTAGCGTCGGGGCGCTGCGACGTTCCTGGACCTCGACGAGGTCATCAGTCATCAGGCAGAGCGGGAACTCACCTAGGCTCCGCCATCCCGCACCGACCGCCAGTGACCCGGCGGTAGCCGGCAAGATCTCGTCTACCGGCAGCGCGTCAAGTGCCTGCCACGTCTGGGAGACGGGATTGAGCCCAAGCGAGGCCAGAGCGCTGATCTCGCGCCGGTAGGCCACAGCCGCACCGTCTCCGACCGCCAAATGACGCTGCGGCCCGCGCAGCGCAGAGCCGATAGCATCTTCGAGCACCAGCGGCAGCGGGCTCATCAGCGTGTGCCGACCGGCCGCGTTGCGACGATCAAAAGGCGCCGGCCGTGTTCGATGAAGGGGACAACGACCTCAGCCTCGCGCTGTAGGCGTTGAATGGCGGGGTCGGATCCAGATGCCGGGATGGCGTTGGCCGCCTCATAGAGGTTCAGCTGAGCTGCCAGCCATTCAGGGTGGTCCTCGACTCGGTCAATGACCCAGCCCGCCTCGGCGAGTGCCCGTGGGTAGTCGCGAGTGAAGCGCTCGGGTCCAACTGAGGTATTCCACAGCGTTGCTGCGAACATAGAACCCGGTCATATCACGCGCAGTATTTCGCGTGCGGCTTCCGACGGGTTCGACGCATAGTGTACGGCGTCGATGCTGATCGCGGCATCGACACTGTTACCGGCGAGCCTGGTGGCTGCCAGCGTGCCGTGCTGGAACGTCGCTTGCACGCCCGAGGACCCAGCGCGCTCGGTTGCTATCTCGACCCCGCGTACGGAGGAATCGATGCCGATCAAGTCGGAACCGATCGTCTGCGCAATCCAAAGCCCCGGACCTCCCCACCCGCATCCAGCGTCGAGCAGCAAGCGAGGATGGGACTCGGCCAGGAGGTCAGAAATCTGCTGAAGGGCCGCCATCGTGACGAACGAGAAGCCCAGCACGCCTTCTTGCGCCGACTCGTCGAAGGCCGACGCGAACAGTTCGGCTAGCGGCCGAGAGCTCGCCGCGTCGTCGATGTCTTGGTCGAAGGAGTTCGGCGGTGGGTCAGACGTCACGAATCACTGTTCCTTGCGTAGTCGAGATCTCTGGTGTTCACCGGCGCCGACGTTGAGCTACCAGCCAGCCATCCGAAAGCATTCCACCATAGATCGATGGACCTACGGCTCGAAGACCCAGAGACACCCGACGGGTTCATATAGGACCTACCTGACGTCAAGCCGCAACACAAGAATTGGGAAGGGTCAAGGGTCGATCAGCTGCCTGTCCCGGACCACCCATGACCGATACGCCGTGCCCAATACCGCCGCGAAGAGCGTGGAGCGTCATCAACGGCTGCTCGATGGGGTGCGGCGGCCTCGCGGGCGGTCAGCTACGCCAAGGGACGTCGGCGGCCGGTTCGTGCTGACCCCGCACTCGCCGAGCTGGTGGGCCGCGCGGAGGATCGCGTGCCGGGCCTGAGCGACGGGGAGATGTTCCCGCCGTTGACCGCCGCTGAATTCCACCGTAACGGAGGTGATAACCCTGAGATTGGTCTTAGTTCGGTTAAGTGAGGGATGTGAATAGAAGGTGACCGATGGCGGTATCGCGCTCCTGTGCGCGAACCTCTTGACATGAAACGCATCTCACGGCGCATCGCCGTCCTGTCCGGTGTCGCAGTAGCCACCACCTGCGCGCTGGTCACGGGCCTCGGCCCTGCCAGCGCCGCAACTCCGTCCAGCCACAACCCGTACGGTTACATCGACCGAGTCGTGGGCGCCAGAGGCCAAGCAGACGTTGTCGGCTGGGCCGCCGATCCTGATAAGCCCAGCCAACCGCTGGTCATTCACATGACCGTCGATCACAAGTACACCCTCAACGTGCCCACTGGCGTTTCCCGGCCCGACGTCCAGAAGGCTCGCCACACTGGGCCCAGGCAAGGCTTCGCCGGAGTGGCACACCTGAAGCCGGGCAAGCACACACTCTGCCCGTACACCGTCAACATCGGCCCAGGACAGCAGACCTCGTTCGGTTGCTACACGGTCACCGTGAAGTAGGCACCACGTCCACCTGGGCCGGGTCAGCCCGGTCCACATCCTGAGGACGGCCCATCCCGAGCTGACAGCGATGCGGTGCCGCCCACCGGCGGCACCGCATCGCAGCGGCAAGCTAACCAACAGATGCCGCTCAAGATCGCCGCTCTGCCACGCTCCATCGACGATCGTCAGTGGACAGCTGGCGCCAGATAGCGCTGATCAATTCATGCCACTTACCGCTGATGGTCACACCCTGGGCGTCGCGCCGACCCGGCGGCTCAGTGTCTCAAAGACGATCCTTTTCCTTACGTAAACCCCGACGACGCGACACGCCCAGCAGGAAGTGTGACTGTCAGCGGTAGATGGCGGCAGCATTGCAGCGATATTTGGCGGATGACTCGACCCGCAGCCGATCGGTGACCGGGACGCCGTTCAATACCAGCCCTGACGACGGGCCGCCGGTCACGGGCTACCGCGTCGCCTCGACCACGCCGGGGCGGCGCAGTACCGCCCAAAGTGCGTCGGCCAGCGCCCGCTGATCCTCAAATGTCAGACCGTCCCTCGGTCCGCTCTGCATAAGAACGATATTCCCGCCGCGTGTCAGCCCGGTCGCACGAAGTTCGCTCCGGTCCACCGATCCGTCTCTGCCCGCCCAGCCGACGAAGCGCCACCTCAGGTCGCCCAGCGGGACCGCACGCTCCAAGGGTGTCCTGGTCACCCTCCACCGGTGCCGGCCGAACGCTCCGGTAGCCGATTCTCCGGTCTCCTCGGTCCGCGGTTCCGACAACGAGTCGAAGCGGGCGAGGACCGCCTGCTTCCCCGCTTCGCGCCGAGCGCGATCGGTCCGGTCGGACGCATCGAGCGAGTTCTGCGCGACCTTCTGGGCTGCGAGCATCGGTTGCACAATCTCAGCGGTTCGACAGTCGATGCACCAGTCTGGGTACGGCGCGCCGATGGCGAGGCGGTCCTCGTTCGGATGAGTCCTGCCGATCATGGCACCACTACCGATGGGTCCGACGCGGGCTTGGTGAGTCAAGCAGAACGCATTCCCGCACGATCGGCAGCGGCCGATGGCAGTCACGCCGCACTGGCCGCCGGTGGAAATCATGGCCCCGCACCCGGTCACGCCCGTGACTGTACCGCGCGGTTCCTGCCGGCTGGGTCCAGTCAGCCAATCCGATTGGCTTGGCCGCCCTGGCCGACGGGGCTACGGCACCGACGCGGCGGCGAGCGACCTAATGCGCTGTGCCTCGGACGGCGGGCGGAGCTATTGGTTGTCGGCCCCGTAGCACGAACGTTTACTGGGACACCTTGGGCTCGACTGACGGGTGGGCCCAGATCGACGGTCTCTAGACCCGTTGGGCAATGAAGATGAACTCGCGACCTGGTCGGTCTGGGGCGTCGCGGACTTCAACGACGCTGTAGCCATGGTTGATCAAATCGGATTCAATTTCGGTTCGCTGCTGGAAACGCAGCGTCGATTCAGATGTCAGGGTGTGCCCGTCAGAGTCGAAGACCCACGTTGAGCGGAAGGTGACCAGCGGACCGTCCACCGTGGTGACGTCGGTCCAACTAGTCACCGTTCCGACGCCGGCGACGTCGGTTGTGGCGTATGTGTTGTCGCGGGTCCAACGCTGCCAGGCTTCATCGGCAGGATCGCGGCTTTCGAAGATCAGGTAGCCGCCTGGGCGTAGCGCCGCGTGTATGGCTTGCAGCGTTATGTCCCATGACTGCGGGTCGGTGATCGCTTGGGCGACGTTGGCGGTCATGGTGGTTACGTCTTGGTTGGTTACATGTGCGGCGGTGGCGTCACCATCGATCCATCGGACACGGTGTGCTGTGTCTTTGGTTCGGGCGACTGCGAGCGACGCGGATGCGGTGTCGACGCCTGTCACGCCGTACCCACGGGCGGCGAGGGCGATAGCGAGGGTTCCGGTGCCGCAGCCGACATCGAGTATCTGCCTGCCGCCGAGCTCTTCGATCAGTCCGACGTATACGTCCAGGTCAGAGCGATCCGGATCCAAGGCGTCGTAGATCGCCGCGAGCCGGGGATGTCGAAACTCTTCATCTGCCATGGCCCGGAATTCAACCAGGCGAGAACCTCGGAGGACGACCTAACTGCGGCATACGATGCTCCGTTGGCCAACGGTGAGCGGGACAGCTACGTCAACGCTCGTAGACTTCTCGGCGGTGGCCCAGGGTCACTACGACGATGAGAAGAACGTCGTCGGCGACGGTGTAGATGATGCGGTAGTCGCCGACCCGTACGCGTAGACCGGGGCGACCTTGCAGAGCTTGGGCGGCCGGCGGCCGCGGATCCTGTGCCAAGAGCGCAATTGCGCCTTGCAGGCGTCGACGGATCGGCGGATCGAGCTTGCGCAGTGCGCGAACGGCGGCCGGTCGCAGTTCGATCCGGTACTGGCTCACGTCCAGCCGAGATCGGCCTTGACCTGGTCCCAGGGGATGTTCGGGCCCTCCTCGTCCATCGCCGCGTCAAAGGCCGCGCCGTCTTCGGCATCTTCCCAGGCCGCCATAAGCTTCTCGTACTGCTCGGGGCTGACGAGCACGGCGGCCGGACGGCCGTAGCGTTCTAGGAATACCGCCTCGGTACGGGCCAGCTCGACCGCGTCCGGCAAGCTCTCCCGCGCAGCGCTGATGTTCATCGTCGCCATGACGATTATCGTACAACTCGGGCCGTGTTTCGTACAACTGTTCCTCCGGGGAGGGACGCGGTTGCGGATCCCGCGGTCGTCGGCGACGTCAGTGAGATGGATCAAGTTGTGTGATGGCGCATTTTCTCCCGCTGCCCGCTGCGCGCCGACCCGACCTGCAAACGGTCCTTGCCGAATATGGATCCCCAACGGGTGACCGGGCGGCTGTGCTAGGACTACACGGTGCGGCTGTACCTGTCATCCTTCCGTCTGGGTGACCACCGTCACCGGCTGGTCGAGCTCGCTGGCGGTGGTCGTCGGGTTGCCCTGGTCGGCAACGCACTTGACGCCGAGACCGACGATGTCCGGCAGGCCGGGTTTGCCCGGGAGGTCAGCGAGCTGACATCCCTCGGCTTCACGGTGACCGAGGCTGATCTCCGAAACGAGAGCGATGCGACCGAGCAGCTGTTGGCCGCCGACGTGATCTGGGTGCGCGGAGGGAACGTCTTCGTGCTTCGGCGTGCGCTCGCCGACAGCGGCGCCGACGCCGTCATCGTGGACCTGCTCAAGCGGGACGCTGTCGTCTACGCCGGATACAGCGCCGGCGCATGCGTGCTGGCACCCGACCTGTACGGCCTGGAACGGGTCGACGCCGTCACTGCGGTCTCCGACCCGATCTGGGACGGCCTCGGCATCCTTGACCGCCCGCTCGTGCCGCACGTCCATTCACCCGGGCATCCGGAGACACGCGACTGCGACGCGGTCAGCGTCCAGATGACACGCGCCGGCCAGCTGCACTGGGCTTTGTCCGACGGCGACGTTCTACTAATACATGGCCACCACGTCGAGATATTGACACGCCGGCCAGCGTCTCAATAACGGAACGTCTAGCGACACAAGATTGGCACGGACCCTCACGTCCTGCCGGTCCCCGTCGTACTCGTCGGTGGCCCGCTAGTTCACCAGGCTGCGGACGACAAGCCATCGACGGGGCCGTCACCAGCAGCTCGCTAGGCACGGACGTCGCCAGGGTCGACTCAGGTCACAGGCTGGTGCCTTCGTACTCAGAAAGGTCCTCGTGCGTTCCCACGAGCCGGAACACTTGGCCCCCGGGGGCTTGGAAGTACAGGTGTGAGTCCGGGACGTTCAGGATCTTGACTCCGGACTCGACGATCCTGCGCCGCGCGCTGTCGACGTCGTCCGCCTTGAGCTCCAGGAACATCGCCCTGAGGAACTCGTCTTGGCCGAGGGCGTCGTCGGCTGCGTAGGCGACGCCCTGCCCGACTGGGCGACCGTCGCCGCCGCTGTAGAGGAAGGCGATGTAGAAGTCGTTTCCTAGCTTCACGTCGTCCTTGTTAGGCAGGGCGCGGATGAGCTGACCGCCCAGGACGTCGAGGTAGAAGCTGCGCAGTTGCTCGCGGTTCCCCCTGCTCACGCGGACGGCGGCGTGGTTACCGAACGACACAGCGGTCATATTGGGATCCAGGTCCTGTGTGCGTCGTGTCGGCGCTGGTTAGCGGCTGCGTCGGGCGTTGTCAGCGGGGCTGCCGAGCGGGCTGCCGGTGCCCGTGACGACGTAGTCGCGCAGGCTGGGCAGGAAGTGGTCCCAACCTTGACGGCACATGTCGTAGCAGTCGAGCTGCGGGGTAAGGCCGTGGTGGCGGAAGAACAGCTCGCAACGCCCACTGTCGCCGCGACCGAGATCGAAGAGGATCGTGGTGCGGTCCCAGTCGGGCAGGAAGGGGCAGGCATGGACCTCCCAGACGACGAGCCTGGCAGGCCGGGCCGCGCGCACGTCGATGACGAGCGGCCCCTCCTGGGCGTCCATGTCAAAGGCGAGTTCGCCGGCCTCGGTGCCGGAACCCGCTACCGGAGTCCACCAAGCGGCCAGGCCGCTGGTCGTCGTCAAGGCGTCGTACACCGCCTCGGGTGTTCCGTCGATGGTCATCGTGGTGGTGTAGTCGTCGGCGCTGACGCCCGGCATCGTCGTCGGGATAGTGGTCATGGTGCGGCTCCAGATCGTGTGTCGGATTCGGGCTCGGTCGATGTGGCTGAGGAGGCGAGGTCAGCGGGCAGGCGTTCGGTGAGCAGGAGGCGCCAACCGCCGGTCATCAAGTCGCGGGCGGCCTGGTGGAGCGGGTCATCGGGGCGGAAGCCGCGGTGCTCGAGGAACAGGCGGGTGCCTCGCCCCTCCGAGCGCAGGGTCCAGGTGACGATCGAGTCAAGGTCGCCGGCGTATTGGCCGCCGTCGGTCCAGCTGTAGGAAAGCCGCTCGTGCTCGCACAGCTCGAGTACGCGGCAGGCGACGGTGTCGCTGAACCGGACGTCCGGCTTGGCGTTGCGGTGGAACGTGAACCGATGGCCGACGAGGGGGGGAAGTCGTTGGGCATGAACCAGGCGGCGAGCTTGACCGGGTCCACCAGCGCCTGCCAGACCGCGGCCGGCGGGTGCGGCAGGTACTGATCAACGACGATCACGCCGTCTTCGTGCACGGTGTCGTCGCGCTGATCGGTCAAGTCGCCCCCTGATCATGCTCGGACGGTTCGGTCGGCGCGGCGGTCCCTTGGTCGAGGAAGTCGGCGAGGGCGGACAGCGACGAGCGCCAGAACCGCTCGTACGGGGTCAGCCAGTCCCGGAGTTCCACCAGCGGCTGAGCGGACACGGAGTAGACCCGCTGCCGCCCCACGCGCGTCTCGGTGACCAGGCCGGCGTCGAGCAGGACCCTCAGGTGTTCGCTGAGACTGGGCCGGGCCATGTCGAAGCGGGCCGCGATTTCCTTGACGGGCTGGGGGCAGGCCAACAGCAGGTCGAGCACGTCGCGGCGGGTCGGATGGGCGAGCGCAGCGAAGACGTCGTCCCGCGTCGACGACCTCAGCTGTCTCGGCATAGTCGCAGCATAGGTAGGAACATTCCTACGTGTCAATCCACTCGGCTGTGCCGTCGCTGCAAGTGCTTGTTATCAATCTGAGCACAGACGAGGCCGCGACTTAGCTGGCGCCGCGCCAAGCCGGAGGCGTACGGAACGGGGTCCGCGTCGGTGCTCAGCAGGGCGGTGCCGGGTGTTGTCGGTCGAGCGGTCTGCTCCGGGCAAGCCGCACACCACCGCGGGGCCTATAGGCCGCGCCACCACGTCTCGTTAGGCGACCCTTGGGTTCTCGCGGTGATCGCAACACCTGACTGAGTGGAGGTGTTGACCATGCGGTTCGCTAATCACATGA
>JAABUZ0100004084.1_pt1 | contig 20583 bp, 18 predicted proteins | sample 5562091 | NCBI WGS metagenome assembly JAABUZ01 (sample SAMN12813069, study PRJNA571459) | rock metagenome | isolation source: Antarctica rocks | place: Antarctica: Victoria Land, Linnaeus Terrace sud | collected 2015-12-21 | reverse complement strand
ACCAAAGACTACTGAGCGAGCTTTGAAGGTATTTCTTCTCCTTGAAACTTCTTTTGACCATAGTTGCTGAGAAGTGGGAAAATGGCGTTTGATGATTTCTTGAGCTTAGGAATGGTAGAGTACTTGGATTGTAATGAAGAAAATGACTGCTACATTGCGGTTGATGAGAAAGAGATTCTGTCTACAACAACACATCTGGAAATTGAACCTTTCACAATACTTGGAGCAGTTGCTGGACTGATTCCCTATCCTCATCATAATCAATCGCCACGTAATACCTACCAATGTGCGATGGGGAAGCAAGCCATTGGGGCAATTGGCACGAACCAATTGCTACGCATCGACACGTTGCTCTATCTATTGTGTTATCCCCAACAGCCTTTAGTGAAAACAAAGTCAATTGAGCTGATTGGCTACGATCAGCTACCTGCCGGCCAGAACGCTATGGTCGCCGTGATGAGTTATTCAGGCTACGACATCGAGGATGCTCTGGTACTGAACAAAGCTTCAATAGACCGTGGATTCGGGAGATGCCAGGTCATGCGAAAGTATGCCACTACACTTCGCAAGTACCCAAATATGACGTATCGTACTCTCCGATCAAAATCTAATTTTAAGGCACGACCGTCTCGCAGATCCCAAAGTTGATGTCAAGGGGCACAAAACAGTAAAGCATGATATCCTTGAAATGGACGGACTGGCTGGTGTTGGCGAGCGTATTGAAAGTGGTCAAGTTTACATCCACAAGCAAACACCTCTTAATTCCGCCGATACCGGCATACATAATAGCGGTGAACCGATACATAACCAATTCAAAGATTCTCCGATGACTTACAAAGCACCAGAGCCTGGGTACATTGACAAAGTGATGCTGACGTCTTCACCTGAGTCCGAGCAAAATTTAATAAAGGTGCTTGTGCGACAAACTCGACGTCCAGAGTTGGGTGATAAGTTCTCATCACGACATGGGCAGAAAGGCGTGTGCGGTATAATTGTCCAGCAAGAGGATATGCCATTTGACGATGATGGTATATGTCCCGACATCATAATGAATCCACATGGATTTCCTTCCCGTATGACAGTTGGCAAGATGATGGAGTTGCTGGCTGGAAAAGCTGCTGTACTTGATGGGAAACTGCGCTATGGCACGGCGTTTGGAGGCGATAAAATCGAGGACATCTCGGATGTCCTTTTACAGCATGGATATAGTTACACAGGTAAGGACTATGTCACTTCAGGGATTACTGGGGAGCCATTGCAAGCCTATATTTTCTTTGGCCCTATATACTACCAAAAACTTAAACACATGGTGCTTGATAAAATGCATGCACGAGCTCGTGGACCTCGTGCTGTTCTCACACGACAGCCCACAGAAGGTCGATCACGTGATGGCGGTTTGCGATTCGGTGAGATGGAGAGGGATTGTCTCATTGCATATGGAGCTTCACATTTGCTCTTAGAGCGTTTAATGCTCTCATCTGATGCGTTCAACGTGGATGTCTGTGAAGGTTGCGGATTAATGGGATACCATGGATGGTGTACAACTTGCCAAAGCAGTAAGCATGTGGTTGAAATTACAATTCCATATGCTGCAAAGCTACTGTTTCAAGAATTAGTATCTATGAATGTGGTGCCTAGAATGGCCCTAAAGGATATGTTTTGATTAAGAGATTCCCTGGTCTATTCCAGCGACATGGAATCTACGGATGATATTGTCTTACTATCTCAGACAGGTAATGCGAATTTCCTCCCCCGAAGCACTCTGGTTGTTAGTCAGCAACACATGCCGAGACGAACTTTGTGTAATATATATAGAAAAAGTCCGAGTAGAGCACTGTTTGCAAAAGGCCAGCCACGACGGCGATTGGGTCAAAGAATTCGTCTGAAAAATATCGATAGATCCAGTTTGGAATATACAGTCCTCTGTATGCACCGAGTGCAAAAATGTAATGCGTGGTAATCGTTTCTGCTTCTCCTGTTCTTTGCAGCATAAACAATTGGGGGAGTATTGCAACACTCTCGAGCCATATGCTGAAAGACCACAAAATCTTGATGCTTAGCAAAGTGTTTCCATTGCTCCTTACCTCTGCTGGTGTAAACTTGTAGTTGACGATCAGAGCCAGCACTGCTGATCCTCCGAGCAAATACTCAATCTTGAGAGTGTCAATATTTGGGTCGTGCGTCGGCCGGAACTTTGCCTGCATCAAATAGAGAACAAATATCGACGACGATATAAAGAATAGCTTCATGATTGTGTTGTACATGGAGAAAGAGCCAGCCCAAAACAGATCCACATAGCGTGTTACATACACAATGGTATATAATGCTTGAGACTTGAAGGATATTCCAGCACAAGATTTCGTTGAATACATCTTCTGGAGCAGGATAAAGATGCTGAGTAGATGCGATAAATCCGCTTTATATTAGCCTTAGAGCGAACCGGCATTACCCAAGAACCGAAAGATATTCATACTTGACCCAATTCGACTAACAAATGGCCGCACACGGACAATGTAATGGCGAGGGTCGTGTTCTTTGCACTTTTCACTTTTTTTAAATTTCATTTCATATTTTAAGAATTCTACCTACAAGAGGGTGAGCTACATTAGAGCCCTTCATCAGTATCGCTATCGCCTCTCTGCGGTACTGCACTGCTCGGAACTTCTTCTGCTGGGTCTTCCACAGCCTCAGACACCTGATCCTCGGAAGAGCTTGCTGGTGCTCCGCGTGCTTCGGATTCCATTTCTTCGTCACAAGGCGAGCTAGAACTTCGTCGACGCTTCTGCCGCTCTTTGCTAGCAGAAGTAGTATCCAGTCCCTGCAGCTCCCGAATCTTCTTCTTCTTTTCATTCAACAGCAAAACGAATTTTTCGACAAGCGCATTGTCGTGCTCATTCTTCACTTGAATGAACTCTTGCAACTGGTTGCTCTGCTGCTCAAAAGAAGCCGTAAGTGCAGCTAGTTCTTTGGTGGTGGATGAACTTTTCGTGTTTAGGCTGTCGCGGTTGTAGCAAGTTTGCACAAGCCATGGGAATAAATCAATCTCATCGCCATTTATCTGTTCCAGTGAAAAGGCGAAAAGAGGCCGGAGAATGCCGCCCTTTAGCCACTTCCTGACGGAGAGGTCGAGGCAAGAGTCTTTGATACGTGCACCAACCTCAACTTCAGACGCCCAGCCACTTTTACTAAATATGTCTGCAAATATGCACTTGTACTCTGCAACATTGTTGGCCCCATGCGGCTTAGCAAGCATTGAGCACAGCTCTTCATCGGTCCAAGTGACTCCATAAGCCTCCCTGTTGTCGGTCGCCTGCAGTCTCCACTGGCCGTCGGAGGATGCGCCTGTGACCAGAACCGGACCCTCCTCAGGCTGCCCGCTGCCTGTCCCCCGCTGCGTGTCCAGCTGGATGACTACTGTCCGACTGCATTCCTGCTCTGCCATCCGATACGACGAATTGCATTTCTCGTTGGGCTGATTCTGGGCCCCCGCGCCTCACCAATATTTGGCTCCATCCATCCCGACCTCACCAATTTCGGCCTGTGGCGAACAAACACGCCAACGAAAGCCAGGCAGCTCCCCGAACCCTTTGGCTGGGGATGGTGAGTGCGGCCATCGAGAGCTGGGATGAGGATCCGGACTTTACCTCGGAGGACCTGTGGTCTTTGAAGTCCGGGATCCGTGTGCGGAGTCGCGGTAGCGGATCAAGCTCTGGACATTACCGAACCCGACTAGACAGTTCTGAAAGATCGCCCAAGCGGCGCATTCGATCTTCGCAGAGTTTTGCGGAGGAGCCTGGCCACCAGGACAATCTGGCAGAGAGGCAGATTGATGGCTTAAACGTCGAAGGCGATACTTCGCAGAAACTCAGTGCGGTCAACCTTGATCGGCACACAGTCTCACAGGCAGCCGCCGAAACCTTCGACGAAGACTTCATAGTGCCTGATGACCGGCCCCTCATTGACGTGATTAATGAAAATAAACGGACCAGGATCCGGTCGCCAACTATGGATTGCGATGATGACGCATGGGGAGAAAGTAGCCTAGGCGTCCGTCATGGCGGGACACGTCGAGACTCTCGCTCAGGACGTGCGTCTGCTCTTTCTGTGGCGAGTTTTAGTCCTGGCACTAGCGTCATTACAATGGACAGTGACGATGAGGGGCTAGACGGCATTGAACTACCAGCCGGACAGCTAGACTTACAAAAACTAAACGAACGCAGAAAGAATCAACAGTACGTCCCGTCTGGCTTCACAGACACTAGAGCTGCAAAGGAAGCCGCTAAGGACGATTTCTTTGCTGATATCGAAATCTGCGAAGAGGACCTTTTCGACGGCCGCAAATTAACATTCAATAAAAACGTGCGCTCAACATTGAGAAGCCCAGTGAAATCGGTGTCATTCACCAACAAAGGTACTCGTCTCCCTAGGCCGGTACTCCCGTCATCTTTTTCTACCAACCGAAATCTGTCTTCGCACCTCAACAATGATGCAAAGCCAAGAGACCGTGACCGGACTCTTAGTTATAAAGCTTCTATGATGTCTCTCCGATCAAACTCAGGCGCTCAAGGCCTTGCATCTAAAAAATCACTTCCCTCTTTACGGCCATCTCAGATCTCCCCCATGGGAGCTCCTATAGAGCGCAAACCCCTAATTCCTGAACACCCTAGACGAAATGAGAAAGGATCAGAAGTACTGAGCAATCCTACAGGACGAGGCGTTCCGTCACTCGAGACCTCTCGAGGGAAAGGAGGTCAACCCACCACTGACCAGCGAGAATTCGGGCATACACTGACCACACCCTTGAGAAAGCGTTTCAAATGGAATGGCACAGAACTCAATTCATTAGAAGATCTGCCACTTTCACGCGTTTCAGAAAAAAGGAACGAGGCGTTCCCTACGCCTCGCGGGCAGAAGAAAGCCAACGCGCAGTCTATGTTTCCTCCCATGAACAAAGTCACCGTCAAGCGAAATATAGAGACGAGCGGATTTATGAGGGATACTGCTGCGTCTCGGATAGCTCGCGAACAACGACTCAATGGCTTGGCTCGGCGTGAGCATGGATCTCCAGTATCTTCTTGGACGACTGGTCCCAGAGGAAACGACAAGGTGAGAATTAAAAGGAACGGACAGAAGCGACCGCATCTCATCAAGCCACTTGGAAAGCAGAGTGCAGCATCTGCCAAATCCATTCTCGGAATGGTTTATAACCCCAAAACCTTTAGATGGGAAGGAAATGATAAAGAGATTCAAAGTTTTGACTCCGTATCATTGACCCCGCCTCGACCTGCTCTAATCGCGAATGTCAATGGTGCTAGAGGTCCCCGGATAGTCAACGGCATGATTTTTGACCCCACCAAGATGAGATGGGATAAAGCTACTAGACCCCATGCTCTACATGAGATGGCCTTGAATGAAGGTGACGACTCCGACGAGGAGGATGATCCGTTCAAGGATTTGGAGGACATAGGAGACGACGACAAGAATCACCGTGTGAAAATCGCAGACAATGAGGAAGACACAGGGTATGAAGTGGAATTTGACGATCCACTTGTTTCGGAGGAATTTGACGTGGGCCCAGACTTTATCCGGCGACAAAATGATGAAGAGCTGCGATGGCGGAAGATGGTGGAGGGCTGGATTGACAAGGAGTTTGCATCACAGAGGGAGTGGCTATGGGACATTCAACGCATGGTGGAGAATTTGAATATGTAGATTTTGGAGACGTTTGTAATAAAGACACTTCGTAGTTCAGATTTTCTTTGTCGAGGACTCGAAGGTTTTGGGGGAACGGGTCCCCACCAAAATCCGCTGTGCCCCACCCATTGCCAGCAAGGAGGATTCCCTGCCCTAAATAACGCCAATCACCTTCTTCAGCACAGTGCTTGCTAATCTGACAATCAAAGAATGCCCGGCGATGCATCGCTTGAAAAGAAGCCAGTCTCCTTTAGCAATCTCCTGCTGGGTGCCGGCTTGAATATGTTTGAAGTTACAACCCTTGGCCAGCCATTGGAAGGTGAGCATCTCGTCAAAGATCATGGGTTGATTCTCAAATAGTCATGAAGACCACGATGGCTGCTAACCGTGGAGACAACATACTGACAGCTACATCCAAAGTCTGGTCCCGCGGCGGAGTCCTTGGATTCTATCAAGGCCTTATACCATGGGTACGCCGTTGTGCCGTAATAGACTCACTGACACTTTTAGGCGTGGATTGAGGCATCCACAAAAGGAGCCGTGCTGTTGTTTGTTGCTGCCGACGTGGAGTATCGAGCACGTGTGTTCGGGATGGGCCCTTTCGTAGCGGGCATGACAGGTGGCGTATTTGGTGGCCTTGCACAGGCCTACGCGACCATGGGCTTTTGTACGTGCATGAAGACTGCCGAAATCACGCGGCACAAGGTGATGGCCCAGAGTGGTGAGAAGGCGCCTAGCACATGGAAAGTATTTGGTGACATATATAAAAGGGAAGGTATCCGTGGAATCAACAAGGGTGTCAATGCTGTCGCAATCCGTCAGTGTACCAACTGGGGAAGCCGCTTCGGTCTGAGTCGACTAGCAGAACAGGGCATTCGAAGGCTTCGTGGAAAGGGTGAGGGGGAAAGACTCGTAGCTGGGGAGAAGATCCTCGCGAGTGCAGTTGGGGGCGGCTTGTCTGCGTGGAACCAACCGATCGAAGTCATACGCGTGGAGATGCAAAGCATGAAGGCCGATCCAAATCGTCCTTCAAAGATGACAGTCGCCTCAACCGCAAAGTACATCTACTCAAACAATGGAATGAAGGGGCTGTATCGCGGTGTCACGCCGCGTATTGGTCTTGGAATATGGCAGACCATATGCATGGTCTCGCTAGGGGACATTGCGAAGGACCTTGTGGCTAATGTAACTGGCCAGAAGCCAATAGCTGCTCACTGATCGCAAGGACGCTGGAATGTTGCAGCGAGTAGACTAAATTAGTACTGTAATTACGAGCAAGCATTCCTTGTCTTTGCACATCTGAATTTAGGTGTGTGTTCAAGAACAGCGTCGAAAATGCCCGACAGCGTGGACGCAAAGCAAGAGTCAGAGCAGCTGAAGAAATTAAGCAGTTTTGTCAAGGAGCGTCCCGAAGCTGTGTTTGTTTTGCTCGTGTGCCCCCTTCTGACGTCAGGTATACGTTTGATGGCGAACGAGACAAGATAGAGGCAACGATTTGCCGGCCAATGCATGCGAAAAGTGGAGCGGACATCAGCAGCGAGGGGCAGTCCTGCATCAAGCTCAAGCTATCGACTACGAAAATGTTTGAGGCCATGCAGGATCTGAGCTACTTCTGCCAGCTGAATCAGGATCCAACGAGGACGGAAATATCTTGTACAAAGGTATAGTTTCCCCGGGCTGTACATTTGCCACAGCTGCGTACATAACGAGAGCAACATCCTGTCATGAAATTAAAGGGCAGAACGATCCTGTCATCGCGCGTAGGAGGTCCATTTGCGTAGAAACTCGCACTCACCACCCCAATTTCCCCACCCCGACTCGCAACCACTCATATCATCCACCACCTGCCCAGAGTGTGCGCACTATGAATTTCCGTCTTCTACTTCTGCTGGTCGCTTCCGTATCGGCGGCAGCAGGAACGTCCGTTTGCACAGGCGCAGCAGCACAGAGCACGGGGGAAGCAAAAGGATACCTGGTAACCTTTCCGCATAACGCCGCAGACTCGATCCTGGAGAATGCCATCAACCGAGTCAAAGAAGCTGGAGGCGTAATCACAAACACATTTACCATTATTCGGGGCTTCAGCTTTCGTGGGACTATGCAGGCAGCAAACAGTCTGAACTTGTTCCTTGTGCAAGCATACCAAGGTCAGAACCAATTCACTATCGAACCAGACCAGACCGTGACGGTGGCTGGCGGCAACGACGGCGGAAACAAGGGGAACCAGGCGGGGCAGGTGCATATATAATTGTATCACAGGGAATTAATCATGTATCAAGAGACTCTCCTTCGCGTGCGTGCTCTCGTGGCCTCCGAGATGAGATGAGCGCAACCCCATTCGTCCATGCATTCATAGAATGGGCAAATACATTCGACTCGGTCGAAATTAAGGATACCAAAGAACTTGGGAATGCGGATGTATTCAAGAAGTTGCTACTGGAAGTGGACAACGACTACTTTTGTCAGATCGAGATTGAGGAGGATGTCAATAACTGGCTTCTAAGCCTCCACAATCTCAAACGTGTCTATAATGCAGCAGCGGCCTTCTATGAGGATGTACTGCACAAAGGGTTCGGTACCGAAGAACCGAATTTGCCCGCCATCGCGAAATCTGGTTCTCTACATGATATCGAGCTCTTTGCGAGACTAGTTGTAGCCATAGCAGTGCAGTGTGTGGATCGTCAGAGACACATTCAGACCATACAGTCGCTGCACCACCGGTCTCAAAGACAGCTCATGATTGGTATAGAAGAAATGCTCGATCCGGGTAACGCACCCAAGCCTTCGGTACAAGAATACCAGACCATTACGGACAGCGCGAGCAGTCTGATCGAGGAGGAGTTCTCAAAGATGCTTGTCGAGAGAAATGAAGCTGAAGAAGCTCTTCGTGAACTGCTCGAGAAGCACACGCAACTCAAAAAGGCCCATCGAGCTCTCCAACAACTCACTAGTGGAGGGACTGGTACCGCTCATTATGATGACTCTGCGATAGACTATCAGTCCACGATTGCAGATTTAGAGGAGCGTCTGAACGATGCCTTAGGCCGATGCGAAAAAGAACAATCAAACGTGACTGCACTGAAACGCACTATTGCAGAGCTACAACCACAATTGCAAAGCCAGTCCGAGATGCAGACCAAGCTGGACGACGCACTGGATCAAATTAAGAGTCTACGTAAGATTGAAAACGTTGTGGAAAAGTACAAGCGAAAGCTGGAGGATCTGAGCGATGTTCAACGCAAGGCAAAGAGTGCGGAGGAGCAGAACACAATCCTCTTGAATAGAATAACCGCGTTTGAAAGTAATTCTACACGAAACTCTGAAACTACAAGCAAGCATCAAATGAGCAAATTCGAGGATGAAATATCATCCATGAGATCCCAAAAGGACCAAAAGGAAGCCGAGCTCATTTTCACCAGGCAGCTGCTGGAGAGGATAAAGAATCAGCGTTCATTGGATTTTGAACGCATTACGGAGTTAGAAGAACAACTGCGAGATGTGGACGTTGAGAGCGAGCCACTCTCTTCTCACAGACCTAAAGGTTATCGGCTTGCGTCTGAGTTATCGGCTTGGCAACCTGAGCATACGTCGAACGCAGTGACGGATGAGGGTCGAGAAGGAGCGGTCAAAAACCCTTCATCTCACCACTCTGGAGTCTCGAATAAATCTTCCACAGATACACTACTTGCTGCTATAAAGATTTTCTCAGAGTCTATGGAAGACTTTGATTCCACTAGAAAAAGACTGCAGGGGACATGTCTCGAGACTTTGAAGAAAGAGGTAGACGAGAAGTCTGATTTCCATGTAAGCATTAGTGCCGTTTTGGACAGATGCAAAGAGTCTGAAGAGGTCGAGAGAAAGCTTAGCAATCGTGTGAACAAGTTGCTTTATGATATAAAGGAGCAGTCAACGGTTGACTCGGATTTCGACAAGTCAAGTGAACGAATTGATTCACAACTCAACAAACCTCATCCCTCGGAAGACATTAACAGCATGTATTTTGATCTTCTCAATAAGACACAGCTACATAGTATCACACTGAGAAGGGCTTACGAAGATCCGATAAGCTGGTTAGCAAAACAACGGAACGACAGCGAGATTTTTTCAGTCTAATTCTATAAAACATTAAATCCAATCTCGAGGGTTTCGGAGGACGTCAAGCATACGCTCTTCACGTGAATCTGGCTCTGGCTGGTGTTGATAATACCATGAAGCGCTCAATGGCAGTGACATCAGGATGCTAAAGTCAGTTTTTTCAAAAGCACACGCTTACGATTCGACACGAGCACCTGGCGTATTGAGCCCAAAGCTAGTTCCTCGATCATGTACGAGGTTGAATTCAACATACCTGCCACGGCGGATCTGTTGCCACTGCTTCTCCAGCTCCGTGAATGGCATGTCTTTTCTGCGAATTAAGATTGGCAGATAGGATGGAAGGAACGCGTTGAGACAGCTTTGCTGAAACGAAAAGAGCTCTTCGGGATCTTTGTCGTCCAGATCATCAAAAAAAATCCCACCTAACCCGCGGCATTCTTTTCTGTGTTTGACATAAAAGTACTTGTCACACCACTTTTTGAAGTTTGGATAGTAAGCTTTGTCGTGTTTATCACATGCCTCTTTTATTGTCTTGTGGAAGTAGATGGCATCCTCTTCAAACAGATAGTTTGGGGTCAGGTCCGTCCCGCCGCCAAACCACCAGGTGTGAGGAGTGCCATCTTCGTTTTCAGTCTCAAAGTATCTGTAGTTTAGATGCACCGTGGGCGCCATTGGGTTCTTTGGGTGCAGCACCAACGAGATACCGGCAGCAAAGAACGGTAGAGGACCAGAAGTGGTGTCCATCCCTTTGTGATCTGCGCGCATTTTCTGAACCGCCGCAGGAGGCAGCTTTCCATACACGACAGAGATATTGACCCCAGCTTTCTCAAAGACATCAGAGTCCTGGAGCACGCAAGAGATTCCACCACCACCTTCCGGCCTGGACCACGAGTCTTGTCGAAAGTGTCCGCGGTCTACCTTCTCCAGCGCATTCACGATTTCCATCTGCTTGTCTTTTATCATTTTTTCCATCCGAAGGCGCATCGGAGAGCCATCATTGATCCCGTAGCCGGCTTTATGGTCTGAATCTTTGGCAGTAATCGAGTCATCTGCATATACGCGCTTCTTTGACGTGTACCACCCAGCAACAGCAGCAGTACTGATCGCAAGTGAGCTAAACAGAGCCGCTTCCCGTATTTTCCAATGCTTTGGATTGTGCTGTAATAGAGCAAACGACCGTTTGACTGTAAACGGTAGAGCTTTTCTCCAGCCATTTATACTCTTGGAAGCAGTACGTCCGTTCATGGCTCCCAGAAAGTAAAAGGCTCAATCTTCGGAAAGGCTAATCAGACCATATTTGTCATCTTCGCCATCGTTCGGCTCGCACGTGCGGATCACGAAGCAATACAATCTGGTTTACATGGACCCAAACGGCTTGCATACATGTTGAGTATCTACCTATACCTGCCAGCCTACATCCATTGGGCCCGACTAGATATTCCTAATTTGCGTCAAGCGCCATGATACGTTCGGTCAAACAACGAACGCGACTCGAACCCTGACTCACGAAGCCCAGGTACTCCGCAGTCTATGCTGCTTATGCGCCCACTCTTTGAGCATACATGCTTCCCCCTCCGTTCAGTGCCCAATTCCCATCATTCATGAGTATCCCACTACGGATATCGACGTCGACGCCCCACCCAACCAACCACCGCTACGATCGGCTCGAACACGCAACCATCGAGCTATACTTTAAGCAACTCAGAGTACGCATAGCACAGCATACGCGATAGTATGAGATCTTTATTCAAGGACGAGCACCCGTTTGAGAAGCGCAAGGCCGAAGCTGAGCGAATCCGCGTGAAGTACTCTGACCGGATTCCGGTGATCTGCGAGAAGGTGGAGAAGAGTGATATTGCGACCATCGACAAGAAGAAGTACTTGGTCCCTGCAGACTTGACGGTCGGACAGTTTGTCTACGTTATCCGAAAGCGCATCAAACTTAGTCCGGAGAAGGCAATCTTTATCTTCGTCGATGAAGTGCTACCTCCAACTGCTGCGCTGATGAGCTCAATCTACGAGGAGCACAAGGATGACGACGGATTTCTTTACATTACGTATTCTGGGGAGAACACATTTGGTGACCTCTGATGGTTTGTTCGCTTACTTTGCGACTGGTACAAGCGTTTAGATATCGTATTCGATAAGCGTACGCCGTATATGTTTCTAGAACTGCGGAGCGTTGAATGAATTTGGAGTTCATAGTGCACATTGTGTTTCTGCAAGTTATTACCTTCGTCTACTCTTCTTTAACCTGTCAAACCATTTTAGGTAGATGAGATATTGCCTCAAGCCACGTCTGATACCATCTCCCTTTTCTGAACCAACTGACTCGCCTCTTTGAATTGAATTATATTCCATCTTCTCATCTTGCATTGCGCTCCTTCTCTGGCATTCTACCTCTCCGGAGTCGACTGAAAGCTTTAATGAGTTTTCCTAGTCTTACCTGACTTTGTCGGCAACCACTAGAAACTGTCCTGTCCATGAGATGGACCTCCCATCTTAAAGTTGGATATGGTTAGGTATGTTCTGACCTCGGTGTAAATGCGGCCGAATATTACCGTACGTACTGGATGGAACATAAAGTGGATTGGCAGCGTGTAACACCATTTCATGCGACGTCGCTCGATCAATTTTATCGAAAGGGGTGCACGTACTAGTCGTGCCCAACGGACCCATAAACGCCCCTACTTCGAAATAACTATCCACTCCACCTCATGCACTTCTATCTAGGAGGATGTCCCGGACTTCTCGGGCTACTACGCTCACGCTTACATGAATGTTGTCAAGAGTCCTGAAATTTCTGCGGCTTTGCATTATGTACTCTGCATCTGACTGTCGGAGAGAGCAAAGGTCTGCTTATGAATGAAAGGCATGCAGGAATGCATTGACAAGCATGAGGGCAGCTCTTTTCAAAGAGTATAGCTCAATGTCAGCTTGCTGCATGCTCTGCACTCATAAGGCAAGAATTCTCCATGTCGCGTACCTTCCATGCCACTGTACTTGGAGGAGGCCCCGGCATGAGGTAAAAGATCTCAAAATGTAGCACACAGTATAAGACTGCAGACGAATAAATACCCATCACACCTTAATAGCGGCTTCAGTACTTGGGACAATAATACTATTTAGCAGCACTTTCAGTGGTACGTCCATCAATGTGCTCCATATATCACTTGTTTCATCTGGTTTTGGCTACGATATTTCTCTCTTCCTTTGGTGTCAAAGCTTATGCTGTTCTACCAGACAAACGGTCTCGAGACGCTGCGCCGCGCTATGCTGAAAGCATGCGGATTGGTGATCGATGGGTCGCTGGCGGACTTCAGCTATCCTCCAGCCCGGATGATCTGATCAGCACTCCCAGTACGCATACCAAGCAAAGAAGAGAAACACGAGACTATGTTAGCGAAGAGGAGATTGCGGATCTACGACAACCTCACGCAGCTCCGACTGAGGATCCCGAAGAGGTACTTGTGATGCATGTTGCTGTCGTTGACCTCCAAGAGGAAATTGTGGTTCCCGTTAGTGCCACTCACGATGGAACGCTTTTTCTTGGATCGGCCACGATTACCACTGTTGTGCCAACCACCATTACAACTTATGGAACTTTGGATGAAGACGGAAATCTCTACTTTGCAACGCCAACCCTCGAAGAAAAACTCACGGCACAAACAGCTCGCCCAACTGACATGGAGCTTGCCTCTGGATACCGAGAACAAACTGTGGAAGTCCCAGACGGCTACTTCACCTATGAAAACGTCATATATGGCTTTGAACCTTATGATGCACAATTCTACTTTCCCGAGGACGACTCGTACTCGATAGAAATCAACGCAAATCAAGCCGTACATGTATCCCAAAGCCAGACCATCAACGGACATGGGTCAGAAGAAAACCAAAATACAGACAAAATTGACCATGAGCAGCCAAATGACGGCGACCCGGCGGTGAATGGAAACTTGGAAGATGCCAACAATGAGGAGGTAACCAACAACGAGGAGGTAACCAACAATGAGGAGGTAATCCCAAATCCTGAGAAAGACGGTACCGAAATCGATTTGAAAAGCCTGAGTTTTCCGTTCATGAATCAGCCTCTTTGGCAGCAGGCTATGCTGGAAATGCACAATTCTTACAGGGCGCGACATGATGCACCAAAAATGACGTGGAACGATGAGCTTGTTATCGAAGCGAAAAAGCGCCTGGATAGCAATGTATTTGCTCACGTGGCAGACAATCCTTACGGAGAAAATCTGGCCTCCGGAACTCACACTAATCCCTTGTTCTATGGTTTCAGTTTATATGATGAGCTGAAATTGTATGATTATGACAATCCCGGTTTCCAAAAGGATGCTGGTCATTTCACACAGCTAGTGTGGACAGATTCTGTCGAGCTTGGTTGTGCTTTTACAAATAAAGCTGAGCTAGAATCTGGCTATAAAAATTATCTTGCTTGTGAATACAATCCACCTGGGAACTTTGCTGGTACATTTAAAGAAAAGGTTCTTCCACCCAACAAACAGCCATACCCGAAGACTCCTAATAAAGCTATTTGAAATAAGATTGACGGGCCTGATAGAAGCAGATCAGCAAAAGATGTTTACCAGATGTCTATTGCTACCAGTCTATATAAGTAACAGAGTAGCTTAGTGAGTGAAGTTCGGACCTTCTAATTGCCATGATTATTTTTATACCCCACACGATATCAACAAATTTTTGCATCAGTGCGCGTAAAAACTTCATGATGTCTAGGTAATGGTAAAGGGGCTCGTGCCCCTTGCAAGCGGCTGGTTTATTACATGCATGGACCTTTGCGGCCATAATAAGAGACTCAACATGATACTACATGTCGCCAATTAGCGGCATTTAGAATCACGCTTCGTCGACGGCGCCTACTGTGGAGCGGGCATTGTTCCTGCACGAAGCGGATGTTGCGGGTCCGGGAGCTGCGGTCAAAACCACAAGTCGCATGAGAAGAATGCAGTATCATTTCAGTGTGAAAACTACATCAGACGATCACTTTGGTGTCTCGATACCTGAAGTGAAAGAAGTATGCGAAATAATATTTGGGCCTTCGTGGCTCCACTACTTGTATTGGGCAAAGCTACAAGTCGTATCAATGAGGCTACAAGGTCAGGCAAGCCCTTTCAAATTATTGCAGAGGGAGAAGAAACTGGAGGCTCATTCCGGGAGCTTGGACTTCTGCAGCCTTTAGCTACGAATAGCTCATTTCACCCTCTCGCGGAGAATCGGGAAAAGGGAGACAGAAAACGCGATGTTCAATGGCAGGATTCAAACGCCTTGGAGATGTTCTATTATGAACCTAGTGATGGATCTGGCGACGAAGTAATCGTCTTGCAAACGGAGCTGGTGGATCTAGTGAAGGAGCTCGTTGTTCCACTCGAAGTAACGTATGGCGACACATTATTTGTCGGCTCGACAACGGTGGAATATGTGAAACCCAGTGTTGTTCACACGTATGCGACTTTGGATGCGGACGGACATATGCAGCTCTCACCAACAGCCAGAGGAGCTGTTGAGGCGCCGCGTATTGACGCATCGAAGCATGGAGTGCAAGCTGGATATTACGCAGAGGCAGTGACGATTCCTCAGGGCTACTTCACGTATGACGACGTGGTATACATGTATGAAGAGCACTTAGTGACAGTGCTACTGATGGAGGAGCCCATGTATACAACGAAGATCGAACCTTCTGTAGAAACAAGGGTGTCTGCTGGGGTCAACATAAGGGTCACCAACTTCCAAACAATACTGGGTGATGGCTCATCACGAGCTACCAGCAAACCGGGTGCGGGAGGCAAAGCCACAGACGAGAACGCTCACTCAGCAGGTAAAGGCAATGCAGACGGTATTCCTGACGAAGAAAATGGGAAGGGTGAGAATGCGAAAGACGAGAATGCTAATACGCAAGATAAAGACGGAGAAAATCCAGACAAGAATGAGACTGACGCTGATTCGGTTCCTGATCCTGGAAAGGATGGCTCTGAGCTCTTGAGCCAACTCAAGGAACTAACATGGCCCTTTCAGGACCAGCCGGTGTTTCAGAAAGCCATTTTGGAGTATCATAACTTTTTACGAGCACGTCACAACTCTCCTCCATTGACATATAATACGGAGCTTTCCGCAAAGGCTAGAACGAATACGGATAAGAAAATATGGGGTCATCTTCCTCAAAATGAAAATCCGTATGGAGAAAATATTGCCTCACATTCTGCTGCAAATAATCCGCTCTTCATGGTTTATATGTGGTACTCTGAAATAAAGGATTTCAATGACTACAACAAACCCTTGCAAGATTATAAAGGTCCGGTGGTTGGTCACTTTGCACAAGTCGTCTGGAAAGCAATAAAAGAGGTGGGATGTGCTTTCTCCAATGAAAAGACAGTGTTTGAAAATGCGGACGGGACATCAACAATCTATCCATATTACTTGGTTTGCGAATATAAGCCATTTTTTTGGGAGGCAGGAACATCTGTGGACAACGTTAAACCTCCAAAGGAAGGATCTCCCGATCCTCAAGAACCTCAAATGGAGTTGTAATAGCATCTAGAGAACAGAGTAGGTAAAAGTAACTCATCGTCGTCGGCATTGTACACGCCATAACTTACTGTTCAGCTATTTGGTTTTGGAGCATAGGATGTAAACATAGGGACGTCATTTACAGATAAGATCCACTGGAGCATGGGTTGTATATTCACCGTATCACAACACGACCTATCGAGAGCTGAATGTTTGGTGTGCTCGAATTCCACCCTTACTGTGAAACCTTTCCGCTATCAGTACTACCTTGTCTGCGAATACAAGCCAAATTTACATACAACCGGTGAATCTGTGGATAATGTTCGACCTCCCAAGGCGGGGTCCCCTGACCCCCACGAACCTCAAGGTGAATTATAGATGTAGGAATAGCTAGGGTGTGATATAGCTCCATATGAAAGTAAAATTGTTCTCGCACGTAGCATTTCACGCGCCATCTCTCATTAATTGTTTGGGAACTAACTTACTTATTTGTTTCGCTTATCTTGGAAAAGCTTCCTGTTGCATTGTGCGTATGTATGAGGCCATGGGGTTGAATTAGCTAGGCGGGATGTTAATATTTGACATTACTTTTTTGGCCAATAGTATACAACCCTCACTTCGTTCCGTCGACACATAAGGGTAACATGACTCTCCCAAAAGCTGTCAAGTGCATTGGGGACTTATTGATGTACTCTGCCCTAAATGGCGGACTCTTGAGGCTCGAATCCAAAAAAGAAATGTCATCGGGAGAGGAAGAGGTCATGATTCCTCTCTTGGGCGGGAATTAATGAAGGGGCGAGGTTGGCAACAGGCGAAACCTTATTGTATCCATAGCCGCAAAATAAAGTTTTCACCCGCTCCCTTACATCACCCCACGTAGGGTGACAACATTCCTCAAGCCATCTCCAACCTCCTGAATATGGGCCCCCTCACGATGCTCTTAAAGAAGGCGGTACGCCAAACGGGTTGGTCACGTACACACTCTTTCTTGTCGCTCCCTACATCTTGTTCAACTCCATTTGACGCATGCATTCATTCATTCATTCTGTGTTGCTCGCAACTAGCATTCTTTTATCTTGCGCACCATTCACGACCGCCACCAAAGACGCTGCCGGTTCCCGTGTTCTAGCACCTGTTTTGTTACTTCCTGTTGCTTCAAATTCTTCTTCGCTATGGCAAAAGCCTTCACCCAAAGCATACCAACGCAAGAGACGGCAATTGGCCTCCATGCTTCCAGCTCCTTCTGCTGCTATCAGCACGGTATCGTCAAATGCAAGTCTCGATGTGATAGTATTGGTTACCGCGGCTGTCGAGCTTCTGCAGGAAATTGTTGTTCCGATGACACTATCTCAGAATAACACCATATTTCATGGTACTACAACTTATACGACTGCGTCGCCTACCACTGTCACGACCGTCGGCATTGTAAATGCACAAGGACAGATAATAATAGAGACACCAACGATTACTACAACTATTTCGGCAGCCACGTCTGCGCCAACGAATGTAGCACTTGCTTCAGGCTATTCTCTTGCCACATATAGCGCGCCTGCAGGGATGTTCACTTACCAGGGTCTCACAATCACCTTTACCTCGACAACAATCATAATCATAATTGGTAATTTGCCGGTTTATAGCACCAGCATGGTTTCTACAGTCTATATCACTGTGACTGCTGGCATTACAGTCACAGTGAGTACTTCAGTCGCAGTCCCTATTGTTGTGACTCCCGCTCCAGTGGTGGATCCTACAAACGGTGCGCCCCTCACTCAATCTCCTGTCGTACCTACGTCAATAATCTCCTCGGCAACCCCACCAAGCTCAGAGACTGCAGACCACACCAGAGGCATTACTACTTCAAATGCCGTCATTCCTTCAGCTGGCCTCACACCTATCTCAGGCGCATTACCCACGACCTTTGAATCTTCATCACGAGCTGTGGACCCAGGTGTAGCTTCATCGTCCAATGCAGAATCAAGAGTCAATATTCTTCCTACATCTGTTTCTGTGCCAACTGCTCCACATCCTACATTCGTTTCTACATCTCTTGCAGTAACTCCCACTACTCTCCCCACCAATGTGGCAAGCCCTACGCCATCTCCACCTGCGACTTCATCGAATACTGTACGGACCCCGGCTGCAACCCCGTCGAGCCCCCTAAACACGTTCCCATTTGAGGATGGAAGAGAAATTGATCTATCTGGGCTGTCTTTTCCTTTCTTGAATCAGGCTCCTTGGATACAAGCGATGCTGGAGCAGCACAATTCATACAGAGCTCGCCATAACGCACCCCCGATGACTTGGAATGAAGAGCTTGTGAAAACGGCATACACTCGAGTCAGAAGCGGAGTTTTTGCGCATGATCCAAATAACCCATTTGGAGAGAACATAGCGGCTGGCGGCTACTCCAGTCCTTTGTTTTATGTTTACGCTTTCTACAACGAGGTAACAACAAGTGACTACAATTTCGCCACTGCCACAACAAATGGCAAGGAAGGTGGACACTTTACTCAGTTGGTATGGAACGATTCTCTCGAATTAGGTTGTGCTTATGTCGACAATTCAGGCATTCAAAGCTATCCATTCTACCTGGCATGTGAGTACGCACCGCCTGGAAACTACATTGGAACATATCCACAGCATGTCTTTGCTCCGAATAGCAATCCATATCCAACAGAGCCAAACAACAGTATTTGAGTCCTGTTGGGCAAGTGCGAAAAGCATTTATTGGATTTGGGTCTAGAGAACGGCGTCAGCTTTTGTAACATCATCTTGTGTCTTTACTGCTTTCATATAAGTGCATCTGTATGGGTAATATGTCGATGTCTCCACTGACCTTCCTTCTCTGCCACTATGACGCCGACCTCGAAAAGAGAACGGAGCAGACTAAGCAGGACTGACACCGAGTCGAATAAGGTTCAGGCTTCCGCTTTCGGATTTCAAACCAGACTTCCCTTCTACATCGGGCCACTTTCGTTGAGAAGGAGAGGAATGCGATCTCCTTACATTTCGCGGATAGAAAGTTTCAATTTCCTGATTAGGCAATCTTAAAAGTCAGAGTGTCGAGGCAAAATTACCTGATCTTACAAATGCATTCTTAATGGGGAGAGTGAGTACGAGCGACGCAAGAATGAATATGTCATTCATCGTCCAAAAAGCATGGATCTAAGGATGTCGGAATATATTTCTAAGTGGTCCCAGAGCTGAAAGCTTACCACCAGTAAGGTACATTAAAACTTATAGCCGACAAGTTTGGCCATCGCTTCCGTGGAAAAGCTCTTCGGTCTCTCTAGCGGGGCTCCTAAGAAGCGGTCGATAACTAACTGTGGAAGCACACCAAAAGCGCGAGAGACGCCAAAGAGAACGGTATAGAAGTTTTCTTCCTTTAATCCATAGTATTGCAGGAGGACCCCAGAGTGTGCGTCAACATTTGGATAGGGATTTTTAGTTTTGCCATGTTCGGTGAGAACGCCCGGGGCGATTGTGTATACCTGGCTCACCAGCTTGAAAAGCGGGTCATCGGGGAGCTTCCTTAGTGCAAACTCTCGTTGTGCAATGTATCGTGGGTCGGTTTTACGTAGAACAGCGTGACCATATCCGGGTACTACCTGTCCCGATTTCAACGTACTCCATAAATAATCCTTGATAGTCTCATCGCTGACATTCGTGCCGATGTGTTCTTTCATTTTGAAAATCCATCGCAACACTTCTTGATTGGCTAGACCATGCAGTGGCCCAGCAAGCCCGTTCAGTCCAGCCGCAAACGAAAGATAAGCTGAAGATAATGCGCTGCCGACTAGGTGAGTTGTATGGGCACTAACATTGCCGCCCTCGTGATCTGAGTGAATGACAAGGTAGAGACGCATTAAATCCACAAAATCCTTATTATTTCCAAATCCGAGCATGTTGGCTAGATTAAATGCATAATCCTTGTCTTTCTGAACAGCGACGACTGTTCCATCCTTGTACACATTTTGATAGATACGTGCCGCGATAGTCGGAAGCTTCCCCAGCAAGTCTAATGAATCTTCCAGGTAGTAAGTCCAGTATTCCTTTTTATTTATTCCTTTTGCGTACGCCTTTGCAAAGGATGATTCATGCTCTAAGGCTGCGACTGCTGCGGAAAATTGAGCCATAGGATGTAAATCATTAGGAAACCGGTCAATGATCTCCTCAACGAACTTGGGGATATCGGAACGCGCAGCCAAGTCCTCGGACAGTCCTTTCACCTGTTCCTGGGATGGTACCTCGTTGCAGAGC
>JAABUZ0100004083.1_pt1 | contig 20585 bp, 24 predicted proteins | sample 5562091 | NCBI WGS metagenome assembly JAABUZ01 (sample SAMN12813069, study PRJNA571459) | rock metagenome | isolation source: Antarctica rocks | place: Antarctica: Victoria Land, Linnaeus Terrace sud | collected 2015-12-21 | reverse complement strand
GCAACAGGCATCTCTAAGGTTTATATCGACTGCGATCCAGCCCTCCTTCCAAAGGCTTCGTGCGTTCTTCTTCGAACTGAATACCGTTGGCTCTCGCCTCTTCCCCCGAATCGAAGAGATTGCCCCAAGTGTTTTCGAAGTGGTCTTCCCTGCCTTCAGCCAGCGCCTTCTTATGACGGGCTGACTCCAGAGCTTCGGTATCGGCATCTTCCCATCCACAACGCCAACAATGATGCGACGTGTCAGAATCCGGGATATCCGAGAAACGGGCACGGTAGCCTGCCGCGTACTCTTCCCTATCCCAATGCTTCAGTGCAGCCACGCCAGGATGAATCATGCTCGGCCTCCGCTCGTGCTCTTGGCATAACGATAGACTGTCGTCCGATCCACTCCGAACTCTCTCGCCAGAGACGACTTGTTTTCGCCTTTGCTGAGCCGCAGCCGCAATTCCGCAGCCCTCTCCATCGTTAACGAATGTTTTCGGCCCCGGTAGGAGCCGGCCTTCTTTGCCAGCTCGATTCCCTCTCGCTGTCTCTCACGGATCAACTCACGTTCAAATTGTGCGAAGGCACCCATCACGCTCAACAACAAATTCGCCATCGGGGAATCTTCGCCGGTGAAGATCAGGCTTTCCCTTGACGAACCGGACATGAACGCCCCGAGCAGTCAGGCCGAGAACCATCTTCCGCAAATCGTCCAGGTTGCGGCCGAGTCGGTCCATCGAGTGGCACACGATGGTGTCGCCCTCACGGACGAAGCTCAACATGAGTTCGAGTTGCGGACGGTTCACGTCCTTGCCCGAGGCTTTGTCCAGGAACACGCGATCCGTTCGTACTCCTTCAAGTTGCCGATTTTCGTTTTGATCGAAGGTGCTGACTCGCACATAGCCGACGAGCTGGCCCTTCGGGGGGTGTCGGGGCTTTTGTGTTGCGTTAGGCTCTATAGGCTTCACCATGACCTGTAGCATAATGGCTAAACAGACCCTTGTGCAACGCTGTTCTGCCCTCACGCGCTACGTGGCGTTGGGGTATACCTGATTACCACACCTTCTGGAGCCTTATGAAAGCAGACGCAATTACTCTCCTTGGTATCTTCGAATCGAAAATGCGTCTGGAAATCCCTTTGTTTCAGCGGCAGTACGTGTGGACCGAAGAGCATCAATGGGAACCGTTGTGGGAGGACATTTCCCGAAAGTTCATTGCTCAAATGGAAGGCAAGACGGATTCCCCCGTTCACTTCCTAGGCGCAATGGTTTTCGACCAAAAGCAGACCCCCACTGTCCATGTTGTGAAGAGGCAGGTCATTGATGGCCAACAGCGACTAACCACCCTTCAGATCTTCCTAGCCGCTTTTCGCGATTTCTGCACCGAAACCTGCTGCACTGACGTAGCGGACGAACTTCAGGGATACATCTTCAACAAAGGGATGATGCCAAATCCAGAAACGGACAAGTTCAAGGTTTGGCCCACCCAGGCAGATAGGCCACAGTTCAAGGATGTAATGACGAGCGGTTCGCGGGCTGAAGTGCTGAAGAGGCATCCGCTAGTAAAGCAAAAGTACGCACGCTCATACGATCCACGCCCACGGATGATCGAAGCCTACCTTTTCTTCTACAAGCAATTTCAGGAACTCTTCACAGGAACAGAAAAAGAGCCAGCGTTTGCAGGGGAGCGTTCGCTTGCTGAGCGTGTAGAGGTATCGTTTGCTGCTCTGAAAGAGCTGTTGAAGGTTGTTGTCATAGACCTCGACAACGATGACGATGCACAAGTCATTTTCGAAACACTGAATGCTCGCGGGGAGCCCCTCTTGCCCGCCGACCTATTGCGAAACTTTATTTTTCTTCGCGCTGCTCGCTCGGAGAAAGGGCCGCCCATCGAACAGCTTTACGACACATATTGGAAGAAATTCGACGACGATTTCTGGCGCAAAGAGGTAAAGCAGGGTCGCCTCACAAGACCCCGCAGTGACCTTTACATCCAGCATTTCCTGGCAAGCAAACAGACCGACGACATCCCGATCAAACACCTCTTCGCTGAGTACAAATCTTGGATTGAGCAAAAGTCACCATACCCAAACGTTGAGGCCGAACTGGCAGAGCTATCTAAACAAGGCGATGCTTTCAGGCGAATCGTGGAGCCGTCGCCTGACGACGTGATCTATCCGTTAGTCACGTTTTTGGATACCTTTGATATCCGTACAGCGTACCCCCTCCTGCTTCATCTTCTGGAGCAAGACCTTTCGCCGGAGGAGTGGAAGAAGATCTCAGAGAGCATGGAGTCCTACCTGGTGCGCCGGGCCATGTGCGGGCTCACGACGAAGAACTACAACAGAACATTCCTAGGGTTAACCAAGGTCTTACAGAAGGACGGCACTAGCGCGGAGCGGATCAACCAAGCGTTGTCCGAATTCAAAGGTGAATCGAACGAATGGCCACGCGACGACGCTTTCCGGGCTGCATGGAATGAAGGCGGTGCATACCAACTTCTCCAATCTGCACGGTTGGTTCATCTTCTTCGGCGTTTAGATCAAACCTTCCTCACGTCCAAATCTGAAGCAATTACTATCCACTCTGCTTTAACAATTGAGCACCTGATGCCTCAGAAGTGGATAGAGCATTGGCCTCTGCCCGACGGCAAGACGGGTCTTTCCTACGAACAGCTTGAAGATGCCGATCCCAAGAGTCTGGAAGCGATTGCTACCCGACGACGGAATGCATTGATCCACTCGATTGGGAATCTAACGATCCTGTCTCAGGGGCTAAATACTGCTGTGTCGAACGGTGACTGGAAAACAAAGAAACCTGATCTCCTCAAATACTCGCTGCTGCCACACTCGCTGCATCAACACTCAAAAGAGTGTTGCAGTTTCACTGTTCTTGGTCTTCTTCGTGCGAGCCAGTTTCGCAATCGGCTCACTTTCTTCTGATCCATTCAGTTCCTCGGCCGAGATTAAAGGTCCAGAGCAAACACGCTTCAGCAGCTCTGCTTGTTGAGGTTCTAGGTCGATCAGGAGACCCAGGATGTTGAGCACGTTTAGCAGTTCGGTCGTGTACTCGGGAAGCCAGTGGTCGGGCTGAATGTCTCCGAGAACGGACGGCTTGCGCCGATCCCCGATTATAGGTCGTTCGCGGTTCCGCTTGCGGTAGCTGAACCACTGCGTAAGGACCTGCTTGCCGGATACCTCGTAGGCCCACATTGCCGGCGTCACATGGTCGATGAAGCCATGACCAACAAGTAGACGGCGCTTGCCTGCGTCATATCCTAGGGTATCGGGCATGTCCTCCGGAGATTGAGAGATTGCGCCTGATTTGAGTATTACAGGGCGTCGTTCCGCAGGTAAGCGTGGCGGCCGGGGAGGCCGATCATGCGCGGGGTCAATCATGCGTTCACCAAACGTGTGAAGCCAGATCACCTTGCGCCCGACCTCAACTGCTTGCCGGAAGAGTTCTGAATTTGCCGTGAATGGAATCCGCAGGCCCGGCGTCGATAGATCTTCTTTGAATCGAGTGATGTAAGCAGGACTTGCAGCAATCGCGGCGACATACGAAAAGACTTGTTCTGCTGTAGCAGTCAAGCCGTACCGCGCCGAAAGTGAATCAAGGACACCGGCCTTGACGTTCTGCTGGGTTGACTCGCTATCTGCCCAGAGCGGATATACCCGCCCTCCAAATGAACCTCTGTAGTGGTCCAAATCTGGATTGAGGGCAGTAATAGTTAGTGCTGGACCATTCACAGGAGAGGTTCGTGACAGTGCCGTAATGAAAAGCGGACCATTCAGCTGTGACTGCCATAGTCGCGCGTTCGGTTGCGTTATAACCCTGATGTCAGGGATGATCCATTGCCTGTCGAAAGATCGATATCCATATCGCACAGGCGGAATCATGGGGCCTTTCTCGTCGATGATCCTGGTGAGATTCACTCCGTAACCTGGAATTGCTTCCCGCACTACAGATCGGATATGGCGGTCTGCTGGGATCCCGTCACGCAGCGTGGGGTGGAACAACTCCTCTTTCTTTTCAAGGGAAGAGCCAACCAACTCCTCCCAGCGACGTGAAAGAGACTCACTATCTGGCGCAATTACCCATGTCCGTTTCGTTTGGACACCAGAGCCGTTATATAGAAAGAAATCCTCTAGTTTAGGAAAACCCTTCCAAGCGCCAGTGGACGCTGGCAAGAAAGGTGCTCGAACTTCCGCTGGGCACGAGATCCACGTTTCGCTTGCCAAGCGTACTGCGCCAAGCGCAGCGAACTTCTCTTCGCGTTTTCCCTTCGGCAATGCCTGGAAATGTACCGCGCCGAGAGCATCTGTCTTCTTTTTGGAGCGTGACGCCATGACAATGCAAACGGGCTGCTGAACCCCCTGAAAGATGCGTGTGTTGACATCTGGCTGGTGGCCTTCTGGAGAGCAGTCGATCACCCAGATGTCATCACAGGTTTCACGAAGATAGGCGCGCATCTTCTGAAAGCCCGGGCCGTTCAGAAATCCGGCGACCGTGATGAAGCACACAATGCCTTCGTGAGGACCGTGCTTCTTACCGTCTCCGATATCGAAAACCTTCCATGTGGCCCACCGCCAAAAGTAGATGTAGAGGTTGCGCAGGTGTTTGCTATGCGCTCCGGCACCCCAGGCGGCTGGAGGCATCCAAGTTTGTAGCGGAGCCGGTATCTTGGAGTTCTTCGCTCCGCTCTCAACCCAGCTCCCCTTCCCTTTCGCCTTCTCCTTGTACGGCGGATTGCCAATCACTACGGTGATGGTTTCATCGCGCATAATCTTGTTCGCATCTTTACGTTGGTTTGCGATGGGAGCCAGCATTGCAGGAATCCATCCGGACTCTTCTTCTGGATCGCTCAAAGTGTTCGTCACGTACATGCGCGGCGCGATTTTTGGCGTCGATCCAGTCAGTTCCACAACTTCAGCCAGGATGCGGAGCTGCGCCACCGCAAAGGGACCTAGCTGCATCTCGAACGCGATCAGACGTTTCAACGCTTCCTGAATTGCGGCAGGAACCGCGCCATCCCCTTCGTCCGCCCGAACTGTCTCCGCGATGCTGCGCAAAACTCCTAAAACAAAGGTTCCAGTTCCTGTGGCGGGATCGGCCAAAGTAACGGCAGACGCGGCTAGACCAGCATGGAGGCCGAAACGCGGGGATTTCAGCGCCTCATTCACTAGGCCAACCATTGCGCCGACTACCTCCGGCGGCGTGTAGTACGAGCCGGTCTGCTTGCGAAGATCGTTGTCATAGACTTCGAGGAAATCTTCGTAGAAGTAGAGCCAGGCATCAGGATTGCCTTTGCTGATTTTGTCCCAGTCAACCGCATCGAGCACTCGGATGAGTGTTCCAAGAGCCGTTTTTAAGGTCTCTTGATTCGTAGCATTGTCTGTCAACAACCGCAGCGCGGCTCCGATGAGAGAGCTTGTTTTCGCCAGGTCAGTCGCTACCTTCTGAAGACCGGTCGACAATTCAATCTTCTTGGCTCGTGCCATGAGCAGGCCGAACGTGACTGCCTGAGCGTACCCGTCAGCAAACCGCGCATCAGTGCTTCAGGGAAGAGAAGTTTGCGCCAATCTTCCGCGAGGCTTGTCAGAGCTTCACTCTTCAATGCAAGCTGCTCCGTAACCTCATCGCGAAGCAGGCGACAGAGGCGAGCGGTCGTATGGGCAAGTTCCTTGGCACTACGTGGGGGCACCGGCTGCCAGCGAAGGAAGCTCTCAAAGAGCGCGGCGAACCCTGGAGGCGGCGTCAGCTTCTTACCCGCGCTCTCGATACCTCCGATAAGGGTAAGAACAGGGCTTGCCAGCTCCCCGTTCTGCCACAGACTGAACGAATTGCCGTCCGTGTAAAGCAGGTTTGGCAAGGACCGTAGACGTTCCCACTGGTCTCGGTCATGAGGGTCCTTGAACTTGCGTGGATCGGCACCCTTGCCAGGTGCTTTCAATTCAACAAAACCAATGAGAGCGTTGTGGACAGTGACGGCATAATCTGGGCGCGTCCTGAGGCTTGCGACTGACGATTCGCCGACCGCCTCCACGCCATTCGGAAGGTTTATGAGCACCGCCATGTTCTTTAGCAAACCTTCGAACGGCGCCCGAAGCTGATCTTCCGGCTGCCCCGAAGCTCCCACGTTGGCAAGTTTTCCCTTAGCCATCTCTCCGAAAAGAGATGTGGAACTTTCCACGGTGAGACTCATTTCGTCTCCCCGATCTCATCCGTACTACTTGTCATCCGGCAGCTTGTACTCAATGATTGCAATTTGGCCGTCCTCAATTCCAACCTCGATCACTGTATTGATCAATTCGCTCTGGCCAACGTGATCTAAAACTGCTTCCATCAGCTCTCTTTGCAGAGATGGGACCACATTCGGGATGACGATAATCAGTCCAGCGTGGATGGAAACATGAGCATACAAACGACGGAAATCAACGGCGTTGTTCGTGACAAGGGTATAGTCTCGCTCTTCAGCTCTGCGAAGCACTTCAGGATCTTTCCATCCCTGCATCCCGAGGTACACCACATGGTGAGCTTCATGATCTCGGGCTTGAGCCACGGCCACCAGGGAGGTGTGTAAACATTCGTCGATCAAGAAGGTCACCGGGGCCCCGTCACGCCAAGAGGACGAATTGTTTTTCGGACCTGAACACCTCCTTCGGGTTGAGCCCAAGGCCGGATAGCTGCTGGTCGGCCCCGGCGTGGATGAGCCGAGGTGTAAACCTGTGCCAGGCGCACCTGTGCGGTGCTTAGCGAGGGATAGCCTTCGACGATCTCTTCTGGTGTTGCCCCTTGGGAAAGCATGGCCGACAGAGCGCCTACCGGTATGCGTGTACCAGCAACCACGGGAACGCCGCCCATGACTTCGGCATCGGCTGTCACCATCTTTTCAGCCTGCTTCAACTCATCAATGCTTCTATGGAGTTCGCGACGGGCTTGCTCTACGTCGATCTGAACTGCTTCGACGGGGCGCACTGTAGCCATTTCTGGGTGGGTGAGTACAAGATCAAAAATCCTTTTCCTAAAACTTAAGGGAAGCTCTCCAAGGCCTTTGGCTTCCAGCTTCAGACACACCAATGCGGGCTCTGAAACATAGCGTTTCCGGACCCCGTTCTTCGCTCTCGCAGTGCTCGGAATTGTCCGAAGATCGATGGCTTTGTTGATAGCTTTCAACGAGAGACCGGTGACTGCTGAAGCCTGAGCCGCTGTCAGATGAATAGACATTTTGGTCCTCTGCAATAATTCTACCCTGCCCGGGGTTGGATTAGCTCGTAGAGTCCTTCTACAGCGGCAGTTCCCCGCTCTCGCTCGCTTCAGCCGCCTTCCGCATGAGTTCTGGCGCGTTGTTTCGGACGTTGCCGACTTTGGGATTGGCTTCAAACATCTCCATTTCGTCGGAGTCGAGGGGCCGGAGGAGATCGAGCGGAAGCCGTTCCGTCTCTTCCCTGTCGAGCCAGCGGTCGTAGTCGCGCGGGTTGAGGATGACGGGCATGCGCGGGTGGACGCGGCTTATGTGGAATATGCGTCTGGTTGTCAATTTCGGATGAGTGTTCAAGCTGCGGACTGGTCTTCCATCCTTTAAATTCCGACGAGGCAGGTTTCCGAGATGTGTACCATCGGGCCAAGTGACGAGAACCGCGTTTGATCGCACCAACTCATCCCACTCGCTCGTTCTTTGACCACCTCACACGTCGAGCCGATTGGAGGCAGCAACTCGACCGTACCAGAGGCCGGAATCCTTTATCGTGCGCTTCTGGTTGCGAAAGTCCGTATAGATCAAACCATAGCGCTCGGTATAACCCTCCGCCCACTGGAAGTTGTCGAGAAGGGTCCAGGCATGAAAGGCGCGAACCCGAGCTCCATCGGCGATCGCCCGAGCCAGTTCCGCGAGCACTTCGCGGTACCACTGGATCCGGCGCCCATCCGGTATGCGACCACGTTCCTCTTCATCGGGGGCATCGAGATAACCGCATCCGCTCTCGGTGATTTCGATGATCGGATGGTTATACTCCCTTGAAATCTGGGAGACCAGGTCGTACATGCCACGCGGCCACACTTCCAAGCCGGCATCGGTAAGCGGACCTTCTGCGGGCATCGAGGCGCGGAAGCGCGTGTAAGGATCGCGTCCGCCCGGTGAATTGCTCTCAATTTCAGTGCCACTGAAATTGCCCCCGCCGAGAAATCGCTCCTTGCTGGCATCCGAGACGATCCGGCGCGTGTAGTAATGAAAGCCCACCCAGTCAAGCGGCGCATAGAGGAGTTTTTCGTCGCCCGCTTTGTAACCCATCAGCTCATACGGCGGTTCTCCGACGAAAGCGTTCGGGTAACGGCCATGCATGGCCGCCTCCAGAAAGAAGACGTTGTTCATGGCGTGGTACCGAGCGGCGGCTGAGCGGTCGTCGTCCGAGTTCGTCTTCGGGTATGCAGGAGCCATCTCATAGGCGCTCCCTACCGTCGCTTTGGGAGAGGCTGCTTTCACGGAGCGCAGCGCCGCCGCCTGAGCAAGTGCCAATGTATGTGCTGCCTTCAAGAAATCGGTGAAGCTAGTTCGGCAAGGGGGAAAGGCACCTGCGGCATAGCCCATGAAGGCTATCGCCCAAGGCATGTTAAAGGGTGCCCAGACCGTGATTCGATCACCGAGGTGCTTGGCGAGAATGCCGGCATAGTCTGCGAAGTAGTTGGCTAGATCCCGGTTTGGCCAGCCTCCACGATCTTCGAGTGCCTGTGGAAGATCCCAATGGTACATGGTGCACCACGGCCGGATGCCGGCCTCAAGAAGAGCATCGACGAAACGGCTGTAATGATCCAGCCCCTTCATGTTCGGGGCGCCGGTCCCGGAAGGCTGAATCCGCGGCCACGAAATGGAAAAGCGATAGCTCTTCTGGTGGAGGCGTTTGGCCAGTGCGATGTCCTGCGGATAAAGATGGTACTGGTCGCAGGCAACGTCGCCTGTTACGCCTCCCCGTACTTTCCCAGGTGTATGCGCAAATTTGTCCCATATAGATTCGCCCTTACCGTCCTTATTCCACGCGCCTTCGTTCTGGTAGGAGGCCGTGGCGGTGCCCCAAAGAAAGCCTTCGGGAAAACGTGCTTTTTGTATTAACGAATCGGGCACCGATCCTGGAACTTGCTCTGCGGAAGGTGGCGCGGCGGCATAGCTATGACCGCGATACAGTGCAGCGCCTGCGACTGCGGCTAGCGAATGAGCTGCAAACTGGCGACGGTCCATGAAGAACTCCTCTTTGCTGAAGGTTACCGTGAAAGCTGTGCTTCGGTTGACAATTCCGTTTCAGAAGCGCGACTTAGACAGGTCGGTACCGCGAAGCCGGCTTGTATTCAGTAATCGCCACATGTACCAGAAACGCACTTCTCGTACATGTGGCTGAACATCGGAGAAGAGTTTTTCACTGACCTCCCGTCCGCCACCCTACTGGCCGTCAGGAGAACGAGTTGCAAGCGCCATAAGAGCGTTCTGGTCGCCGGCTAAGGCCTCGAGCTCAGTTTCGGTCATCGGAATCTGCTCCACGAGCCGCTGATTATGTGTATTAGCTTCAAGAGACTGAGCCTTCCCGGAAGCGCCTGGAACGTAGAAATCACAGCGCTGGCAGGCCATCCGGTGCTGGCACTGTGACCAGTACGGGTTGGCGCAGTAGCCATGTCCCAGATGCACGTACTTGTAGGGCTCGCCTCGACCAGCCGCACCACTCTCGATTGCAGCACGGTCCAGGAGCACCTGAACGATAGCAACGTTGCGCTCGAAGTAGCGGGCATCTGTATAGGCCCGCGTCAGCGCTGCAGGTGTTACGGCAGCGTACCACTGCGTGGATGCAAGGCGGCGATGTCCAAGCCATTCCTTGAGCGCGAGCAACGACATCGGTTCTTTAGCGTTGTAGAGCTGTGTCGCGATCGTGGACCGGGCACGGTGACTGGTGATCTGCCCTCGTGCCTCTTTTGTGGGGACGCCGGCCTTTCGGCAGAGCATGGGGATCAAGGCGCCGTTCAGAACTGTTTTTCCGACAGGTCGGCCACGGAACCCGAAGAGAACGTGGAAGATCTCTCCAGTCTTCTCGTCCGCAATCGCCTGCATGGCCGGACGAAGACGCTGCCATTCTTCGATAGCTTCTCCGGCCGCGCCGTGAACGGGTTTTGTATAGGCTCCGCTGGTCTTATTTGCAGGGATGTCGATTAGGCATATTGACGAGCTGTCTGCTGAGCTGGCCCGATTCGCAGGCTGTTGCCATCGAACACATCCAAGTCTGAGACGGCTTATCTCGTCTTTTCTTAAACCCGCAAATAGCCAGACCACAGCGAGAGCCCGGATCAGTGCTAGAGGGTAGCGTGGACCTGCTGCCTCGCTGAAACGGTTCCTGCTCCGAGGCAAATCGGTCAATTCCAGATTCAACCCTGCCCAGAGGAGCTTTGCCCAGACATCTTCGGCGATGATGCGCGGATTGGGAGTGCGCTGCAAAGCAAGGGATCTTGGAAAACGGAAAGCCTGCTTCGGATCGAAGCGGTAAGGAATTAGTTCCCAAAGCAGCAGGTCGGTGAAGAAGCAGCGCAGAGAACTAATGTGGCCGCATCTGGACGAGGCGGTATGCAGCTTATCCGTATATTTCCTCCTTCGGTCGTCAACAAACTCGCCCGTTCGGAACTGGCTGGCGGCTGCCACATGCTCTGCCGCGAGCTGCCGCGTCCACTGCTCGGGGCTCGTGATCTCAGGATGGGTGACCTTCAACCAGCGGCCCACTACCAGAAGCCTGGAGCGAACGGATCGTTTGGTCGATGGGCGTAACGTGGAGGAACCGTGCCATCGATTGCACCACGCGAGCCAGTCCGGACTTAAGCTGTCAGTCTCAACAGAGGTTCGGTTCGTGAGTGGCTGAAGCGGCTCCAAGGGACGAGCCATAAGCCCCAGGCTAACAAGAGCATGAGAGATCATGAACGTCGTCTGCTTCAATGAATAGGCGCATTCCTGTGCCCTCAGGATCCCAAGTGAAGCTGCCGTAAAGGACTCCACCCGAGCATCTCCCCTCTGGAGGAAGATTTCACAGAGAGCATTGCGTACCTCCGGATGGAAGTACCCGGTGTATCCCAGACGCTTCAGTTCGCCCTGAATCAGAATCACTGAACGATCTACGGGCTCTCGCCCGAAAACCTTGATTGTTAGTGCATAACGACGAATGATCCGCCTCTCCTGATTGCGAAGTCTTGGCAGATCGACCGAACAGAGGAGGGCTGCTAGAGCCATCACATGCTGCAGGGTATTTGAGGCGGTTTTCGCCTCTTTGCATCGCCGGTATACCCTCTCCCACTCGTTCTCCTGCCATGCCCAAAAAGCATTCTGCTGTGCTCCCATTTCGCAAACCAGGTGCCGGAGCAGCGAAAATTGGCAGGGTTGCGCCTTTGTGAGGCGAAGGCATGCCGTAAGAGGATTCATCAAACGAGCTAAAGGGTCCTCAAGCCGAAGATGGAGAGACTCGCCTGCCTCCACGGCGGCGATCCTGGCCAGTTCCGCATTTGTAAGCACGGGAGACCTGTCGAAGCCTGTCACGTTGAATCTGCCGTTGAGCGCGGGTGCCCTCATTCCTCCAGCCTCATGCAGGGATGCCGAGGCGATATGCTGACCATCACTCTCTCGACAGCAACAATGAGGTCGCGAGCGCTCAGATGGATATAGATCAGTGTCGACTGGAGTACGCGATGACCTGCGAGTGTTGCTATCTGATGCATATCCAAACCGGCACGGGCCAGATCGGTAAGACGGAGGTGCCGCATCGTGTGAGTCGTCAGTCTCGGCAGTTCACTGCGGAACGCGATGCTTTCGACCGTCTTGGTCCATGTGTAGGAGGTGATCGGGATTGTCCGATTCCTCTTGGACTCTGATAGAAACACGGCGTCGGGGTTCTCCCGCATGGTCCGGCGGCGGTTCAGATAACAACACAGCAGAGCTGAAGTCTCTCGCGAGTAGGGCACCACCTTGGCGCTTCGATTCTTTGTCGTCTCTGCACGAACGGTCAGTAGCTTTCGGGCAAAATCGAAGTCGCTCACCGCGACGGAACAGAGTTCTTCGCGTCGCAAAGCACCATCGTAGGCAAGCGCCAACATGACTTGATCGCGGATACAGTCGTTCGCGGTCACTCGCAGAACTCGCTGCCACTCCTCGTCATTTGGGATCCAGGGCAGTCGGTTCAGCCTCCTAACCGGACCGGCAGTTCGGAACGCAGCCTCGCCATAGCATCGGAAGGCTCCGCCACGCGACACCGGATTAGCGGGGCGTACGCCCTCCTCGACCAGATATTCAAAGAACAGCCGTAGCGCAGTGACTCTCTGAATCAAGGTGGCGTTTGCCAGTCCGCGGTCACGCATGTCGTTGATCCAGCCACCGACATCGGCCTGTGTGCTCTTCTCACAGCAACGTTCTCGACCATCCACGAATGAAAGATAAGAGTCGATGGCACGCGCATAAGCGTCAAGCGTGTTTGCGGCCAAACCGAACTGGCCACGCATGGTCAGCCACGCGCGGGCATGGATTGCGGCGTGTAGGTGCTAGTATCGGTCTATGCGGAACTCAGGAGCCATACGAGTCGCCTCCGCAGCCTGTGTGCATCCGCCCGGCCGGGCGGATGCACACAGGCTGCCTCTACTTCGTGGAGGATTCGTTATAGCAGGAGAAGAGCAGGGATCTGCTATGCGGAGCTTTATTCCACTTAACTCATATCATGAGTTCGTTGGCTTCGGTGGTGACGATGGCGAAGGACTGGAGCCAGTGTCCGTCCTTGTCCTTCCAGGCGTCCCACAGGCCTGCGAAGCCGATGGGGCTGCCGTTTGCGAGTTCGAAGCTGTACGGCTGTTTGGGCGGCTTGCCAGCTTTTTCGTCGAGTAGGCAGCCGGTGTTGCCACCGACCGCCCCTCTAAGAACCGTGCGTGAGAGTTTCCAGCTCACACGGCTCAAGCCTTCCAAACGCCTCTTGCGAGACGCAGCGGTGGAGGTTGCCGAGACGGCTGTGCAGTTGACGATGACACTCCGGGTGCAGAAGCTGGCGGTTTGTGGCGCCGTCGTGCCCGCCGAGGACCTTTGGGACGACGTGGTGGCTATGCCAACCTGTCTCCCGAGAGATCGGGAGACCGCACGCAGGGCACTTTCCGCCCTGAGACCGCCAGAGGTAAAGCAGGACGGCACGGCCCGCAAGGGTGTGGGCCATGTGCCTGCTTTCGCGTTCCTCGAAGTACATCTCCCATGCCGGATGGTATGGGTTCGCGGCTCGCCTTTCACCTTGCCCCATCTGCCCGTTTCCACCGCCTTCACGATACGCACCTGGAGGCGGCGGACATCCTGCGACACAGAGCGCCAGTCAACCTCGCGCCAGTGAGGAGAAATGCCGGACGCCGCACCGGCGAATCGCTCCGCCTTCATCTGCTTTGCGTCCTGAGGCCGGTTGATCATGCTCTCTCGTGAAGAAAGACCAGAGAGAAGTCGGCTCGCTTTCGCGCCGGACACAGGGTCCGTATCAAGACCGATCGGCGGGATTCGGAGAAGCTGGCGATTCTGCACCGCTCGGGGGACCTAACGCCTGTGTGGGTTCCAGACACCACACACGAAGCGCTGCGAGATTTGGTCAGAGCGAGAGTCGATGCTTCCATGCACCTGATGCGGGCGCGGCAGCAGTTGCTCGCCTTCCTGCTGCGGCATGGCCGCAGCTATACAACCGGGAATCACTGGACGCAGCGTCATCGTTGCTGGCTCGCCGGTCAGACGTTCAAGGAGCAAGCGCACGGTATTGTCTTTCAGGATTATCTGGAGACCGTTTGGACCGCGCAGGATAGAAGAGATGCCCTCGTTCAGAGGATCTCCACGATGGTTGCGACATGGTCGCTCGGACCGCTTGTCGAAGCGCTGCGAGGATTGCGCGGTATCGACCTCGTATCCGCGGCCACCTTCATTGCCTCTACTGGCGACCTCAGCCGCTTTGAGTCGCCGCGCCTGTTGATGGGCTACCTTGGCCTTGTTCCGTCCGAGCACTCCAGCGGTGGAACGATCCGCCGAGGTGGCATCACCAAGACCGGCAACAGAGAAGCCAGACGCATGCTCATCGAAGCTGCCTGGAGCTATCAGTATCCGGCGCGCATTGCGAAGGAGAAGGCGGAGATCCTCGTCCGTCTGCCCAAGAACATCCGCGACATCGCATGGAAGGCGCAGACCAGGCTATGCACCCGCTACCGCTCCCTGATCGCTAAAGGCAAGAAGCCCACAGTCGTCGTCGCCGCGATCGCGAGAGAACTCGCCGGCTTCATCTGGGCCGTCGGTCAGGAGATGAGGGCTCCGATGACAGCTTGAGTTGAGCTGCTCCACCTCCTCGGGTGGGGAACCGGGCGGCCGGTCATGGTGATCCTCGAGAGCCCCTTGGGCCGGAGTTCCTTCCGACGCCCGCGCTGAGTCCGAGGCAAGCCTGCGACGACACACGTTCGTGCGGTAGCCAACCCGCGTATGGAAGTTTGAGCGACTGTCGCTGAACACCGCCCGGTTCCCGACCCAAGGAGAACCTAAGGACAAAAGCAACTGCCCTGATGAAGGAAAAGGCGCGGTTCGAAAATTCGTGCGCTTAACACTTGCAAAAAGACATGGAAGGGGCTCCGCCCCTGGCGCGCGCAACAGCCACCCTCATCTTCCGCGCTTCGCTTGTGCAGACCGCCTGCGGCGCCTCCGCTCTCGCTCCGGGAGGGAACCCGGCTATTGCACTTGCCACCCCCGCTGGCGTGGGCCAGGGCCAAGGCGTGTCTGTGAGAACAGCCACAGCCGAACCATTCCAAAGCGAGGCTTACCAGAATGCAGTTCCTACACCAGCTCACCAGCATCAAGCGCGATCTCGTCACCGACATTGCCACCACGGTAGAGATTCCCAATCCGCCTTATATGACCCTCACGGTTGAGAACATCGGCCCCGGCCCAAGACACCTCCCTGCCCTGTCGATCTGCCACTACGGGGAGCAGAACGGCGATGCGATGCGTGATCCGGAGATGTGCTTCGAGATGGAGATAGAAGACGGGAAGGTGAAGGAGTTCCACCCGTACTACTACCGCAACGATTACATGGGCGTGGAGCAGTGGAGCCGCAACGTGGTCCGCGACCACTACGTGCACCTTGCGGAACTCCACAAACAGCATGAGCGATTCGCCAAACGTGGGACAACAACCTGCGTTTGCAGGGATTCGCCGAGGCCTTCGAGCGGCAAGGCAAGCACCGCCCCTAGCGTTTTCCGTTCCGTCGCGGAGCGGAAACCGATACAGGGCGACCGCTCCGCAAACCCTCACCCCAACCCACGCCCACAGGAGGGCACCGTGCAAAACAGCAGCGAATTCCAGTACATCGCCATTGATACGATTCACGAATCAGCCACCAAGCCCCGCGTGAGCGGAGCCGGTCTTACAACGCACAAGGTTCAGCGATGTGCGCGGGCCTTCTTGAGTTTCTTGCGAGACTCGAAGTAGCCGCACCAGCCAGGATCGAACGGATTGGCATCCGCCTTTACCTTGATATGCCGTCGGATAGGAGTCTTGCTGGGATCGACCAGCCAGACTGCCAACGAACGCGACTGTTGCGGGTTGGGCCCGGCAAGTGCAGCGAAGCACCATTTCCGCCCGCCAAGCTGGTGCCAGTATCGCTTCGCGATCCAGGCAGAAGGCTTGTTCGGATGGCGGTACTTCGCCCATCGCCAGAGCGATTGCCAGAGGACCATCCCTGTTTTCCGGTATGCCGACGACGCCGAGATATGACGGTGATAGTTTGCCCAGCCGCGAAGGATCGGGTTGAGCAACCGTATCAGGCTCTCCTGGTTTGCGCCGCGATTCTGACGAATCACACCACGTACCTTCTCCAGAAAAGCGTGCATGTTTTTTCTGGAGGGTGTAATCAGGAACTTGCCGTCATACTTGCGCAGGTTTTGCCCCAGGAAGTCGAAGCCCTGTTCGATATGCGTGATGCAGGTTTTCTAAGGTGAGAGCTGCAAGCCCCGTTCGAGCAAGAACCGCTCGACCATTGGCTTGACTTCATTTTCCAGCAGTTCTTTCGAGCTGCCGGTGATGATGAAGTCATCCGCATAGCGCACGAAGTTCACCTTCGGATTGGAGGCTTTCCATTGGACTACCTTCCTGTTGAAGGCCTCCTTGAGAAGCTGCTCCAGCCCATCCAGTGTCAGGTTCGCCAGTGCCGGTGAGATGATTCCACCTTGCGGCGTACCTGCTTCTGTCGCGAACAGCGTTCGATTTTCCATGAAGCCTGCCTTCAGCCTTTGCGCAGCACTTCTTTGTCAGAAGGGATACGGTCGAGCATCCATCCATGGCTGATGTTGTCGAAGCAGCCACGGATGTCGCCTTCCAGAACCCACTGCGCGCTGCTCTTGCGAGCCAGCACGAGGAAGCACTGACCGATAGCATCGGCAGTCGAGCGTTCCGGCCGGAAGCCATAGGAGTTGGGATCGGCGGTGGTTTCCGCGATGGGGAGCAGTGCCAGCAGGTAAAGCGCCTGCATGGCACGGTCTTTCATCGTGGGGATGCCAAGCGGTCTCAGCTTCCCATTGGCCTTCGGGATGTACACACGCCGCAACGGTTGCGGTTGGTACCCGCGCCGCCGCAGCATGTCGATGGCCTTGTATCTGGACGCCGGTGTGCTCCAGATCGCTCCGTCCACTCCCGGCGTGTTCTTGCCCTGATTGTGCGTCACTCGTTTCACAGCCAACGCGCGACCGTGGAACGAGTGGGTCAGCAGCCACTGCAGGGCTTTCACCTTGCCGTGACGGCCCTGTGTTGCCTTGACGATACGCGCCTGCAGTCTCCTGACCTTGAGTTCACACCGGAGCCAGTCGATCTGCTCCCATTGCGCCTCCGGGCCGGAGGCTGCACACATGGATTGCTCCACATTCATTTGCGATTTCCTCCCTCGAAGATTCTGTAAGTTTTCTCGTCAACCACGACCTGCTGGAAGTCTGCCTGCTTGCACAGCGGAGTGATGTCGCAACTCCTATCCACTCCATTACAGAGCGGCATTCGCTTTCTCCAGCCTCCTCTACCCGCTGCCTCAACAGCGTGCCTTACGGCAACGCCTGCCACGGAAGGCAAGACATCGGGCTTACCTTGTTCCAAGAAGCATTCAACGTTCTTCAGTTGGTAGTGAGTGAATTCGCCAGCGACGAGCACGGCCCGGAAAAAAAGATCTTGTTCAGTAAAGCGGTGATGCAGGTCTTCTGCGAATTCGCAGAGGTACCAAACGATGTATTCGGCATCGAACCGGTTCGTTACCGGCTCGGGATTGTAGATCAGGATCGTGTCGGAAAAAGCGATCGCTTTGAAATTCGGGTGGCGATGAGCGTTTAGAGAGTCGAGGATGCGATAGATACGCTCGACTTTTGGCAGATCAGTCGCGGCGAACTCTGCAAAATTGAGTACATCGATATAAAGCAGGTAGCGAGAACTGATCGCTTTCTTTTCGACCGCCTGTTTTCGCTTTTTTGGGCTTGGCATCCGGCTATATCGTTCCTGATTGGATTCCTATGCAAGGGTGTTTTCACTTCAAAATGTAAAAGCTCACAGATCTACCCGGCACCAGCTCATCCAAGTGCGGCCTGCAGTTCTTTCAGCGTGATCGTGAGAGTCAGGGGCTGGCCGGGCGACTCCTTGAAGCCGAGTGCCAGGTAGAAGGCGCGGGCGTTGTCGGAAAGCGCATGGACGACCATCCCCCGGATGCCGATCGTGTCGGCGGCCTGCAGGACGCGCAGCGCGGCATCCTGCATCAGCGAGCGGCCGACGCCCTTTCCCTGCCAGCTTTTATCGACAGCCAGCCGGCCAAGGATGACCGCTGGCACCGGGTTTGGCATGTTGCGCCGGAAACTGCCCGGGGCGAGTTCAGGTGAGATAGAACCGGAGGCCAAGGCGTAATAGCCGGCGACGCGCTTCCCTGCCCCGGCGCTATCGCAGGTCACATAGACACGGCTGCCGCCTTCGGCATGATTGCCCCGCGCGCGTTTGCGCAGCCAGTCATCGAGCGGCGGTTCGCCGGAATCGAAGCTGTCGAGTTCATGATCGGCCGCCAGCAGGACGGGAGCGGATAACGGCACGCCCTACGACCAGACGGGCAGGGTCTGCATCGTCTTACGCAGCTGCTCATTCGGCCGTGGCGGCGCGTCAAGGCGCTGCACGAAGGCGGCATAGGCTTCCGGCTTCAACTGCACATGCACCTGATCGAGGAGGGTCGTCTGCGCGGCCTGGCGCGCCGCGTCGAGCACGAAGTCCGTGCGGTTCTTCCCCGTTACTTCCGCCGCCCGGTCGATCAGGTTGCGCAGGTCCGGCTGGATGCGCATATTCAGCGCGGCCCGTGTTTCGGTGCCCTTTGTTGGGCGCGCAGGCTTACGGGCGGTAGTGCGCTTTGTGCGTGGTTCAGCGATAAAGGCCATGAGATACCTCCTGATCTAGCAGGATAGCACACTGTAAAGACAGTGTCATTACATTACCGCCATTGCCGACGCAGAGGCACAATTAGGTCCTCAACGATATGCGTGGCGTTCAGGCGAAGCGCGGCGCGCGTCTGGTTGGTCTGAACCAGAGCCTTCTCATTGTTGCCCATGCCCATGCCCGTGCTCATGCTGTTAGGGCTAGCATCGCTTTCCCGTTGCGTGCGCCAGGCCATGTGTTCGGCTCCGGTGATATTTGCGGCAATGGCAACATGGGTCAGCCGCTCTGTTTTATCGATGAAGTCGAGAGTCCAAGAGATGTAGTCGAGGGCGTCGCTGAACTGCGCCTGAACGACTTCATAGACCAGCTCCAACATCAGTTGGTTTGAACGCTTTATAGGCATCGAGACGCAGATCGAGTCTTGTTCATTGAGCGTAACCCTTCCTCCTCTTTCTTGGCTAAGCAGAAGAACATCGCCATCCATGCCCGCATTGACGCCCAAGGCGAGTTCGAACGCCGCGAGCTGGCCGAGTGGGCGCAACAGGTCCACCAGTTGAGCCAGCGGCGCGTGGCGGGGCTGATCCCGGTGGAGCGAGGAACACTGCGCTACGAGCATCATCGAGATCCGCAGGATGCCTTGCGGGTGCGGCTACGTGAGCTGGCCGGCAGCCGCGTGCGCTACGGCTATCGGCGGCTGACCGTGCTGCTCAAGCGCGAGGGCTGGGAGGTCAACGCCAAGCGCATCTACCGGATCTATACCGAGGAGGGCTTGATCGTGCGAACCAAGAAGCGCAAGGAGCGTGCGCAACGGCAGCGCGTAGCGCAAGGCGCGGCGAGAAGGCCGAACCAGAGATGGAGCATGGACTTCGTGGCACAGCGGCTATCGGATGGTCGCTGGATCCGGGTGTTGACCGTGGTTGACCAGTTCACCCGCGAGTGCCTGTGCCTGCACGCGGACACCTCGTTGAGCGGCGAGAAGGTGGCCGTCGCTTTGGACAAGATCGTCAGCCACCGCGGTGCTCCGGAATCGATCACCGTCGACAACGGGACCGAGTTCGCTAGCAAGGCCATGGACCTTTGGGCCTATAGCCATGGCGTGCATCTGGACTTCATCCGTCCAGGCAGGCCGGTCGAGAACGGCTACATCGAGAGCTTCAACGGCAAGCTGCGGGACGAGTGCCTGAACGTGGAGGTCTTCTTCACCCTCGCCGATGCACGCCACAAGCTCGAGCGCTGGCACCAGGACTACAACCACCATCGGCCGCATTCGGCGCTCGATGACTGCACGCCGGCGGACTTTGCGGCCGCCTGCCGCGGAGGAAAAGACGGCGATAAGACCGCCTTGGAAAGCGCTTCGCGTTTCCCACTTTCCCTCCGCACGACGACGACTCTGACAAACCCATTGCTTGAGGCACTCACTTGAGCTACAGTATGCGCAAACCTGCCCGTCAACACGGGCCGAACCGAACCACACAGGTCGAGATTTCCAATCTCCCTTGGTCCAGTTCTCCGGGGCGGGTCAGCAGGTCGAGATTTCCAATCTCCCCGGTTCAGTTCTTCGGGGCGGGTCAGTTGAAGCGCTCTACGGCCGCCTCCGGTTGTACTTGTTGGGAGCGCCAGGCGTGGGGATGTTGTCCGTGATCTTCGCGCCCTTTGCATGCGCGCGGGTCAAGGCAGCCTGGAGTGTGATGCCGGAGCCGGAAACCTGTGCACCGGCCGAATGCGCGTGAGTGAGCGGCGCGGCAACCGTGATGCTGGTTTCACCAAACCGCCTGACAGAGGCAACGACCGCGGTCTCTGCGTTGTCGCCAGAATCGATCGTGATGGTGTCGCCGTCACGGAAGCCAAAGACGTTTTCTACGGGAAGGACCTTTGAACCTGCGCTGGTAGCGCTGCCCACCGTTGTGCCGCCAGGCGTGCCGACCTTCTCGATCACCGCGGTCTCGACGTCCGAGCCGGTACCGATCATAATGGCCTGGCTGGGGTAGAAGTCTGCCACACTGGCCACCTTGATGTTGGTCGCATTCGGCGCAGACGCGGCCGACAGAACGGCAGCGGCTTGAGTCAGGAAGTCGTTGCAGTTGCTGTCGGTGTCGGCGCCGTCAGGGAAGCGGCCCGCGCTGGTGTTTGCAGCACCGGGCGCAGCGACACGGCAGC
>JAABUZ0100004082.1_pt1 | contig 20588 bp, 31 predicted proteins | sample 5562091 | NCBI WGS metagenome assembly JAABUZ01 (sample SAMN12813069, study PRJNA571459) | rock metagenome | isolation source: Antarctica rocks | place: Antarctica: Victoria Land, Linnaeus Terrace sud | collected 2015-12-21 | reverse complement strand
GGCACCATAGGTCTGCGTGGACATGTGCGTCGCGCCGGTCTCCAGCAGGCGGCTCATGCCAAAGTCGCCCAGCTTGCAGGTGAACAGGCGCGCGTCGCCGCCCTGGCTAGAGCTCTTCAAAAGCACGTTCTCCGGCTTCAAATCGCCGTGCAGCACGCCCAGGCTGTGCAGGTACGCCATCCCGGACGCGATCTCGAGCAGGCTGCGCAGGATGGCGACCATGTCGGGCGCGCCGTCCGCGCGCCGCCGGAACTTCCCCTTGGCGATCGCGGCGCCCAGGTGCGAGCGGTCGCAGTATTCCAGCAGCAGCCACGTCTCCATGGGTACCGGCCGCTCCTGTCCAAATTGCACGCCGTTTGATGCACCCATAGACGTGCACGGCACACCGTGTGCATTCGACACATGCACATAGCACCTGGTTGCATGCGCGCTCCTGCTCCGCACAGCGCTGCAATGAACCGGACTGCCTGCTGCCAAATGCGTGTGCAACTCGCTCACTCAGCCTGTGCGCCCGCGGCTGTGAGGCGCGAGGCTGCACCCGCACCTCGCCCCCCGCGCCCTCGGCGGCGGCGCCTTCGCCGCCCCAGCCGGCGGCGGCCGCGTCGCCGACGCCAGAGTTGGCCGTGCGCAGCGGGTTGCGCGGGTCGCTCGACACGATGTTGAAGATGCGGTAGGTGGTCACCTGCGCCGCGGGCCTCTCGATGAGCAGGAATGGGTAAGGGTTAAGTTTAGGGTTAAGGCATGCAGTGAGGGACCCTCTGAGGCAGCCGGGGATACCCGCTCACCCCGGATCCATGGGACTTGGTGCCGCCCGAACGATAGCGCGCGCGCGGCTGGCAGCCGGGCTGCGCACGGCCATGGCGCCGGTGCGCGAGCAAACTCGTTGTCGGCAGGCGTGCGGCGCGGCCAGCGGGCGTGCGCCCCAAAGCAGGAGTGCTGGATCCGTGTGTCGCGGGGCTGCGAGCACGCCGGCCCCGCACATTGCGCAGCGCCACAGGTGTGAGCGTGCGCAGTGCCGCACAGCAGGCGCATCGCTCATCAGGCAGGCGCACAGACAGGCGGCCGGGCGCCGGTGCCGGCCCGCCGCGAGCGGCCCCCGCGCAGTGGGGCGGGCCTGGGTGGGGGGCTGCTGATGCCACCTAACCTTATCCCTGAACCCTATTTCTGAACGCACGGCGCGGGCCGCACCACGTTGGGGTGCTGGATGGCGGTCGCCAGCTCGGACTCGCGCAGCGCCAGGTTGCGCTCGGTCTCGGCCGCGTGCTCGATCACCTTGATGGCGACCAGCGCGCCCTGCCAGCGCGCCTTGTACACCTTGCCGTACGAGCCTGCGCACGTTGCATGGCAGCCGTGAGCAAATCCTTGCCATACGAGCCTGCGCGTGCGCCGCGAGGGGGCGTGGGCGGCAAGGCGGCGCCGCGCCTGCTTGCCCAGATGCACAGCTTAACGCGGAGCCTGCAGCTTGGTTGCAGCACTGACAACATGCACGTATGCACAGCGCTGTGACGTTAATACGATGTGGCTTCAGATGGCTGGGTAAGGACAGCGCCTCAGGATGCGCCTGGGTCCAGCGCAGGCCGGCGTGGGGTTTCGGCACGGCTTGTGTCAGCGACTACGGCATGCACCTTCCTAGACTTGGGCCAGACAAACATGGCCGTGCGCGGTAACGTTTCAAAGATCGTTAAAACGGGCACGTGGGCGGCGCACCTTTGCCCAGCAGCGGGCCGACCTCGATGGCGGAGAAGAGGTCGCGCGTGCGGTCGCGCAGCAGGCTGCCGACATCGCTGGGCGCGCCCGCCAGGCCGCCGCCGTTGCGCGAGGCGGCGCTCGGCGTGCGCGCGAGCATGCTGGGCGAGCCGCCGCCCGACAGCGCCGCGCCCGACGCCGAGCGCCCGCTCACCGCCCAGCGCTCGGCGCGCCTGCGCGGGCCGGGGTGGGGTTGCTCTTACAGGGTGTCGATGCAACCGCCCAGGTGAAGGACTGTCGATGCATCAGGCCGGGAGCACCGCTTACAGGACCACGAGCCCGGCTGGCCGCCCCAACGCTGGCAGCGCCCCGCGCATGGTGGGGCCGAGCCACCGCAGCGTGGCTCCGGGATGGTGCTGCAGCCATGCCCCGCTGCACGAGGTCCAGCTTCGGCGAAGCACCCGCATGCACCCATGCCCGTCGGGGTGATTTCGGCGGCGCACCCGGCGCCGTTGGCGCGCGGCTCCAGGCGCTCGCTGAGCGCGCTGCTCGCGCCGCGCGACATGGGCCCCGGCCCGCTGTCGGTCGGGCTGCCGGACTTGGCTGCTGCCAGCACGTCTGCCTGCGCAGGCAGCGCGCCGAGTCGGGCGCCCGCACAGGTTGTCGCCGGTATGCATGCTGCGCCTGCCCTGCTAGCACGCCGGCCAGGCGCGTGCAACCCCAGTCGAGCATGACAATAGGGGCTGCGCGGAGACCCTGCATGCGAGACGCCCACAGTACGGCGGCCGCCGCGTCTGCGTGAGGGCATGTGAAGCCGCCCTACTCGACCAGGCTTCCGAACCGTACAGCTCACACAAAGCTGTGAATGTTTACGTAGCCAGCAGCGGCGCCCATGACCAGGGACGTCGACAGGGCACAGACCACCACACTGCGTGGCTGACGCCCCGGGGGCCCCCGGGGCGGCGCGCGCGTCCTCGCACGCCGCTGAGCAGTCGTCATCGCAATTTGGGGGTCTATGCTTCACTGGCGTCCCGAGCGTGAGTGCTGCTGCAGGCCACGTGAACATTCTTGGGCGCGCGGGGCGGCGCGCGCCTCCTCGCGCGCCAGCTTGGCGGAGCCGCGCTGCCACCAGAGCCAGAGCAGGAAGAGGCCGACCAGCAGCAGGAAGAGCATGGCGCCCACGCCGATGATCAGCGCCGCCCACCACCTCAGCTTCGGCTGCGGCGTCCCGCCGCCTTCCATGGCTGCGCGCACGGGGACTGCCTCGCGCCTCAGAGCCCGCGAGCCTGCGAACTGCTGACAAGCCCCCACGGCGCCACGAGTGTGTTGCCTTGCTGCTGTGACAACGCAATGAGAGGCCTCACATGCGCTGCCCGCCTCTAGCGCGCGCGGGCAGGCGCGCACCGCCGCCCTTCACGCCGACCGCGCCGGCGAACGGGTCCGGCACACAGATGATTCGCGCGTTGATAGACGTCACATTGGCGACGCCGACAGGTTGATTACCCGGCGCCTCCAGGTCGGCGATGGGCTGCTGCAGCCAGTGCGCGCCCTGCAGCAGCAGCGTGTCCGTGCCGATCCTCTGCACGTCCTGCCCGTACCCTGCCTGCTGCAGCTCGAAGGACACCTGGCGCGCGCGCGCCGCGGCAGTCAGCGGCTAGCGCGCCGCGCCGGGCGCGCGCGAGCGCCGGCGTGCGCAGGGCCCGCGTCTGCGTACAGGCCTGCTGGGCGCTGCCGGGTGGCGGCCCCGCCGCTTCCCAGCGACGTCCCCCGCCGCCGTGGCAGCCGTGTCCTGGTAAACTTGCACGCCTTCCATGAATAATCATATACCCTACCCCACCCGCGCGTCTGGAAAATCTCGCACGCCAGCTGTGGATGCGCGCACCGTGTCTTGGAAGAACTTGCATCCCATCCACGCGTCCTCGGAGTAGTAGTAGGTCAGCGTATTGTTGAACGTGAGCTGCGCGCGCGCGCACGCAGCGCACGTCAGCCCGCAGCCGACGGCAGAGCCTGCCTCTCCCCTGCGGACAGCCTCCAACGTGTGTGCTTTGTTGAAGGCCCGCATGCTCGGCGACCGCATCCGGCGGGGACTTGCAGTGGTCTTCGCTTGGGCAATGCAGACGCATGCCAAGCCCAGGCCCGGTAAAACAGAACCAGCCGCTCCCAGAGGCCCGCCCCTGCTCTCTGCACGAGGCCAGGCTGAGGGCAAGCAGTCCCCACAGAAGCACTGGCAACCTGGGGAGGCCGCTGTGTGACAGATTTACTCCTTATACGCAAAACACCTCACGCCAGGGCACGACAGCGTGGGCGCGGGCGCGCGGGCGCACAGCGGCGCCGGGCTGCACGATGATACTGGGCCAAGGGCCCAGGCCGGCGATCTGGTAGCGCGTCTGCCAGTCAGGCGCGGCAATGTGGCGCGAGGCGGAGTTGCGCAGCGTCATGTTGGCGAAGCCCACCGCCGAGCCATTACCCACCTGCACGGCAGGGCCGAGCCTGTGAGCTGCGGGCTGCAACCACCAAGGTAAACCCTGCGCACGGCCATGCCTCACAAGCGCAGCGGGCGCGCTCGTCCTGACAACAACAGACCCGGAGACATGAGCCCACTGTGCCTGCGAAACCAGCCAGGACCACCGACCAAATGCGTCGCAAGGAGAGGAGTACCTCCTTCTTCAAGCACTCAGCAGACAACAGCGCAGAAGGGTTAAGCTCTGTCATGGCAGCGAAGGAAAACTGGCCCGCGCCCAGCGCCCGCTAGCAACGCCCCTTACATAGGCCTGCCAGCACGGCGGGGCGCCGCACCAGCATCACGCTCGTCATCTGCCCAAAGTTCAGCACCGCCGGCACGTCGCCGTCTGCGCCGCGAATGTGCGTTCACGTTAATGCACACGTTAATTCATTTCTTGTGGGCGCCCTGTTCAGCTTGCCAGGCTTTGGCGAACACCAGGGGGGCCTACTCTCTGCTGCGCTGGCTGCGAGCACATGCAGACACTGAGCGGATCCTGGCACTCTGCATGCTGGTGCTCTTGCAGCAGGGCGCGCACGCGCCAGAAGCACTGCGAGCGGGGGCCACAGCGCAGGCAATGGGCTATGCACAACCAAGCTCGCGTGTCAGGTGCACAGGCACCGGCAGGTGCAGAGGCGCCGACAGTGCAGGACATGGCGGCCGGGCGGCGCACCGCCCTCGAGCATCACGCGGCGGTTGGAGAAGATGACGGTCCCGCTCGGCGCCTTCCATGTCGCGGGCGTCAGCGTGATGGTGCCTGCGCGGCGCCGGCCAGGCGGGCTCAGCGAGCCCGGGCTCAGGCCTTGCAAGTGGAGACGCAGTTTGCTTATTTGGCCGCGAGGTGCCCTCTGCCCTCTGCCAGAACTCATGCAGCTGCAGATGCAGCAGCAGCAGCAGCAGCAACGCGGACGCCTCTACAAGGGCACTGCACCGGGGTTGCGCCTATGTGTAGCCAGGCGCGCCGAGCGCAGGCCGGCGGGGACGCCGCGGCAGTCGGGCACAGTCGTGGCGCACCATGGATGACCACCTTGCTCACGGACTGGTCGAGCAGCGCCTCCGCCAGCTGCGTCGCGCCAAACACGAGCCGCGCCGGGCTATTGAAGTCGATGCCCACAAACTGCGCCCGCGCCCGCTCCCCAGCGCAGCATGCTAGCAGCAGCGCCGCAGCAAGTCGCCACACTCCCGCCGGCAGCGCCCAGCCGCGGCGCGTCAGGCGCATTGCACGCGCGTGCTCTCCACAGGAGCACACCGCATTGCCGCAAGGCTCGCTGGGTGCGGGCCAGGCAGTTTTGAGGGGTCCGTGCACCAGCACGGCTCAGCCTGCCGCCATGCGGCCCGCCCGCGCAGGGCCGAGCCCGCCTCCTAGGCCAATCAACGAGCGCCAAGCACGCGACCCGCCAGCAGCGCCCCCTGCGCCTGTGATTGCGGTGCGCGGCGGTGTATGCTACCGCCCACTGCTGTGGCAAGTGCTGCACGCGTGCACCGGCGTACACGCCCTACACCTACGCCCAAGCTATGCGCCTTGGACCAGAGCTGAGGGTGATATACACAGCAAGGGGGCTTCCTGAAGCAGTGTCTCGGATGCGTGTGCACTAGCTCCCAACCACTGCTAGGGTTGCTCCGAGAGGGAGCTCCCAGGAAGCCCAGGCAGGCTGACTTATAACAAGCGTATTAACACGCAGATTGTCCTCTGAGTGCAGTACCTTCACAGTGTGATGGGGACCCAGACAGCAGCAGGTGCGTGTTAGCCAATGGTGTTCGCTGTGCTCCCCTCAGGTCGGCGAGCATGTGCGCGCAGAGGCACGCTCGCACACATAGTGACTGTGGTCTCGCTGCACAGGCGTGCAGGGCACAGCACATGACGCTGCCTGCCCCCGCATTGACGGCCTGGCACCGGCAGAGCGCGCGGCGGCGCAGCCAGGCAGCCTGCCGCAGCCCTTCACCTTGTGCGCGCCCCGCTGCCGCTGCACAAGCCTGGCGTGCAAGCCTGGCGCTCATAAGTCGCTGCTGTCGTGCAGCGAGGCGCGCGTCACGTATCCAACAGCAGAGGAGGCTGAAATCGTGTGCCGGTCGCTCGACGTAGACCGCGAGGTGCGCGCATTAACATTCTGTTTTCTGTTGTCCAAAGTAGATAGTTAACTCTGCCGGCTTGACCTGTGCCAGTGCGTCGGCGCAGCTGCGGCCAGAGCAGGTCACGAGGCGGCTGGGCACTGACGGGGCCGACCTGCTCATGTGCGCCCCTTGGTTCCTGTCCCGGGCCCAGCTGAGTCAGCCTGGAAGCCTGCCCTGGACATCACGCGTGACTGCGCGTGCGGCGTGCGTGCAGATCCTTCACGGCCGCGGATGCGCGCACGCTGCGCGCCGCGGTCGGGTCGCTCTGCGACCTGATGGGGCTGGCCACGCGCACGCTGGAGGCCTTTGGCCCCGGCGCCACAGAGGAGCACATACATGCAGACCGATTTGTAGATACATAAGCATGTTGAGCAGACATTGGCCAGGTGCTGAGGACTCGAAGCCAAAGCTTTGAAGGTGGGTTACAGTTTGGAATAGTTAGACGGTACAGCCTTCATCAGCCATGGCCAGCTTCTGCTCAGACAGCCAAGCTCAGGCCCTGCAGGTTTGGGACACAGGCTTCACAAAGACATTGCTTTTGCGCACTCTATTACGCACAACGTCCAGTGAAGTCTCCTGCTGTGCGTGGACGCTCGTGTCCCTGCCACACCTATAACTGCCAGCACGCGTCTGGGCATGCACAGCTAGTGCAGGAGGGCTACACCTGTCCCGCTTGCTAGCCCTGAGCAGTCTTGTTGACTGGACGTTGACCAGGCAAAGGAAGCGGAGCATCGGAGCAGATGGCGGGCCGGTCCCGCCCAGGCTTCAAGGTCGGCAAGCGCAAGGTGCTCGCGCTGCCGCCGGGCAAGGCCGCGCCGCTGAGGGCAAAGACGCTGGACGCGCGCTTCACGCGCCTGCTCGAGCTGCGCGGCGACGCGGCGCACCGCCAGGCGGGCGCGCGGCAGCAGCTGCTGGCCAAGAAGCGCGGCCAGAAGCCCCCCCCGCCCGCTGCGGCTGTCAAGGCACGCGCTGCTCTGCTCTTTGCAGCAGATACACTGCTGTATAACAGACTAGTGTGAAAGTGATTTGCTTGGCCAGGATTGCATGAGCGGGCCAGGTGCTCGCCTCTGGCGTCTGGGAAGGCAGCTCGGCGTTGCCGCGCTCTTCTGGCAGACACATGCGATGCCGACTGGCCGGCCCCCTATGTTCTGAAAGAATGAACGAATGAATAACGGCCGTGTAGCAGCCACTGAGCTGCTGGCCGCTGCCGTGGCAGGCGCGGCCGGGCAAGCAGGCGGCCGGCGCGAAAACGGCGAAGCGGCGGGAGCGCGGCGGTGCTGTGCTCGGCGGCGGCCCGGGCGCCCAGCGGCCCACCGCTGCGCCTGCGGCCGGGAAGGCCGGCAAGGGTGCGGAGGCGCTGCTCGGTCGCCGGTGTGCAGATATGGCTGCGGGCTTGCCAGTGCTCCTGTTTGTGTGGAAGCTTAGTGCAGCAGGGAGCACATTTCTCTTGACTGAAAATTTGGCAGCCAGGCTCAGCAGCGACTGCCGCGCCCGCACTGCGACGGGTGGCCAGGGCGCGCATGCGCTCCTCGTTGTTTGCTTGACATGTCGGCATGCAGATCTGCCATGCGGTGGCTTGTGCCTGCGCGAGCAGCTGTCTGCACGCGCGGCTGATCCGATAGCTGTCGTGCAGGCCGGAGGAAGGGTAGGAACAGGCCCCGACCAAAGCGGCGCGACGGCGCACGAGCAGGCGCCAAGGAGGGCCGCGCTGCACCCGTGGCATAGGGCCGCGCTGCCTCGCAGATTGCTTGGGGCCGACCCTCGGCAGCGCACGGTGCTCGCTCATGCAACGGGCGCTGTCAGAGGTTCCCAGGGTCAGGCAGCGCGCCGGTTTGTCACGCATGCGCGTGCAGCCTCAAGTAGCCAGCAGGACGGTTGCAGTCTGCTTGCTGTGCACTGCTGCAAGCGCATGGCGGTGCATGGTGAGGCTCACAAGCGATGACCGCCGTGCCATGTATAGCATACGGTACCTCTGCAGCCAGTTTTGCATAGAGACAAACGGCGGCGGTGCACTCTATATGCGTGTGCTTGTATGCTTGCATGGCTTGTTTTTGGCCAGTATCTAGCCCACTTTGGTCACCATTTTGCGACCTACACTACGTTGTGAAGCAGAGAGAACACGTAGTGATTAGCGCACGGTTAAGGCTTTGTTGTGCATGAGCAAAGGGCGAGCCTGAGCAGACAGCGTGCTGTGAAATAGATCATCGAGCCACAACAGCGCGCACAGACGGCGCGCTCACAGGTGTTACATGATGACACAGGCAAGCCGCACGCTGGGGCTTCGCAGATTGAAAACACATGTTTGTTCTACACGATGTGCACATACACGTCCCACCACAGACAGAGCCCTACACCGCTGCGGCGACATCGGGCTCCAGCTCAAAGTTGGACAGCACCTTGCTCTCCAGGTGGCTTCCGTAGCGAACGGGCTTCAGGCCCCGCGCCCCAGACCCTGACGACGCGCCCGCCAGCTGCGGCAGCGGCGCCACGACCGCCTCAAACGCCGGCTCATAGAAGAACGGCAGGCTCACGCGCGAGCGGCTGGGGTCCGCGTTGATCACCCGGTGTGCGGTCGGCTGCGGCGCGGGGCATGCCCAGTCAGCTGAAGCTGCACAGAAGTCGACAGACGTTGCACCCAGCATGAATGTTACAGGGCTACGTGGCCAGCACAGCGAGTGGCCGCAGTGATGCAGGCTGCATGCCAGCTCATAGCGGCACTTCACACGTTTGTGCTGACGGGCTCGCGGGAGTCCAGGCAACGGCCCACCATGCTTGAGTGCATGCGCTTGCAGTCATACCTGCAGCGATGACCGCGTCCCTCGAGTGGTGGTAGCACAGCAAGGAACCATGGATGCTGAGCTTGCAGACCACTGAATGTAACGCATGAGCTGGAGCTTGGCGAGGCTCTAGCCTGATGGGGCTCGCTGACCGCGCAACGCACCTGGTACAGGCCATGCGTCCACACGCGCAGCATGTCGCCGATGTTGCACACCAGCGTCCCGGGGATGGGGTCCGCCGCCACCCACTGCCCGGCCGCATTTTTCACCTGCGCGGTGTGCACGCCCTGTGTGAGCAACGTGCTGGAGATGCACTGCATGCTGGCTGCTATGACCTCTGGTCTGTGCACCAAATGCAGGTCCTCCTGAGCGAGTGACAGGCCCATCATGCACACATTCGCTATAAAGCACATGCTGTGCTGTATTGTGAGGGGCTGGGGGTGGTTGCTAGCCACTGATGGTGATCAATTAATGCAGCGAAAGCAGCGGTCAAGCTCAGATATATGGATTAAGCACAGACAGCACGGGCAGACCACGAGAAGACGTGTGGCACATTGGTGCACCTGCTTACACGCACCTGCAGCGCCGACACCCCCGGCTCCTGGTTGACCAGCGTAAGCAGGCCGTAGTCGGTGTGCTCGCCGCACGACAGCTGCACCGAGCGCTCCACCTCGCCGCCGCGCGCCGCCCGCGCGGCGCCCTCGCCCGCCGGCACCGCCCTGTCCGCAAGATCCGGCGCGGCGGCCTGGCCACACATGCAGGGGCCATCAGCGCCCCGCCGTCAGAGCTACGGTATTCTGGTGTGGCACCAGGCACGCCGCCTCCCTGTCGCACGGTGCTTCAGCAACGCCGCCCCGGACCTACAACCACGCCCCACGAGGCGAGGCACAGGCCTTCCCTATACCCTACCTAACCCTGGCAGAGCGGCAGGCCGCACCTGCGGGAGCGGCGGGTAGAAGATGACGCGCGCGGTCCAGTAGCTGCTCGCGCCCGTCGTGCCGCCCGCGGCCGCGGCCTCGAAGGTCGCCTCCTCATGTCCCAGGCCAAGCGCAATGCCTGCAGCCCCGCGGCAGCCCTCATACTCCAGCAGCCGGCGGGCAGGGCCTGTGTCCGCCGCCGCGTGACTGTGCCATGGGCTGCTGCTGACGCGTGAGGGAGGCTTGCGCAGGCTATCAACGGCGAGTTTAGGGAAGCCATGCGTGGCGTCACACGCCTCGCGCACCTCGCATGAGAGCCTGTCCAAGCCTCAGGCAGCTGGCCACGTGCCGCCGCAGCGCGGCCTCAAACGCCGGCAGCTGCGACGGCCACTGATTGCCGCCATGCAGTGGGCTGTAGGGGTCTCCCCGCGCCTGCACAGTGAAGGTTTCTGCTGACGCATGCCATGCCTGCCACGCCCTGTAAGCAGACCTCCACGGCCTTGTTGAACAACAACTACTGCAGCTGAGCCTTGCGTATGCAAATGGCCAGACATACGACGCCCAACAGTGACAGTACTGGCAAGGAACCTGCGTACGCAGTGATGTTAGCCTTTTCTGGAGGTGAGGACAGGCGCCGCACCGCGCATGCATCCGCGCTCTCCTCCCTGTACAGGTCGATGGCCTCGTGCCAGTCCTGCAGGGGCGGCATGCATATGAACCTAGGATCTCCATGCACATGATATTGGTCTTCTGTGTCACTGCAGCAGGCTCGTCAATGCCTGCCAAAGACGCATCATTACCACCTTGTGCCTTTCAAAGCTTGAGACAACATTGGTGCACCATATCTGTCAGGAGCGCACCCGTGCAAAGCCGCCATCATACCGCGTGACATTGTCGCCGAGCTGCTGGTAACCCCGGAAGTGTGCGTGTGGCGTGAGCGCTATCTGCTGCTTCACGCTCTCCTGCGCCACGCTCACCAGCTCAACAAGCTGCACTCTGATCTGAAAGCAGAACGCCGGTTCACAGTGATCACATCAGCTGCAAGGCAGAGAGCCAGGGCGCGCCGGTAGAGCAAACCAGCGCCGTGCCTGCTTCAAAACATCAGCGCACTCGCTGTCTGGGATGCCTGCAGCAGCGTCAAACAGTCTCTGCGGAAGTGAGCTATGGCCGCACCGCACTGCCTGTCTCCAACGACTCACACAGTGCAGTCTCTTAGCACCGCAACGCACCGTGGTTCTTCACATAGAAGAAGCCAGTCTCCAGGCACGCCCTGTGCAACTGCTCCGCGACCGCTGCTTTGGCGTCCAATGCCTGCTTGTGGCAGTGTCGAAAGATTTAAGAGGACAAAGTGCCTCCACGGCAAGTGGGTCTTGTACAGTCGCTGTCTGCGCTCCAAAGGGAAGCAGGAAAGAGGATGTTCTTGTCTAAGTACCCGTGCACGCACCGTGCACTGCATCTTGCTGGTTACAGTGCAAGTTCGCAATAGTGCAGGCGCACCCCGTGCTCCAGCAGACTGGATACGTCGATAATAGGTAGGCTCGTGAAGGCACGCGCGAGCCTGACCAGCCCCCTGCACTCGCTGCGCTGTAGTGCCTGCATTGGCGGGCGGCAGCTCACGTACTTTGGAGGACTATACAACAGCCACTCCAGCTGGGGCACAGACACGGCCTAAATAGGCAGAGGAGTAATGTTCAAATTTCGCTCTCTGCTGCAGACTTTTTTTGCGCGGCAACTCGCTGCAGGTCGCGCTGCCCGCGTGTTCAGCATTCCTCAGCGCTTACCCAGGGCACTTTGCAGCTCCTCAAGTGCAGGCGAGGTTGAGCCCTGTTGCGCCTGGCAGACGTTGCCAATAACCTGGTACGCTGCCATGGCCTGCGCAAGCTCGAGTATGCCTCTAATATATGAAAAGTGATGCTGCTGAGCAAAGGCGAGCTTCACACTGCGCATACAAAAACTTCCTGATTTCACTTGTGCATTGGTCACCCAAGCTTAAACCCGGCACGCAGGCGCTCTCAGGGGTGACAGCGAACGCGGAATGGCGCCGTTGTGGCGGCGCTGCAGCCTGGTCGCACTGGCAGCTGCCTGCCTCTGCGGTGCGTGCCCTGTCGCCTGCGCTATACAGTCTCCGCCTGTGGCACCCTGGCACAGCCGCAGTCAGCACCATCACAGGCGTTGGATGCGCAGGCGCGGCAGCCTCAGCCGTCCACGGCGGCTCCGCCCCAGCACCTGGCCCCAGTCCCGCAGCCGGGTCGCCGCCTGAGCGCGGCACGCCGCCGGAGAGCGCTGGAGCGCGAGTCCGCTGGTCTGCGGCGGACGCGGCGCGCGCGAGCGCGATATACAACGCGACCGTAGAAGAGCGAGGCGTGCACGCAATGCAGACCTATGGCATAGGCCTGCAGCGGCAAGCCAAGGGCGGGCAGCCCGGCGGCGCCCGGCAGCCGGGCGGCAGCCTGCTCGGCAGCCTGTCCGACAGCGCGGCCTCGCTTGCCAGCGCCCCTGCTGGCGGCGCCAGGGTCAGCCCCAATCTGAGCGCGGCCGGCCCGGCCCTGCCCGTGGCCAGCTTCAGCGTAGAACCCGTGCGCGGCCTGGCCACAGGCGGCGGCGCGGATGCCAAGGACCAGACCCTGGCAATCCAGGGGCCTGTCCCATACGGCGGCGGCCCTGCCGGACCGGCCGCGTACGCGGCCGCGGTGGCCGACGCGCGGCAGGCCGCGAGCGGGTGGAAGCCCAGCACGGGGCTCGGCTTGGAGCGCATGCCCGCGCAGGCGCGGCCGCTGGGCGACTGGGAGGCCGCGCTGGCCGCGTCCGTCGCGGCCAGGGCGCCAAACCCTGGGCGAGGTCAGACGGCCGCGCGGGGCGGCGCCGCTCTGCCGCCTGAGGCCAAGACCAAGTCTCCGGCGCCCGGCGCGCGGCGGCTGCTGGCGGTGGCTGCGCGCGGCGCGGAGGATTCCGAGACTGCCGCAGGGCAGCCGGGGAGCGGCAGCGGGGTTGCGGGTGTACATACCGGCGGGGCCAAGGTCAAGCTCGCGGTCAAGGTGCGCAGGGATGAGCGCGCCGACCCTGCGCGGACCGGCCTCGGCCCGGCTGCGGCAGAGGGCGCGAGGGAGGCAGCGCTGGAGTACGCCCGTGTGCGCGACGCGCACGGCGTTGCGGCGCGGGGGTCGGCCGAGGGGCGGCCGGCCGCCGACGGCCAGCAGGAAGCGCGGGGCGTGGCGGCCGCGGCGGGTCCTACGGGGTTTGGCTTTGACGTCGCCGGCGAGGGCGGCGGCGGCCTGCGCAGCGCGCGGCTGGCCGTGGCTGCGCCCGGCGCGCTCGCGCGGTCCGGGGCGGTGGACGCCCTGCTGGCGGCGGTCGCGCCGCTGGCGGCGCACGCCAGGAGTCGCGTCGCGCAGGTGGGCCGGCCCCCATCCGCCTTACCCCACGGTCGCACCTCCGCAGCCCACTGGCAATGCCACCAGAGCTCGTTTTGCGCCGCAGGTGCTGCATGCCCTCGCCAGGCACGCCAATGCATGTGTGGGGCTCTCGTAACATATTCATGTACCACACTGGTTCAAACGCTGGACTTGCCTGAACAATCCACGCCACTTGAGGACCCAACCGCATCTGCTCAGAGCGCGGCGAAACAGCACATCTCAAAGCAGGGCCAAAAAGCACGACCTCTAAGGTGCTAAATATGCAGCGCTTCACACACACCCACACTCCCATGCACGGCTAGGGCTTTGCTGACAGAGCCCCGGGCGTCCCCTGCGCGCGACAGAGGAAGCTGGCGGGGGAGGCTGAGCACGGGCGCCTGGTGTGGGGAGGGTCGCCTGGGGGCTGCGAGGGGGCGCCCGCCGGCAGCACGGCCGCCGCAGGGGGTGCTCAGGCGGGCGGCAGGCCGGCAGCGGGAGCGGGGCCGCTGGCTGAGCCCGACGCACGCCCAGCCGCGGTGGTAAACAGGAGCCCGCTGGCCGCCGCGGCTGCGCAGCTGCGCATGCCTGCTGGAGCGGCGCCGGCGCGCCCCCGCCCGCTGCGTGCGAAGACTTGCATGCCCTGGGGGTCAGATCAGGGCCTCTGCATGCACTGTGGGCCATGAAAGGCATAGCTGGGTGCCCAGCATCCGGCTGCCTCCCCATCTCCAGACTCACGCTGTGGGCCATGGACCCACCTGTTAGCGCCATATCGGCCGCCCAGTGTGCTCACGCTGCCCGCCCGGCGCGCGTCTGTGCAAGCCCTTGCACGCTGCTTTGCTGCTCACGTCGGGCTGTGCGCGCCGCAGGAGGGCGCACGCGAGGCGATCGCGATCGGCGACGTCGCGGGCGGGCCAGCGCGCGGCGCGGCGGCCTTTGCGGGCGCCGACATCGGCGCGCAGCGGGCCCTGGCCATCGCCGCGCTGGCCGCGCTCTGCATCTCCTGTGCGCCCCGCCTGCCAAGGTTCCCGCGTGCCTCCGGGCTGCCGCCGCCCCTGTCAGCATGCGTGTCCCAAGCGCGTGCACTTCGCCAGAGACGCGCTTTCTGCGCACCCCGCTCCTGCACGCCCCCGAGATGACCCAGGCTTGGTGCTGAGTCTGTTCTGATGTGACAGCGAAGCGGCGGTGAGGGAGCGCGTCGCCTCCCCATTACGCCCGCGGCACGCGCTGAGAGCAGCCCGCTGCTGCGCAGGCCTGGCAGCGGCCGCCCTGCACGCAGCCCTGCGCCGGCTCCTGCGGCAGCCCGAGCGCGGCGAGGCGTGGCAGCAGCAGTGCGTGACGCTGCTGCAGCACACCACGGGCGCCGAGCTTGGGGCGGCCTGAGACTGGTGTGCGCACACCGCGGTGGTGAGCGTGAGGCAGGCACCAGTGCAGCCGCGCAGGGCGCGGCTGCGGCTGTCAGCGTGCGGAGAGCTTGGGACCTGGGTTATGGCATGCGGACTCTCGCATAGTAGCTATGGGGCATGCCAAGCAATGGCGGCAGCTGGGCATCATGCTGCTGCAGCGGCACGCAGGCAAGAAGCCCGGGTAGGCAGGTCCAGATCGTGTACATCATGGCAGATGCGGGGCGCGGCAAAGCGCGCTGGCAGAGAGTGCCACTGGGCGTGCAGCTGCCGCGGAAGCGAGCGCGCATAGCCAACAGGGACAACAGGGCAGCAGCTGTGACTCTTGGCATGGTGCAGTGAAGCGTGCCGGTGCTGTGGCGTGCCATATCAGCTTGAAGTGCTTGCAAAGTGATGAGCATGTCTTTTGCATAGCCTGGTTTGAAGGAGCAGCCTCTTTGCATGCTGCGCATGCTGCGCTACTGCGAATCCATGTGCCTGAAATTGTCTGGGCAGACCCTGGACAAACTTTATAATTTATAGCGCACAGAGACAGAGTCAGTCGCGCGCACAGTTGCCCTCTTGCCGCAACCAAGACTTCTGTGGTAACTGCCTTCACTGTCCATGCGACTTGTTCTCCACGTGCAGGGCGGAGGCACGCGCCGCTCGCACTGGGGTGTCATAACGTGCAGCCAAGCGCACCCACAGCCGCCGCTGCTGCTGAGAGATGTCAGAGTGGTGGTTGTCTCGCCCAAGCATGCTGCCAACGTTGGCGCAGTAGCAAGAGGCATGGCCTGCTTCGAGGCACGCTCGTCAGCCTGCCGCCTTGCAAGTCTGTGTGCTTTGCACTGCTATCCGACACTGACTGCTGCGGAGTGGCCGCTTGCAGACGGATGACCTGTGGGTGGTGGCTCCACGGTGCACTGTGCGGTGCTCAGAGTCTGAAAAGGTAACCGCTTCCCAGCAGCGCTCAAAGAGCGCTGCGCGTACTCTTTGCAGAAAAGGACAGAGGTGCACTGTGTGTGTGTACTGATGTCTCGTCCACGTCAAGCCAACACAAAACAGGCACCTGCTTGCTGACGGGTCCGTCGCGCAGGTAGCCCTGGGAGCGAGCGCGCTCGAGCGCGCCACAGAGGTGGCCACGCTGCAGGAGGCGCTCGCCGCCTGCGCCGGCAGCGTCGGCTTCACGCGCCGCGCCGGCAGCGTGCGCCGCGTGCACAGCAGCCTGCGCAGCTTCGCCGAGGCGCACCCCGCATACCTGCTGCCGCGCGCTCTGGAGCGGGACTATGACGACGGTGCTGCCGCTGCGCATGCCGCCAGCAGCCCTGCCGCTAGCCCGGGCCTGGCGCGTGCTGCGGAGCCAGCGCCTGCAAAGGCCGTCGTCGCCGGCCTCTCTGCCGGCAGTGATGCGGCACACAGTCCGGGGCTGGCGAGCGCTGCGGGCGCCGGCACGGGAGGGACCGGCGGCGGCGCGCTCCCGCCGGCGCGCCTGGCGCTCGTGTTTGGGCGCGAGGAGTCCGGGCTGCAGGCGCGCTCGCTGGCCTATACGCAAGTGGCTGCTGCACGCCCGGCATGCAGCATCATCTGCGTTAGACAGCGCGCAGGCGGAGGACCCGACCGAGGTAGGCGGTGTGCCCAGGCCCCATCGCATGATGTCCGTGGATACGGTAGGGTAGGTAGACTCTCAGGGGAGCACCAGCAGCCCCTTAGGATGCGAAGCTGGCGCTGGCGCACTTAGAGATCATCACACATACGCATCGCATGCCCGCATGCCCGCACGGCGGCCCTGCCCAGCCCCCGGGCCGCTGCGCAGGACGCGGAGCTGGCGCTGTGCGCGCACTGCTGCGCGATCCCGACCGGCCGCGCGCAGCCCAGCATGAACCTGTCGCACGCGGCCGCGGTCGTGCTGGCGCAGCTGTTCGAGCTGCGGCTGGGCGCGGGCGGCGGCGCGGCGCGGAGCGGCATCGTAGAGGTGGACGGTGCGGAGCGCGCGCTGCCGGCGGCGCATGCGCCTGCCGGCTGGCACCGCAGGAACCATGCATGCCGGCCTTCGTGAGAGTGCACCGCTCTGGGCAGGCTGGGCCTGAGCCCCACGGGCCGCTGTGGGTCCGGCACAGCGCGCACCTGCTTGCAGACTCGTTGCTGCGATGGGCGCCTCGCCCTACTCTAACCCTATCCGGAGGCGGCTGCGCGCGCGCCCCCTCTGACCTGCGCCTGACCAGGCGCTGCGCGCGCGCGAGCAGAGCGCCTCGCGGCGCTGCGGGGCCGGCCGGCGCTCAGGCCGGCGGCCGCGGCCGAGGTCGACCGCCTCGTGCAGCGCTTTGCGCGCGTGGCCGCGCTGGCAGGCCTGGAGTGCGCGCCCTGGCGCGGCTGCCCTCCTCGACGATGTCGTGCTGCCTGCCGGCCGCGCCCTGCGCGACTGCAGGAAGGCGCTGTAACGTGCAGCAAAGAGCGGGTATTACACCAGGAAGCAGCGCCCTCCTGATCCCTCTTGCAGGCCTGCGCAGTGGCCGGGCATGCATGAGATTAGCAAGGCGCTCACAGGGGGGCGGCGTCCCCTAACCCTGACCCTATGCCGGCAGGGGCGCGGAGGCGGTCGGCGGCGGTGCGCACGCGCGCAAGCTGCGCACCGCGGGGCACCTGCGCGCGCTGCTGACGCGCGCAGAGGCCACCACGCAGGCGCGCGCGCAAGCAGCTCAGGGTGGGGCGAGTCATGTGTGCTGGGTACTCACTGCGTGACTGCGTGACCGGGGGTAGATGCGTGCCCTGAGAGCCGGACGCTGCCTGCGGCCCGCGCGCGCTCCAGAGGAGGCAGAGCTCAGGCCGTCTTGCTGTGCATTCGTGGCTGCGGCCTGGTTGCCTGACCCGCGGCTGGCCGCACCGCCGCCGTGCGGGCCCTGAAGGTTAGGGTTAGGGCCATGCGCTCGTGTGTGGGGTGTCCTGTGCCACGCGCTTGCGTGTGTGGTGTGCATGCGCTTCAAGGCGCGTGCCCGCCCTAGAGAAAAGGTGCCAGTGCGTACCCTGCATACTACAGGCCTGCATGGCGAGGGTGCGTGCGTGAGCGCGCGTGGGCATGGACCATGGAGCAAGCTTGTGGGTCCGCAGGAAGTTCGCGCGCTGCATGGCCTGTGCGGCGCGCTTGCCGGCCGGCTGGAGGCGGTGGACGCTGGGCAGGAGAGGGAAGGGTAGGACGGGGCACCCTGCCCTGGTCGGGCAGGCGGAGCAGTGGACGCTGAGCGGCGCCGTTGCCTGGGCGGCCCTGCAGCCTTGGCAATGACATTGTGGGCCTCTACCAGGCACCAAGGGCTGCTTAGGTGTCCCGCCCCGCACGGAGTCCGCGTGATGTTTCGGGCAGTGGACGTGCATGCACTTGCTTGCATCCCTGTCTGCAACCTGCGGGCTGCTCCTCGAGGGCGTGATGCTCACATGTCGCTGTCGTGATGCCACATGAGAACTGTAATGACCGCTGCAATGTCGCCCCCCGGTGGCCCCAAATTCAAGGACCAGACCTACAGGGTCAGACTCTCAGTCTGGCTCATAAACCGAGCGCCCTCGATAGTATTACAACTGTCGTCACAGGCACGCTCCAGCACCCAGGCTAGCACCCAGGAGTCTCCGCGCACCTCAGCAACCCCTGGCCCCCAGCGCCACACTCGCTGGCCCTGAGGCGCTGCGCCGCGGGCCGCGCTCCGCCCGCCAGCATGGCTCTGCCGGCCGCGCCGGCGGGTGCGCCGCGGGCCGCCGCGGGCACGCAGGCGCTGCGCGCGCCCGCGCGCATCTGTGCGCTGGCCGGGAGGCCCGGCCGCGCGGGCCGGAAGCCGCGCGCGCCGACGCGGGTCGCCGGCCTGTCGCCGCAGCGGCGCGAGCGCAGTGAGAGCGCCTGGGCGCACGAGCTGCTGCCCGGCAACGAGGCCGCGCGGCCCCCCGCGCTGCACTACGACAACATCGGCACGACTGCGCTGCCGGAGCCCGCCGGCCTGGAGCGGCGGCGCCGCAGCCGCGCCATGGAGCGGCTGCTGGGGCCGTGGGAGCGGCTGGAGTCGCGGTATAAGATGGTGATCGCAACGTCCGCGGCGTTCGTGCTCTGCAACATGGTGCGGCCCACCCTCAGGGCTGCACAGCGGCGCGGGCGCGCCGGTCAGCGTGGTCGCAAGGGAGGCGCCCGCGCATGTCACCCCCCCGGCAAAGGTTTCTGCAGGGACACCTGGCCTCCCGCGCGAGACGCAGATGCCTGCCTGCGAAGGATTCACAGGTCGGGGTGTGGGCCGGGCTGCTCCCGTGTGGAGCTCTGCCTGATGTCAGCTGCTCAACACCAGGCTGGTGCGCGCATCTGGCCTGTGGGGGCGACGCCTGGCCTGCGGGGCGCAGGACAAGGTGAACATCAGCGTGGCCATCATCCCCATGGCCCAGGACTTTGGCTGGAGCCCGACGGTGGCGGGCCTGGTGCAGAGCTCGTTCTTCTACGGCGTGCCCCCGCAGCCCGCCGCGCCGCTGCGCGTGCAGTGAAGCGGCGCCTGGCCTTGCGCTGCTGAACAACAGCCTCTTAGCCTCCAAGGCGTATGAGTATGCCGACTGCACTGCATGCGTCGCTGTAGCCGGCATGAAAAATTTGCGCCCGACAGGGGCACCTTGGACGGATGCAGAATAGCGCACGCTGCGCCGGAGCAGTCTTGAGGGCGCGTGTGGGGGGTCGTGGCGCTGACGCGATGCGCGCGTCCGGCCGCGCAGGATACATGCTGACGCAGATCCCTGGCGGCTACGTGACCAGCCGCAAGGGCGGCCGGCGCGTGTTGCCCTTTGGCGTCGGCCTGTGGTCTGCCGCCACTGCCGCCGTGCCGCTGCTGGCTGGCACCATGCCAGGTGCGGTGGCTGCCAAGCAATACACGTTGTTTAGGTGTGCGCCAGGTGTGCGCCAGGTTCTGTACGAGCTCGTAAATACCAGAGTAGCCCCGCTGTGGCTCAGCTGCATATGGACACTGATCCCCGGGGACTGGCTGAAGGGAGTCGATTAGTTTCTGTAAAGGTACCTGCATGAACTCAGTCTACCGGTCCCTTCAGGCTGATTGCGGCGCCTATTCGCTGCGTGTGTGTGCTTTCGTGACGCTCACAGCGCGGACAGGGCCTTGCCGAATGCGCGCACGGCGGCGTGGCCTGGCGGGCCTGAGTGACGAGGCGCTGCCCGGCTCGACGCCTGGTTGGCCGCCAGGGGCGCTGCAGCCTTGTGTAATCTGTGCCTCGCGCGCGCCAGGGCTGCTGGGCGTGCGGGCGGCGGTGGGCCTGGGCGAGGGCGTGGCGCCGTCTGCGGCGACGGACATGGTCGCGCGCGTTATCGCGCCGGAGGAGCGCTCGCGCGCGATCTCGTTCATTTTTGGCGGCCTGCACGTCGGCTCGCTGCTGGGCCTGCTGGTCGCGCCAGTGCTCATCGACCGCTTCGGCTGGCAGACGGTGCGCGCGCGCCGCGCGCCCAGCTGGACAATACCTGCGTGTACCCTACACATGCTGAGGGCGGCTGATCACGCACGCACATGCTTGCGTTGTACACACGAGCCGCGCGGCGTGCGCTGGGCTTGCCTGTGTTGTGGGGCGAAGGCTGGTTGTCACCGGCGTGTCGGACACGGCCTGGGAGGCAGCAGCGCTGTAAGCGCGGCGCAGCGCCGAGTTGTGCAGCCGTTGAAGACGCCTTTGGCCGTAAGGTAGTGTAAGGCAATGCTAACGCTATAAGCAACGCGCACAGGTTTTCTACATGTTTGGCGCGGGCGGCCTGGTGTGGGCGGCGGGCTGGGAGGCCATGATGGGCGGCATCAGGGATACAGACCCCGTCACGG
>JAABUZ0100004080.1_pt1 | contig 20593 bp, 20 predicted proteins | sample 5562091 | NCBI WGS metagenome assembly JAABUZ01 (sample SAMN12813069, study PRJNA571459) | rock metagenome | isolation source: Antarctica rocks | place: Antarctica: Victoria Land, Linnaeus Terrace sud | collected 2015-12-21 | reverse complement strand
TGGGTGTTGAATCGAGTAAGAAAAAAAAAAAAAAAAAAAAAAAAAAAATGATTAAGTGCTTCTGTGTATGATAACCACGGCGACCGAGCGTAATGAAAGTATTCAAGTTGAACACCGACACGTAGGTCACGATTCCCATGGCGAGCATAGCATAGCCAAGTGCTGACATACCAAAACTAGAGCTAGTGGTACTCCATAGTGACTACTATATCGTTAGCGCACAACTATATCATTTATGTGCGTATACTTACTGTACAGAAAGCAAGAGGAAGGTAGAAGATGCTGACGTAGGTCAACATCTTGATATTGTCGCCTGACCGTCTGGATAACTTGCTTTCTTGCACAGCACTTGCGGCAAAAAGCTAGAGACTTATCAGCTATTTGTAAATGTCAGGGACCACAGAAGGGAACTTGCGGCATCTCTGATAGCAACAGTCTTTTTACGCTGATTCTCAAACTGTTCTTGTACATGCACAATCTTAGTAAGTTTCTCAACAACATTAGCCACGTCAGCTCGAAGAGTCTGCTTTTGATCCTCGGTCCACTCTTCCGATCCCAGTGCTGGTTTAACAAATAGAGCCTCGAATGTTACCCAGGTCTCAATATTCCTCGAAATCATGAAATCGATGGTATGGAGGCTGTTGATCAACCAAAAGTACTTTCGGGATCCAGTAAAGCTTTCGTCATCGAAAAGAAGCCTATCAGACAGATCTGGTTCGAAAAGTTCACCGCCTGAATTTAAGAGTCTATCAGTGTGGTTATATACGCTGAGCCAGCCGTCAAAGGCAGCTATCATTGCATCTGCGATGAGGTCGAGTGTAGTATTTTGCATGGTTCGTGCTTCTAGATCATGAAGGTTTGTTTTAAAGGGACTTCTCGTACCCATATCGTACCTGTTAGGGGGGCTGAGAACCATAATTGTCCAATACTCGTTAGGATATAAATGTGGCTTGAGAGTTCCTCGCTTGTCTTGATCACCTGGAATAGCGTATATCTAAAACGTCATCGAAACCTGTTAGACTGATCACAACAGGTCTATGGCTGAGTGGACTTACAGCGAATGATTCTTGCATCAGGAGTAAACTATCATCTGCACCATATAATGGGCCCATTTTTAGACCGCCATTGCCTCTTGCGTCTTCGCGTTGTGTCCAAGGTACGGCCCGATTCGTTTGATACCAAGAGATAACAAAGCTGTAGGTACCATATTCCATTCTCCTCACTCTATTCGATTCTGTTACATCGGGTATACCAAGGTAATCCCTCATCACCTCCTTCACTGTCTTGTCGTCGATGAAAGGTACTGCGGAACCCGGCCTGTCATCAAGACGCAATGCTGCTTCTGAGATAGGAAGACCCCTGTTCCAAACATGGAAACCGTCCATGAAGGAAGCCATAGAGGACAGGCCCTGGAATAAACTGTTTGAACTCTTTTAGCTAAAGTCTAATCTTAGGACAATTGAAACAGACATTAAGCGTTTCCAGGGAGCGACCAGCCTCCCATTTATGTCTTTGCTTGTAAGCCATTTTAACGGTTCGCGAGATCCTAATTTTTGCTCTCGGTGCGGCCATTGTGCATTTCGAAGGAGCCACTCGAGCGTACGGTGCTCTCGGTCCTGAACTAGATCTTCACATTCATTATGGTTATAGTGGTAGTGATTGAATGTTCCATCTTGGCCATAATCACGAATCCAAAAGCTGCCACCGTTGTCATGAAGTGTACTGTAGAAACTAGTAAGCCACTCCATGTATGCAAGACTTCTTCTTCCGCCGCTGAGGATCAAACGACCATCTCCAGGTGCTGATGGCACGTTATTGAGTCGTGCTAAAAGATCATCGATATAGTGCTCAGTCTCATCAACGACAGAGTCGGAACACTCTCGATGCTCGTTTTTTTTTTGCTCTTTCTCGTTACTGGCCTGAGAGTCCATCATGCCACTGGAATGAACTCCTAGGAGGGACTGTGACCGAGTCCTCGTTATAACTTTATGATGGACTTGGCGAACGCGTTGTCAAGATTGCCTGCACGATGAATTTGGGGTCTATAGCGCAGTGTAACTTGGACAGCCCCACTCCACAACTAGGATATTCTGGTCGTGGCAGCAGATAACACCATCCTGTGCGGTGTATGCAAGCAGCCGAATAAACTCGACTCCATTCTGCAAGAACATCCTCTCTCGCCTAACTTCTGCAACGCATTGTCAGCATATGGTAAAGCATAGAGCTTCATCACATTGTCAACGTGGGCTGTGAAATCTGCATCCTGCCGTACTGTTGTTCATAGCTGTCCCTGGTCTGGATTCTTTCCATTCATGTGGGACCGGAAGGGTTAATGGACGTAGTAGGCTAACCACAAGTCCGATAGTATCAGTTACACATCGGTTGAAAAGTAGCTTGATTGGATGTTCAATAAGATTGGTTCTTTGGGTGTTTGACTCGAGAGGAGAAGCCAAGCACGGCTTCGTGCACCCCCCAGACTAAAAATTCTTGTTGATGATCAGCTTCGTGAGACTCCTGGGTCTGTTCGATGATCATTGTCTGCAGGGCAAAACTCCTATGCATTTTGACAACCACACCACCGATTCAAAATCTGAAAATTGCGTAAATTATTCGTTCTACAGTGCGATGATCATCTGAGAAAATCTGTGGGTTTTATATTAGCGTGTGCACAAAGGTTGCGATTTCTTGGCATCGCGCACGTCGATTATCGAATCAACGAAACCTCGATAATTTGAAAAGAATGGACATGAACAGATTCAGTGACTTTTAAGCAATCAAAAATTTCAAAAACGAAGCAATTTTGATGAAGATATCGATCAAAATCTATAGCGGGGTAACGCGGGTATCAAAAATGAAAATCACGCTAAAAAACGAGACTTAACTGCGATTTCAGTAACGATTTAAAGAAAATCGAGTAGTAGAATAAGACGATGCTGTACATTCACATTGTCTACTTTTTTCTTTATTTAAAATATGATATGATATTACTGGAGAGGATACCGCACTCCACACGGCGGCATTTTTTGGCATGCAGAGCGCCGTAAACTTGCTATTCGAGAAGATCACGCTCCTCCGTATACACGAGAGACCAAATGGATGGTGAGGCAGCTTTACATCACGCTGCAAAGGGGGTCACCCAGGTCGCGTGGCTACACAGGTACCGTGGCTTACCTACTTGAAAAAGGAGGAAGCGAGTTGGTCGAGATCGAAGACGATAAGGAGCACAACACCGCGATCTTTTGCGCCGTGGGAAAGCTCTGCTACGAGTCCATGAAAGTAAAGTCTGGTGACAAAAAGGCGTCCCCGGCCAATCTGGCAGAGGCACAAGCTTGTGTCGTGGTCCTCTTAAAGAGTTGACGCCAGAACAAGTCGCTCACCTCAACGAAACAAGCTCCACAATCTTCCAAGTCGTAACCTCTGCCCGTGACGACGACGTCGTCGAGTTTATGCTACCCTATATCGACGCCAAAGGCCTCATGGCCTGAGATACCGGCGGCCGAACAGCCCTTCACTGGGCTGCTGATAGTGGCAGCCCCAACATGGTCTTGATGATGTTTGCAAAGACCGATCCTCGAACCTCGCCTTCAAAAACGAAGGCGACAAGCGAACGCCCCTGCAAATCACCTGCGTGCCTGGCTATACAGATATTGCCCTCCTCATTGCCGTGGATACGGACCTCCCCGCCCTCACCACAGTCGAAGCCTCCGGCTCTACAGCCCTCCATGTCGCCGTCCGCAATTCTCACCTCGAAATTGTCTGCCACCTCTGCGCTCTCCTTCCTCCCTCCGCGCTTGCCCTCCCAGATCTCGACAACCGAACTCCTCTTCACTACGCCGTCATGACTATCGCTTCGGGGCCTCGCAACGATCAACGATCAACAAACAAACGGTCAACGAATCAAGCAAATGTATATGTTTGGTTGGCCAGCTGGCACCAACAAGCAGCTCAAGGCAACGGAGGCCCAAGCAGCTCATCGGCGCTAAGACTCCCTCTATCTAAAGACTGAGCTATTGGAGTGGGTGGATGGAAGGCGGTTCCTGACACGAAGATCTTTTGAGATGAGGGACAGAAACGGGTGGTTGAACCACCTTGTCGTGAGACTTAAAAGCGGGACACTTTAAAAGTTCCGCACCAAAATTCAAGGCAAAAATCAAGTTGTGTGTTCCGCTTTTAAGTCTTGCGACAAGGCCCGGTGGTGTTGCTTACCAACCCGCAGATATCTCCAAACCTCCATACAAATCTACCTACCTCGAGCATCTTCCGTCGGTAATGAGGGCAGCCAAGTCCCCCGGCAATAGCCCTCAGTCAAAGCTGAAGCGAACGTTGCCGCGCCCCAGCTCTTCAATCTTTCGGAAAGTCCTCATGACCGAATCGCCGCGCGCTAGCAAGAGATGATCGAGCTCTTCTTGGCAAAAATCGAGAGCTAGGCGCTGGTGGCTAGGGATGTGGAGGGGAAGACGGTGCTGCATGATGCTTCTGTATAGAAGAACACGATGATGGCAAAGATGTTTGTGGAGTTCTTTAGAGAGAAGGAACTGATGCCTAAGGACGAGGATGGCACGAAGGATATCAGTGAGGCAATGGTGTGGGAGGGTGGTGGGTTAGCGGAGGTCCTGGTTCGATCCGTTGACGGAGGGCACAGGGGTTTGGATGCGAAATTGCGGGAGTTGACGGTGTAGCAGCAGCAGATTTGAAGCCAGGAAGATTTAGAACTCGGTTTTGATGAGCAATGGTGCAATATAGCCAGGTATGCAAGTTTTTGCGGGTATGGGTATCTCATTTCATGTATCCGCCATACGAAATCCGTATTTTTCACTCTAGTAACATAGCATAGAAGCCGCTGAAATATTATTTTCTATTCTCTCTACTGGCCTTCGCCCGCCCCATCAGTCCCTTCACCCCAAGCGGCCGGGCCTTCTCCCGATATATTCTCCACCTCTGCATTCTTTTCGCCCGCTGCTTCTCTAGTCTCCGTCGGCTTTTGGTCAAGATTAGGTTTGTCGCTCTTCTCTTCGTTCTTCTCATGTTCCCCATCGGACTTTCGGCACGATTCGCACTCTTCTGATATAAGTTTGCCTTCGATAACAGAGTCGTCGAAATCGTGGCAGCGGACAGCTCCATCGGCTCCGGTCACCTTCTTATGTGTACATTTGTATGTAAAGTAGGATTCTGATCTGGTGGTGGTCGTGGTGGACTGGCTAGCTAAGATGGCTCCTCAGTTTTTGATTAACAGGGAAACCCGCTGAATGACTTGTATATCACGAAGCGCCCGAAATCGATGGCTTGGCTAGTTGGGAGTATCAAACGAGCCCCTCGATCAGCACCCCGTACGCGGCTTTCTGGCAGTCCCCAAGAAGTCCGTTGACATGCTCGACCGTTCATGATCTAGCTAGCTTGACCGTTGGGCTACCTAGAAGTCGCCCTCATCAAGGGCCTCGTTTGATATTCCCGAACCATTAAGCAACTAAGTGAAGCGTTATACAGTACTCTAAGCCTAAAGACTCGAAAGGACAACTGTTCTACGAAGAGAAAGTGTCCACTAACCTGGTTGCGCTGAAGACGCAGCAGAAACGAAGGGGAAAGAAGAAGCGGACGGAGTAGGAGAAGTCGTCAACTGCGATGTGACGTGCTTTGATGGTGGTAAAGTAGGCATATTGGTGTAGTTCCAGATTTTTATAGAGCTGGAGACTGATTTAATGTGTACAGTTGTATGTAGCAGAGGTGAGTATGACGGCAAAGTTGACTTGTTTGAAACATTCTAGGCACTGAAGATTTCTAGACTACCAACAGACACATTGAACAAGGAACAAGTAGAGGGGCAGCGCAAGCAGTGAAAAGAGCAGGCACTACACGCAAGTGCTCGCTCTGATTGAAACTTGCTCACGTTTCATGGTGAATGGTCTCGGAATGCTTAAGCTCCGGAAGAAAATTTGCTGCTATACAACAGGGTCAAGGTATATGCAAATCGCTTCTCGATTGCTTGTCGAATCTCACATCGATATGTCGAATGCACCAGCTGGAAGAATCGTCAGGACGACATTTAAAGGTCATGTTAACCTGGATGAACACAATTATCTTTAAACTGTCTATACCTCCAAAATCTGTATAAAAAGTTCAGTATAAGAGGGGCTATTGCAATTCCAGGTAGACTTTTGTCGTACCTCGCTTACGGAAGTTAGGGCTTTCAAGGTATCACGTGATCGAGAGCGCAAAAGTTCGGAAAGGTCCTTGAATCTTGTGTACAAGTGCAAGGAACATCTGAGTCATCACAAAACATTCATCCAATTGTTTTTCAGTAAGAGGGTTAATAAGAACCGATATTAGCTACAGCAATGTATCTCGCTGCCTCGGGATAGTTGATTCCATTGTGGAATAACAGCATTGATCGATAGTTTTCAACGACAAAGACACCAGAAGAAACAAACAGAAGGAAAGGACTATATGCACATTCGGAAGATATGATGATTAAGACGGTAATCTTAAGCCTGTGACGTGTTACTCTCTCATCTGCAATACCTCTGTTTAGAACGACGGTCTGAAGTCCTCCTAATCGAGTAGTCTTTCAAAAAATAGAGATAGTCCGGTCGGAATTTAGCCACCGCAATACACCTTGCTTCCTCGAGTACAAAGTTTTTACCCTGGAACAATGGTCACCGACGGTTTCGAGAGACAAGGCACCCGAAAATCGAGGCCGAGTTTGTGAAGCTAGTACTGGAGTCGAAATTTGAGCCGAGCAACAAGAGCAAGTACTTGGAGCTAGTATAGCAAACGCCGCCGAGAGTGTCATCGAGTTGATACATGTTGAAGAGAAGCAGCGGAATTTAGCTGTGGCTCTCAAAGCGGCTATATATTTACATTCCTTATAGGACTTGAACATACAAACTTTACATTTCCCTAGCTTTTTACTAAGAATACCGTACACGAAAAGTAAACTGTCGAGACATTCGGAGAGTTCCGTGCAGGAAAGCACACTGCCGTCACGCTTAAAGTCTCATACCATCTCCATGCTCACCTGCGGTGGTTTCTATCACTTCACTTTGTACGGGGTCTCTACATCGTATGTCCATCACGAAGCAACTCACGTACATGGGCTAACATACTCTCAGATCTCATGGGTCTCTTACAGCATTATGCTTTGTATGCCCAAGCTCGGCTGTGCTTGGCTGGCTTTGGGGATCATCCAATTCGTCCTGATCTTCTATGTATCTAGAGACTTTGGTTACACTTAGCCAAAGATTCTATAATACACAGAGGCGCCCCCTCATCGCCAACATGAAGAACGACGATCGAGAATGACTGAGCGAATGTGGGAAGGAGATTCGACACACCAAACCCTGCCACCGGGTTCGAGAAGAGGCCTTTCGGAATGGCTTCTCGTATGATACTGCCTATGACGGATTATTCGACACCTTTGACACGGAGACAAGTCCGGCTTGAGCAAGAGAAAAAGGACACATGAGAAAAGGTTGTAATCGAATCGAAGATCCCCATCTCGGGAATCTGGATACTCTGACATGTTCGTTTTCGGTTATCACTACATCAGTTGGCGCTGGCCATCATGAGGAACAAACTTGGAGAAAGCATGGCTGTAGCTTTGACAATAGTGTTCTCGGTAGTCTGCTAGCAACTTGAAATGGAATTTCGTTGCCATCACATTTAACATATTGCTATCCCCCCATTGATCTCTTCGAAGCCCGCAGCTTGTCAGACCTTGAAACCGTCTACTTCAAGAAACCTCGTTGCTCGTACATTTGAGGTCTACGGAGGAACCAGCATTAGTCTTATCAACCGTGTCATTCTCTCCTTCTCAAAGCTTGAATCGTGTCAATCGTTTGGAATATCTGTCATAGGAAGGTCCAGCTTGACTGGAGGCTATCGGCAAGCGAAGGTGGCTGCTAGCCGGCTTGGCTCGGCCAATGCCGGCCGCTAGAGAACAAGGAGATTAAGCAGGGAAAAGGGGATAAATAGGCCGTTCCCCCTTCTGTTTCCCCCATCATCTCTTCCTGTTTCTCCATCCCTTAGGATTCAGCCAGAAACGCGCTTTTGCTACCCACTGCTGCCACCGCTACCCACTGCTGCCACTGCTACCCCATTTGCTATCCACTACTGCCATCACTGCCGATGGCCGCTTCTACTCGCCGCCAGGGCCGCGTCAACGCCGACGCCGCTGCCGCTGCCAGCAGGAGGCGAAGCCGCCGCCGCCGCTCCCTCTCCCCCCATGTGTCTCGCTCTCGCTCGCCTGCATCACCGTCGTCATCCCCGTCGGGTTCATCTGCCCCTTCGAATCCCCTTCTTTCGAGTGTTTCCTTGAAGAGAATCGACTCGAAACAAACCGTCGAAACATCGACTACTCTCGTCATGCGACAGAGAATTAAAGACGTTCATCAAACAAATATGAAACGCGAGCTGAAACAGAAGCTTCGACGACTGAAAGCTCAGAGTACAGCGCTGAATCAGTCGAGAAACAACTCAGTGATAGAGAACACTATCAGTCAAACGTCAGATACTATTTTCTCAAGTGACTCTTGCATTCAAACAATGATATCTCGCTATTTCTTTATTGATATCACTCAACTGATTCTCATTTTCAAAAATGAATTTCAAGCTGTCAATATCTTCAAGCTGATCAATGATCATATATTAAATTCAATCAACAAGCAAGATCTGCAATTGTCATGAATTGATGAGTTTTGAACTCATGATGATGATGTCACTCAGCAGAATTTTAAGAACATGATTGTTGCGAGCATGCATCTTTGTTACCTCTGATTAGCCTGATTAGTCTAACATAAACTAGTATAGAGCTGTGAGTAGAGCTGTTGTTGACACGCTAGCGATCTAGCATGTCTTCGTGAGTAAAACTCACGTCGTGTTGCATCTTCTTTCTACTTCAGCTTTGAACTTCTAGTTAGAATACACTCATATGATTCGCTCTATGCAAACTCATAACATTAGTTTAAAGCTCATCAATCTTGCTATCAACGTGTAGACGATATAAAAACAAGCTACATCACTCAAACTTGAATCAGAATCGAAATTCGAAAATCGAGCTCAGAAGACTCATTAGAAATCAAGAAATTTCTAGAACAGAACAGAAGAACACGAACGCGTTGCTCTAGACTAACTCTTTACTGAGCTCGTCGTCAGAACAGAAGAACAGAAGAACACGAACGCGTTGTTCTAGAACTGAAATCAGAAATTTCAGTCGAATCTCGATCAGCAATTTTCTATTCACACAATGACTAAAAGCACAGAATTAGAATCAGAATCAGTGAGCACTGCTCATTATGAACTTCAAAATGCTAGAAGAGAATCACTTCTATCACAGAATCGAACAGCATCAGAAGAAAAGAACACGAACGCATTGTTCTTCGATCACAAAATGATCAAGATCAGCATCAGCACTGAACTGAATGCTTGAATAAGCGCTCATGAAACAAGCGATCTCATTGTCTTTATCAAGTACATGTGTCAACAGCATGACATCGAAATCGAGACTCACAATGACATGATTCAGATGTTGAATGATGTCAACAAGATCAACATTGAATTGAAAACTATCAACATCGAGTTGAAAGCTACGCAGACAACGTTGAATGCTGTTCAAACGCGTCTACAGAAAGAGATGAAGAAAAAGAACATGATTATACGTCATCTAGAAGCGACATCAAGTCGACTAAGCACTTCAATTTCGAAAGATCGATTCTTGAAGTCAATCAAGCTATCTGACTCGTCTCTGTTTGAAGATTCAAGACAGAATGTGAATAATTAATTGTTTTGAATGCAAAACAAGCTGAAGATGAACAAGAATCATTTTTCTATCGAAGAAATGAAGATTGCATATGTGAAAAGTCGAGTCAGTGAAACGACGATCAAACACATAGCACTTCAAATGAGAAACACGATCACGAACTCGTTTCTTGAAGCAGAAGAGATACTGTCGATCATAAATAAGATGTACGACGATCTCAATCAATATCACACGACTCAACGACAGTTCTTGAAGCTGTATCAAAACAAGATCTTCTTTCATGAATTTTGAATGAAATTTCAGAGACTTAGTGCAAAACTAGAATACAATAACGAAACTCTACTAGATGATCTTCAGCATAAGATTAGCTCAGATCTTCAGCGAGTCATGATCAACGAACGAACTATGAATTTGAACGAATTTGTCGACATCTGCATGCGAGTCGACGTTCGATTGACAAAATTAAATGCTCGATCAATTCTCAAGACATTAACTACTCAAGTCACTCGCTCTACTGCTAGCATCTTGACGATGATCACTACTGCAATCTCAGCTTCAATCTCTGCATGAAAGAAACTCAGAATATCGAACGTTGATTCTGCTAGAAAGAAGTTGTTTAAGAAAGAACTCTGCTTCAAATGCAAGAAGTCAGAACATAGAGCACGTGACTGTCTCAAGTCAGCTCAGATGCACGAAATCGCAGCGAATTCAAAAAACAATCTGTCTTCGTCAAAGTAGTGACTGAGAGCGACATGCTCATATCTTGCTTCATCAATATGCTCGATGACTCATTTGATTTCAAGTCGTTTATTGTTGACGTCATCTTGAGTAGTTTAGAAAAGATATTTCGATTCTTCGCTCTGATAAACATTGAAATCACTGACATGACGTTTATAAATGATTCATTGATTTCAGAGCTATGTGAACGCTTTGATATTCAATCAATTTCACTGTTCAAATCGAAGTTGATTCATTCATATGATGAAACTCTCGATCAAAGATCTATTATACATGCTCTGTATATCTCAGTCACTATACAAGAACATAAGAATGAAATGATGCTTCTATTAATAACTCGTTTAGATCAGCACAAGATAATCATTGACAATCTCTGATTGAAAAGAAATCAAATTTTGATAGATTCTGCAAACGATCGATTGATATCTTCATTAAATATTCGAATCTCGAAACTTATCATTTCAAAAGCAAGCAGTCAATCAGCATTTCATAGACTCGAATCAAGCGAGATCTGCGAAATGAAACGAAAGAACTTGAAGTCTATGTCAATGATCATCTTAAAGCGAACTACAAATTCGAAATCAGTGAATCAATTCATTGAATCAGCTCTCATACGAAAGCAAAGCACTCAAGTTGATCTCGATCAACATGAATTCATTCAGTCATCAAAGAAGAGAGAGTTCATTAATATTGTCATGATCAAAGTCGCTGCTTATCGAACTCTAGTCAAGAAGAACGATGTCAAGATCTTTACATTGATCATTAGTGAAATCAACAAGATGCTTAGCTCGATCAAAGATTCAGCGAAACTGAATGAAATGATCTCTGTCATGTCATTAAAGAAACTGAAGAAGAAGCTTTCAATAGTTTATCATGACTTTCTGAACGTTTTTGATAGAGAAAAGACAACTCAGTTGTCTCTGCATTGATCATATGATCATAAGATTGAATTAAAAGATGAGAGTCAATCTTCTAGAAGTCGATTGTATTTCATGTCGAGTCACAAGTTGCAGAAGATCAAGAAGTATTTAGAAGAGAACTTGAAGAAGAAGTTTATTACACTCAGCAAAGCTTCATTCGCTTCGTCAATACTATTCGTCGAAAAGAAAGACAATAGTCTTCGCTTTTGCGTGAATTATTGAAAACTGAATGCTCTGATCAAAAGAGATCGTTATTCAATACTCTTGATAAACGAAGTACTCGCTCGAATTCAAGACAGTAAATATCTGACTCGACTCGACATTATCGTCGCGTTCAATAAGCTTTGCATGAGCACTGAAAGTGAGAATCTAATCACATTCGTCACTTTCTTCGATGTCTACAAATATAGAGTAATGCTCTTCAAATTAATCAATGAATCAACATTTTTTCAGCATTATATCAACGACGTATTGTTCAACTGTCTGCATAAATTCTGTCAGATCTATCTGAATGACATTCTCATTTACAGTAAGATCTTGAAGAAACATAGAACTCATGTGAAGAAGATGCTAGACAAGCTTCGTGAAGTTGATCTGCAGATAGACATTGACAAGTGCGAATTCAAGATTCAGAAGATCTCGTTTCTAGAACTACTGATATTTATCAATGATTTACGAATGAACTCTCGAAAAGTAGATGTGATTCGAAGCTGAAAAGTGTCTCGATCGTTGACTCATGTACAGATCTTCATTGACTTCTGCAATTTCTATCAATGATTCATAAAGAACTTCTCGAAGATCGCTCGATCTATGATAAAGCTGACTTGAAAAGATCATTCATTTGAATGAACAGAGATCTGTCAGATGATCTTTGAGAGATTGAAGCAACAGATGACGACAGTCTTCATTCTGAAGCATTTTGATTTGATCAGAGAAGCTATTCTGAAAATGAACTTCTTGAACTATGTCAACGACGAAGTATTGTCTCAGTATGATGATGAAGACATTCTACATTCAATGATCTTCTACAGCAAGAACATAATCTCTGCAGAATGTAACTACGAGATCTACGACAAAGAGCTTTTGACTATTATTCAATGCTTGAAGCACTGACGTTTTGAATTGAAATGTACTGATATTTCGATCAGGATCTTCATCGATCATCTGAATTTGAAGTACTTCATGATCATCAAGAAACTGATCAGACGACAGGCTAAATGAGCTGAGAAGTTATTTGAATATAACTTCAAGATCATATATCAGTCAGAAAAGCAGAATCTGAAAGCAGACGTGCTGATCAGAATGTCAGACGTCAAGTCAGTTGAATCAAATGATGATCGAAAGCTATATCAGCATCAGATGCTATTGTCAGCAAGCACATTTGAACTGCAATCAATAAAAGATGATCAAGATCTGACTCAGATCTTGCTCATATTTGACTCAGATTCGAAACAGAAATCAAAAGTTAATAAGAATTCAATCAAAGAGATGATTTTCATTCAGAATCGAATTATAGTTGAAAATCGAACGAATCAACAATGTATTGATATTCAAACAGTTATAGAACAAAACAGAAGAACTTGTCAAGATATGAGTCTAGACAATTGCAAAGTACTGAACGAAGTACTTTGAAAGAATGATAGACTGTGAATTTCTCAGTCAATGATCACTCAATTGATAAGAAAAGCACATGATCTTTTGATCAGTGATCATTCTGACATGAATCGAACATTAGACTTGTTAAGACGATCATATTGCTGGTCGAAGATGAGAACGACAATCAAACGCTACATTTGAAACTGTTACGTTTGTCGTAGATCAAAAGCATCAAGAGATCGAATCAATGAACTATTGAAGTCATTGTCTATATCTGAACAACGATGACAAGACATATCATTGAATTTCATTATCGATTTATCGAAAAGTGATGAAAGCAACGCGATTCTGACAGTGATAGATCGATTATCTAAAGAACGTCACTATATACTCTGTTGATCAGATGACGAAGAAACTTTCGCTGAACAAACAGTTAAGCTGCTGCTGATATGAATCTTCAGAATTCATGAGCTATCAAGATCAATAGTGTTCGATAGAAGTTTGCAATTCATATCGATTGTCTGAAAGTCTTTATGTCTGAGACTCGACATTAAGATGAAACTATTCATCGACTATCATTCACAGATCAACGATCAAACGAAAAGAGCGAATCAGAATGTAGAACGATATCTACGAAGCTACTGCTCATACATGCAAGATGACTGATTCATCTGACTATTTATGACTGAATCTGTCGATAACAATGCTATTTCGTCGTCAATTGAACAATCAGCGTTCTTTCTGAACAAGAGCTTTCACTCTCATATGAGCTTCGATTTGAATTCAACTGAATATGAGATCACTCAAGCTAGAATTCAAGCGAGCAAAGCAGAGAATATATTTAAACACATGAAATGATCATTAGTGTTGATCAAGCAGACATTAGCAAGAGTCAAAATCACAATAAAGAAACATATTAACAAGCATCGAAAGAAAATGATCTACAAGATAGATGACATGATGTTTCTGAATTCTAGAAACATTACGATCGCAAGATCATCAAAGAAGCTGAACGATAAAATGCTAGAATCTTTCAAGATTTTGACTGAGATCGAACATGCATATCGACTGAAACTGTCATCGACAATGAAGATTCATTCAGAGTTCGCTTCGAATCTGCTACGACTGAATTCAAAAGATTCTCTTGAAGAACAATGAAATGAGTTGTCTGATTCTATAGTGATAGATGATGAAGACGAATGAGAAGTGAAGAACATACTGAACTTCAGACACTATGAACGAGACAAACGATTACAATATCGTGTCAATTGAAAAAACTATGACGTTGATCTACATTGATACAATGTCGATGAAAATGAGTTTGAAGACTGCTCAAAGATCGTAAATGACTTTCATCAGAAGTATTCAAACAAGTCAAGTTAGAAATCGACTCAACAAGAATCGATTGATTGAACTGCAGCAATGAGAACATTGCTAAATGAAGAGAAGAAATAATGTTGCAAGCATGCATCTCTGTTACTTCTGATTAGTCTAATTAGTCTAACATAGACTAGTATAGAGCTGTGAGTAGAACTGTTGTTGACACGCTAGCGATCTAGCGTGCCTTCGTGAGTAAAACTCACGTCGTGTTGCATTTTCTTTCTACTTCAGCTTTGAACTTCTAGTTAGAATACACTCATATGATTCGCTCTATGCAGATTCATAACAATGATCTTCTTTCTATGCTGTCTAGAAGTATATAATCAATGTTTCATTGAAACAATCAATGATCAATTGAAACATTCTTTGCAAGCAAGCTTAGCTTGATACATTGATTATCTGCAGAAACTTTATCTGCATTACATTTTCAAGTCTTTATGAATTTTTCACTTTCACTTTCACAAGATTTACATGATAAAAGAAATTAATGACTTGAACGAGTGATATAATGCTGAAGATGAACTTGTTGATTAAGCATTGATAAAGAAAACATCTGCTATTGCTTTTCAAATGAAATATCAGAGTCAGAGAGTCAGAAAACAGTTTTATGATCTCAAATTTAAAGAAACAAGCACAGAGTTTTCAGTATGCAACAAGTTCAATGATGACAACTGCATTTATTTTAATTGCATATATCAACATATTTGCAATAAATGTAATGAAAATCACGCTGCTATCAATTGCAAAACATTGAATTCAAACAATCTGTTATGAATGCATCAGAATTGATTAAAACTAGTCAAGATTTAGTTGAGATCTGATTTAGATCTGATTTAGATCTGACTCAGATTTGACTCAGATATGACTCAGCATCTTTTCTCTTTTCTGACATCTTCTAATCAGCTTTTATTATCTTCTAAACAAACACACTTCTTTATGTTACGAGTAATTAACAGATGTCTATAATAAACACATTTCTTTGTGTCACAAACATTTTTTGAATCAACATCTTTCTTGTGTTTCAACACGTTCTCTTTGAGACTAGCGTCAATCTGAATAACTACTATATAAAGCATGTTCTTCTTGTCTTTTGTATTTTCTTTCTTCTGTATTCTTAAAGTCTTAGTTATAGCTATCTTTATAGATCAAACATTCTAGTCATGCACGCACTCTGATTAGTTTCTAGACATGATTTTAACATTACTTTAAGAATTCATTAATCACATGATACTGATCTCATTACTCATTCAAATTCACTCAACTGACAATGAGATGAGTATAAAGAAATTTGTGTATCTGATGATCAACGACATCGAAAGACAGAACAACATCAAGAGATCAATAGAATCAAGAGATTAAAATCTTGATTGCTTGAGAATTATCAAAAAATTCTCTTCAAATTAGCAACACTCTTCTTTGAAGATTAAACAACTTGAACTACGATCTCACTACATATCGTCAAGCATCGCTCTTCGCTCGATCATCAACTCTTTGCTATGACTCGATCATCTGTGAAAAATCTCTTTGAGAGTTATCAAAGTCTTTATTCTTCTGTCACTGCAGATTCAGTTATTTATTCTGAGCTATCATCTCGCATATTGAAATATCTTAGAATCAACTTCGTACAAAAACATCGTCACTCTGTGTCTCATTCTCAAACTCTCGATGAATCTCTGAAAGCTTTTATTCTCTGAGATATAAAAAATGTAAAGCAGCTACAACATTGAGTTGAACAAAACTCAGAAATGTTTCTAAAAGATTTAAACAGTCTTCAAACTCAATGAGATCTTGATGTGAAAGCTTATGAGCTATTTGACAAGATATTAAGCGAACAAATATGAAAGACTCGCTTTAAGAAAATTGATCGAGCAAAGAAACGATTGAATCAATTAAATCAGACACTTCAGAACAAATTGATTGAAGCACAACATCATCTGCGAGTGAATGTCACTTTATTGATCTCTATTCTTTTCACATTCAGCAAGCAATCTCAGAAGCTTTTGAATTCATCTTTGTTTACTGATGAAAAAGAATCTATCTGAGATGATTGACAAGAAAAAATTCGCGACAAGCTAGAAATCAACGTCGATTATTTCAACAATGATAAAACTATACTAGTCTACATTCATTCTTGAATCAGCAAAGACGCAGTCAAAGTTACTCTAGTCAGACGTCAGCGAGATTCATTGAACTCTTATTCAACAATCAATGATCTACTAGATGAACTTACTCAGCTATACGATGATTCTGACAAAGAAACAAACTTTCGAAGAGAGTATGCTAATTTCTTTCAAGAAAAGAGCAAATTCAGCAATTTCTATTCAATGTTTCAACGTCTGTTCTTTTATCTAGAGTATCACGAAAAGCAATTGATTGTCGATCTACGAAACAAGATAGTTTATTATCTTCATGCAGCTTGAAGTAGTCAATTAATTCAGTCAGAATCTCTGAATGAAATTCGTAGTTATCTGATTCATTTGAACAATGAGCATCGAGTCATAAGTGACATCAAAGAAAAAAAATCTCTGAACAAAGTTAGAAAGCAAGTCATCTTTGCTGAGAAACAAGATTCATTGAACTTCTATAGAAAGATTGAAGTTATCATATCAGTTGACTCGTCAAAATCGTGTGATGCAACTTTGATTAACGTCAAAGAGACAAATATACAAACTGAAAGCTGTTTCATTTGTCATAAGTCAGATCATTCTTTTAAAGAGTGCTCTGATCGAACTTCGAGAATCAATGCATTAGAAGATGACGAGTTTGATTGATTTACATTGAACTCTGAGTCAGATTCTGATTCAAAAAACTAACTATCTCTTTCAGAATCATTGAAGAGATAGAGATCATATTTTTGTGCAGTCAAATCAAAGTTCTATCGAAAGAAAATTATTTTGAAAAGTCATTTCTGATCAATGCTTCTCTTATCTCTCAGAGCAATTCTTTCAGCCTTCGCTCTTTAATAAACAGTGATTTCGTCGTTTACACGCTGATACATGACAAGCTAATCAATAAAGTATGTCAGAAACTTGAAATACAATCTATATCACTAGCAAAAGAGAAGTTAATACAAGAATATGACGAGAAGTTAGCTAGAAAGACTATTACTCATAAGATTTTACTCAATCTCACGATTGAAAGACATAAGAAATTGACTATGTCAATGCTGATAGCTGATATCGAGCATCATGAAGCTATATTGAGCAAACTCTGAATGAACAAAAATGAAATATTATTGAACATGAGACATGATACTATCATATTCTCTGATCAATTAAATATTTCTATTTCTGTTTTTTCAATCTCGTCAAATACGAAGCACTCAAGTTGATCGTGATCAACTCTCACTTCTTCAATGACTCATAGCAATGCTTCAAAGATTCTCAAGCACTCAGTTTCAATCATTCAGAAAGAGTCATTTTCAATTCAAAATATAAACGTCATCTCTTTTCAAGCATTAGTAAAACGAAAAAAGAAGAATCAGATCGAGATTTTTGCTATGTTCATCGAAGACATCGATAGAGAAATCGTCTACAATATTCAATGCGAACTAGATGTCATAGATGTTGTCAAGAAATAGAGTACAGATGCAATATAGAAAGCTTCAAAATCAACAGAGCGAGCATGAACACATGCAACGATCAATCTAGTAAATAGATAGATCTAGAAGATAGACTAGATACAGATAACTAGATAGATAGATAGATAGATAGATAGATATGTCTCTATGTAAATGTCTTCATCTAGAAAAGAGATGAAAAGATGAATAAAAAGATGCAGAAGAAAACTTCGCTTGAGAAATCTCTATGAATGATAGCCTATATTCTCATGAATTCTAAAGATGCAACTGAGTCATGCTCGAGAAACTCTCATCAATAGTAGCTAATATCTTCGTGAATTCTAGATGTGATTGAATCAATGCTGTTTCATGAGTCATTGAGAAGTGAGACTTCGCTTCACGACAATGTCTTTTCAGTCAATGAAACGACTCAGAATCTAGAAGATATTAAAGTCAAGCTATCATCGAAGTATCAAAATTTTCTAGATGTCTTTGATTGAGCTCAAGCAGACAAGCTATCATCTCATCATTCATATGATCATAAGATAGAGTTTACTAGTGACGCAACGTCATCTCGCTGTCGAGCATATCAAATGTCTCTTTACAAGCTTCAGAAAGTAAAGAAATATCTGAACAAGAATCTTTTCAAGAAATTTATAACTTTTAGCAAAGCTTCGTATTTCTCATCTGTTCTGTTCGCTCTAAAAGCAAATGAAGATCTACAATTCTGCGTTGACTATTGAAAGCTCAATGCTATTATCAAAAGAAATCATTATTCTTTATCTTTGATAGATGAGATGATTAAGAAAATAGTTGATTGCAAACATCTGACTCGATTGAATATCATTTCGACGTTTAATAAACTACGAATGCACTCTGATAGTGAGAACTACACTATCTTTATTATCGTTTTAGAAGCATACAAATCAAAGATTCTACTCTTTGAACTTATCAATGATTCAGTCTCGTTTCAGCAGTATATGAATGATGTTCTATGAGACTTTCTAAATGACTTTTGTCAAGTTTATCTAGACGACATTCTGATCTACAGCAAAACTCAATGAGAACATAAACAACATGTCAAAATGATATTGAATCGCTTACGAGAAGCTGATCTACAGATGAATATTCAAAAGTGCGAATTCGATGTAGAAGAAATCATCTTCTTAGAAGTCATAGTATCAGAACAAGATCTTCGTATGAATTCTATCAAAGTGAAAGTCATAGTCAACTGAACTACGTCAATCAATCTAAAAGAAGTTCAGAGCTTCGTGAGATTTGTTAACTTCTATTGTTGTTTCATTAAGAACTTCTTGAAGCTAGTCAAATTGTTCATTCAGCTGACTAGAAAGAACACGTCTTTTGTTTGAAACAAAGTCTGTGTTCAAGCTTTTGATGATCTAAAGAAACAGATCAGCTCAACTTCAGTTCTACGACACTTTGATTCAAAACGACAGACTATTCTGAAAATCAATGCATCTGACTACGTCAAAGATGAAATACTATCTCAGTATGATAATGAGAATGTTCTTCACTCGATAGCTTTCTACAGCAAGAGCATGATTCTCGCTGAATGCAATTATCACATTTATGACAAGAAACTGCTTGTTACGATTCTAGTCTTCGTCTATTCTTTCTAGTCTTCGCCTTGATTTCATTCTAATCGAGCCTAGTAAGCATTCAAGCTAGAGATGATGTCATTGAAACTCTGCATCATATGTGTAAGACGTCAATTCAATCGAGCCTAGCACAGAGCTGAGAAACACACATATAAGAATCGAGTTCTTTTCTGTAGATACTTTTCTTTCTTAGCATTTATCTATTAGTTATATTACACTCATATGACTCGCTCTATGCCGATCTCTAACATTAAATAAATGCTCATCAACTACTCTGCTATCGACGTGTAGACGATACGAAATAATCTACTTCGTTTATTCAGAAAATTCGCAAGAAATTCTTCGAATTACTTTCATCAAATTTACTCAAATTTATCAAATCAATCACTCAATCTTATCACAATCAAATCTATCTATCTATCTTTATCTTCTCATCATGATACGCGACAACGAGTCAGTCAAGTCATAAACAGCTCGCTTGCTTAGAAGCACTGCAAATAGACGAGTTTCTTTACTATCTTTCAATGTCTCAACTGAAGCTAAGAACGTCGAGATCTCATGAAACATTAAGATCGAAGAACAACTACGTCAGTGAGCTCTTGATCAGTTGAACGAGATCATCAAGATGTTAGACGAGCTAAGAGATCAACGAGACATGACTCTGAAATGCAATGAACACTGAATCGTTCTACAAGTCGATCACATCAAGAGACTTGATGAGCTAGAGATCAATCAAACGACAATAGACACTCAAGAAGAGACTATCGTCGAACTATGAAAGAAAGTATTGAGTCTAAAAAAGAAACAGCGTTCAGCGAATCAGTTTCGACCTCGACAGTCTACGAAGTCTCGAGCTTCTATCGAGAATCATACTCGACGAAAGTCGTTCACTCTATTCAACAATGTGTCAGGACCGTGCCTAGATGATACAACCAATGGAGGTCAGGGTTGATAGTGCTTGATCTTTAGAGGTAGCTATAACTGAATATTAAGAATACAGAAGAAGGTTGGTACAAAAGCTTCTATTTAT
>JAABUZ0100004079.1_pt1 | contig 20595 bp, 19 predicted proteins | sample 5562091 | NCBI WGS metagenome assembly JAABUZ01 (sample SAMN12813069, study PRJNA571459) | rock metagenome | isolation source: Antarctica rocks | place: Antarctica: Victoria Land, Linnaeus Terrace sud | collected 2015-12-21 | reverse complement strand
ACACGCTACTTGGAATCCTCGAGGTCCTCTTCGTCGACATCCTCATTCCCTGCCACTATAGACGATGCAACCTTCCAGCATTGCACAAGATTATCCTCTGCAGCACTGCAAACCCACCATTTTTCACTTGGACACCATCCAAAGTCAGAAATTCGATTTGTGTGTCCTCCGTGCATGAACAAGAGCTCCGGTGGACCGTCTTCTGCGTCCTCCGGAGCCTGTTCCTCGCCTATACGCGACAAGTCCCATAGAATGATTCGTCGATCGTGGCTTGCACTCGCCAAGATGGACTCCTCGTGTGGAGACCATGCGAGCGAGGTGACCTCTCCATCATGTCCTTCGAACGAGTGTAATCGCAATTTCAGGTTTCGCAAATCCCAAAGACCAATTGTCTTATCAGCCGACGCAGTAGCAAGAACATACTCCGAGGACTCATTGAAAGCAACAGCATTCACGGCGTCGTTGTGAGCTTTGCAGCTGTATGCTGGTGTTGAATGGTTCGATTGGCGCGTGTCGTGAATGTGAAGGTTCAAGTCATCCGACACGGAAGCAAACAGACTCTCGTGGACCGGGTGAAACGCAACATCATTCACGACAGCTGTGTGAGCATCATAGCATGTAGACTCTCGTATAGTCGGAGATGACTTTTGAAAAGCACTGATATCCCACAGACGAACCGTCGTATCCTCTGAGGCAGACGCGAGGATTCCTTCGCGATGCGGGTTCCATGACAGTCCGTACCCTTCGTTGGTATGTCCTTGAAGCCGTATCTGTGGCGTACAGACTCCGCTGCCCCTCATAGAATGCTTGGTCCGATCAAAGACGAGGACGTCTCCACTCACGCTCATTGTTGCAATCATGTCTTGGTTTTGAGGCATATACCTAGCCCTGTTGACTTCGCCTTCATGATCAATCTTTTGCGTAATGTAAACGCGAAACTTGGTTCCGTCGAATCCGCCCACTTCGCCCTTCTCCTCGTCGTACTTGCCGAGATCGTGTTCAGTAACCGTGTTTGGCAATTGTACGTCCGCGATCTGAAGGTAGTTCTGGTCGTTCCCGCTCGTATGCGTGCCGAGAAGAAGGCGGTGCGACGAGTAGTTCTTGCCCACATGCGTTTCCTTATCCTTGAACCATTGCACGGTCAATGTTGGCCATTCGAGCGCGTTGCTCATCACGGAATCGTAGAGAAAGGGTGAGTTCTTCTTCCATACCTTGTACTCTTCGTTGATCACCTTCTCGGCCAAGATGGCCTCTTCTTCGGCTTTTTGTCCTGGGTCCATGTCGACCTCCATGTACGATTGGTTCACCAACGAACGATACTGCAACGGGGATGTCTTACAATAGGGAGTCTCAAAATAAGGCTAAGCTACTGGTCTGTTGCGATGTCTGCACGTATGAAACGCCACGAGTACAGACGCGTGACGTGATTAAAGAGCAGAGGACACTATTTCCGATCATTCTCGGACATTCATTTAGACTGTATCATGGGGATGAATGAGTCTTGGGTGAACGTCCGTTCGTGGGAGAAGGCCAAAATGCGCGTCTGAAGAGTGTTGCTATGTACATTAGCTGCATCGCCGACTTTCTCGTGTTTGGTGTTTGGTGTTTGGTGTTGGAGTTCAGGATTTTCCTGGGGCCTTGGGAGTGACTGAAACGGTCATGAACACAACACTTTTGAAAGTGGGACGAAGCGGCTTCCAAGGGACAGGCCTGGTGCACAGGCAGGTGTTGGGAGCAGCTGTGATCGCACGGGGCAATGCTGCTGCTGCCGCAAATGGGTCCGACATGCTGCAGAAGCAGAGAGCCCGTCGGCCTACTTCGCCGCATCTTGCCATCTACAAACGTCAGCTCACCGCGGTCATGTCTGCCCTCAACAGGATAACAGGCGTTGCCCTCTCCGGGCCCTTGTATCTGTTTGCTATTGCTTATCTGACGCAAAAGTTGCATGGCATACCACTCGACAGTGCCACCATCGCCTCGGCATTTGGTAGCCTTCCAACGGGCGTGAAGGCTGTATGTAAGACGTTAGTGGCCCTTCCGTTCACGTTTCACTCTTTCAACGGAGTCCGACATCTATTCTGGGATCTGGGGTATGGTCTGAGTCTTAAGGGAGTCTACGCTACTGGCTACACCGTGCTTGGTGTCTCGACTGCAACAGCCCTTGCATTAGCCTTCATCTAGCTTCTTGTGTAATTGTTCATAAAGTGACTTGTCGCCCATTCGCCATCCTTGTGTTTAGAATGAACGGTGGTGATGAAAGGTGGAGCGATCTCGAGGGCAGCAATTCGTGTGAACATAGCGCCCCAGGCTCTTGCACGATGGAATGTCAGGGCTCATCAAGAGCTCCAGGGCTTTGTTAACGAGGATCTTCGACGCGTGCTGTGGACAGAGTTAGCCACTGCAAAGCTCTATCTTAGAGTCGACGATATTGAGAGTGTGGTCTCACTCTGTCTGAGCAGGCTACTGGAGCGTAGTGAGAAGGAGGTTTGTGGGAGTGCTGCTAGGTGTAGCTAACCCCAAGTTGTATCATCTCATGAGCCCGGATGAGGAGCCATCGCATGCCATTACAATTGCACGACGGCACTTGCGAGAAACCTCGCTCACCTTGCAAACACAAGCCCAGCGCAGTCTTCTCCGCAGTATTGGAGTACAGACGCTTGGCATTGGGAGCAGTAGTGCGATCTATGCGGGCTTGGGATGGCCACTGAGCACATGCGGTGCGGTCGCCTCACTTGGACTCGTAAGTGGCTTCTACACTTTGGAGCGCGATTGGCGGAGACAGCGATTGCTCTTTGAAGCAGATGTCCAGGAGAGAGGACGTCTGGCTATCGAACATTGTAATTAATCTGGCATTTTGTATCTTGTGACCCATTGACATCGTCCGATCATTCCCTCGTATGGTCCGACGAGCTGTGGAGATTGCTCGGAAACTGGCCAACATCCATGCTGGACATGGAGCAGTCAAACTGCCCCTTACTGTGACGGGACTGTCCTTGTGCTATGCCCGGAGGAACAAGGATGGTCATATGGGTCCACGGTGAGCAGATATCTCTACATGCTAACGGGCAGCAAGTTTCGAAAAGAGAATCTACCTCGCATCATCTTCCACAATCCAGACTTACAGATCAACATACTACTCGAAGATAGAGTCGGAGGGAGCGCCCCGCTGACGATCCATAAAGGTGTGAGATCAAATACAGATTCTGACGACAGGCGAGAGCATGGACACCATTGAAATGCAATACAAAATGTCTTCTCAGATCTGCGAGGAGTTGATCAAGAGGACAGGTGCACAGCCGGTTGATGTGAGCAGCAATACTGTAAATACACAAAACCTATGAATATCTTTTCGCCTCCATGCCTTGAGGTGGACTCGTTTCCACCTTTCCTTTCCCAACTTCGCCCCAATTCGTACTCAGAGACGTGCCATTGCTCTCCGTATAGGATTTGATCATAGCCTTGCGAGTATCTTCGTCGGCATCTTTAAAGATATCTCGGAAGAAACCTTGCAATTCATCACCGGTCTTCTCGTCCTCCTTTGTGAGCAATGACGACGATAATTTTGACCAGTCTTTTGGCCCAGACCTTGAGGAGGTAGGGTAGGCAAGAGAAGGGGTAGTTTTACTTTCCCCCTCGTCCACGCCTTCTAAAGTCTTCCACTGACCTGGAGTTTTCTTGGCCAAGTGAATTTCGAGCTTGGTGGCCAATATTTTCGTGACGCTCGACGTGGGTGAGATCTCGTCTGAGAGAGCATCAAACGAAAGGCGATAAGTCTCCCCTGTAGAAAGAGGGAATGTAATTAACAGCGTGGTAGCCTGAATGTCGATTTCGCATTGGTCGCGCGGCACTACTTTTGCGAATACGGTAAGGACGACAAATCCATTCGATTGATACCACTCGTATCGTATTTTCTCCAGTGGCGTAGAGCTCCCAATACGTACTTCATTAGGTTTAATTGGCTCTGTTGCGCTAGCTACATTCTCTGCAGCTCGGACGGGAACAGGCGCAGGGGATGGAGTGCTCTTGGTTGCTTTCCCTGGGATCTCTGGAATGCTGACTTCCCCAATATCCATCCCAGAGTTGCTCATCTCATTCTCTACCTTACTTATCCAAATTGGAGCTGTTTTCTCTGTCGGATCGAGTTCGAGAACTTTGTGAAAGCACCATGCAGCATCCATGATTTGTGAAAGAAAATATAATGCAATGCCTCGACGTAGTTGCGCAGATGCCATGAGCTCTTTCTTACCATTGACGTGTGCCAAGCGGACTGCTTCTTCGGCATCCTTGAGGGCAAGATCGTGCTGTTTATTTCGCTGGTAGGCTGTTGAACGTTTTATGTAAAAGGAAGTGGCCGTAGGCATCTCAGATAATGCCTGCGTGAGGAGTTTAATGGCAGATGCGAAGTCTCCTTCTCTCATTCGCTGGTCGGCCTCACTTGCCATATCAGCCGGAGCCATGGGGGACTGATCGGGTGACGCGGTTCGCCACACGCTACACGTCAAAGAAAACCTTTTTAATTACATGCTCAAGCGCCGCGCCATATATTTCAGTTTCTCGTCATTGTTGACTTCCAGGACTGCCTTCTGCATTGCATCCTTCTTGCTCTCCTCTTCGATCTTATTCACTTCATCCCGCGTCGGCGGCAGTCGCTCGTTCTGAAGGTCTAGTTTCCGAGCGTCTTCAAATCCGTCGATGGCATCTTTGATACCCTCCACCCTAGACATCAAAGCACCAGGTGGTAAGCGGCCTCCATGGACCGTCTTCAGCTCGGTGACGGACTCGGACTCTTCCCGCAGGACTGTAAATACTCTGGAAAGCCTGCCAATTGCAAGTATCTTGTTCTTGATGGCTCGTTTCCTTGCTTCCGTGTCTTCTCCAGATGATGTAGGAGACACTAAGCTAGGGGAGGTAGGCGTTTCACCTTCCAGCTCCTCCTTGGAGCACGTATTGAGTATCCCAATGAGCATGTCCATAACTATAGTCAGCATTTGCCTGGAACTTTTTGCCTACTTTTCTCACCCACAAAAGGCAGGGACCATGTGAATACGTCCATAAAGTTCGGCAACCAGTAAGGATGTGGAGTACTGTTGAATTGTCGAATGTTTATAACATTGTTCTCGTATTTTAGGACGGCTGCCTTGTTGTCGTAGACGTCTAGATAATTGGGTGCAGAGAAGATTGTCATGACGCTGGGAAAGCCAGTTGCACGCGTCTTTTTATACATGCGATAGCCTGCGTCCTGTGCTTCATGCGCACGTATGATTGAAAGGAGGTTGTTCCTCTCAAGGAATGCGCTTGCGGCGTGATAGCTGAAGAAATACGAACAACCTCGTACGTGATTATGCGTGAAATGCTCATCGGTCTTCTCCGTCCCAAAGTCCTCCAAAGGATCCGCCCACAATATATCGCACATGAGACCGTGATTTGGAGGCTCACGAAACCGGTCGAGGTTTCGAAGATCATCCAAAGTGCGTAAATCAGGAGAAAGGCCGCCATGAATGCAGAGGAATTGTTTGTTAAGGACAGCACCAAGTGGAAGAGCACAAAAAGAGTCCATGCAAGCGTTGTAGATACGCTCAGAGTATTTGTGCTTGCATTCCGCCTTGAAGGTGAAATAATCCGTCAAATGCCTGCACTCGTGATTTCCTCGCAGCAGCCAAAGAGATTGTGGGTACCATATCTTCAGACTCCAGAGGTAAAGAACAATCTCGATGGAGAAATAGCCACGGTCAACATAGTCTCCGAGAAATAAATAACGCGTAGTGTCCGGGTCACCGCCCACTTCAAAGAGTTTCATGAGGTCATAATATTGTCCGTGCACATCTCCACACAGGGTGATGGGCGCGTCAACGTAGAGCAAAGTAGGCTCTTTGCGCAATAGCTCAGTTCCCTTCTCTATAATCCATAGCGCCTGCTCTTCCGAGAGCCGCCCCTCCCGGTAGAAATGCTGTTTCAGAAAATTTAGGTTTGGCTTTGACTTGTCTGCGCTGGAGTAGAATTGCTCATCTGAAGGCCTGTATGGAGCAGGTGCTTGGACGTCTTTACAAATCCTGTCTTGCGTGCTAACTTCACTGCCGTCTTCCATGGTATGGAGGGTAAAGTCTATTTCCGGCGCCACTCTCCCTTTCGCATTATGCTGGGCCGCGCTTCGTATCGTGTACGGGTCCTCGAAATTTTGTCCCTCCATTGGGTCATCGCTTGATGGGTCTCGTGAGTGAGCAGACCCAGCTGTTGGTGAGCTCATCGTGTCTAAGCCGACCCTTCCACACTCTAATTTCAGAAACTCGACTTAAGAAATGGACAGATTCGTCAAAGAGTAGACAAGGCCCCCACAAAGAGAGAGTCTCAATAACACTCTGATTCACCGAGCGGCCGGTATCACGATTTCTTCCCTGCAAGATTCATTGATCATTTTGCGCCTCTATGCGGGCATGCATGGCTTACACAAATGATTTACATAGTGAGGAGCAAATCACACTATAAAACTACTTTCACCCCCAAACCACAGCTCAATGCTTCGTTGACTTTCATTCCATCCCAGCCTGACCATGACCTCAAAACCTGCAGGCACTACGTCGATTGAACATCCTTGTGAATACTGTTTTGGAGCTATTAGTGCTTCTAAGAGCCGCACAGGCTGTAGATTCTGAAATTGAATCATGGGACCCGACGCGTCAAATTTTTTCCAGTCTTGCCACGTTCGCTTCCAATCGATCCAATTGTCTGCGACACTTTCCCTGCTCGTGAATGGTGTGCATATGTTCCTGCCCAGAATGCTCGGAATCATAGGCCACTTCTCCAAGAAGCTAATCGCCATCAACATCTTGGTGTAGAATTCCGGCCCTTGCGACGAATTTGTGCATGATACTATACCCACAGTCTCTGCATCCTGCACTTGACTTGTTTCCAGTGGCCAAGAGCTCACCGCCGTCTGCAAACCCGTCTGCAATGCACTCGTACCCTGGTTCGTTTGGCCCTGTATGATGGAAAACATTATTTTGAACTCTCCAACCGCGTGCCATTACATTTACCTCAGTCAACATCATTTTTGCCCATTTCTGTTCGAGAAATGCATCTGAATGTAACGACTCTTCGACACTCTTTATGCATTGCAAAAGATCTGAAGGCGTGGTCCATAGTCCAGCAGCGGCAAGCTCAGGCAGAATATGCAAGTCAGCATTGGCAGGTGTGTCTCCTGTGACATGAGCCTTTGCAAAGCTGTGTTCATTGTCGGGTAACGTACCGTAGAAGCTTCGTTGCACTCCCAATGGGCGCAAAACAATTTGTTGCATGAGATCCGAGAAAGACAGCTGTGTCACATTCTCGAGGATGGCTTGGAGCACAGTAAAGCCACCTCCAGAGTATTTGTGCTTTTGAGCCGGGAATCCAATCAGTCTTACTTGAGGTGTATTTGATTGGAGTGGCCACTCAAGACCGTTCTTGCCGATGGAGGATTGGCCACATAACCAGCAAAGCCGCCCTGGGATAGCCCTGCGGTATGGGAGAGTAGGTGCTCGATGCTCACATATTTTAAGAAGTCTTTTGTTTTGGGCGTCTCAATGTTGGCGAGGTCGGATGGGGAAAGGTATGTTGAGATCGGTGCTGTCAGCGACAACTTCCCCAATTGGGCCAACTTCATCGTGGCAAGTGCTGTCACGGGTTTCGATATGCTGCATGCCTGAAATAGGGTCTCCTTATTTAGTTTTGCAGTAGAGAATGTCCTTGTTGTGATGTCCCCATGCTTCAGAATTGGCTACGGAGACGGAAGGGACCGCCAACGCTCTCAAACCACTCTCCACCGACCCAGCCCCGCCCTGTTCTGCGAGAAGACGCTGCAATGCATCCAGGGTCTTTCATTGGGGCCGGCTGGCTCGCTGCCTGGGCTACGGGTGAGTCATAATTCCCGCCCCGACTGCCCGCTTCTGATTGGTCCGAATATCCCGCTCGGCTATCCGCTCGGATGCAAACACTTCCTTTCCGACAGTGACACGGCCTTTTTTGTGGTTCAAGGATATCACCGTCCCCCTTCCCTCGGAAAATTCACTTGGAGAAGTCAGTCCGACGCAGATGAGTGACCCCACGGGTCCGCTGAAGAACCCCGCCTACCAAGTGGGTGGCCGCAATACACTTCCTGGGGCGGGAGAGAAAGAAATGCCAATCACGACAAGCAGCAGTCCTACAGCTTGCGATTCGAATTCTGAGGGATTAAACGATGACGGCGTAAATGTTGCTACGGCAGAGGCACAATTTGCTGATCTTAACCGTCAGCTGTCGCGCCAGAGTGCCAAAGGAGGCTCAGCTCTTTCCCCGTTCTCTACAGACCCGGAAAAAGATGGACAAGATGGGTTCGATTTGGAAGGGTATCTTAGAGGGTATGAAAGACAGGGCCGCGAAGCTGGTCTGAAGAGGAAACAAATCGGTGTTGTCTTTGAAAACCTCACTGTTTCGGGTATTGGCGGTTTCAAGAATTATGTTCGCACATTTCCACATGCCTTCATAGATACATTCGGCTTCCTCAAACCGTTATGGAAACTCACTGGCCTTGTCAAAAAGCCGCCGAATATAGATATTCTCACCAACTTCTCCGGCCTTGCTCGCCCTGGCGAGATGATTCTCGTTTTGGGAAGACCTGGAAGTGGATGCTCTTCCTTTCTCCGAGTTATCTCCAATCAGCGCTATGGCTACACAAACATATCTGGGGATGTCAAATATGGGCAATTTGATGCACATACGTTCTCCAAAAAATATCAGGCTGAGGCTATTTACAACCAAGAAGATGATATCCATCACCCAGTCCTGACGGTTGGTCAGACCTTACGCTTTGCTCTAGACACAAAGACCCCCCGTTCTCGTTTGCCTGGACAATCACCAGCCGAGTTCAAGAAACAAGTGGTCGACTTGTTATTGAAGATGTTTAACATTGAACACACCGAAAACACGGCTGTCGGGAACGCCTACATGCGTGGTGTCTCTGGTGGTGAGCGAAAACGAGTGAGCATTGCCGAGACCATGATCACAAACTCCCAGATCACAGCATGGGACAACACAACGCGTGGTCTTGATGCGAGCACAGCTTACGACTATTCCAAATCGCTTCGGATTATGACCGATGTATACCAGACAGTAACCTTCGTATCCCTCTACCAAGCAAGTGAGAATATCTACAAGCAATTCGACAAGGTCATGGTTATTGATGAAGGACGTGAGATTTTCTTCGGACCCATCGCTGAAGCACGGTCTTACTTTGAAGGCCTCGGATATGCAGAAAAGCCAAGGCAAACAACTCCTGATTATCTGACTGGATGTACTGATCCATTTGAAAGGCAGTTTGCTCCTGGAGCAATCAAAGTGCCTGCTTCGCCTGCTGATTTGGAGCAAGCCTTCAAAAACAGCAAGTATTGGACGCGACTCAGTCAAGAGATTCAGACCTACAAAGAAGAAGTTCGCCAGCATACGGAGGTCCAGCGCGAGTTCGAAGAAGCAGTTGCCAACTCCAAGCGCAAACACACGTCGAAAAGATCTGTCTACACAATCCCATTCTATCGCCAAGTCATCGTTCTATTCCGACGCCAAATGATTCTCAAATGGGCAGATCGATTTACTCTAGTTGTCGCTTATGCTACCACTCTGATCATCGCCATCGTCCTCGGTTCAGTGTATCTGAATCTCCCGACGACTTCGGCTGGCTTGTTTACACGTGGAGGAATTCTGTTCATCTCCCTTCTTTTTAATGCGCTTTCTGCATTTGCTGAGCTTGGTGGCACCATGCTGGGACGACCAGTAATGAACAAGCATAGACAATTTGCCATGTATCGTCCTGGTGCTCTATGGCTCGCTCAGATTGGAGTGGACATGATTTTCTCTTCTGTGCAGATTGTGATGTATAGCATCATTGTCTACTTCATGTGTGGTCTTGTCCGAACTGCTGGAGCCTTTTTCACTTTCTACATCTACATCTTGGTTGCTTATATGGGCATGACTTTATTCTTCAGAGCGATAGGCTGCATTTGCCCAGACTTTGACTCGGCACTGAAATTGGCAGCTTTGATTATCACTCTCTTTGTACTCGACTCTGGTTATATGATTCCATTTCAGGCAATGCAACGATGGATCTTCTGGATTTTCTACGTCGATACGTTCTCGTGGGGATTTGGCGGATTAATGGTAAATGAATTTAAGAATCTGAATTTTACTTGCATCACCCCGGATCTAATACCATTTGGACCGACATATACCGACATTGCGCATCGTACCTGCACTTTAGCGGGTGCTGTGAGTGGTACAGATATTGTGGTGGGTGCAACTTATATCGATCTGATGTATAACTACGCGAGAAGTAATTTGTGGCGCAACTTCGGCATTCTCGTTGCTTATATTTTTGTCTTTCTGGGTGCGAACGTATTTCTTGGCGAGTGGGTGCAATTCAATGCTGCTGGCAAAACTATCACACTCTTCAAAAAGGAAAACAGGGAGCGTGGGCAACTGAACCATGAGCTGATAGCTAAGCGTGAAAGTCGTCGACAAAGTGGCCAGCGCGAAGACAAAACAGAAATGGATGTTGCATCAAAATGTGTCTTAACCTGGGAGAAGCTAACGTACGATGTACCCGTCAAAGGAGGAACTCTTCGTCTATTGTCGGATGTGTATGGATATTGCAAGCCAGGCCAATTAACTGCTCTAATGGGTGCTAGTGGAGCCGGGAAAACCACTCTACTTGATGTGCTTGCTGCCAGGAAGAACATCGGCGTTATAGGTGGTGACGTGTTGATAGATGGCGTGAAGCCAGGTATTACATTCCAGCGTGGAACTGCCTATTGTGAGCAACTGGATACTCATGAGCCCACTCAAACTGTTCGAGAAGCATTGCGATTCTCCGCTTATCTTCGACAGCCGTATCATGTACCACAGTCTGAGAAGGACCAGTACGTTGAGCAGGTGATTTCGCTATTGGAGATGGAAGATATCGCGGACGCAATCATCGGAGACGCCACTACAGGTCTCGCAGTCGAGGAAAGAAAGAGAGTGACTATCGGTGTCGAGCTTGCGGCAAAACCCGAACTTCTTTTATTTTTGGACGAGCCTACTTCTGGTTTGGACAGTCAATCCGCGTTCAATATTGTGCGCTTCTTGCGAAAGCTTGCTGGAGCAGGTCAAGCAATCATCTGCACGATCCACCAACCCAATTCTGCATTGTTTGAAAACTTTGACCGACTGCTTCTTTTGCAGAAAGGAGGGGAGACGGTCTACTTTGGCGACATTGGCGAGGACGCGAGGATACTACGAGCTTACTTGGAGGCCCATGGTGCTGCCTGCCCACCTGATCAAAATGTTGCAGAGTATATGCTCGAGGCAATAGGTGCAGGATCACGCAGACGCATTGGAGATGATTGGGCCGAGCAATGGCGTCAGTCGGATGAATGTGCAAAGGTAAAGAAAGACGTGGAAGTACTTCGACAGCAACGAATGGCTCTGAATCTCTCATCTGGTGGTGACGCACAGAAGGAAATGGAATATGCAACCCCCATACCCTACCAGCTAAAAGTGGTCCTGAGGCGAACAAACCTCGCTTTTTGGAGGTCCCCAAATTACGGTTTCACCAGATTGTTTAATCATATTGTCATTGGATTAATCACTGGTCTTGCCTTTTTGAATGTCGACAATTCCAAAGCAGGCTTACAATACCGAGTTTTCATCATGTTTCAGGTTACAATTTTGCCAGCACTTATTCTATCGCAAGTCCAACCGCGTTATGCCATCTCGCGGCTCATCTTTTGGCGAGAATCCAGCTCCAAGATGTACTCACAGTTCGCTTTCGCAACAAGTCAAGTACTTGGAGAGGTCTTCTACAGTATATTGTGTGCTGTGGGATTCTTTGTCTGTATCTACTTTCCTCCAGGACTGAAACTCGAAGCATCGGCATCTGGATACCAGTTCTTGATGATTCTCATTACAGAGTTCTTTAGCGTGACCCTTGGGCAAATGGTAGCGTCGATCACCCCGGGTGCATTACTAGCTGCCCGTCTGAACCCGTTCATCATCATCACATTCTCGCTCTTCTGCGGAGTTATTATTCCAAAGAACAACCTGCCGAAATTCTGGCGTTCATGGATATTCTGGCTGGACCCCTTTCAGTACCTGATCTCGGGCATGATAGTGACGGAGCTAAACGATGAACCAGTGGTATGTAAACCCAGCGAACTCAATCACTTCACTGCGCCAAATGGTCAGACATGCGAGGAATACGCAAAGGCTTTTCTGAATACGGCGGCAGGCTACCTCGCGCCCTCGGACGGACAAACATGCAATTATTGCGCATATGCCACGGGCAACGATTACCTCAACCCACTTGGGCTGTCCTACTCAGAGCGATGGCGAACCTTAGGCATCTTCATGTGCTTCATTGGCTCGAATCTGATTATTCTTTTTGTTGGAAGTCGATACCTGAAGTTTGCAAAGCGGTGATTTTCGCGGTTGTTGGGGCTGAGGGGATATGTATGGGTATGCAAAAGATGTGGAACATTAGACTATATTATATGTGTTGCCTCTATACTAGACTGTTTTCAAGCGTACTGCGCTTTGATTGGCTCTTTGACGTGCCATACGCCGTTTGGCTTTTCTGCAATGGATTTGAATTGCTCGCGAATGGCCTTTTTTGTACATTGCGGAAACTTTTGCTTCAACAATTCATTCAAAAAGACTGCAGTGCCAGCCTGCCCGTCTATGGAGCTAATGAATGCCGGCATGAACTCGCTAGGAATTGGTTTAAAGTCGCTTACTTTCGCCGCAGTCGAGTTTTGATCTGCGCCGTTGGGGCGACCTTGTGGCGTCCTGAATTCGTGCTCATCAATGGGTGTGGTGAGCGGGTTGATTGGCAGTATGTGTCCAAGCGGCCGAATACGAAACGCGTCTAGCCCGTCGGGAATGCTTTCATCTTCCCAGCAAACACCTATACTCAGAGGAATAAGTTCCATTGTGGAGTGCGTCGTTGGACGAGCAATTCTGACGCCATCGTCGTCCAGAAAGTCCATCATTTCACCATCGTCATCAGAAGAGGCATCTTCTTCCTCGGACAGGATATCTTCTCCATCCTCCTCGGGTTGCTCCCACTCACGCTCAGAATCATACTCATAGTTCATAATACCTGCAGCTCGGCCAAGCGGACGCCGTCCACTCACAGAAGGGGAACATTTTGAAAAAGTCCCAGAGTATGGTGGTCGTATGTCTTCAGCAAACTGCAAATGAATACGGGGGGATTTGTTGATTCTTTGGCGTACTATAGATGGATCGACGTTATTGAGCGGGTTGTTGAGATCTTCAAGCAACTCTTGAATGCACAGACGACTTGTTCCACGTGCTACCCGCATGAAGTTGGCGGAGAAGCTGTTGCTCGAACCCAGAGAGCCATCCATTTTGTTGCGTATTTGCACTCGCGTTTCCATGTCTCGGTGGAACCTAGAGCGCGATATTTCCAAACCTGGCTTCACATAGAATGGCAGAAAGGCCGCTTGGTAATCAACAGACATGACAGTGGAGGTCAGGACGTTTTCCGAGTGAATAGACGACTGGGGTGGAGTTCCTTGTTGGTGGGATGATTTGAAGAAAGCGCCTAGTTTCATTTGCGACTGCTCCTTTTTGGCATTCCCTTGTTCCTTTTTCAGTCTCTCTTCTTCCTTCTTCCATTTCTCCTCGTCCCTTTTCCTTTGTTTCTCTGCACGTTCCTCCATCTTGGAATTCTTTACTGCTTGCCTCTCGACTTCTTTCCTCCGTCGATCTTCCTCCTTTTCATTCCTAGCCCTCTCTCGTTCTTCCTCTTTTTCCTGTCTCAGTCTTTCCTTTTCCTCCCTTTCCTGTTGGCGTTGAAGACGTTTCAGCTCAGTCTGTGAAGAAGCAGTGTCATCTACCTTTCTCCTCTTCTTCTGTCCCGCATTATGACCACCCGCTGTACAGTCCACTGAAATACTGCCCGGCGCTTTGTTCTCTTTCGAACTCCCAGTACTGAGCCGATCGACTTCCACTACGTTTGTCACAAGTGGTTTGTCCATCGCGTGGTGGTCGCACGCGTCCTAGGAACCGCGCTATCGACCCCACCAACCACCACACCGATCTCAATCGAAGGAGTAGTCATGATATCCTTTCTACATACACGAGATCCACACAGATTAACTATAGAAGTGCATCGTGCGAGCAACCGCTCGCTATTCCTCTGGCAAATCGGGATTAGCAATAAACAGTCTCCCCTTCGGCGTGTGACCCAGCGTCCGCTCGTCCAGAGCCACAACACTAACACAGCTTTTGGCCCGCTCCATACGCGCATTGACATTTTCGTTGTCGCCGATACTAGCCCAACTAGTGCTCTGAGTAGGCGAGCCCGTGTCGACCATGGGCCATGCATCTTTCTTCGTCCCGTCGTTGTCGTGATAGTGATCTTGAGGTTGCAGAGGGCAATCGTCCTCATCGTCCGAATCCTTTGCCTCCGTCTCACTTAGGCGCGGTACGCGGGTGGAGTATTGCGGTGCTTGCTCTCCACTATGCCTGTGGAGCGACGAATTTGCACTGGAAAAAGTAGCCATCCTCTTCATGCCTGCTTTCAGCATTCGTTTCTTCTCTGTGTAATTGTTGGTAGGTTTCTGACTCTTGTCACTCCATACCGTGGCCCGCTGTCTCCGCAATGTCGAGACATACGACATACCCTCGATCTGGGGAGGAAGCGTTCCCACGCTACTGTGCCTTTCATGACCTCTCCCATGTCCATTCAGGGATGCCGTTTTTTCAAGTTGCATGGGGAATGCTTTGTAGGCCGTGTTTGAGGGGATTCGCAGAGGAGATATCTTCTTGTCATAGTCTGCGTATACTGCCGCCATCTGCATTGGAATGACCGAATGAGGCAAATCAAACGGTGTGCTTGAGCTTGCTGTTAGGCTTGACAGGAATTAGTCATCAAGCAGAGACCAAGATGGGGTGGTGGATAAGGAAATTGGGTTGCTGACCGATATTTGATTACACGGGAATTTGCGTATAACGACGACAGCGCAAGAGGGGGAATAAGGAAAAGGTGAGAGAATATATTCAAGAAGGCCGCGGAAGAGCAGGAAGTGTTTAGGAGAGAGCTGTAGAAAGTTGTAGCTTGATCCATGCATATCATCTTGTGGCGCAGATCAACAAACTCCACGAGATGAGGTGAAAGCAACGACGAGAACATGCATTTTGCCAAGTCGCTTGAGAACACGATTATCCCGGAATGGAAGAGGGTCTATCTAGACTACAAGGGCGCAAAGAAGAAGCTGAAGAAGTTGGCGAAGCAGAAGAGGGCGCGAGCTGCCTCAGAGACTCCAATGCTCCCATCCCCAGCACTACCCGTATCTCCCGGCACTGAGAGACCTTCCACGCAGCGAAAGATGGCAAACTATGGAAGTTTTTCCGAGTCGCCCGTCAAGCGGCCACCTGGGAGATCAGACAGGTCACAATCTGCAACACATCTCTCGCTTGGCTCACCAACGCTAAGTATCAGAGAGGAAGAAACAGGCGGCGATGATTCGGAGTATCCGAAAGGCTCGACAGTCTCAAGACCAGTCGAGTCTCACTTCCACTCCAAATTCTTAGATCGTATAGCTTTAACAAAGCCCTCTGGTCCTCAGACACCTCACACGATGCCACCTGGAAGTCCTATAGAGATGCTATCGAAGAGCGATTTTTTCGATTGGCTAGACGGACAACTTGAAATGATAAACACGTTCTACAAGCAAAAGTCATATGAAGCCGGAGAAAGGCTACGGATCATACGTATGCAGTTGCGGACCATGCAAAAAGATCGGACAAAAAACAGTGGTGCGCCCAAGTCAGGCACAAAGTCGGTGACTAATTGGATCTTCTCTGCAGAGAGGGATTTCGTCCGGAGCAAGGTAACTACCGGTGATGAAGAATCATCCTACCGGCTGGCCAAACGACGACTTCGTGCTGCTATGATTGAATACTACCACAGCCTTGAGCTCCTTAAATCTTATCGATTGATGAATAAAACTGGATTTCAAAAGATTTTAAAGAAATACATGAAATTGACAGAAACTAGATCCGACTATATGGTGAAAGTGAATGAGTCATTTTTTGCCAGTAGCGACATCGTTGATCAACTCATTACTCAAACAGAGGACATGTATGCTAGGTACTTTGAGCGAGGCATTCGAAAGAATGCTGTTGAGCGCCTACGTACAAAAGAGGGCTCGCAAGACTACGGTGGAGCAATTTTCCGAAGTGGGTTGTTTCTAGGGATTGGTGTGCCACTCGTGATTCATGCTATCGTCGATGGTACGGTTGAGGGCCAGTCTAGCCTGAACGCGTCCATTTTATTACAAATTTACGGAGGTTTTGGACTTCCGCTTATATTCCTTCTCTTGTTTGGACTCAACGCGCGAGCATGGCACATGGCGCGGATCAATTATGTTTTCATATTCGAGCTCAACAGTAATGACTCGCTGGACTATCGTCAATTTATCGAACTGCCTTCCTTACTCATCGGAATCCTCGGGATTGTCATGTATTTCACTTTCCTCGATCTAAATGATATACTTTTTCCGCAGGTCTACTATCCAATCCTGTTTCTCGGTATTGCACTATTGGTTTTTCTGAACCCTTTCAACTTTGGTTACAGATCGGCTCGATCATGGCTTGGTGAATCGCTTGGGAGACTCGTCTTTTCTGGATTCTTCCCAGTCGAATTCAGAGATTTCTTCCTCGGTGATCAGTTTTGTTCTTTGTCATATTCAATGGCGAATTTGCCATTCTTCTTTTGTCTGTACTCCAAGCACTGGACAAACAACGAGCAATGCAACTCGTCTCACTCTCGTGTCTTGGGATTTTTCTTTACATTACCAGGCATATGGCGCTTACTTCAATGTCTCCGTCGATACTATGATACGCGCAATGTGTTCCCACATTTGATCAACGGCGGCAAATATCTGTTTACGATTCTTGTTTACATGACTTTAAGTCTCTGGCGGATTGACAAGGGTGACAGCGCAAAGGCAGGCTTCATCTTCTGTGCCATAATTTATGGTCTGTATACTTCGTCCTGGGATTTGTTCTTGGATTGGTCGCTCTTGCATCCTTACGCAAGATCGCCATTTCTGCGCAATGAGCTTGGATTCCGACATGCATGGGTTTACTACATGGCCATGGTATTAGACCCTATCTTACGAAACAGCTGGATCTTTTACGTTATCTATCCACAAAACATTCAGCAATCTGCAGGATTGTCTTTCTACGTCGCACTTGCTGAGGTATTCAGGCGCGCTATGTGGAATTTCTTTCGTGTGGAGAACGAGCATTGCACAAATGTGGGGAAATTTCGTGCCTTCCGCGACAACATTCCCCTGCCATATGCAATCGATCATGAGCGATCTCCATTGAGTCCACAATGGCGTGGTGCAAATCTTAGTCGCCAGGCTACTAAAGATAGTGTAGCTTCGATGCGAAGGCGTCGGTCCGGAAATGACAACATCCACGAGGGCGAGGGCAGGGAACGGGCACAAAGTGTTACTAGTCCGCAGGTAGTGAGCATGCGTGCTCTTGCGTATGCAACTATCGCCATTCAGGATCGGCATGCTGAAGATTTCACCCGTCGCAAACCCAGTCATAGCAATCATGAGGTCCAAGACGGAGGAAGTACGGATGATGTTTCAACAGATGAAGGCAATGTTGACCAAGCGGATACGGGTGATGCGGATGACGTCTCCGAAGGTGCATCGTCATCGTCGGTGACTCCAACCATCCAGGCTCTGCAAAAATAGAGCTGATGTAAATCTGTAATATATAGAAGCATAATTAGCGATTCCACGCAGTCACAGTTTTGTCTCGATGAACTCGGAACAATTTGTTTCGCCACGACACTTTTGAACCACGCATTGCATCAAGCCAAATTGGCAATGCACAGATCTCGCGAAAAAGCCATGTCTTTATGAAGGACGGAAATGATCTTGGGCCGTTGCCAAGCCAAGTCGGTCTATGTGGCGAGTTGATATCTTGGGAAAATAAGTTTATAAATTGATAATAATCCATGACAGCCCAGACGCAGCAGTGGACCCCTAGAAACCACCACTTTGGGAACCATTTTGCGAAAGCCAAGGCACCTACATAGCCGCAAGCAAAACATTCGGTGAAAGGTTCAACAAGCGTAGCCGCCGTTACCACATACTTTCGAATTCGGAGCCATCTCTTCCTTCTTTCCCAATACCCCGCAAACGTTAATTCATTACCAATCGGTTGATAAGCAACAATTCCTGGGCAAAATCGGTGCGGACCACATTTGGCCCACAAGTATTCACCAATGAGCTGGTCTTCACAAATATTGATCGCGAAGCGATCAATGGGTCCAAGGTCTGATCGTCGAAATAAATTAGATTTGCCCATGAGACACGGAGCTACGCGCAGTGTATTGATTGCTGTGTAGAATTTTGCGTGTGAGGTAGCCATAAAAGTCTCCTCGACAAAACTTCCTACATCGTCAGAGATGCCAATGACAAGTGGCAAATGATGCACAAGAGAGCAATCTGCCAAACTCTGAATCGACTGATCAAGTGCGTTTGGGGACACCCAAACGTTTGCATCAAGAATCCAGACAATGTCATGTTTTGCATGTGCGTATGCATAAGCGATATTGCATATTTTGGGGTTCGGGCCGCAATCTGTATTGCACACAAGCAATTGACAATTAACACCCGCGTTTTCTGCAATCAGTTGACGAACAAGTGTAATTGCAGGATCGCTTTCTTCTGCAATGCAAATTAAAATTTCAACAGGGCCGTCATAGACTAGATTGAATGTCGCTTCCAAACATGCGCGTAGTTCAGTATCGATTCCTTTGACTGGTCTAATAATACTAACACTCGGGAACGTCTCATCTTCTCGAAAATTCGATGTGATTGGAACGCTTTGCAAAGTCCGGCCACTCCGGCTTGGTCTTGCAAATTGTGCAGCACGTAGTCTGACTGTGTTAATATAGACGAGAGGTTGGTATTACTTCAAGGAGCCTAAAAGACACACACATACTATAAAAGCGTACCAGGCAGTCGCTACAAGAGAAAGCAAGAAGCCAAGGGTTTCAATCATTCGTCGTGCAGCCCATCAGAGCGCGGGTATGGTGCGTGTTGATAATTAAATAAGCATGCTCACACTGTCACTACGACGAATCAGAATGACCACAAATGTTATAGTCAATGGGCATTCGGAGTCGAGAGCACATTCAGGACAGCCACTATGGCATGCTCCGGTACCACGGAAACCAATAAAACTGAGAGTGAGGAACTCATTGGCGAAGACGCCCTCGGCTGGATCAGGAGAAGATGGGTTGTGCGAGTTTGTTACAAGCTCCGGCACGAAGAAATTGACCTGGTATTGCTGTGGGCCGACAGTGTACGATGCAGGGCATATGGGTCACGCCAGAAACTTTGTGACTACAGACGTGCTGCGCCGGATTTTGCGCGATTACTTTGGATACGACGTTGTCTTTGTCCAAAATGTCACAGACATCGACGATAAAATCATTGTACGTGCTCGGCAACTGCATCTTTTCGAGGAGTATAAGAAGCAAGCTATTAGCACTTCGTCCAGTGATTTAGGGCGTCAGCTATCCAATGCTTGGCAAGTCTACAGGAAGGCGAACTTACCAAAATCAGATGAGTCATTAGACGGATTTGCTGTGTGGTCAGAAAGCGTCGATTTACCTGCCGAGTTAGAGTCGAATCCAAAGTTTGCCATGCACTTGGCAATTCTCAAACGGTCCGCTCTTGCAATTCTCAATCATTCTTCATTCGAGAGCCTCATGGAAGACATAAAAGACATGTTTGTTCCTTTCCTTGATGCTGAAAAAGGATCCACAGTCACAGATCTCGCTATTTTTAAGAATCTGGCTTCTTACTGGGAAAGGCATTTCGATACAGATATGCAAACGTTGAATGTAATGCCTCCGAAGGTTATCACGAGAGTAAGCGAGTACATACCACAAATCATCACTTTCACTGAAGGCATTATTCGCAGAGGCTATGCGTATGAAACCGGTGGCTCTGTATACTTTGACACTATGCGATACGATTCTGGAAAACACCATTACGCGAAACTGGAGCCCGGTAATAAAGCAAACGTTTCACTCATTTCCGAAGGGGAGGGTGTCTTAACCGAAGGAAAAACAAAACGCTCCGTGTCGGATTTTGCCTTATGGAAGGCTTCAAAAGCAGGTGAACCATCATGGAATTCTCCATGGGGTAATGGTAGGCCTGGTTGGCACATCGAATGTAGCGTTATGGCCTCAGAGGTTCTTGGATCCAACATCGATATCCACTCCGGGGGTTCCGATTTAGCGTTTCCGCATCACGATAACGAGCTTGCTCAGAGTGAAGCATTTTACGACTGCGACCAATGGATTAACTACTTTCTCCATACTGGCCATCTTCACATCGAAGGCCAAAAAATGTCTAAATCTCTAAAAAATTTCATATCCATACGCGAGGCTGTCGAAAAATACTCGGTCAAATCGCTTCGGCTTGCATTTCTGATGCAGCAATGGGACCGACCGATGGATTTTAAAAATTCGTTTATGAATGAAGT
>JAABUZ0100004077.1_pt1 | contig 20600 bp, 14 predicted proteins | sample 5562091 | NCBI WGS metagenome assembly JAABUZ01 (sample SAMN12813069, study PRJNA571459) | rock metagenome | isolation source: Antarctica rocks | place: Antarctica: Victoria Land, Linnaeus Terrace sud | collected 2015-12-21 | reverse complement strand
TAACGCCCGGCGCGGGGCTCGCCTTCTTCGCCGCGTACGGGGCCGACGTCGGGCCGATGTGGCGCGCCTTCGCCGACGCGCTCGACCGCTTCGGCGCCTTGCCCGCGCCCGCCGACCGGGCGGCGGTGCACGCCGACGCCCTCGCGGGCGCGCGGGCCACGTTCCTCGCGTTCGAGCGCTCGGTCGTCGCGCCGACCGCGCGCGTCGCCGTCCCGGCGTGACCGCCGCTTAACCGTCGCATGACCGCCGGCTCCGCCGCCGCGCCGTCCCCGGGCGCCCTGCTCCCGCCGGGCACGCCCGTCGACCTCGAGTCCTGCGACCGCGAGCCGATCCACCTCATCGGCGGCGTGCAGCCGCACGGCGCGCTGCTCGTCGTCGGCGGGCCGGACCGCCGCGTGCTGCGGGCGAGCGCGAACGCCGCCGAGCGGCTCGGCGTCGCGGCGGCCGGCGGTGTGTTAGGCACCTCGCTCGCCGGGCTCGTCGGCCCGGCGCAGGCGGACGCGCTCGCGGCGGCGGGCCGGGACGCGGCCGCGGACGACGCGGGGCGCGTGTACCACCCCGTCGTGGTCGACGTCGCGGGGCAGCCCTTCGAGGTCGTCGTGCACGAGAACCCGGCCGGCCTCCTGCTCGAGTTCGAGCCCGCGCCGCACGCGGCGCTCGGCGTGACCGCGTTCCACGCCACCGTGCGCCGCACGATGGCCGCCGTCGCGCGCGGCACGAGCGTGCGCGCGGCCGCGGCCGCCGTCGCCGACGAGATCCGCCGCGTGACCGGCTTCGACCGCGTGTGGGTGTACCGCTTCCACGAGGACTGGCACGGCGAGATCATCGCCGAGTCGCGCACCGACGCCGTCGAGGAGTCGTGGCTCGACCTGCACTACCCCGCGGGCGACATCCCCGAGCAGGCGCGCGCGCTGTTCGCGCGGCACTGGCTCCGGCTCATCGTCGACGTGCACGCCGAGCCGTCGCCGGTGCTGCCCGCCGCGGGCCCGGCCACGGGCGGGGCGCTCGACCTGAGCGACTGCGTGCTCCGCGCGGTGAGCTCGGTCCACCTGGAGTACCTGCGCAACATGGGCGTGCGCGCCTCGATGAGCGTGTCGCTCGTGCGCGACGGGGCGCTCTGGGGATTGGTGTCGTGTCATCACTATACCGGTCCGCGCGCGGTGCCCTACGACGTGCGTGCGGCGTGCGAGCTGCTCGGCCAGGCGTTCTCGACGCAGCTCGGGCTGCTGGAGGCGGCGGAGGACCGCGACCACGCGCTGCGGCTGGGCGCGGTCCGCGCGGCGCTGCTCGAGCGCATGGCCGGGGGGCGCGACGTCGCCGACGGCCTGCTCGCCGCGCCCGAGCTGCTGCTGGAGCTGGCCGGCGCGGAGGGCGCGGCGCTCTGCCTCGGGGACGCGGAATGCGTCGTTGTCGGCCGGACGCCGGGCGGGGCGGAGACGCGCGCGCTCGCGGCGTGGCTCGCCGCCGCTGGGCACGACACGTACGCCACCGATGCGTTAGGTGCGGCGTTCCCGCCGGCGGCCGCGTACGCCGACGCGGCGAGCGGCGTGCTCGCCGTCGCGCTGAGCCGCGTGCGGCCGTACTACGTGCTCTGGTTCCGGCCGCAGGCGGCGCAGACGATGCGCTGGGGCGGCGACCCGGCGGAGAAGCCCGTGCGCGTCGGCGCCGACGGCGTCGCGCGCCTCACCCCGCGCGGCTCGTTCGCGACGTGGGAAGAAGAGGTGCGCGGCCGCTCGCGCCCGTGGCGGCGCGCGGAGGTCGACGCGGCGCGCGCGCTCCGCGGCACGGTCGTCGACGCCCTGCTCACGCGCGCCGACGAACTGGCCGCGCTCAACCGCGCGCTCGAGCAGAGCAACCGCGAGCTCGACGACTTCGCCTACGTCGCGTCGCACGACCTCAAGGAGCCGCTCCGGGGAATCCACAACTACGCCGCGATGGTGAGCGAGGACTACGCCGGCGCCCCGCTCGACGCCGACGGCGTGGCGCGGCTCGACACCATCCGCCGTCTCACGACGCGGCTCGACGGGCTGATCGACTCGCTGCTCGCGCACGCGCGCGTCAACCGGCTCGCGCTCGACGTCGCGCCCGTCGACGCGGGCGAGGCGCTCGACGACGCGCTCGACCGGCTGGCCGAGTCGGTGCGGGCGCGCGGCGCCGTGGTGCGCGTGCCGCGGCCGCTTCCCGTCGTCGAGGCCGACCGCGAGCGGCTCGTCGAGGTGTTCGCCAACCTCGTCTCGAACGCCGTCAAGTACGGCGGCCCGGCGCCGGACATCGAGGTGGGATACCTCGACGCGGGCGACGGCGCGCCGCCCACGTTCTACGTGCGCGACCGCGGGATCGGCATCGAGCCGCGGCACCACGAGGCGGTGTTCCGCCTGTTCAAGCGCCTGCACCCGCGCGACGCGTACGGCGGCGGGTCGGGCGCGGGGCTCACCATCGTGCAGAAGGTCGTCGAGCGGCACGGCGGGCGCATCTGGCTCGAGAGCGCGCCGGGGCAGGGCACCACGTTCTACTTCACCCTCGGCCCGGCCGAGATCGGCCCCGCCGCCGGGCCGCCGGGAGTGCATGCCCCCGGCTGAGCGCGGGCCGTGCGAGGCGCCGCGGACCGTGCTCGTCGTCGACGACTCGCCCGAGGACGCCGAGGTCGTCCGCCGGCACCTGCGCCGCGCGACGGACCGCACGTACGCCGTCCGCCACGTGCAGCTCGCCGCCGACGCGCTGGCCGCGGTCCGCGACCCCGCGAGCCGCCCCGACGTGCTCCTCCTCGACCACGGCCTGCCCGACATGAGCGGCCTCGACGTGCTCGAGACGCTGGCCGCGGAGCCGGGCGGCACGCCGGTGCCGGTCATCATGCTCACCGGGACGCACGCGCAGATCGACACCGCGGTGAGCGCGATGCAGCGCGGCGCGCTCGACTACCTCGCGAAGGACGCGCTGACCCCCGACGCGCTCCGCCGCGCGATCGACGGCGCGCTCGACCGCTTCGCGAGCGCGCGACTCCTCGCCGCCCAACGCGACGAACTCGAGCGGCGCCACCGCGCGCTCGATGCGGCCACCGCGCGCACGTCGCGCCTGCTCGCGGTGGTGACCGCGCTCGGTGCCGCGCTCACCCCCGAGGACGTCGCGGACGCGACGATCCGCGAGGCGATGCCGGCGGTGGGCGCGAGCGTGGGCAGCCTCGTCCTCCTGCGCGAGCCACCCGAGTCGGAGCCGTTCCTCGAGCTGGTCTGCAACGTCGGCCTGCCGCCGGCGACGCGGGACGCGTGGACGCGGGTGCCGCTCGACGCCGACGTGCCGCTCGCGGCGGTGGTGCGCACCGGCGAGCCGGTGTGGGCGACGTCGACCGCGGAGGCCGTCGCCCGCTTCGGCGGCCTAACGGCCGTGCGCGCGGCCGGGGGGTACGAGGCGGCCGCGACGCTGCCGCTCGTGATCGGCGGCCGGGTGATGGGCGCGCTCGCGCTCGGCTTCCCCGAGGCGCGCGCGTTCGGGTCCGAGGAGCAGGCGTTCCTGCTCACCGTCACCCGGCAGTCCGCCCAGGCGCTCGAACGCGCCCGCCTCTACGCCGCCGAACAGGAGGCGCGCGCGGAGGCCGAGGCGGCGCGCGCCGACGCGGAGGCGGCCAACCGGGCGAAGGCGCAGTTCCTCGCCGCGATGAGCCACGAGCTGCGCACGCCGCTCAACGCGATCGCCGGCTACGCGGAGCTGATGGAGATGGGCATCCGCGGCCCCGTCACGCCCGAGCAGCGGGAGGACCTGTCGCGCGTGCGCCGCGCGGGGCAGCACCTGCAGTCGCTCATCAACGACATCCTCAACCACGCGCGGCTCGAGGCCGGGCGCGTGGGCTACGACATCCAGGACGTGCGGCTCGACGCCGTGGTCGCCGACGTCGAGGCGTTAGTCGCGCCGCAGCTCCGCGCGCGGTCGCTCGCCTTCTCGCACGACGCCTGCGCGCCCGACCCGCCGGACCGGCCGCACGCGGTGCGCGCGGACCCCGAGAAGGTGCGGCAGATCCTGCTCAATCTGCTGACCAACGCGATCAAGTTCACCGCGCCGGGCGGGCGCATCGCGCTCGCCTGCGAGGCCGGTGGGGACGCCGGCAGCGGCCTGGTGCGCCTGCGCGTGACGGACACCGGGCGCGGGATCGCCCCCGGTGCGCTGGCGCAGATCTTCGAGCCGTTCGTGCAGGTCGAGCGCCACCGCACGCCCGAGAGTCAGCAGGGGGTCGGGCTGGGTCTGGCGATCAGCCGCGACCTGGCGCGCGGGATGGGAGGGGATCTGACGGCGGAGAGCACGCCGGGGGTGGGGTCGACGTTGACGCTGACGCTCCCCGCCGCCTAACGCACTCGCCTACTTCACGAGCACGAGCCGCTGCGAGAGACTGACCGTGTTGCCCAGCACCACGTCGGACCCGAGGTCGACGAACATCGGACCCTCCAGCATCACCACGACCGTGGACGGGGTATAACCCGAACTCACCGGCGGCCCGCCGGGTTGATTGGAGGGCATCTGCCACGGGATGGTCTGTCCGGCGCCGTTCTTGATCTGGGCGGCGGGGCACGTGGCCTGCGCGCTCTGGAAGTAGCACATGATCCGCACCTGCGTCACCATGCGCACATTCTGCGTGAACGTGGCGTGCTTGTCGGGGATCGAGTCGGGAAACGGCAGGCGCGCCACCACGCCCACTGTGCCGTCGGGGTTCCGGCACGTCGCATCGTAGAGTCCGTTATTCCCCAGCTGGTTGCAGAGCTGGACGAAGCCGGGGGTGATGAAGTTCTTGGTGAGGTTCGCGGAGTCGCCGTGCTGCCAAGTGTACGGGGTGAGGTAGCTCCCCACCTGCGCCGTGCTCCGCGCACAGCTCGCGCTCCCCGCCGACGCGCCCATGCTCTGGGTGAACGCCGGCCAGTCGCTATTGCCCTGCCCGTAGTTGACCGTGTGCCACATCCCGGTGATGGGCTGGCCCTGCTGGTCCCAGTACGACTCGCTCGACCACGGCGGGAGGAAGACGAAGGTGCGGGACACGGCCGAGGCGCCCGCCGCGGGTGAGAACGCCACGACCTCCTGCTGGGTGAAGTCCGGAGCGTACGTGTTCTGCGAGCTGTACGGTCGAGTCGTGAGGCCTTTGGCGACCTCGTACATGCGGGTGAACGACGGGGCGACCGGCCGCACGCAGGCCGCGCCATTCACGTTCGCGATCCACGCCGTGCCGGTGCGCGAGACGGTCGGTGGCGTAAGGTGGAGGGCGCCGGCGAATACGTAAGTTGGACGGGCACGGGCGGTGACCTGCACCGCGTTGACCGTCCCGTAGTAGCTGGACACGGTCGACGTGCGCGTGGCGGGGTCGTAGAGCAACGGCACGACGTCGCCGGTCGCGACGTTCCCGGCCTGGCCGGCGGCGCGGTTGCGCGCCGCGTACTGCTGGGCGCGGGCGGGACCGTTCTGCGAGTCGTTGTTCGGGGTGAGCTGCGAGGCCGACGCCGCGGCGAGCGCGGCCGCGTCGGCCTCGCTCTGCACTTCCGCGGCGATGAGGTACAGGCGCCCCATGTCGACGGCCAGCGCCGCGGAGCCGATCAGCACCGTGAGCAGGATACAGACGAAGGGGAGGACCGCGCCCCGCGGCTCGCGCCGCCGCCGGCCGCGGGCGGCGAGCGTCGTGGGGACGAGCAGGGCGGCGGGCAGGCGGGGCCGGATCTGTATACAGATGCGCGCGGAGGCCCGACGGCCGAGCGCGCCCGGCGTCGGTGCGACGTTCACCCGCACGCGGCCGGGCGTCTAACGCTCGCGCGCCTGCCGCGGGTCCGTCACCTCGCGCCCGCGGCCCGGGCGCGGTCGGCCTCGCGCAGGAACGCGTCGACGACCGTGTTGAACTCGTCCGCGTTGGCGAGCTGCGGGAAGTGGTTGGGCGAGCGCACGACGACGTGCCGGCCGTGCGTCAGCCGCGCGGCGAGGTCGCCGACCGCGTCGAACGACGGGCTCCAGCCGCCGGTGATGACGAGCACCGGGATCCCCGCGTGGGCGACGGCCGCGGCCGCCTGCCGCATCACGTCGGGCGGGGCCATACGCGCCTGAAGCAACGCGCACCCGGCGCGCGTCGCGCGCTCGGGGTCGGCTTCGAGGGCGGTGACGGGATTCGGGGCGTTGGCCGGCATCGTCCCGAGGCTGCGCGCGAAGGTCAGCGCGTACTCCCCCGGGGTCTTGGCCGCCATGAGCGATTGCGCCGTGCGGCCCGCGTCGGCCATGACGGCGGGATTGCTCTGCACCGCGGGGTCGCTCATGAGCAGCGGCTGCAGCGCCGGCTCGACGAGGACGAGCGACCGCACAGCGTTCGGGCGGCGGGCGGCGGCCAGGAGCGCCTCGGCGCCCCCCCACGAGTGGCCGACGAGGTGGGCGCCGTCGCCGAGCAGGTCGGCGATCCAGGGGGCGTCCGCGACCATGCCGTCGACGCCGCGCGACGGGCTCTGGCCGAAGCCCGGCCGGTCGACGAGCCGTAGTTGCCAGCCGCGCTCCGCGAGCGGCTCCTGCCGCACGAACGTGCTCGCCCCGCCGCCCAGCCCGCCCTGCACGCCGCCGTGCACGACGAGCACCGTCGGGCCCGCGGCCCCCTTCGTGGTGACGTGGACGGACAGCGTCGCCGCGTCCGCCTCGGACGGGGGCGCCGGAGCCGGGGGGCACTGGGCGAGCAGCGCCGCGCGGTGTTCGAACATCGCGTGCATCGACATCGGGTGTGACTCTCCTGAGTGGACGGCCGCCTGGCCGCGTGATGCCCCGGGAACGCCGAGCGCGAACGCCGCGAGGCCGACCGCGATGGTCCTGTTCACGCGCGCAGCTCCGGCCGGTCGCGGAAGTGCGCCAGCGCCTCGGGGTTGGCGAGCGCGCCGGTGTTCTTCACCGGCCGCCCGTGGACCGCGTCGCGCGCCGCGAGCTCGCTCAGCTTGCCGTTGCGGGTCCGGGGCAGGTCCGGCACCGCGACGATCACGCGCGGCACGTGGTGCGCCGTGAGCCGGTCGCGCAGCCGCGTCCGGATCGCGGCGCCCAGCGCGCGCGTCAGCTCCACCCCGTCGCCTAGCCGCACGAACAGGACGAGCCGCGACGTGCGCTCCGCCCCGGTGCCTAACACCTGCTCGACGGCGAGCGCCTCGAGCACGCCGTCGACCTGCTCGGCCTGCCGGTACAGCTCGGCCGTCCCGATCCGCACCCCGCCCGGGTTGAGCGTCGCGTCGCTCCGGCCGTGGATCACGAGCCCGCGCTGGACGCCGTGCGGCGTCTCGTGCGCCGTGAGCTCGGCCCAGTCCCCGTGGCGCCACACGCCCGGGAGCTGCTCGAAGTACGCGGCGCGGTACTTGGCCCCGTCGGCGGCGTCCCAGAACGCGACCGGCATGCTCGGGAACGGCCGCCGGCAGACCAGCTCGCCCGCGACGCCCGGCCCGACCGGGCGCCCGTCGTCGTCCGCGACGTCGACCGCCATGCCGAGCCCGAGGCACTGCAGCTCGCCGCGCCAGACCGGGAGCGTCGGGGCGCCGAGGGCGAAGCACGAGACGATGTCGGTGCCGCCGCTGATGCTCGACACGCGCACACCGGGCTTGATCCGGTCGGCGACGTAGTCGTAGCTCTCCGGCGCGAGCGGGCTGCCGGTCGAGAGCACCGCGCGGAGGGCGCCTAACGCATGCGTGGCGCGCGGCGTCGCCCCCGCCTGCTCCAGCAGCGCGAGGTAGCGCGCGCTCGTCCCGAACACCGCGACCGACTCGGCCGCCGCCATGCCCCACAACACCTCGGGCGCCGGGTGCGTGGGGTGGCCGTCGTAGCACACGAGCGTGCACCCGAGGGCGAGCGCGCTCACGCTCCAGTTCCACATCATCCAGCCGAGCGTGGCGTAGTAGAACAGCCGGTCGCCCGCGCGCAGGTCGGTGTGGAGCGCGAGCTCCTTGACGTGCTGCAGCAGCGTGCCGCCGGCCGAGTGGACGATCCCCTTCGGCAGCCCGGTGGTGCCGGACGAGTAGAGCACGCAGAGCGGGTGCGCGAACGGCAGCCGCGCGTAGGCCGGTGCCGCGCCCGCGTGCGGCGCGAGGTAGTCGGCCCACCGCGTCGCCCCGGCAATCGGCGCGAGTCCCTCGGCCCCGCCCTCGGACGGCGCCCCGGCCGCAGCCGCGACCACGACGAGTCGCCGCACCGATGACAGCCGCGCCGCGATCTCGGCCACCCGGGCGCGGGTGTCGTGCCACTTGCCCGCGTATTCGTATCCCGGCGTGACGAACAAGACGGCGGGCGCCGTCTGCCCGAAGCGGTCCACCACGCCGTCCGCGCCGAAGTCGGGGGAGCACGACGACCACACCGCGCCGACGCTCGCCGCGGCGAGCATGGCGATCACCCCCTCGCACGCGTTGGGCAGCACCGCCGCGACCCGGTCCCCCACGCCGACGCCGTCGGCGCGCAGCGCGGCCGCGAGCGCGGCCACCTCCGCCCGGAGCGCGCCCCACGTGCGCGCGTCGGCCCGCCCGCGTTCGCCCCACGCGACGAGCGCGGGCGCGTCGTCCGCGACGCCCGCGCGCGGGCGCAACAGGTTCTCGGCGTAGTTGAGGCGCGCGCCCACGAACCAGCGCGCGCCATCCGGGTCCGCGGGCGGCACCATCGCGTCGCCCCCGACGAGGACCGCGTCCCACGCGCGGCCCGCGTCGTCGACGTCGGCGATCACGTCCGCGTACCGCCACACCGCCGCCCAGAAGTTCGCGGGCTCGGCAACCGACCAGGCGTGCAGCCGCTCGTACGCGCGCGCGTCGATGTCGGCGAGCCGGGGCACCCGGTCGCGCAGCGCGGCGACGAACGTGGCGAGGTTGGACTGGCGAACGTCGTCGTCCGATGGCGTCCAGACCGGCGCCTCGGCGGGCGCGGCGGCGGGGTCAGGCATGGTCTCGTGCATACGGTGCATGCATACGATGCGTGGGTGCCGTGCGACTCCGCACGCTACGCCGCCGAGCGCCGCCGTCGGCGCGGCCCATCTGGCGGGTCGGCCTCCGGGGTACTCGCCGCGAGCGCGAGCGGCCGGACGATCGCGGCCGTCGTGGTGAAGTGGTCGGCGATCAGGCGACAGGCCAGCTCGACGTCGCGCGCGAGCACCGCGTCCATGATGGTACGGTGCTCCGCCTCGAGATCGCGGGTGCGCGGCGAGGCGGGGACCGAGAGGCGGCGGTAGCGCTCCGCCTGCGTCGACAGCAGCGTCTCGAGCCGGAGCAGCCAGGGGCTGTCGCACGCCTCGACGAGCGCGAAATGAAAGTCGGCGTGCGCCGTCGCCCACGCGTCACTCACGCGGCGCTCGTCGCCCGCGACCCGCTCCGGGGTGCGCGACAGCCGGTGCATGGCGCCGACGATCCGCGTCTCCCACTCGACCCCGCCGTGCGCGAGCGCGCGCCGCAGGCAGGAGGTCTCGATCTCGATGCGCGTCCGCGTGAGGTCGTCGAGGTCGTCCGCGGACACGGGCGCGACCCGGAACCCTTTCTGCGCCTCCGACTCGACGAGGCCTTCGGCGGAGAGGCGGGAGAGCGCCTCGCGCACCGCCCCGAGGCTGACGTCCAACCGCTGGCACAGCTCGGCGATTTTGAGGCGGGCGCCCGGCACGAGCCGGCACGCCAGGATGTCGGCGCGCAGTACCGCGTAGGCGTTCTCCGTGAGGCTCCGCGGCGCCAGATCGGGGAGCGTCATCTCAGTCGGTGCCCGGGCACGCGCTCCCAGGCTGTCCACTCTCGGCCCCGACCGACAGGACGAGCGCGGGCGGGGCTGGCCGGATCGCGTGCGAGTGACGCCCCGATCCTCGACGGCTTCCGTACGTTGTCATATATTCTTCGTTATAGAATGTATATTAGCCGCTGGGCTCGCAGGACAAGACCAGGAAGACAGGAGCGCTAGTGCGCCTCGCCACCGTGCAGATCGACGGCCGTCCGACGCTCGTCGGGCAGACGCAGGATGTCCTGATCGATCTGAGCAAAGCTGCGCCGGCGCTGCCCGACACGCTGCTCGGCCTGCTGTCGGCGCCCGACGCGATGCTCGCGGCCGCACGGGCGATGGCGGCGGGATCCAGGACTGCAGCCGTCGATCCAACGTCCGTCACCTGGCTTCCGACGATCCCCCGGCCCGGCAAGATCATCTGCGTCGGGCTGAACTACCGCGACCACTCGGCCGAGAGCGGATTCCAGCAGCCCGCGTATCCGACCCTCTTCGCGCGGTTCGCGTCGAGCCTGGTCGGCCACGAGGCGCCGATCATCCGCCCGCTGGCCTCGGAGCAGCTGGACTACGAGGGCGAAGTCGCGGCGGTCGTCGGACGCGGCGGGCGCCACATCTCCCACGCGCAGGCGTTGGACCACGTCGCCGGCTACACGCTGTTCAACGACGCGTCCATCCGCGACTACCAGACGAAGGCGCCGCAGTGGACGGTCGGGAAGAACTTCGACGGCACCGGGGCGTTCGGCCCCTACTTCGTGAGCGCCGACGAACTCCCGCCGGGCCTTCGGGGGCTGGAGCTCACGACGCGCCTCAACGGGCAGGTCGTGCAGCGCGCCTCGACCGACGACCTCGTGTTTTCGGTGGCCGACCTCGTGGCGACCATCTCCGAGGCGATCACGCTCGAGCCGGGCGACGTGATCGTCACCGGCACGCCGTCGGGCGTCGGACTCGCGCGCAAACCGCCGCTCTGGATGCGCGCGGGCGACCGCGTCGAGGTCGAGGTCGAGGGACTCGGCCGGCTCAGCAACCCCGTCGCCGACGAGGTCGGCGCCACCGCAGCTACCGCCTAACGGAGACCGTCGTGACGACCAGCAAGCACCTGATCCGCCAGATGGGCCACGTCGCCTTCGCGGTCCCCGACCCCGAGGCATCGGCCCAGGACCTCGTCGAGCTCGTGGGCCTCAAGGTGACCGGGCGCGAGGGCGGCGCCGTGTACCTGTCCTCGAACACCCGCGTCAACGAGGTCAGCTACCGGCAGGCCCCGCAGGCCGGCGTGATCGCGGTCGGGCTCGAGGCGGTCGACGACGACGCGGTCGACGAGGTCGCACGCCGGGCGCGGGCCGACGGACTCGAGATCCTCGACGACCGCCCGCTCGACCCGCGGTGCGCGCGCGCGGTGCGCTTCGCGGCGCCGTTCGGCATCGTGCTCGAGGTGCATTCGCCGGTCCCGCGCACCGCCGCCCAACGGCACATCGGTCCCGGGGGCCGGCCGCGCCGGATCGACCACGCCAACTTCAAGGCGCCCGACCCGCTCGCCATGCGGGACACGTTCCGCTCCGTCCTCGGCATGCACATGTCCGACCGGACGGCGGGCGACGAGTTCATCTGGTTCCGCGCCCGCGACGGCTACCACCACACGGCCGCCGTCTTCGGCGGCGACCCGGGGCTACACCACTACGGGTTCGACTTCCACTCGATGGATGCCCTGACCGGCATCGCCGACAGCCTCGTCCTCAAGCGGCGCAAGCTGTTGTGGGGGCCGGGCCGGCACGGCGCGGGCGGGAACATCTTCCAGTATTACGTCGACCCGAACAACTGCGTGGTCGAGATGTCGGTCGGGATGGACCGCATCGACTCGGACGCCCTGTGGGAGGCGCGCAGCTGGGCGTTCTCGCCGTCGCTGGCGGACGAGTGGATCAACCTGTGGGGGTCGCCGCCGCCCGCGGACTTCACCGCGCCGGGGTTGCCGTTCGTGGGCGTGCCGGCGGGCGCCTAACGCACCGTCACGACCCGCCCAACACCCGCCACGACTCCGGAAGCCGCCCCTCGCGCCGGAACGACGCGACGAAGCGCAGCCGGTCCGTGTCGCGTTCCGGCCCGGCCGCGGCGCCGGCCTGGAGGTGCATCACCGACGACCCCGGCCCCTCGTAGACGGGCCACACCGGCAGCCCGGCGCCGTTCGGGTCGCCCCGCGTCGCGAAGTTGGTCCAGTACGCCATCATCAGCTCCGAGACCTGGCGGTCGACCTCGTCGGGCGGCGGCGCCTGCGGCGCGAAGAACTGCGGCGTGAGCGTGCCGAAGACGAACACCGGGTCGGCCGCGTGCGAGGCGACCGGCGAGTACGACGAGCGGTGCGCGAACTGGTACGCGTACACCGCCGAGCGCCGCGTCTGCCGGTGGAGGCCGAGCATCTCCCAGGTCTGCTCGGAGATCACGAGGTCGCCGACGAGCGCGAACGCGGACGCGCGCGCCTGATCGGAGTCCCGCGCCGGGTAGAGCGCCGCGAACTCGCCCATCCGGTCGGCGCCGAAGAGTTGGCGCGCGGCGTCCGCGAACGCCGCCGGCGTCGCGTGCGGCAACGCGCGCGACCGGAACGCCACGTCCTCCGCCGCGTTCCAACCGCCTAACAGTGGGACGTCGAGTTGGCCCCCCCGCGCGAACGTGGCGGCCGGCGACTCCCGCAGCAGCTGCCCGTCGACGCTCGGCGCGAACGCCGTCACGCCGGGGTCGGAGGTGAAGTCCCACGACGTCGCCGTGTTGAGGCGGTCGGCGGGCACGGCGCGCAACTCGGCCACGGTCTGCACGCCGAGCTTCGGGGCGAGCGCGCGCCCCCGCGCGAGGGCTTCATCGTGCGTCGCGATCGAGCCGTGCTCGCTATCCCAGAACGCACCGCTTTGGGCGATCGCCTTGGTGAACAGCCCGCGCGTCTGCTGTGACGCCATGAGGATGCCGACCGCGTGCGCGCCGGCCGACTCGCCGAACAGCGTGACATGCTGCGGGTCGCCGCCGAACGCCGCGATGTTGCGCTGCACCCAGCGCAGCGCGGCCACCTGGTCCTGCAGCCCGTACGCCCCCGAGCCCGGCGCCTCGGCGTCGAGCGCCGGGTGGGCGAGGAATCCAAAGACGCCGAGCCGGTAGTTGAGCGACACGACCACGACGCCGCGAGCGGCAAGGCGCGACCCGTCGTAGCCCGGCTGGGCGGACGATCCGAACTCGAAGCCGCCGTCGTGGAGCCAGACCATCACCGGCTTCGCGGCGCCCGCGTGCGGCGCGGGCGTCCAGACGTTGATCGTGAGACAATCTTCACTCGGCGGGGTCGCGCCGGGGCGCGCCGGGCCGGGCGCGATCGCGGCCCAACACGGGGCGCCGAAGCGGACCGCGTCGCGGACGTCGCGCCACGGGGTCGCGGGCTGGGGCGCGCGCCAGCGCAGCGGTCCCACGGGCGGCGTGGCGTAGGGGATCCCCTTGAAGGCGGTCACGCCGCGCGCGTCCGGCGCGGCGCCGCGGAGGAGGCCGGCGTCGGTGCGCACGGCGGGGTCGGCCCTCGTCATCGCGGTCGTCGCCATGACGCCCACGGAGAGGAGGAATCGGCGGGTGGGGCTGGATCGCACCGCAGGGCTCCGCGCAGGCGCGGGAAGGGGGCGGGAAGAGGGGGAGCACGTGTGTGGTGCTCCTGGGTCGGCGCGGTCGTCCGGGGGCGTCCCGCTGGGGTTGCCGCACGGTAGTCCGGATATAGTATACCGTGAACCGGAAAATGTATCATCGACTGACTAGTATTCTTTAGCGCCGGATCGCGCCCGCTTCCTCCCTCGGCCACCCCGCTCCCGCCATGCACACGCGCCGGACCACCGCTGCTGGACTCCTCTGCTTCGCGACACTCGCGGCAGCCGCCGCGGCACGGACCGCCGCGGCGCAGACGACGTCGCAGCCGCCCGCGCGTCGCGGCACGGCCACCCTCACCGGGGTCGTGACCGAGGCAGGGTCGCGGGCCCCGGTCGGGAACGCGGGGGTCGCGATCGTCGACCCGGCCGGGAGCGTCGTCGCGGGAATGCAGACCACGGCCGAAGGGCGGTTCCGGGTGGCCGGTGTGCCGGCGGGGACGTACGAACTGCGCGTCCGCGCCGTCGGGCGCACGCCCTACACGACGCCGATCACGTTCCGCGAGGGCGAGCAGCGCACGCTCGACGTCACGCTCTCGCAGACCAACGTCAACCTCGACGCGGTCGTCGTCTCCGCGTCGCGCAAGCCCGAGAAGATCACCGACGCCCCGGCCGACATCCAGCTCGCGACGCCGGCGACGATTCAGAGCACCGCCGCCGTGTCGGTCGCGAACGCCGCCAAGACGCTCGCCGGCGTCGACGCGTTCCAGGAGGGCGCGTTCTCGCAGACGATCGTCGCGCGCGGCTTCAACGCGATCTTCGGCGGCGTGCCGTACCTCGTCGACTACCGGCCCGGCGCGCTCCCCGGGTTCGGCCTGCCGGCGCTGCACACGATGCCGCAGACGAGCGACGACCTGCAGCGCATGGAGCTCGTGTTAGGCCCCGCCTCGGCGCTCTACGGCCCGAACTTCAACGCCGGCGTGCTCCAGCTCATCACCAAGAGCCCGTTCGACGACCAGGGCATCCAGGTGTCGGCCCAGGGCGGCTCGCGCGACTTCGCCAAGGGGCAGATCCGCATGGCCACCGCGCTCGGCGACCACGTCGCGGCCAAACTCTCGGCCAGCATTCTCAGCCTGAAGGAATGGCCGGACGATCCCGGCGACCCGTACTACGTCCAGGAACTCGCCGCACGGCAGACCTACATCAAGGTAGGCGGCGACACGACGACCTTCACGGGGCGCACGATCGGCATCCGCCCCCTCCAGACGCGCCGCGCAACGGTCGACGGCCGCGTCGACGTGCGCCCGGTCGAGGGGCTCAACGTGGTCGTCGCGGGCGGCTACATGAAGGGGACGTGGCTCGAGCTCACCGGGCTCGGGAACAACTACAACGACGGCGCCGGCTACGGCTACGGCCAGACGCGGGTCACCTACGGCAGCCTGTTCGCGCAGGCGTACCGCAATTTCAACACGCCCGGCGACGGGTACCGCATCCCGGTCGGCGCGCCCGCGCGGGACCTCTCGACGCAGAACGGTGCGCAGCTGCAGTTCTCGCCCACCTACGGCCCGCTCAGCCTCGTCGTCGGCGGCGACTACCAGGCCAACCACCCGCAGAGCAACCAGACGGTCTACGGCCGCTACGAGGCCGACGACAAGTACAGCATCGCCGGCGCGTACGCGCAGGGCACGTATGCCGTGAGCCCGAAGCTCGACCTCGTCGCGTCGGGACGCATCGACCACCACAGCCGCGTCGATAAGGCCCTGTTTTCGCCGCGCGCCGCGATCGTGTTCAAGCCGGCGAGCGACCAGGCGTTCCGCTTCACCTACAACCGCGCGTTCTCCACGCCGCAGGCGATCAACTACTTCGTCGACCTGCCGATCGCCAGCAACCCGTACGGGGGCGGGCTCGGCAACCTCAATCTGCGCCTGCAGTCGCCGCCGCGGGGCGGCTTCACGTTCCAGTACGACGCGCAGGGGCGGCCGCTCTGGACGACCACCCTCGGCCCGAACTCGTCGGCCAAGCCGCAGCTGCCGCTCACGACCACGGACGCCGCGAGCTGGGCGGTGATCCAGCGGCTGATCACCGCGCTCTCGCAGGGCAAGATCAACGGCTCGACGCTGCCGCTCCCGGGTACCCAGACGCCGAATGGCACGCTCCCGGCGGTCCCGCTCACGCTCGCGACACTCAACCCCGCCGGCGGCGCGCCGACCCCGTTCACCGGCCCGCTCCTCGACGTCCCCTCGCCGCAGGCGACGTCCTACAACGTGGTCGAGGTCGGCTACAAGGGCGTGCTCGCCCGCAAGCTCTTCCTCACGACGAGCGTCTACTTCTCGCGCACGAAGGGGCTCATCGGCACGGCGCAGATCATCTCGCCCAACGTGTTCGCCAGCGGCGCCGCGCTCGCGCAGTACCTGCAGGCGCTCGGCGTCCCGGCGGCCCAGGCGACGGCGTTAGGCACCGGGATCGGCCAGATCCCCTTCGGCGTCGTCACGCCGCAGCAGGCGTTCAACCGCGACAACGTGATCCTCACCACGCGCCAGTACCCGAACCCGATCAGCGTGTGGGGGAGCGACGTGTCGGCGGAGTACGCGGTGAGCGACGCGTTCCGCGTGATGGGGAACTACTCGTACGTGAGTCGCAACCAGTTCCTCGCCATCGGCGGCATATCGACGCTCAACCTCTATCTCAACGCGCCGCAGAACAAGTTCATGTTCGGCACGGGCTACCGGAGCGACGCGCTCGGCGTCGACGCGGCGCTCCGCTTCCGCTTCGTGCAGGGCTTCCCGGTGCGCTCGGCGACGTACGTGGGCGACGTGCACGACTACGGGCTGCTCGACCTCGACGGCAGCTACCGCATGCCGCGCGCGCGCGGTGCGCGGCTGACGCTGCAGGCGGACAACCTCCTGAACAACACCACGCGCCAGTTCGTCGGCGTGCCGCGCGTCGGGCGCTTCGTCGCGCTCGGCCTCGGCTACGACTTCGGCGGGCAGACGGGGCGGTAGCCGCGGGTGACGGACGTGGCCGAGTGCCAGGTCGTGATCGTCGGCGCGGGCCCGGCGGGGCTCGCGCTCGCCATCGAGTTAGGCAGCCGCGGCGTGCGCTGCCTGCTCGCCGAGCGCAACGACCGGGTGGGGTACGCGCCGCGCGCGAAGACGACGAACGTCCGGACGCGGACCCACCTGCGCCGGTGGGGCATCGCCGACCGCCTCGCCGAGGCGTCGCCGTTCGGCGTCGACTATCCGTCGAACGTGGTGTTCGTGACGCGCCTCGCGGGCCCGGAGCTGACGCGCATCGGCAACGCGTTCAACGCCGCGCCCGCGCACGACCCGCGCTATCCCGAACACGGACAATGGATCCCGCAGTACAAGCTGGAGCAGGTGTTGCGCGCCCACGTCGCGACGCTCGACAGCGTCGACGTCCGGTTCAACACGGAACTGCTCGGCATGGAGCAGACCGACGCGGGCGTGCGGGTCGCGCTCCGCGATCTGGCCGGCGACGGACCGTTCACCGTGGGCGCCGCGTTTCTGGTCGGGGCCGACGGCGCGCGGAGTCGCGTGCGCGACGTGATCGGCGCGACGATGTCCGGCGCCTACGGCCTGTCGCACAATTACAACATCATCTTCCGCGCGCCGGGCCTCGCCGCGGCGCACCGGCACGGCCCCGCCATCATGTACTGGCAGGTCAACGGCGACGTGCCGAGCCTGATCGGGCCGATGGACCGGGACGACGTCTGGTTCTTCATGCCGACCGGTGTGCCGGAGGACACCCGACTCTCGGACGACGAGGCGCGCGCGCTCATCGCGCGGTCGACGGGCATCGACCTGCCGTACGAGATCCTCAGCTCGGACCGGTGGGCCGCGAGCCGCCTGCTCGCGGACAAGTACCGCGAGGGCCGCGTGTTCCTCGTCGGCGACGCGTGCCACCTGCACCCGCCGTTCGGCGGGTACGGGATGAACATGGGCGTTGCCGACGGCGTCGACCTGGGCTGGAAGCTGGCCGCGGTGCTCCAGGGCTGGGGCGGGGACGCGCTGCTCGACAGCTACGCCGCGGAGCGCCGGCCGGTCCACCAGTTCGTCATGGACGAGGCGGAGGCGAACCACGCCGTCGTCGCCAACCAGCTGTGGGCGCCGGGGCTCGACGACGACACCGCCGAGGGTGCCGACATGCGCCGGGACGCCGGCGGCAGGATCCGCGCGGCCAAGACGCGCGAGTTCCACACGTTAGGCGCGGTGCTCGGTTCCTGCTACGCGGACTCGCCCGCCGTGGTCGGGGAGGACGGTGGCGGGAAGCGCGGCGCGGCGACGGACGACGCGACTGCCGACGCGGGGACGTACGACCCGTCGTCGCGGCCGGGGTGTCTCGCGCCGCACGCGTGGCTGTCCGACACCGTCTCGCTCTACGACCTGTTCGGGCCGGGCTTCACCCTGCTCGCCCGGGGCGAGGACGAGGACACGCGCGCCGCGGCCCGGCAGGCCGAAGGGCTCGGGATCCCGCTCGCGGTCGTCGTGCTGCCGGTGGAGGTCTCGCGCGCGCTCTACCCAGCGCCCCTGACGCTGGTGCGGCCCGACCAGCACGTGTGCTGGCGCGGGGCCACGTGGCGCGCGGACGTGCTGCCGCGGGTGACGGGCCGACGTCCCGCCTAACGCGTGCTCGATCCCCGCGTGCTCGATCCCCGCGTGCTCGACCCCCGCGGGCTGATCGACGCCGCGCCGATGAGCCGGGCCCAGGTCGCCGCCGTCGCGGGCACGGTGGCACTCTCGGCGCTGGACGGCTTCGACGTTCTGGCCGTGACCTTCGTCGCGCCCGGCGTCGCCCGCGAGTTCGGGATCGACCGGGCGGGGCTCGGGCTGGTCCTCGCCGCGGGGCTGGCGGGGATGGCGCTCGGCTCACTGCTGCTCGCGCCGCTCGCCGACCGGTTCGGGCGGCGGCGCCTCGTGTTGGTCAGTCTCGCGCTCATGGCGCTCGGGATGTTCGCGAGCGCCGCGGCCGGCGGCGTCGTCGCGCTCGCGGCGTGGCGGGTCGTCACCGGGCTCGGGATCGGGGCGATGGTGGCGGTGATCACGCCCCTCGCCGCCGAATACGCGAGCCGCGACCGGCGCGCACTGGCCGTGGCGTTGATGGCGATCGGCTATCCGTTAGGCGGCGTGGTCGGCGGGACGATCGCCGCCGTGTTGATCCGCACCCACGGGTGGCGCGCGGTCTTCCTCCTCGGCGGCGTCGCCGCCGTGATCCTGATCCCGGTCGTGGGCGTCGCACTGCCGGAGTCGATCGCCTATCTGGTCGAGCGCCGCCCCCGGGGGGCGCTGGCCCGCACGAACGCGGTGCTCGCGCGCTTCGGCCATCCGGTGATCGCCGCGCTGCCCGCCCCGGTCGGTCCGGAACACGGGGACCGCGCCACCCTGTTCCGGGGGGCGCTCCTCCGGGTCACGGTCACCGTCACGCTCGTCAACTTCCTCTACGTCATCGCCGTCTACTACTTCCTGAGTTGGCTGCCGCAGCTGGTGGTCGATGCGGGATTCGCGGCGCCCGTCGCCGCCGGGGTGTCGGTCGTGGCCAACCTCGCGGGCGTCGCGGGCGGACTCGCGGTCGGCTGGCTCACGCCCCGCCTCGGCCTGAAGCCCGTGGCGGTGTGCGTGCTGGTGGGGATGGGGGTGGCGACGGCCGCGTTCGGATCGGTGCCGGCCGACCTGGCGTTGCTGCGGGCGGCGGCCGGGGTGACCGGTTTCTTCCTCTTCGGCGGGATCGCCGCCGTCTACGCGGTGATCGCGCGCAGCTTTCCGGCATCGGTCCGAGCAACCGGCGCAGGGTTCGTCATCGGCATCGGACGTGGCGGCAGCGCGCTCGCGCCCGCGCTGGCCGGCTTCCTGTTCGCGGCCGGCCTGGGCCGCGGCGGCGTGTCGCTGCTCATCGGCGGCTGCGCGGTCGTGGCCGGCGCCGTCCTCCTCCGATCGCGTTTGATCGCAACATCGGGATAGTCGGCCGCCTGCCGGCGGTCGTGCGTGGTGTGTCTTCGCTCCGACGTACATGGGAGCGGCGGTATTCCATTCTGGCAGGAGCGTACGCGCGCCGTTCTTGACAATCCAGTCCACAATACGTACGATTGTCCCATGGCGCGACCGAAGCAATTCGATCGAGACGAGGCGCTGCGGGCCGGGATGCGCGTGTTCTGGCAGCAGGGGTTCGCCGCGACCACGACCGACGACCTCGCGAAGGCGATGGGCATCGGGCGCCAGAGCTTCTACGACACCTTCGGCGACAAGCGGCACTGCTACCTCGAGGCGTTGCGCAACTACGCGCGCGACGACGTCGGCACGCAGATCGAGGTGATCCGCCGCGCGGCGTCGCCCCTCCAGGCGTTGCGCGACCTGATGTCGACGGCGACGTGGACCGAGGAACGCCGCTCGATGGGGTGCATGGCGATCAACTCGCTCGCGGAGTTCGGGGCGAGCGACGCGGAGATCGCCGCGACGGTCGCGCCCACGGCGCTCCTCATCGAGCAGACGATCGTCCAGCTGCTGCGCGAGGCGAAGACCAGGGGCGAGGTTGCGCCGTCGCTCGACGAGCAGCGGGCGGCGAGCGCGATGCTCTGCACGCGGATGGGCATGATGCTGGGGGCCCGGGCCGGACGCTCGCCCGACAACCTGCGCGCGATCGCCGAGTTCACGATCGACCAGTTGGTCGCGCGCTAGGACCGCGGTAGGACGTAGCCCCGTGATGTGCGGCATTCGCGGAAGCGCGCGCTTCGTTCTGGACAAAACTGTCAAACTTGGAGATCGCAACATGGCCGTGCAGAACACGTGGACCGCGGACGGCGCCGTCGGGGCCGGGTCGCCGACCGTCGCGGTGCGCCCCGCCCGGTGGGCCGCCCGGATGCTCGGCCCCGTGCAGTTCGCGCTCGCTGCGCTCTTCGTCGTCGCCGGCGCCGCCACGCTGAGCGGGGCCCCCGCCGTGGCGGCGCAGTTCGGGACGATCGACAACGTGACCGGCCTCGGCGCGTGGTTCCGCGCGGCGACCGGGATTCTCGAACTGTTAGGCGGCGTGCTGCTCTGCGTGCGCGCCGCGGCCGGCGTCGGCGCGGTGCTCCTCGCCGCCGTGATGACCGGCGCCGTCCTGATGCACGTCTTCGTACTGCAGACCGCGCCGACGGCGGCGGCCGCGCTCGGCACCGTGCTCGCCGTCGTCGCCTACGCGCACCGCGCCGCGCTCGCGGTCGTCGCGGCCCGCCTCGAGCGGAACCTCTGATGCGACGCCCGATGCGACGCGCACCGACGATGCCCGTCATCCGCCCGGCCG
>JAABUZ0100004075.1_pt1 | contig 20604 bp, 19 predicted proteins | sample 5562091 | NCBI WGS metagenome assembly JAABUZ01 (sample SAMN12813069, study PRJNA571459) | rock metagenome | isolation source: Antarctica rocks | place: Antarctica: Victoria Land, Linnaeus Terrace sud | collected 2015-12-21 | reverse complement strand
CCACCGCGCCCAAGGCCTTCACCGTCGGCTACTACCTGGAGCGGCTCGGCGGCTACTCCCCAGCCGCGGGGCGGCGGCTCGCGGGAACCGGAAGGGCGCTCGGGGTCGCCGAGCGCGTCTGGGCGCCCGACTTCCGCGACCGGATGGCGATCGTGGCCCGCACCGCGGGGGCAGGGGATTGAACCAGAGAAGGTGCTCATCGAGATTCTGATCGTGCGTCCGATGCCCGAGGCTGAGTTGCAAGCGCCGGGCGAGACGAAGACCATACGATTTATGCCATGAGCCGGCGGCTGAAGCAGCGCATCGAGTGGCGCCTGCGCCACCATTCGCTGCAGTTCCTGCTCGCCGTCGCGGGGCGCCCGATCCGTTGCGCCGGTTGCGGACGTGAGCTGTTCCGGGCCCTGCCGTTCGTGGGATGCGACGGCCGGCTCAAGCTGCTCGGCGCTCGGGAGGTGAACGTTCGCGTCGCCTTCCGCGGCCAGGACTCGCTCCAGTTCTCGCACCTCGAGCTCGACAGCTGCCCGTCGCCGGACCGGCCCTGGGTGAGATGAGTCGCGGTGGGCGCGAGATGACGATCCTGACCGTGATCCTGACCCATCTCGGGGCGGACCTCGTCCAGCGTCAGCTCGCCTACCTGCGGGCGCTGGCCCCCGACTCCCGCTTCGTGATCTGTCACGGGGGGCGGCGCGAGGACTTCCTCGCCCTGCCCGAGGGCACAGGCTTGTTCATCGAGGATCCCTCACTGCGCGGACCCCACTTCGACAAGTCGATCAACGACACCCTGCGGGCCGTCTGCGCCGCCTACGTCCGCGACGACCCGACCATCGACCTGGTCTACGTGATCGAGTACGACCATCTGGTTCTCAGAGCCGACTTCGAGTCCTCCTTGCGGGCGCTGACCGAGCGCTTCGAGGCCGGGCTGTTCGCCAAGGCGGCCAGCCCGCGCAACGACACCAACTGGTTGCACTTCCTGACTGTTCGGGACGACGAGCAGCTGGACGCCTACATCGCCGAGATCTCGCGCCGCGAAGATGTGGGCACCCGGTGGGGCTGCCTGGGCACGGGCCTGCTGCTGCGGCGCGATGCACTGCAGGCGTTCTGCTCGCTGGTCGACCCGCCGGCTTACTACGTGGAGATGTTCCTGCCCACCGCGATCTACCACCTTGGCTTCGAGGTCATAGACATCGACGCGGTGAGCGACCTCTACGCGGAGGTTCGCTGGGTGCCCGAGCTCGGCCTCGAGGATGTCCGCAGCGCCAAGCACGCCGGACGCGCTTTCGTGCATCCCTTCAAGGCGCTGGATCAGCTGGAGGCGATCGACCAGGTTCTCGGTCCCGGCGAGAACTCGAGAACCGCCGCCCGGTCGGGGTAGAACGCCGCCCGCTCGTGGACGTAGCTTTGGCGCCGTCCAAGGGTTGGATCGTTGCCGCGTCGCAGGCCGCCCTGGTTCACAAGCTCACGCGGAAGCGAGCGCAGCAGCTCCCGAGGGGGCCGCGCGAGCCACCACGGGCTGGCGAACGTCTCGAAGTTCTGGCGGTAGAAGCGGGCCACCTCGGGGTTGCGCAACCCGGCCCGGTGGCGAAAGCCGTGGACGAACCCGGCGACGATATCCGGCAGGGCCTTGAGGGCCACCGGGTCTTGGCGCAGGCCGTCTCGCGCCGCACGCGCCAGAAGGGCCATGAGGACCTCGAAGGCGAGGCGGTGGGCAAACAGCTTGGCGGCGATGTAGCCCCAGTGGCGGGCGTTGATTCGGTACCCGCGCTCTTCGATCCAGTCCGCTTGCTCCGACACGGGCTTCATGTGTTGAGCCACGACCTCGGGGAAGTGCAGGTGCCGGAAGCCCTGGTCGAAGAAGCGAAGGCTGAACTCGAGCTCGTTGGCCCAGACGAAGATCTCGGGGTCATATCCGCCCAACGCCTCGACGACCCGGCGGCGCATCAGCACCGCACAGCCCCAGAACATGAACAGTCCCGTCCGGTACTTCTCGGTGAACACATGTTCGGCGTCGAAGGTGCTGACGACCTTGAAGGAGACCAGATCCGCGTCCTGCTGCTCAGCCGCGGCCACAGCGCGCCGCAGGCCATCGGACGGCAGAAAGCAGTCGTCGTCCAGCGCCAGCACATAATCGCCTCGGGCGGCGGCGAGGCCGTCGTTCCAACCGCTCACCCCAACGTTCTCGTCGCGCTCGATCAGCCGTACCGCGGGAAACTCGTCGCGGACCATCCTCGCCGAGCCGTCGGTGGACGCGTTGTCGACGACGATCACGTCGATGCGGTCGGGATCGTATTGCGTCGCCGACATCATCTGCTTCAGGCTGGTTCGCAGCTTGGCGCAGCGGTTGTAGACCAGGAACACGATCGTGACCGAGGGCCAGTCGGCGACAAGAGCGTTGTCCAGATCGTCGGTCGATGAACTCATCTCGCGTCCTGCCAGGCGCCCGGCGAGCTTGCCCGGACGGCGATCTTACGCACCCGTGCCGGTGATCGGCGGCGCGCGAGCTGGTCAGAGGTCTACGCTTGCCGCCCTTGAGCGAACGCTTCGACACCCTGATCGTGGGAGCTGGCTTCGCCGGCGCAGTGATGGCCGAGCGGCTGGCCTCGCAATGCCGGCAGCGCGTGCTGGTCATCGACCGCCGTGACCACATCGCCGGCAACGCCCATGACTACCTGGACGAGCACGGCGTCCTCGTCCACGCCCACGGACCGCACATCTTCCACACCAACTCCGCTCGGGTGGTCCAGTACCTGTCGCAGTTCACGGACTGGCGGCCTTATGAGCACCGGGTGATCGCCAGGCTCGGGGACCGCCTCCTACCGCTGCCGATCAACCGCACGACGGTCAACATGTTCTTCGGCCTGGACCTGGAGACCGACGAGCAGGTGCAGGCGCTCTACGCGCGCAAGGCCGAGCCGGTCCTGAACCCGCGGACCAGTGAGGATGCGATCGTCTCGAAGGTCGGCCGCGAGCTCTACGAGGCATTTTTCCGCGGCTACACCCGCAAGCAGTGGCGCCGCGATCCCTCCGAGCTGCACGCCTCGGTCTGCGGCCGGGTGGCGATCCGCACCAACACCGATGACCGGTACTTCAGCGACTGGCACCAGAAGATGCCGGCGGACGGCTACACGGCCATGTTCGCGCGCATCCTGGACCATCCCGGCATCGAGGTCCGGACCGGAGTTGAGTTCGAGGACGTGCGAGATCGCGTGGAGTGCGGCCACCTCATCTACACCGGGCCGATCGACGGCTTCTTTCACTACGAGTACGGCCCGCTCCCCTACCGCAGCCTCGAGTTCGAGCTGCGCAACGAGCCGACACCGGGTGGGAGCCTGGTCCAGCCCGTCGGATCGATCAACTTCCCCGACGAGGACGTGCCATGGACTCGGATCACGGAAGTTCGCCATCTCACCGGACAGCTGCATGAGTCCTCAACCCTCGCAGTCGAGTATCCGCGCGACGAAGGCGACCCTTACTACCCCATCCCCAGCGATGACACGCGAGCCCTCTACCGCCGCTACGAGGCGCGGGCGGCTGTGCTCCCGAACGTCACCTTCGTCGGCCGCCTGGCTCGCTACCAGTACCTCAACATGGACCAAGTGGTGGGGCAGGCGCTGTCAGCCTTCGCCAGGCTGGCGCAGCGCACGCCGCTGCCCGTGAGCGCGGCTCAAGGTCCCTGAGCGGAATGAGGATGGGGAGCGTTGGTGAGCCTGAGCGGACGCTCGCTCAGATGATCCCAGCCAGCGCCGGACGATCAGCCGAGAAGCTCACCTGGGTCGTCCTGGCGGCGCTCACGGGATGGGCGCTGGTGCCGGTCGTCTACCTGCTGGCGCGTGCGGCGTTGCACCACGAGATGTTCGCCGGCGGCGTCAGCGTCGTCGCCGATGACCAGCTCCAGTACCTGGCGTGGGTTCGCAGCTCCGGCGAGCACCTGCTGGCCGCCGACGACTTCGCCCTGCGCGCCGGCGGTCACGTGTTCCTGCAGCCCATGTTCCTGCTCAGCGGTCTGCTGTGGCGCGCCGGAGTCGGGATCGCCCTGAGCTATCTGGTCTGGTTGCCGGTCGCGGTGGGAGTTCTGTTTGCGGGCTTTCGGTGCTACACGCGCCGGATGCTGGAGCCCGGGCCGCAGCGCGCGGCGGCGCTGGCGCTGGCCATCTTCTTCGTCACTCCCGCCGATCCACTGGTCGGCTGGATCGGCGGCTCTGCGGGCTTGGATGTCCTGGCGGGCGAGCTCAGCCCCACGGGGTCTCTGTTCGGCTACTTTCCGAGCGCGATCGCCGTGGGCCTGCTGCCGCTGTTCGCGCTGCACCTGGAGCAGATCGTCGGGCCGGCGCGGCATCCCGCGGGATGCTCGCGCGGCTGGTACGTCCTCGGCACGGCGGCGATCGGCGCGACCGTCTCCTGGCTTCATCCGTGGCAGGGAGAGACGTTGCTGGTGCTGACGGCGACCCTGCTGGTGACCGAGCGGTTCAAGGCCGGCTCCCGCCCCCTGCTGGTTGCCGGCGGCGCCACCGCGGCTCCGCTGCTGTACTACTGGATCCTCTCCAGGACCGACGTGGCCTGGAGGATCGGACAGGCCCAGTCCTCGGTGCCCCGCCCGAGCGTGGGGCTGCTGGCGCTCGCCCTGGCTCCGCTGGTCGTGCTCGCCGTGGCCGGCCTGGACCGCGGGCCCCGATCCAGCCAGGCGCGCATCGTCGTCCTGTGGCCGTGCTCGGCCGTGCTCGTCTATTTCGTCTCGCCCGGATATGCTCCTCACGCCCTGGAGGGGCTCGTCCTGCCGCTGACGGTCCTGGCGGTGCGTGGCTGGCAGCGCCTGAGGCTCCCCGGCTGGCTGGCCCTGGGGGCGATCATCGTGGCGACCGTTCCCGGCCTGGCCCGCAACCTGCAGATCTTTCGTGACGCTGCCCACGCCGGCACGCCGGGCATGCTGCTGGCGCCGGAAGAGACCAGGGCGCTGTCGTTCCTGGCCCGAGCTACGCAACCGGGCGGGGTGCTGCCATCGTTGCGCGTCGCCACGGCGATCCCGGCCTACACCGGCCGGCGCACCTGGATCGGTCACCCGGGCTGGACGCCCGATTACCAGGCCCGAGCCCGCGCGGTCTCGGCTTTGTTCTCCGGCACCCTCTCGGTCGCGCAGGCGCGGCGGTTCCTGCTCGGGGTCGGGGCGCGCTACGTGCTGGCTGACTGCGAGCCGCGCTTCGGCGCCGCGCAGCTCGGAGCGCTGCTGGTGTCCGAGCACAGCTTCGGCTGCGTCACCGTCTATCAGCTCGCGATCGAGACGACGGTCTCGACCCTGTGAGAGCGCTGTCAGCGCTCCTTGAGGCGCAGGAAGGGAAGCTCGACGAAGCGGTAGCTGAGCGTGGCCGCCGCCACGCTGGCAGCGAGGGTGAGCACGAGCAGCGCCGGCGTCGCCAGATGCTGCGCCCGTGCCACCAGGCCCAGGCCCGGGTCAGTGAAGCGGCTCGGATCGGCGCGCTCGCCGATCAGCTCGGCAAACGTGAGGTGGTAGAGATAGACGCCATAGGAGATCAGGCCAAGCGCAGCCAGCCAGCGCCAGGCGAGGATCCGTTGCGGGATCCCGCCGCGCGCGTGGCCGAACACCGCCGGCGCCACCAGCAGCGTGCCGAGACCCCCGGTCAGGACCAGGTTCCCCAGCGTGCGCAGGTACGGCTGGCGCTCGCTCAGCGAGAGAATCAGCTTGATGACCCCGCCGGCGTTGACCACCGCAGCCACCCCCAGCAGGCAGGCCGCCGCGCCGATCCAGCACAGACCCGGGAAGCGCCGCGCCAGCGAGATGATGAGCCTGGGCTCGCTGCGGCGTTGGTCCTCGACGCTCAGCACCGCCAGGGCCATGCCCAGCGCGAACCAGGCACATTCGCCCAGCAGCGTCGTCGCCAGCAGGTTGGAGATCAGCAGACGGGATGCCGCCACCTGCACGAACACGCCGACGGCCGCGACGACCCCCACCATGAGCAGTTCTGCTTGCAGCCACCGCCGCCGCCCAAGCCGGGCGCCGACTCCCCTCAGCGCAAGCGCCCAGGCCGGCAATACGGCGTAGAAACTGGCTTCGACCGCGAGCGTCCAGGCCGGGGGGATCCCCTCGTTGATCGTGGCATGGGAGTAGTTCTGGAGAAACAAGTAGTAGCGCCACCAATCCCCGCTGAACACGCCGATGACCCCGGGCGCCACGGCCAGGATCGTCAAGGCGGTCCAGTAGGCCGGCAAGATCCGCAGCGCCCGGCGTCGCGCGTAGCGGCCGGCGCTGGGCCGCGGCCGGCCGGTGGCGTGGGCCGCCGCGTACGGCCGGTACAGCAGGAAGCCCGACAGGATGAAGAAGATGACCACGCCCTGATTCCCGAGCACGGCGTACACCTTCCCGATCGTGGGATCGTTCATCGCGCCGGTGATGCCGGTGACGTGGTAGACCACGACGGACAGCACCGCGATCCCCCGTAGGGAGTCGACCAGCGGGAAGCGGGGATTGCCGGGCGGGGGCGCCAGCGCCGGGCTCGGGCCCGGCTCGCGCTGTGCGGTTCGGCTCACGGAAGGTCCGCGGCGCGCACCTCGGTCACGCGGTCTCATTCACCGGTAGCGCGACAGCGTCCGGCGGGGCGCGATCGCGTAGAGGTGGACGGCAGTCCAGCGGCGCAGCGCGGTCAGCTCCTCCGAGCGCCGGCGCCTGGGGCTCGCCAGCAACCGCAGAAACCGGGCCGCCGAGCCACTGAAGTTGATCGCACCCACCGCTACCGTGCGACCCCGGCCCATCCGCCGCAGCATCCAGGCGTAAGCGCAGCGCTGCCAGTGAATGGCCAGCTCATCGCCCCATACCTGAGCGGTGGCCGCGGACCCCTCGTGATCGACGAGGGCGCGGGGCTCATACCGGGTCGCCCAGCCGGCCCTGTGCATGCGCCACCCCAGGTCCAGGTCCTCGGCCGACATCCATTGGCCGGGGTCAAAGCCGCCGACCTGATCCCAGGCGATCCGCCGCACCAGCAAGAAGGCACCCTCGGCCCAGGGCACCCGGCGAGCGCGATCCGGGTGCCAGGCTCCGCGCAGCGCCAGGCGCTCGGCCAGTCGGGTTGGAGCCAGCCGCGCGCCGATGTTCTGGAGGAGCGTGGCGGTGAGCGTCGGAAAGGCCCAAACCGAGTGCTGCGTGGTGCCGTCGGGTAACAGCAGCCGGGGGGCGACGATGCCGGTTCGGGGATCGCCCCGGGCGGCCCGGAGCAGCGCCTCCAGAGCCCCCGGTCGCAGCGCCACGTCCGCATTGGCGATGGCCAGCCACGGGGCGTTCGTCCGGGAGCCGATCAGGTTGATCGCTTGCCCGTAGCCCAGGTTCTCCTCGGAGGCGATCAGACGCACCCAGCCGTAGCGCTCTGAGACCAGCGCCGCGGAGCTGTCCCGCGAGGCGTTGTCGAGCACCCAGACATCAGCCAGACCCGTTTGGTGGGCCGGCGCGAGCGACGCCAGGCAGCGGTCGAGCAACGCCTGGGTGTTCCAGGAGACGACGGCTACCGTGATCGGGGGCGGGCCCGCTGCCAGCGTCAAGGGCAAGCTAGAGCCCCGCCGATGAGCCATATGATCACGCGCGTGTCGCCCAAGATCAGCGTCGTCGTTCCCACCTGCAATCGACCCCGGAGCCTAGCCGCGCTGGTGGCCGGACTGCGAACCCAGCGACTGCCCGCGAATGAGTTCGAGGTGATCGTGGTCGATGACGGTTCCAAGCCGCCGATCGAGCTGGCCGCCGATGGCCTGGCCGTCCGGGTGCTCAGGCACGAGCACCCGCGCGGGCCGGGAGCGGCCCGCAACACGGGCTGGCAAGCCGCTCTCGCTCCGACGATTGCCTTCATCGACGATGACTGCGTCCCGAGCGAGCAATGGCTGGCCGAGTTGCACGAGTCCTGCTCGAGCGCTGACTCGGATGCCAGCGTCGTCCAGGCTCCGGTGCAGCCCCAGCCCGCCCAGCGCGATCGGCTGAGACCGCTGAGCCACACGATCGAGGTCACCGGACCCGATCGACTGTTCGCCTGCTGCAACATCGCCTACTCACGCGCCCTGCTGCAGCGGCTGGGGGGATTCGACGAGCGGCTGAGGCGGTCCGGCGAGGACGTGGACCTCGGGACCCGCGCGCTCAAGGCCGGGGCCAGTGCCGGGTTCGCCCCCGGCGCCGTCGTGTACCACGAGATCACCCAACCGGGGCTCGCCGGGCTGATCCGTCACACGCTGAAATGGACGGACTCGGTCCGGGTCCTGTCCATGCACCCGGAGCTGAGACAGCTGCTGATCGCCGGGATCTTCTGGAAGCGGACGCATCCGCTGCTCCTGCTGGCCGTCGCCGGGATCGCCAGCCGTCGCCGGCTGCTGAGCCTGGCCGCGTGCGTCCCGTACCTCGATCACTACCGGCGGGTCTATCGCGGGCAGTACCGGCAGCTGGTCAAGGCGCTGCCGGTGCACGTGGTGCTCGACGCCACCGAGGTGGCGACGGTGCTTGCGGCGAGCGTCCGCCATCGCAGCCTGATGCTGTGAGCTGACCGCGATGGGCGCCAACGCGCGAGGACTGCTCACTCGGGCGGCGAGACCGGGGGGTGCCGTCGGTGCCCGTGAGAGCTGGCTGCTGGTCACCGCGGTGGGCATCGGTCTGCTGGTCCGGATCGTCTACGTGGTCCTGTTCGGTCACGCGCCGCTGGCGGGCGACGAGGTTGAGTACGACGCCGAGGGCCTGCTGATCGCCCACGGTCACCTGTTCTGGACGCGAGCTCCCTACGGCATCCTGCACGCCGGCGCGTGGAAGGCGCCCGGCTACCCGCTGTGGGTCGGGCTCTGGTACGCCCTCGCCGGTCACCACCCGGAGGTCGTGCGGGTAGCTCAGGTTCCGCTCGGGGCGGTGACCATCTTTCTCACCTGGCTACTGGGCCGGCGCCTGTTCAGCAGTCGGGTGGCGATCGTGGCCGCGTTCGTGATCGCCCTGTATCCGCTGGCCTGGCAGTATGAGGAGCTGCTGTACTCGGAATCGCTGGCGACCCCGCTGACGCTGGGCCTGCTCGTGCTGATCTTCTCGAGGGCGCCTTCGCGGCGGCGCTCGATCGCCGTCGGGGGGCTGCTCGGTCTCGCGCTGCTGGTCCGGCCGACGAGCGAGCTCGTGCTCGCCGGGGCGCTGGTGGCCTGGGGCATCGCCATCGGCTGGCGCCGGGGGACTGGCCTGACCGCGGTGGCGGCGTTGGTCGCGATCGTCGTGGTGGCGCCCTGGACGGTGCGCAACGCGATCGTCATGCACGGCTTCGTGCCGATCTCGATCCAGGACGCTGCCGCCTACGGCACGTTCAATCCGCAGTCGGCCTCCAATCCCTTCGGACCCTGGGCGTGGCAGCCCGACCCGCCCGCTGATGCCGCGATCTTCAACCCTCACCATCCGCTCGCAGACGTGGCTCTGCGCTCGCAGCTGATGCAGCGTGCCACCGCCTACGTCGAGGCGCATCCCAGCTCGGTGATCAAGGCCTTCTTCTGGAACGGGCTGTCGCGCCTGTGGGATGTCCGTCACCGCTCACGCTCGCTGGCGGAGGTCCCGTTCGAGGGGCGCAGCCGGCTGGTGAGCGACCTGGGGTTGGACGTCTACGACGTGCTGCTGCCGCTGGCGCTGGTCGGCCTGTGGCGGGCACGGCGCCGCCGATCGCTGCTGCTCGGCGTGCTGGCGATCGCGTTCGCCGCGTCGGTGGTCTACACGATCGACTCCGGCACCCGCTACCGCGCGCCGCTGGAGCCGCTGATCGGGACCCTTGCGTGCGCGGGCGCACTCGGCGCCCGGGCAGTCGGTGGCCCGCAGACCGAGACCTAGAATCCGCGCCGTGCGCGTGCTGACCATCGGCAACCTGTATCCCCCCCACCACTTCGGAGGCTATGAGGGCATCTGGCAGTCGGCCGTCGAGCACCTCCGAGCCGGTGGGCACGACGTGTCGGTCCTGGCCATCGACTACCGTCACGACGGCGTCACCGACGCCGAGGATCCCGACGTGCACCGCGACCTGCGCTGGTACTGGCGCGAGCACGAGTTCGTCACCTTTTCGCTGGCCGATCGCATCAGGCTGGAGCGTCACAACCATGCTGTCCTGGCCTGCGCCCTGCGAGAGCTAAGACCTGACGTGGTGAGCTTCTGGTCGATGGGGGGAATGTCACATTCCCTGATCGAGGCCGTGCGGCGCCGTCACATCCCCACGGTGTTCTTCGTGTTTGACCAGTGGCTGGACTACGGTCGCTTCACCGATCAATGGTCGCGCCTGTTCTACGGCCCTCGCCGGCGCGTGGCAGGCCCGCTGGCGCGGTATGTCACCGGCCTGCCCACGCGGGTCGACTACGGGGCGGCCGGCAGGTACGTGTTCGGAAGCGAGTTCCTGGCTCGCCGGGCCGCGCAGCTGCCGTTCGAGCTCTACGACACGGCCGTGGACAAGGCCGGGATCGATCTGGCCATGTTCACCGCCGATGGCGAGCCGGACTGGGCATGGCGGACGCTGCACGTGGGACGCCTGCATCCCGACAAGGGCATCCACGATGCGGTCGCCGCACTGGAGCGGCTTCCGGCGCAGGCGACAATGACCTTCGCCGGTAGCTGGGATCCGCGGGAGGAGAGAGTGCTGCAGGAGCAGGTGCAGCGGCTGGGGCTGGGCGCCCGCGTCCGCATGCTGGGCCAGCTTGCGCCGGAGCAGATCGCCGCTCTGTACCGCCGGCATGACGTCCTGCTGTTTCCCGTCCAGTGGGATGAGCCCTGGGGGCTGGTGCCACTGGAGGCGATGGCTTGCGGCTGCCCGGTGATCGCGACCGGACGCGGCGGGTCGGGCGAGTACCTGCGCAGCGGCGAGAACTGCGTGCTCGTCCCCACCTCCAATCCCGACGCGCTGGCGGCCGCGGTCCAGCAGCTGGCCGATGCGCCGCAGCTGCGAGCCCGGGTTCGCCGTGGCGGGCGGGAAACCGCCCAGCGCTACCCACAGTCAAGCTACAACGCACGCGTCGAGCACCACCTGGCGTGGGCGGCCGCGAGGCCGCCGATGTCATGAACGTTCCCCGCCGGGAGCAGGGGAGGCCCAGCTTGGCCCGCGTGCGCGACCGGGCCCGGCGGCTGCCGCGCTCTCTGGGCTACTTCCACGGTCCGCGGCTGATGTCGTGGCTGCGCCAGCGGTGGGTCCTGGCCCGGCACCCGCACGCCCACATCCGGTTTGGACGCAACGTGTACCTGGGCCCCGGATTCAGCCTGCACATCCCGGACTGCGGCACCTTCGTGGCCGGCGACAGGACCGAGTTTCGGCGGGGCTTTCGCGCCGAGGTCGCCGGTGACGGACGACTCCTGATCGGGTCCGACTGCCATTTTACCTACCACGTGCTCGTCCAGTGCTCGACGGCGATCGAGATCGGCGACCGCTGCATGTTCGGGCAATCGACGATCGTGATCGACGGGCAGCACCGGTTTCGCGACCTGACGCGGCCGATGCTCGAGCAGGGCTATGACTTCCAGCCCGTGCGCATCGCCGACGACGCGACGATCACGACCAAGTGCAGCATCATGGCCGACGTCGGCACCCGGGCGTTCGTCGGGGCCAACGCCGTGGTGACCAAGCCGATACCGGCATACACCGTCGCCGTCGGCGCGCCCGCTCGGCCAATCGACTACTTCGGGCCGCCCGGCTCAGAGCCCGCGGCGCTCGACCCTCCCCACCCGCTCAACGGCGCGCCTTCAGCCTGACCCTCGGCATTGCGCGCTTGCTGCCAGGCGTCCAGGAACGGCGGCGCCAGCGCCTGCCGGTACACGGCGTCGGCGCTGCGCCACACGGGTGCTCCGAGGAACGGAAACCAGCTCGGGACGAACCGCGCGAGCCGCTCGCCGGCGCCTCGCGCGGGCGGGTCAGTGGCAGCGCGTGAGAACAGCTCGTAGAAGTGAGGTCGGAAATCGGGGTGCAGCCGCAGGAACGCGCGCTCCGAGACGGCGATCCGGGCGACCCGCCGCTTCCAGAAGTCGAGGTCCATCGGATGCACGTGCTCGGCCACCGCACTGCGGTTGTAGAGCAGCCGGAAGCCGAAGTCACGCATGCGCAGGGCCAGGTCAAGGTCCTCGTAGCCGAACGGGAGCCGATCCTCGTCAAAGCCCCCCGCGCGCTCCACGATGCTGCGCTTGACCGAGGCGTTGGCGGTGTAGAACCAACCCCAGTCCGCCTCGGTGCCCTGGATGCCCGGGTAGTTGAACTGGATCCCCTGCTCGAGCCAGCGCATGAACGGCGTCACCCGCAGCTCGTCCGCCCACCGGACGTGACCGAGCACCCCGATCTCCGGCGCGCGATGGCGGCGGTGCCAGTCCAGGTGCTCGGCCACCAGCGCCGGCTCGGGCAGGATGTCGTCGTCCAGGAACAGGATGAGCGGCGTGGTGGCCGCCCGCCAGCCGACGTTGCGGGCCGCGGAGGCGCCCGCCTTGGCCCCCTGGAGTCGCCGGGTCTGGAAGTTGCGGCCCGCGAGCGCTCGGTCGATGGGGTCGACCTCGCGCTGCATCGCATCGGCGACCACGATCACCGCGAATGACCGGCTGGCGCCGGTCTGTCGCTCCAGGCGATCGAGGACGCGGCGCAACAGCTCCAGCCTTCCCAGCGTCGGGATGACAATGCTGATCTCGGGCTCGCCGGCCACCGATCAGATCGCGGCCTGCGCCAGCGGCGGGCGGCGCAGGTAGCCGGCCGCCTCATGCAGGAGCCGGCGATCCGAGCTATAGGTGGCCACGGCGACGAGAACGACGTAGACGATCGCCTCGAGCGCCACTCGCGCCGGGCTGCGCTGACCCGGCAGAGCGAGCCGGAGCACGAGCACGCTCGCGACCGCCGCCAGGGTGGGCCCGATGCCGCGCGCGATGTGCAGCGCGAACGAGAGATCCGGGAACATGCGTCGCAGGTACCACAGGCGCGTGAGGACGCCGACCACGGTCGCGATGCCCAGGCCGACGGCGAAGGCGGTCAAGCCGCCGGTGACCAGCAGCGGGACGGCGATCACCATCACTGCGGCCAGCCCGATGACCCCGGAGACGGCTATCGGACGGGTGTCGCCCAGCGCGCGGAAGAACGCGCTCCAGTTGAAGCCGATCTGGTTGATCACCGCGTTGATCCCGACCACAGCGATCAAAGGGACCGCGAACCGCCACTTCACGCCGATCACGAACTGGACGAAGTCCCCGGCGAACAGCGCGGCGCCAGCCCCGACCGGCGCGGCCCACAGCAGTGCCAGCCGGTTTGACTTCCAGAAGGACTCGAGCAGCAGGGCGGGCTGGTCCTTTACCGCGCAGATCACGGGATACAGGGTCTGGGTGACGATCCCGTCGACCTGCGTGGTGAACTGGGAGATGTTGTTGGCCAGCGCGATTCCGGCCACGGCGGTGACCCCGAGCAGACGAGAGCTGACTGACACCGGAACCTGCACCAGCAGGACGGTGGTAACGGCCGCGAGGAACAGCGGCATCGAGAAGCCGCGATAGTCAGCCAGGGCGGTGCGATCCCAGCGCAGGGCCAGCCGATAGGGCGAAGTGGTCGCGATCACCAGGGCTGCGGCCCAGGTTCCGGCGATCGCTCCCAGCACGAGCGCCCACAGCCCCAGCCCGGCGACGGCGAGGCCGATCGTGACCACGAACGTCACCACCGGATCGATCAGCTGCAGCATTCGCTGGCGACCGAAGTCCATCCGGCGGTAGTACACCCAGAGCGGCATCTCCAGGACCATGGCGGGCAGCGCGACGATCAGGATCAGACCGGGGGCGATGATGTCGGGGCGGCCGTAGAGCAGCGCGAACAGCGGGATGCCGATCAGGACCATGGCCGCCAGGACACCGCCGAGGACCACCTGTAGGGTGAACGCGACCTGGAACGCATGCTCCTGGTCGGGGTGGTCCTGCTGGATGTACTTGTCGTCGATCCCGACCGAGGTGAGCAGCAGGATCGTCATGAACGCCGCCATCAGCAGGCCCCATCGTCCGAACACCGACGTCGGCAGCAGTCGAGCGATGATCACCGTCTGCAGCACGCCGAGGGCGCTTGTGCCCACCACGAAGGTGCCGTTGATCAGGCTTCCCCGCGCCGTGCGGGCACGCAGGTCGGGAGCCATGGATCCAGATCTTAGGCCAAGCGCGATCTCCTCCGGCGGCCTTTGGCCGCGACGCTCGTGACGCGCCCGGTCCGAGTGGTCCTGGCCTGTTCAGGGCTCGATCACGCCCACCGCGGCTTTGAGTCCTTTGCCCGCAGCTGCTTTCTCGCCTTGGGTAACCAGCCGGAGATCGAGATCGAGCTACTCAAGGGCACGGGGACGGCCGGCCACCGGGAGCGGTCGATGCCGGCGCTCAGCCGCGACTCACCCCTGGCGCGCGTGCTCGGGCGGCTGGCGGGACGGGAGCCGTTTCGCGTCGAGCAGCTGGCGTTCGCGCTCAGCCTGCAACCGGCGCTGCTGCGCGAGGCGCCCGATGTCGTGTACTTCAGCGAGTGGCACACCGGGGTCGGCCTGGCGCTGCTGCGCCGGCTCACCCGCGCCTCCTACCGGCTCGTGCTCTGCAACGGGACGATGGCGGTGGAGGGTTTTGAGCACCTGGACCGCGTGCAGGAGCTGACGCCGGTGGCACTGAGGCTGATCCTGGAGCGTGGCGCGAATCCCGCTCGCCACACCCTGCTCCCGCTGGGGGTCTCGATGCAGCCGCGGCTGCATCTCGTCGGCGCCGATGACCGGATAGCGCTGCGACGCCGCCTCGGCCTGCCCACGGATCGGCCGATCCTGCTCAGCGTGGCTGCGCTGAACCGCTACCACAAGCGCATCGACCAGCTGATCGAGGAGGTCAGCCGGTTGCCGGAGCCGCGGCCGTTTCTCCTGCTCGCCGGCCAGGCCGAGGCGCAGACGCCCGAGCTGCGCTCGCTCGCCGCCCGCCGGCTGGCGCCCGACGGCCACCGCTTCCTCACCGTCCCGCACTCGGAGATCGGTGATCTCTACCGGGCCTCGGATGCGTTCGTGCTCTGCTCTCTGGGTGAGAGCTTCGGGCTGGTGCTGGTCGAGGCGATGTCCTACGGTCTGCCGTGCTTCGCGCACGACTACGAGATCACCCGCTTCGTCCTGGGTGACCACGGCCGCCTCGCAAACCTGTCTGAACCGGGCGCGCTGGCCGGGCTGCTCGGCGATCCGGCGGCCTACCGGCCCGATCCAGCGGCTGCGCAGCGGCGCCACCGCTTCGCCTATGACTCGTTCAGCTGGGACCGGTTGACACCGCGTTACGTCGAGCTGTTGCGCGAGGCGGCGAACAGCACCGTCTCCTCCTGCACCGATGAGAAGCTGTCCAACCAGAAGCGATAGCCCAGGTTCAGCGAGTCGATCAGCTGCGGGAGCTCGATCAGATCGTGATCGCGGTGGTAGGCGGCCAGCGCCAGCGCGGGCCTGAACCGGGCCAGTGAGTCGCCGGCTCCTCGCAGGACGTTGCCCTCGGCGCCCTCCACGTCCAGCTTGATGAAGTCGACGCGGCCGAGGCCACGCTGCGCCACGAACTCATCCACCGTGGTGGTCAGCACCGAGGCCGAGGCCGGCGACGCCCCGGCGAGCGCCAGTGACGTGGTGCGACCCGCCGACGTGAACCGGAGCGTCTCACCGGGCACATCCCAGAGCGCGAACGGCACGATCTCGATGCGAGCCGCCAGCTCCGGGTTCAGGCCCAGGTTGGCGCGGAGGACCTCCAGGTTGACCGGATCGAACTCAAATGTGTACACCCTGCCGGAGGGACCGATCCGACTGGCGAAGTAGAGCGCGGTGTCCCCGAAGCAGCCCCCGACGTCCAGGACGACGTCACCGTCGCGGGCGGCCACCTGCGCACCGCGGACGTAGCTGTACTGGTCCAGCAGGTAGACGCTGACCACATCCACCGAGTGACTGTGTAGGCGTATCGGCGCGCCGCCGGGCACCGGTAACTCATACAGCGAAAGCGATGAGAAGAACGGGTCAGGGGTGTGAAACGTCGCCGGCGACCGGCGCAGCGTCCGGTCGGCGTGCTGCTGGCGGGCGCGGTACTCAGCCGGGGTGACGCGCAGGGGTGAGTGATACGGCCCGAGGGCCCGCAGCTTGACGAGATCGACCAGGGCCTGCCGGGAGGGCTCGTCGGCCAACAGCCCGTAGGAGGTCTGCAGTCCGGCGGACTGTGCGATCAGCCTGGTCACCTCGGCGGCGGCGATCTCCGGATCGAAGTGACGGCGGCTGAAGCCGGCCCGTCCCGCCACCCGCTCGACGACGTCGCGGATCCGGTCACGGACCAGCGTCCTCGCCCCGGCCGCCGGCGTCGCGGTCGACGGCCGGCGATGCTCGACGCCGGGTGAGTAGTGGTGGGCGTCGCTCAGCAGCTGACGCAGGACGACCGTGACGAGATCCGGTGCGCCCGCGGGGTCCGGGGGGGACGGCGCCGCCGGTGCGCCCGGCTCAGGCGCGATGTCCATCGCCGCTCTTGCGGGCGGCCACGGCGCAGAACTCCGTCCCCTCGCCTCTCACCGCCTCCAGCACCAGCCCCGTCCGGGCCGCCACCTGCTCGATCGCGGCCAGCTCGACATGTGAGCCCAGCCACTCGTCGTCGGTGACGCCGCGCGGCGCGCGCCGGGCCAGCCCGGCGACCCGCTCCCGGCGGCCCATCGATCGCGGGCGATGAGGCGCGGGGTCGTTGGAGAACTCGAACGCCGCCAGGCCCCCGGGGGCCAGCACCCGCCCCATCTCGCGGATGTATCCAAGCGTGATCTCGGGATCCGGGATGTGGCGGAACACGACATGGGAAATGCACGCGTCCACAGTGGCGTCGGCGACCGGTCGCAGCGACTCACCGTCTCCATGCACCCAGTCGACATTGTCCAGCTCGGCGTTGAGACGGCGCGCCTCGGTGAGCATCTCGCTCGACACGTCGATCGCGACCACGCGGGCGCAGCGTGCCGCCAGCGGCCGCGTCAGGCGCCCGAGCCCGCAGCCGACGTCGACCACCACACCCTCGGGCGCCAGTTGCGCTCCGAGCACGTCCAGAAGGCGATCAAGCGCCTGGACGCCACCGGTCCAGAAGGCCTCCTCGTCCGGCGAGCCGTACTGCAGCCGGCTGTCGACGAACCAGTAGGCGTCCTCCCGCGCGCGAGCGTCCCAGAAGCGCTCCATGCGGGAGTCCGGCACGGCGCCGAGTGTACATTTGGCGCGATGCGCGTCCTGCACGTGGGAGACGACTTCGCCGCGCTCCGACCGTGTGGGTTGACGCTGTACACCGACGCGCTGATGCGCGCCCAGATCGCCCGGGGACACGACGTGGCCTACGTCTTCTCCGGCCGCCACTATCCCGGACTGGCGCGGCCACGGCTGAAGCGGTGGAGCAGCCACCGGGTCAGGATGTACGAGCTGATCGGCTCCCCGATCCGGAGTCACTGGGAGGCTGGGACGCGCGATCCCGAGCGAGACCTCGCCGAGCCGGTCGGCGAGGCCGCCTTCGCTGCCGCGGTGCGCGAGTCCAGGCCCGACGTGATCCACATCCAGGAGCTCGCCCGTCTGCCCTCGTCGGTGATCCGGCGCGCGAAGGTCCTCGGGATCCCAGTGGTGATGAACCTGCACGACTACAAGCCTGTGTGCGCCGCGGTTCGCCTGCTTGACGCCGACGGCCACCGATGCCTGAAGCAGGAGATCGGACGTGACTGCGCGCGCAACTGCGGCGACGCTCCCGAAGGGCCGGAGCACCTGATCGACTGGACGATGCGCTACCACCGACGCCGGGTCAAGCAGGCGGTGCCGTTCTTGAACCGGCTGCACCTCTCCCGCCTGGCTTCGGCGCTCGAGATCGCGATCAGCGCGTTGCGCACGCGCCAGACCGGCCCTGCCGGCGCCGACCCACATGCCTCCCACAGGGCCCCGCCGACCCCGGGCGACTACCAGCGCCGCCGGGATGTGAACATCGAGCGCCTGTCGGCGTGCGACCGGCTGATCGCGCCGTCCGCCCGGGTAGCGGAGGTCTACGCGACGTTGGGCGTCGACGACAGTCGGCTGTGCGTTCAGCGGCTCACCCTTCCCCACCTCGAGCGGCTGGCGCCGCGTCGCGGGCCAGAGGTCGCCGACCCGCTGCGGTTCGTGACGCTGGGCGGGTGTGCCTCGCCGGCGAAGGGCTCTCGAGCCGTGGTGGAAGCGGTTCGGCGCCTGGAGCGCGATGGGCGCGGCGGCGAGTACCGACTGCTCGTGCTCGGCCACGTGGAGCCCTTCGCGGCCCGGGAGCTCGTCACCGTCGGGTCGGTCTCGCTGCCCGGGTCATATGCGATCGAGGAGCTCGACCACCTGCTCGACGAGCCCGACGTGGGGATCCTGCCCTCGGTGTGGGAGGAGTCGCACGGGTTCGTCGGCATCGAGATGCTGGCGAAGGGGATCCCGGTGATCGGCAGCGCGCTGGGTGGAATCCCGGAGTACGTCCAACCGGGCGTCACCGGATGGCTCAACCGATCGGCCTCGGGCGCGGAGCTGGCCGAGCTGATGGTGCGAGCTATCGAGAGCCCGGTCGAGGTGCAGCGGCTGCGCAGCTCGGTGCGCGCCCGCCGACGTGAGCTGGTGCGCCCAATGGACGCGCACGTGGACGAGGTGCAGGCGCTCTACGCGCAGCTGATCGAGGGTGACGGCGCCCGGCCCGGCGGCTCAGATCGCCTGCGTTAGGCTCACGCCGTGGCCGCGCACCGTCGCCCGCGGGGGCTGAGCCCGGGTCGTGCGGCACAGGCGGCGCGTCGCCGCGCGCCCGGTGTCCTGTGGGAGGTTGGTCAGCGGCTCGGCTTCGCGGTGGTGCCGCGCGGACCGTTCAGCCCGGTTCCCGACGTGCCGGGCCCCGGCAGCCCGGTTTGGTCCCAGCGAGCGTCCCTGCCCGGGGTCCGCCTGGATCTGGACGACCAGCTCAGGTTCGTGCAGCACAGCCTCGCCGGCTACATCGAGGAGTTTGGCTCAGAGGTCCGGAGCAGGGGGTTTCAGCTGTGGAACACGATGTTCCAGGCCGGGGATGCCGAGATCCTGTACGCCCTGCTGCGCCATCTCAAGCCCGGACATGTGCTGGAGCTGGGCGCGGGCCACTCCACGCTGGTCAGCGCCGCCGCGGTCGCGGCGAACGCCCGCGAGGGGGCGCAATGCGAGCTGGTCGCGGTCGACCCCGAGCCGCGAGCGCAGCTGACCGAGACCATCACCGGGATCTCACGCATCGAGCGGATCGACTGCCGGAGCCTGGCGCCAGATCGCTACCTTCGCCTCCAGGCCGGCGACGTGCTGTTCGTGGACACCACACATGTCGTCAAGCTGGACAGCGAGGTCAACTGGCTGATCCTCGAGGTCCTGCCTCGACTGCGGGCCGGAGTGTGGGTTCACTTCCACGACGTCTTCACCCCGCACCAGTACCCGCGCTACATGTTCCAGACGGCGGGGTTCTTGAACGAGCAGTACCTGCTGGAGGCGTTCATGCTGGGGAGCGACTGGGCGGTCGAGCTGGCCAACGCCGCGCTGTTCCTGGACCGCCACGACCGCTTCGCCCGACTGGTTCCGAGCCTCGCCGAGCCGGTCCCGGGCGTGCCGGAGCTGAGGACCTGGCCGCCCAGCTCGTTCTGGATCCGCCGCCAGGGCAACGGCCAGCGGTGACTCGCCTGCCGGCGGTGCTGCGGGCGTGGAGCCGGATCGGACGCCGGATCCCGATTGCCGCACGGCTGCGCGTGACGCGGTGGCTGTGCCGGCTGCTGGTGTCGAGCGGTGAGACCTACGCCGCCACCGGGGGGTTCGCCTTCTCGATCGATCCCGAGGACCCGTTCCAGGGCACGATGCTGGTCGGCCTTTACGACCCGGTGGCGGAGGCGATCCTGCGCCTTTACACGCCGGTTGGCGCGACGGTGATCGATGGGGGGGCCCACCTCGGCTACTTTTCGCTCCGGCTCGGGCGCTGGGTCGGCCCGACGGGCCAGGTGCACGCCTTCGAGTGCGACCCGCGCCTGCTGCCGCGGCTCCGGCGCCACCTGGACCTCAACGGCCTGCACTGGGTCACGATGAATCCGCTCGGGCTGAGCGACCGCCTCGGTGAGCAGAGGCTGTACCTGCCCGGTCAGCTCGGCTGGGCTTCGACGCTCACCGGCGCCTGGGGCGCGCGTGACACGGCGACGGTGGAGATGACAACACTCGACGACTACGTGGCCCAGACGGGTCTGGCCGCGGGTCGAATCTCGCTGATCAAACTCGATCTCGAGGGCTCTGAGCTGCGAGCGCTCCACGGGGGCCGACGGACCCTCGCCGCCACCTCCGCCGCCGTCCTGGTCGAGCTGATCCCGGGACGCATGCGAGCCGCGGGACAGGATCCGGCCGAGCTGCTGGCGCTGATGGCCGGGCTCGGCTTTGCGCCGTTCTCGCCGGTGCGCGTCAGCCGCCGCCGGCTGGGGCTGGTGGCCGGCGCCGAGCCGGCGATCGGCGAGGATGTCCTGTTCCTCAAGCGGAGCCATTAGACAATATGGATTGACGGTCCGTCCGGCCTGAGGTGTAGAAGAGGCCGGTCCCCCCGCAGTCGTGGGGGTGATGTTCAGCCGCGCGGCTCGAACCCGCGCGGCGGCCCACAACCGCATA
>JAABUZ0100004072.1_pt1 | contig 20619 bp, 15 predicted proteins | sample 5562091 | NCBI WGS metagenome assembly JAABUZ01 (sample SAMN12813069, study PRJNA571459) | rock metagenome | isolation source: Antarctica rocks | place: Antarctica: Victoria Land, Linnaeus Terrace sud | collected 2015-12-21 | reverse complement strand
GGGATCACGTCCCGCAACCGAGCGGTGGCGGGACTGGTGAACCGGGCAAATTGGCGGATACGCGACTGAGCGCAGCGAGTGGGGAAGGGGCAGACTACCCCCTCACTTACTGCGCATGTTATCTACTCAGTACTTCCCTCTGCTATCCAAGAGCAGCCTTGATGCGCTCCGCGACATCGCGCGTCATGCCGGGCGCGGTTGCCAGGTCCTCCATTGATGCCAATTTAATCTGCTTGACCGATCCGAAGTGCGTGAGCAGTTGCTTCTTGCGTTTCGGGCCGATACCGCGCACATCATCGAGGCTGGAATGCAGCCCCGCCGCTGTCCGTTTCTGGCGATGGTAGGTGAGCGCGAAGCGGTGCGCCTCATCGCGCACCCGCTGGACGAGGTAGAGCGCTTGCGCGTCACGCGGCAGGATGACCGGGTCGCGCCGACCAGGGAGGTAGAGTTCCTCGTTCTGCTTGGCGAGGCCGACAATCGGCAGGTTGTCGAGGTTGAGTGCACGCAGCGCATCGAGCGCCGCGCCCAACTGCCCCTTGCCACCGTCAATGATAATGAGGTCCGGCCACGCCGACCAACCGGCAGCATCCGTCGCATCGGGCGCTTGGATGCGCTTGAAGCGGCGGCTAATCACCTCGTTCATGGAAGCAAAATCGTTCGCTCCTTCTACCGTCTTGATCGCGAACTTGCGGTAATCGCTCTTTTTCGGTCGCGCGTCTTCAAAGACCACCATGCTGGCGACGCTGTTCGTTCCTTGCGTATTGGAAATGTCGTAGCATTCGATTCGGCGCGGCCAGCCAGTCAGGCCGAGCGCGTCCTGCAACTCCGACAGCGCGGCAGTCATTTTCTGTTCGTCCGTCAGCCAGCGGAGACGATCCTGCGCGAGGTTTTCCGCCGCGCTCTCGGCGGTCATCGCCACCAGTTGCATGCGCTCGCCCCGTTGCGGCACAACGATTTCGACTCTGCCGCCCCGCCGAGTGTGGAGGAAGTCGGCGACAGCGCTCTGCTCCTCCGCAAGGAGCGGCTTCTGCAGAATGAGGAGCGACGGCACGGCGCGCTGCGTCCCGTAATATTGCTCGACAAACGACGAGAGGAGTGCGGCATCGCTGTCGTCTATACGTGCGCCGAGGAGCCGTAAATGCTCCGTACCATGAATCTTGTGGCTGCGGATATTTAGGACTTGCACGGCCGCATCACCTCCGTCGCCGCGTGCGAGGGCGATTACATCGGCATCGGCGTCACGGCGTGAGACGATCTTCTGGCGTTGCAGGACATGCTCCAGCGCGCGAATATCCTCCTGGTAGCGCTGGGCGCGTTCGAATTGCAATTCCTCGCTCGCGGCGTCCCGCCGGGCAACGAGATCGGCCGTGATCGTCTCATCCTTGCCTTGCAGAAGCAATCCGGCCCGCACGAGCTCCGCCTCGTATGCCGCGATTGTCGTCTTACTCGCACAAGGGGCCAGGCAACGATGAAGATGATAATACAGGCACGGGCGCTGATCGCCTTTGATTGTCATCGTGCATTTGCGGAACTGGAAGAGCCGTTCGAGCAGGTCGAGCGTCCGCTGCGGCGAACCGCCGGTAGTAATCGGGCCGAAGTACCGCCCGCCATCATTCGCGACGCGCCGGGTGATGACAATGCGCGGCCATTCCTCGTTGGTGATCTTCAGATAGGGGTAGGTCTTGTCATCTTTAAGCAGGACATTATAGTGCGGCTGATACCGCTTAATCAGTTCATTTTCCAGAATCAGCGCCTCGCGCGGCGTATCGGTGCGAAAGACCGCGAAGTCCGCGATGTGGCGCACCAGTTCCCGCGTCTTTCCGGTCATCGAACGGGGCGAGCCGAAGTAGGAGCGCACTCGGTCACGCAGCGATTGCGCCTTGCCAACATAGATAACCGTCCCCTTAGCGTCCTTCATCAGGTAGACTCCGGGCGCACTCGCAAGGGCCGCGAGGCGATCGGTGAAGTCATGCCGTTCACCGGAACGTCGGGCGCGCGGCGCCGTTCCTGATGCATCATCGAGGACGACGTATCCTTCCGGGGTCGCCTGATCGTCAGCGGCCAGTTCGGGTTCAGTGATAGCAGGAGAAGTCCCTTCCGTATTCATGGTACGATTATACCAAAGCGTCTGGACTCTAGCAGCAGACGCCGACATACGTGGTCGCGTAGGCTTCAGCCTGCGTTCTCTCAAAGGGTCTCTGCCTTTCAGGGGATGCAGGCTGAAGCCTACGCGACCAGGAGACAGACAGTAGGAAAGTGCATGAAGATTTCAATGAGGTGTGGTGTGGGCGGCTGGCCAGCCGCCCCTCTGGCCCCGTATTTATCCTCTTAATCACCCCGCAGCGACGTGGGCAGATTACTGGCCCCTTCTCCGTTCTATTCACCGTGCAGTGCCCACTGCCCGCTGTCCAGTGTACGGACAGTACGTACGAGTCATATCGTTGACAGTTCGGTGCGCTGTCGCCTACAATGCGATAAGCGGACCGTCATAAGGAGCAATGTCCGATGAATCCAATGGACAGCGAGACAATCCGCCAGACCTTCGTGGACTACTTCATTCGGCACGGCCACCGGCGCCTGCCAAGTGCGTCGCTCATCCCATCCAGCGATACAGGATCGCTCCTGACGATTGCGGGGATGCAACAGATTACGCCGTTCTTTCTCGGCATGGAGCAACCACCCGCGCTGCGTCTCGTCACGGTGCAGAAATGTTTCCGTACGGTCGACATCGAGGAGGTGGGTGACGAGCGCCACGCGACGTTCTTCGAGATGCTCGGCAACTTCTCGGTTGGCGATTACTTCAAAGAGGACGCGACGCGATTCGCGTATGACCTGCTGACGAACGGCTACGGCATTGACCCCGACCGACTCTACCCCTCGATCCACCCCGACGATACCGAGGCGCGTGCGTACTGGCGCGCTATCGGGTTCACGCCGGAGCGGATCGTACCTCTCGAAGAGAACTGGTGGTCGCCCGGCCCGGTCGGCCCAAATGGACCGGATTCCGAGATCTACATAGATCGGGGCCGCTCGTATGGCAGGGATTTTCCGGCGGGTGGCCCCGACCGGGATGACCGGTACATGGAGACGTGGAACCTCGTCTTTATCCAGTATGTGCGCAGCGCGGACGGCGAGAATGTCCGGCTGACCAGCCCGCATATTGATACGGGCATGAGTTTGGAGCGCCTTGCACTGATCGTGCAGGGCGTGCCGACCGTCTATGAGACCGACCTCTATGAACCGATTGTCATGAGAGCGGCGGGGATCGCGAGCGTTGTCTATGGGCGTGACGAGAAGGTGGATCGGGCGCTACGAATCATTGCGGATCACAGTCGGGGTATCACCTTCCTGATTAGCGATGGCGTCCTGCCGAGTAATGAGGGACGTGGCTATATCCTCCGGCGCGTCCTGCGACGGCTGATTCGGCAGGGGCGGCTTCTCGGCATCGAGCGGTCATTCGCAACGGAAATGGTCGGCGCAGTGATCGAAAAGATGGGGCGGAGTAACTCGTACCCCGAACTGCGGGAGCGGGAGGCGCATATCCTCCGCGTCGTCGAGCGAGAGGAAGAGACCTTCGGGCGGACGTTACAAGCCGGCCTTGGGCGGTTCGCGACGATGACGCAGGAGCTGCAGCGGCAGGGCGCGACCGAGATTCCCGGCGAACAGGCTTTCCGCCTCTACGACACCTTCGGCTTCCCGCCCGATCTGACGCGCGAACTAGCGAGCGAGCAGGACTTAACGATTGACGAACCGGGTTTCGAGCGCGCGATGCTCATCCAGCGCGAAAAGAGCCGGTCGCATGCCGCGTTCGATAAGGCGGCGATGGCGAACATGCAGATCATTGGTGGACTTGGGCTGACTGCAACCGCGTTCCTTGGCTATGAGACGACGGAGGCGGACGCCACCATCGTGGCGATTGTCGGCGATGACGGCGTGCAGGAGGGCGCGGAGGCGGGCGAGACGGTCGTCGTCTTTCTCGACCGCACGCCCTTTTACGGCGAATCAGGTGGGCAGGTCGGCGACACGGGGTTACTGACTGCGCAGACCGGCATCTTCGCGGTCGTGGACACGAAGCGGCCGAACGCCTCGCTTGTCGCCCATCGCGGCCAGGTGATGGAGGGGTCACTCCGTGTCGGAGATGGCGTGCATGCGGCGGTGGACTTCGCGCGTCGTGCCGCGATCCGCCGCAACCACACGGCGACGCATCTCCTTCATCGCGCCTTGCATATCGTCCTCGGTGAGCATGCGAAGCAGGCGGGATCGCTCGTCGCACCCGACCGGTTGCGCTTCGACTTCACACACTCCGGTGCAATGACTGGCGACGAACTGCGGCGCGTTGCCGAAATCGCGAACGATCAGGTGCTAGCGGATACGCTGGTCGAAACGGCAACGATGGCGTATGACACGGCGGTTGCCGGTGGTGCGACCGCACTCTTCGGCGAGAAGTACGGCGACACCGTCCGGGTGGTTACGGTCGGTGATTATTCGCAGGAGTTATGCGGTGGTACGCACCTCCGGCGAACCGGGGAGATCGGGCCGATCGTTATGATCGGCGAGGAGAGTTCGGCGGCGGGCGTGCGTCGGATCGAGGCGATGACGGGCGTGCCAGCCATCGCATATATTGGCACGCTTCAAGCGATGGTCGGGCAACTGGCAGCGGAATTTCGGGGTAGTAGTTCGCCGGAGGAGTTGCTGGATCGTGTCCACGCCCAGCGCGATCAGCTGCGGGCAAAGGATCGGGAAATCGAGAACCTGCGAACGCAGGTCGCACGGGCATCGGTCGGCGTCCTGCTCGATCAGGTAACTGGCGCGGAGGGTGGGCGCGTGCTCGTGGCGCGTGCGGAGACCGACGATTTGGGCACACTGGGTGATCAACTACGCGATCATCTCGGCCCAGGCGTCGTCGTGCTCGGCAGCGTGAACGGCGGCAAAGCGCAATTGCTGGCAATCGTCTCAGACGACTTGATTGCGAAGGGCCTCTCAGCGGGCGCGATTCTCCGGGAGATCGCACCATTCGTCGGTGGCCGTGGCGGTGGGCGAGAGGCGCATGCGCAAGGCGGCGGCCCCAATGGCGCTGCTCTTGATACCGCACTGGACGCTGCCCGGACGCACATCACGGCACGGCTGGGACAGTAACGAGTACTGAGTACTCAGTACTGCGGAGTGAATGGTTGAGTACACAGGAACGCAGTAGACATTCAGGGACGCCCGATACTCCGTACTCTCGTGTCATTCGCGTGACGCAGCATGTGACGCTCGAACGGGTGCTCGACCAATTGCGCGATGGGCCGGCGGGGAGTGCAACGGTGCGACTCGATCCGCTTTCGATCATCTTCGCGACGCCGGATCACTTCCGCGCGCTAGACGCCGTGCGGATTGCGCGCCGCCTCTCCGTTACCATTGAAGTCGCGGACGCGCATCGGACGGGCTTGGCGCTTGCGTTCGGCTATCGCGTCCGTCCGCTTGGGGACGTACCAGAGCACACCACCGCACCCGTCAATGATGTGCAGTTTGGGTCACCGAACCGGGCGGGTGCCTTCCGGGTTGCGGAACGGCACACCGCACCGCAAGTCGCTGATTTACCTGATGATGAGACGGATAATGTCCGGCTGCTCCGGCGGCAGCGGGGTGGGCGCCCACTGGTTAGCATGGCTACGATGCGTTACGGATTGTTCGCGGTCTGTCTGCTGATTTGCGGCATCATTGGCTTTACGGTTCTCGTATCGCGTATCCATACCGCTGATGTCGTCCTGCGACCAGCGGAAGAGCCGTTCTCGCGGGTCGTCCCGTTCGCGGTCTCCGTGACGCCAACCAATGATCCCAATGCGCTCCAAAGCACGCTGTTCGAGACGACGATCGCCCGCGAAGGGGATACCGCCGCGACGGGGAAGACGAGCGTGCCGGACGGTACAGCGTCGGGTCTGATAACGTTCCGCAGTCGCGCGGACAGTGCAACGACACTCAAAGCAGGGACGGCGCTCAAAGGGCCGCGCGATATCTCCTATCTGCTGGAGAGTGATGTTGTCGTACCGGGGCTGAACTTCGTCAAAGGGCAACTCGGCGACGCCAGCGGAAAAGTGCATGCCGCGCAACCGGGGCCACTGGGTAATCTGGCGGCAGGCTTTTCCGCTCGCTACACCGATAACGTGACATATATCAGCAGTGACATCACTGGCGGTACGGAAAAGCAGGTTGCGGTTGTCACCGACGAGGACATTGTCGGCCTACGCACCCGTCTGGAGCGCGATCTGCGCATGCATGCGCTGACTGAAGCGAATGTGGCCCTGCCCTCCGGCGCGACGGCGCTCAACGACTATCTCACGCTCCGTACGCCCATTACGACGGCGCAACCTCCGGCGGGGACGCAGGCCGATTCCGTCCATCTCCGCTTGACGATCGCGGCGCAGGTGCCCATCTACCAGAATGCTGATTTCGACGCGCTGATTGACCGGCGGCTGACCGAAGCGTTGCGGGACGCAGGAGCCACCGATGGTAGCGCGCGCCGGATACTCCCTGAGACCGTCGTTAAGTCGAAGCCAGTCTTTGTAGACGTACAAGGCTCGCTTGTCCGTTATTTCGCCAGCGTGACTGGCACTATGCGGGCCGTCCTCACCGATGCTGATTTGTCGCGGATACGCGCCGCCGTCGCTGGTCGGGATGCACGGGGTGCGGAGCAGGTCTTGTCCAGTGAAACGACACTCAGCGGGCATAGCATCCGCTACGAACCGTCGTGGCTGCCCGCATTCCTGCGGGATCGTGTGCCGAGTGGCCAGTCGCGGGTTTCTGTTCGTGTTGGTATGCAGACATGAGTGTGCCCGCCTTTTCACGGGAACGCGTGATTGGCCTGGATGTCGGAACACATCGGATCGGGGTCGCGGTGAGCGATGAATTACAGATCATTGCGTCGCCAGAGGGCACGCTGCACATATCCCAGAAGGAAAACAGTCTGACCGATGTACTCGCCGAAATCGTCGTGCTTATCAATCGCTATGCGGCACGGCGGCTCGTCATCGGTCTGCCACGGAATATGAAGGGGGAGCGGGGTGTTCAAGCACTGTGGACGGAGGAGTTTATCGCATCCTTGCGTGTGGTCCTTCAACCGCTGGATGTATACATATCCATTGTAGATGAACAACTAACGACTGCACAAGCCGCCCGGACTTTTCAAAAGCCCCAGAGCCGCACACGCGGTGTGTGGTCTTCTCACGAGGAGACCACACAGCAGGAATCACGGAACCGCACGCGAAGTACGCGTCCTGCCCGTGAGGGGAGAACCACCCTCGATGCCCGCGCCGCCGCCTTGATCTTGCAAGGATATCTCGACCGACGACGCAACCGTGCAATGAGCAATGAGTAATGAGTAATGTGGCCTGCGTGGTATACTTCATTGGCAATTCGCGCACGACTCGCTGCTCATTATGGAAGGAAGATCAGATGAGAGACCAAGTGCTGACCGCCCTCAACAAGGTACGCCCGGCGTTGCAGGCAGACGGAGGAGATCTCGAACTAGTGGAAGTGACGGACGACGGTGTCGTGATGGTCCGTTTGCATGGTGCATGCGGCGGCTGCCCGATGTCCACGATGACGCTGACCTATGGTATCGAACGGTTTCTTCGCCAGCAAGTCCCCGGTGTCACGCAACTCGTTCCGGTCGAGTAGGGTGTGTCTGCAAAGAGGAAGATCACCAACTGAACTAAATCGAGCGATTAACTCGACAACTGCTCAAGTACGTGTTATAGGTAGTCGCAGGCGCATCCGATGCGCCTGTTTTTTCTCGTAACTGCTGATGCAGGAGGGTCGTATGTCCAATTTTGACGATTTCGTTCAGGCGGACGCGCGATATGCGGCGACGTTCACCAAGGCCGATTTGCCCATGCCACCGGGCCGGAAAATCGCTGTTATTGCGTGTATGGATGCGCGGCTCGATCCCGCGAAGTTCCTCGGTCTCCAAGAAGGCGACGCGCATGTCATCCGCAACGCGGGTGGCCGAGCCACCGATGCAATCCGCTCGCTTATCATCTCTCAGCAACTACTCGGCACGCGCGAAATCGCCGTCATCCACCACACCGATTGCGGCATGCTTACCTTCACCGAGGAGCAACTGCACCAGAAACTCTATGACGAGTTCAACGTTCACGCGGAGATCGACTTCTTACCGTTCACCGATGTCGAACAGAGCGTACGCGATGACGTGGAAACAATTCGCACGTCCCCGTTACTGATTCCCGATCTTCCCGTCCGTGGCTATGTCTATGACGTACAGACCGGGCAGCTGCACGAGGTGAATTAGTCCGCGCCAACTCGCACTACCTAATCGAAAGATTTTGCCGCTCGCAAGGTCTCGGTCTCACGCAACTCCTGCCTATGAACGTGCGGGCAGCAGACAGAAGGGAGAAGCGAAGCCACTTTCGAGGCGCCGCTTCTCTCGTTGCCATCACTACCTGTTGCCTACTGAATGATGTCCCGCTCCAGCCGGTCGTACCCATCATCGGTACGCGGCAGGATCTGGTCATGGGTCATATGGGATGCTTCTTCATGCAGCTGATCAACATCCTGCCGGAAGACGAACGTCCGTCCGCTCATCTCGTCCCGCACATAGTTGAGCGTGTGATCGTCCATCCACCGATAAATTGTTGGACGGGTGACGCCGAGGCGCTGTGCCGCGTTGCCGATGCTCATCAACTCGCTTGCATCCACCGCGCGCAACTTCGCCTGCGAGAGCATCTTGCCGAGCGGTTCCTCCCAGAATGACCGTGGCACTTGGTACTGGTCTTCACCCGCCGGCCAGAAAAGCAGTTCGAGGACCGAGTTCACAGCACGGAAGACTTCGTCCTGGTTCGCTTGCTCCTCGCCGCGCGCCAACCGCCCGAGATGATAGAGGTCCTTGCCGAGTGGCCCTTCGCGTAACCCTTCAACCGAGACCGCATCCGGTGCCTTGCCGAACAGTTTCAGATGGTATCGATGCATCTGGCTGTACACGAGACGAAGGGTCTTGTCGATCGTCTCTTGAAACGGTGACGTGTCGGCCATTATACAGTCCTCCCCAAATCTTACCCGGCGATTAAGCGCTGTGGAACGCTTGTACGGACGAAGCATACGTCACACATTGTACGTGCGCTTATGATCTTCTGTCAACTAGGTGAGAGAGATGTGAGCATCGTACGACGTCCCAATAGTCTCGTGGGCAGTCAGGCAGGGAAGTCCCGTATCACTTGGAAGCAATCAATGTCGCTTAACTTATCTTATGCGACACAGAGACCAAGGAACGAGGGCGGCTTCAGACCTCCTCTCGTTCCTTGTGTTGCTCGCTACTCGACCTCCACTGGTCGTGCGGGGCTATCGAGTGTTGCGTAGCCGTCTCGTACCGAAGCGGCGATGTATCCGAAGGTCTGCCGGAAGTATGCGGGATATTTCTCCCACTCATCCGTCATACCGGGCGCGAACTTCATTCCTGTTGCTTTGGCGTCGTCACCCTCAACGGTGATCTCCTCGAGTAAGCCTAATCGCGCAAGCGTCACACGATCCGCAAGTCGCATGATCTGGATCAACAGGTCCTTGAAATCTTCCACGCGCATCCTCTTTTCACCATCACACACGGTAGTCAAGCGCCTATGGTAGCAGACACTAGTCGGTGGTCGGTAGTCGGTAGTTCGTAGTCAGATTCTCAGCCGCAGTCTCAGACACCGCAAGCACATCGTGTGCTGTGCTATACTCCGGCTCGACAGCGCTCCGTATTACTGACTATCGACTACTGGCTACCGACGACCGACTGCTGGCTACTGGCTTCTTGCGGAGGCACAACGATTGGCTCGAACGCTTGACGCGCCTATTCTTGCAGCCGATGACGCAGCAATAACAGTGGCGGTTGATTGGTATCTGCGTATCGTCGTATTCGTCAGCGGCGGGGTGAGCATTGGCATCGAGTTAGCAGCGTCGCGGCTCCTGGCACCCTTTTTCGGCACCTCACTCTTTATTTGGGCGAACCTGATCGGCCTGACGCTCATCTACCTTTCGATTGGCTACGCAGTTGGTGGGCGAATCGCTGATCGCTGGCCCCGCATCTCGCTCCTCTATGCGATCACCACCATTGCGGCCTTCGTCACCGGCTTGATTCCCGTGCTCGCACAGCCGATCCTTGCCAGGAGTCTCACGGCGTTCGTGGCAATCTCGCTCGGCGGGTTCTATAGTTCGCTAGTGGGGACACTTATCCTTTTTGCCGTCCCGGTCACGCTGCTCGGCTGTGTGTCGCCCTTCGCCATCCGACTGGCGCTCGCGTCCGTCTCGGGGGCCGGTAATACCGCCGGTTCGCTGTACGCCCTTAGCACCGTCGGCAGTATCGTCGGCACATTCGTGCCCACGTTTCTGCTCATCCCACGTATCGGCACGTTCCGCACCTTTTACCTTTTCGCCATCGTACTCCTTGTTGTATCACTGATCGGTCTCTTCCGTGCACCGCGTATCCATGATCGCGGGCGCTTGCTGATCGCCGCTGCCGTGCTCCTCGCAATCATGCTGGGGATCGCCGCCTTCGGACAACGCGGTTTCGTCCGTCCGGTTGAAGGCGGTCGGGAAATCATCTGGCAGGGTGAGTCTGCCTATAACTTCATTCAGGTCGGGCGCAACCCCGCGAATGGAGCAAACGAACTCTATCTCAATGAGGGTCACGCGATTCATTCGCTGTACTATCCTGCTGAGGTAGTCCAGCCATTGAGCAACGGCCCGTGGGATTACTTCGCTGTCGCCCCGTTTTTTCAGGCGAATGAACGACCTGCCGCGATTAAAGATGTCTGTATCATCGGCCTTGCTGGTGGGACGGTCGCGCAGCGGATGAATCAGATCTATGGCACAGGTGTGAACATAGATGGTGTGGAGATTGACCCGAAGATCGTGGATGTCGCGCGCCAGTTTTTCAATCTCGATGCATCTCACGTCAACGTAATCGTGCAGGATGGCCGCTACTACATGCGGACAACTGACAAGCGCTATGACGTGATTGCGGCGGACGCCTACCACCAGCCCTATATTCCCTTCCAGTTGACGACCCAGGAGTTCTTCCGGGAAGCGTATGACCATCTCAACGATACTGGTACGTTCGTCGTCAATGCCGGGCGCTCCAATACTGACTACCGTTTGGTGAACGTGATCAGCGAAACAATGCGATCCGTCTTCCCCAATGTCTACCTGATCGACACACCAGCATTCACGAACACGATGGTCGTTGGCACAAAGAATCCAACGACGCTCGCTAATTTCGCCGCAAATATCAACGCGGTCCGGCAGACCAACCCCGGTTCCGCGCTGGTCACCCTTGGCGATGCGGCGATCAAGGACGGCCACCTCCGTGAGGCCGCACCAGGCTCACAGATCTTCACCGACGATCTCGCACCGGTCGAAGACCTGATTGATCGCATCTTGCTGGACTATGCCCGCAAGGGCGGCACGTAACGTCGTGGGAACATTCGCGCCATATACTACCCTCCCTGCTCTCGCGACGATTCCGTGGCTCCGGCACATCGTGACGACGCGGAATGCCACACGACCTATCGGCGGTGATATGAGTTTCACGACAGGTGCCACCTGCCCGGACGGAATCGTCGCAAACCGCCTCCACGCCCTCGCGATGATCGGTCGCGCGCCCGGTCAGACCGTAATGAGCGGCCTCGTCCATGGCACGAACGTCCAGTCGGTAAACGGGAGCGACGTTGGGCGTGGCGTGACGACACCTACAACCGTCATCGCACAGACGGACGGCATGATGACAAACGAGCCGGGCCTGACATTGATGATGTGCTTCGCCGACTGCGTGCCGCTCATCGTCGTGGACACCAAACAGCGCGTCATTGGTCTCGCTCATGCCGGCTGGCGGGGCACACTTGCGGGTATGGGCAGTCAACTGATCGCCGCAATGAGTCAGGCTTACGGCTGTCGTCCCGAAACAATGACGGCGGTGATCGGGCCGAGCATCGGACCGCGTACCTATGCGGTCGGTCCCGAGGTCGTTTCCGCTTTCGTGCTCGCCTATCCAGAGGATCATCTGATCCACGACGACAACGTCCAACCACGCCTCGATCTCTGGGAAGCGAATGCCGCGCAGTTCCGGCGTGCGGGTCTGGCAGACCATACCATCCACAAAACTGGGATATGCACGTTCGAGCAGGGTGACCGCTTCTTTTCACATCGCTATACACAGCGCTTCAACGAGCCTGAAGGGCGGTTCGCGGTTCTTGTCTCTATTGAGGAGTGATCAGTAATGTCAGCAGCTGCGTCAGATGCCGCCATTATTCAGGAAAATGTGTCGCTGGTCCGCGCCGAAATTGCTGAGACGTGTCGCCGGGTCGGACGGAATCCCGATGAGGTAACCCTGATCGGTGTGACCAAGAGCGTTGGTCGTCCGCTTGCCGATATGCTGATTGCCACAGGTGTTCATGACATTGCGGAAAACCGGGTGCAGGACGCGGTGGAAAAATTCGGACAGCGCAGTCTCTTCCCTCCCCTCCCCACCGATGTTCAGCTACACATGATCGGAAATCTGCAAACAAACAAAGCGCGTGATGTTGTTGGCCTGTGTACCACGATTCACTCCATCAATCGCACCGCCATCGCGGACGCGCTTCAACACGCGGCGGCGCGGCAGTACATCACATGCGATGTACTGCTCGAAGTCAATACGGCGTATGATGTGGCAAAGCAAGGGGTCGATCCAAGTGATGCTATGAGTCTTATGGGATATGTAATTAATAATTGTGCAAACTTGCATCTTCTTGGACTGATGACGATCGCTCCCCACAGTACGACCCCCGAGGACGCGCGACCAGCATTCCGCTCGCTACGATTACTGCGTGACATGCTGATGCAGGAATATGCCACACAGCCCCTCCCCTTGCTTTCCATGGGCATGTCGAATGACTTCCCAATCGCAATCGAAGAGGGCGCGACCCATGTGCGTATTGGGCGTGCCCTCTTCGCCGGTCTCGCCTCCCCCGCTTAAGGGCGGGGTGTCGGGCGGGCCGTGCCTGCCGGTGTCCCCGATGGTTGAGCAGTTGGTGGCGGCACTCCCGCGAGTTGCTGAAGAATCTGTTGTACCTGAGCAAGTTCGTTCCCGTAGGTCGTCCAATCGCCACTTTTCAATGCATCCTGCGCCCGCTGATAGTGAACGAGGGCGTCAGCGGCGCGTGTGGCATCCGTACCGCCAAGGGTAGGTGGCCCCCCCTGATTGGTTGTTGGCGCTATCGTACTCGGTGCGCCGGAGCCGACGAGTGCGGCAATCGCTTCATCAAGCGATGGGCGCATGACTACCTTGTTCTGCGAGGCGACGATTACTCGCTTCAACTCAGGAAATGGGCTGTTCGTCGCCTGCACATAGAGCGGTTCGACGTACAAGAGTGTGTTCTCAATCGGGATAATGAGAAAGTTGCCGAGGATGACCTGTGAACCAGCCTGATCGAGCAGCGTGATCTCTTTGGATATGTCCGGTTCCTGATTGATGCGTGCCTCGACTTGCTGCGGACCTTGCACGGTTAACTCTCTCGGGAACTCGTAGTCCACCAGTTTGCCGTAGTTGTCGCCATCACTCCGGCCTGCGAGGAAGGCGACCATGTTTTGCCGGTTGTTTGTGCCTCCGCCCGGCGTAAAGGGTCGCACAAGCACGTACTCCTCCTGCTGCTGACCGGGCAGGCGCACAAGGACGTAGTACGATGCAATCGGCTGCACGAGTTTCTTCTCACCGACCTGCTCATTCGCAATCGCCCACTGATCTTCACTCCCGTAGAAGACCTGCGCATCCGTTACATGATAGCGCGTGTAGAGGGCGGTCTGGACGTTAAAATAGTCCTCGGGATAGCGAAAATGCGCCCGGAGCGACGGAGACGCCGCACTACCCGGCGTGAACAACGACGGATAGATTTTCTGATAGGTGGCAACGATCGGATCGGATGGATCAACAACATACAACCGCACCGTGCCATCATACGCGTCCACGGTTGCTTTAACGCTGTTACGAATGTAATTGAAGCCGCCCGTCATCCCCCTCCCACCACCGAATTGCGTTGCATACGGGTAGCGGTTCGTCAGGGTATATGCATCGTTCACCCAAACAAGCCGACCGTCCATAACGACCAGGTACGGATCATTATCATAGCGCAGGAAGGGGGCGACAGCGTGCAGGCGCTCGCTGATGTTCCGGCGGAAAAGCACCTCAGCATTGCCGGTGATATCACCGCTGAGGAGGACTTTCGGCTCGCCCAGATACGCAGCGATGACGACTTTTCGGAAAAAACTACCCGCCGGAACGCCATTGCCGCCAGCATACGTCGTATAGACTCCCTGCGATTCCGCCGCCGTTCCAGATGGGCGGTCAAACTCCGGCTGTTTTGTCTTCACGAAGACATAACCGTTCGTTACTTCGCCGTAGTAGATGCGCGGCTCCTGCACCTGCAAGTCGCTCGGCCCACGCGGCGGGATGTCGCCAAGAATGATGTTAGGATTGCCCCCGCCCACCACCTCGTTCGCGGTGCTCGCGACGACGCCGTAGCCGTGCGTATAGATGAGGTGTTGGTTCTGCCATGTCTGCGATTGCGCCGCTAATTGCGTCGAGTCGAGTTCGCGTGCGGAGAGCATAATTTGCCGATATTGCGCGTCAACCCGATAGCGATCCGTATCAACATCCTTGAACGTGTAATATTGCCGGATCTGTTGCAGCTGTGCATAGGATTTCAACAGCACGTTCGTGTCCCATAGACGAATATTCGCGATAGACGCCTTATTCGCATTAAGACCTGCCTGCGTCGGATCACCGACACCGGGGAGTTGTTGATTATCCACCTGGTTAATATTATACGCCTGCCGCGTCATGGCGATGTTGCGGTCAATATACGGCCGCTCTTTGCCGAGTTCATTGGGGCGGACGCTGACCGATTGCACGGCGACCGGATAGCCGGAACCGATCAGGACCGCCGCGACAGCCCAGACACCGAGCGTCCCAACAAGAAGCGGTAACTGTCGCCGGAATGCGTTGATGCCAAGCAAGGCGGCCGCGACAAGCGAGATACCGAGCAGGATATAGTTTGCCGGGATTTGCGCGTTCACGTCGGTGAAGGAAGCGCCCTCAACTACACCGCGCGTCGAATAGACGAGTTCGCGCGTGTCGAGCCAGTAACCGAGCGCCATGCCGATCAGGAAGAAGAGACCGAGCAACGAGAGATGCGCGCGGGTATGCGGCGGCAGATGAAACCGCCCTTCCACCAGATCCGCGCCCAGTTTCGCCGCGTAGACGGCCGCGACCGCGATAGCGGTGAGAATGATCAGGGACATCGCCCACGAGCGCCAAAACGCCAGAACGGGCAAGGTAAAGACATAATATGAGACATCCTGATGGAACTGTGGATCCGTAACACCGAATGATGTCCGGTTCAGAAAGCGGAGAAAGAGTTCCCATTCCGACGCAACAGAGAGCGCGAACAGTCCACTGAGAGCGATGGTCGCACCAACCAGGGCGAGCAGGCTGAGCCGCCGACCGATCCGCACGTCGCCCACGGTCAGGCCAAAGCCGCCGTCGGAACGCAGCGCAACGACGAGATTAATGCCAATGAAGAAAGCGGCAATCACGAAGCCGACGAGAAATGAGGCGATTGTCGCGACATAGCGCGTGATCAGTACGCTCCGGAATCCGAGGCTGGAGAACCACCAAAGGTTCGCCCAGAACCCCGCAGTCATCAGCAGCAGGATCACCAAGAGCGCTAACGCGCCGAGCACCGCCGCAGGGCCGAGCCACCACGGGCGGTCTCCCGAGCCAATCTCTCGCAGACCACCAGCTCCGCCCTCTCCGGTGCCGGAGGGGTCACGCCGTTCCGGACGCAATGGCTGCGGCCGACCGCCGAAATCGAAAACCATGCGGATACTCTCTTTCATTGAACGAACGCCCTTGATACGATACCACCGAATCGGTGACGACGGGGTATTTGCGCTCCATCGTGAGGAGTCAACGGGAGATACGCGTGCTTGTCTGTAGTCTGGGGAGTGGCAGTAGTGGAAATGCCACACTGATCCGTAGCGCGTCGAACCGCACCGTGCTGATTGATTGTGGCGTCCAGTATCCCCGGCTCTGCAAGAACCTCGCCCGACTTGGCGTCCGACCCGGCGATATTGATACGGTGCTTCTCTCCCACGAGCATTCCGATCATACGCAGGCGGTACGGCCACTGCGCGAAGCGGCGCGGCTGCCAATCGTCGCCAGCCCGGAATTGATCACCGAAGCGACGTGGTTGGCTGACGTTATCACCGATGCGTTCGATCCCGATGCGACGCGGATGGTCGGCGATGTCGCCGTCACCCCCTACCGCGTTTCGCACGATGCCGCCGCGACCTATGGATTCGTTGTGGAGGCCGATGGGTGTGCCGTCGCGCTCTTCACCGATCTCGGCGGCGCGTCGGATGCTGTCCGCGCTGCGGTCGGCGCGGCAGACCTCGTCGTGATCGAGGCGAACTACGATGGTGCAATGCTCGACGCCGGATCGTATCCGTGGTTCCTGAAGGCGCGTATCAAGGGGCGGGGCGGTCACCTGTCGAACGCCAACTGCGGGGCACTCCTCGCCCAGGCGTTCATGCACGATCGCCCGCGCGATATATGGCTCGCACACCTCTCCGCGAATAACAATGCGCCGGAGACGGCGGTACACACCGTCACCGGTGCCCTGCACGCCGCCAGTCTCTTCCGTGCCACCGTCACCGCACTCCCCCGCTACGCCAACGGCCCCGTCTGGCAATGTGTCCGGCATCAGCAGCTAACGCTCTTCGGCTGAGAACGAGTTCGATGTTCGGAGTTCTCCGAACTCCTTTCAGTCCGCCGCGCGCCCGTCACGCTCCGCATCCCGCGCGCGGAACTGCATCGCATACAGATTGAAGTAGAAACCCCGGCGCGCCAGCAACTCCCCATGACTGCCGCGTTCGACGATCCTCCCATGATCGAGGACGACGACTTCATCCGCGTCCACGACCGTGCTCAGGCGGTGCGCGATCACGAGTGCGGTGCGGTTCGCCAGGACGCGCTTCAGCGCCTCCTGAATAACTCGCTCCGTCTGTGTGTCCACACTACTTGTCGCCTCATCCAGAATAAGCACACGTCGGTCAGCCAGCAATGCCCGCGCGAAGGCGACGAGTTGCCGCTGACCGACACTGAGGCCACCGCCGCGCTCCTGAATCTCGGTCGCGTAACCGCTTGGCAACTGCGTGATGAAGCCGTGCGCCCCCACCGCCCGTGCGGCCTCCTCCACCTCGGCATCCGTCGCCTCAAGGCGACCATAGCGGATGTTGTCCGCGATCGTTCCCGCGAACAAAAACGGGTCCTGGAGCACGACGGCAATCTGGCTCCGCAGCGATGCCACGCGGACATCGCGCACATCGTGGCCGTCAATCATCACCGCTCCTTCGTGCACGTCGTAGAAGCGTGGCACGAGATTGACGAGACTGGACTTGCCCGCGCCCGTCGCGCCGACAAACGCAACCGTCTTTCCCTGGTCGATCGTCAGATTGAGGTCGTAGAGAACCGGCGTCGCGTTATAGCCGAACGTCACATGATTGAGCACGATCTCACCGTGAATCGGCGGCAGTGGATAGGCGTCCGGCGCGTCAACGATCTCCGGCTGCTCATCCAACAGTTCGAAGATGCGTTCCGCCGCCACGGTCGAAGCCTGAAGGGTATTATAGCGGTCGGAAAGCGTCCGCACCGGCTGGAAAAAGCGCGCCACATAGCCAAGAAAAGCGATCAACGCGCCGACGGTCAGCCCACCGTTAATCACGCGCAATCCGCCGAAAAGCAAGACAATCGCAGTCGCTATCGCACTGAGCAATTCGACCGCCGGAAAGAGGAAGGCCGAAAGCCGGGCCGCGTCGGCATTCGCGTCGAGGTTCTCCTGATTGAGCACTTTGAACCCGGCAAAGTTGCGCCCCTCACGTCCGAATGATTGCACGACGCGCATGCCGTTAATATTTTCGGCGAAATTCCCCGTCACGCGGCTGATCGCGATCCGCGTCGCCCGGTAGGTTTGCACTGCCCGTTTGCGCCAGAAGTACATCACGACGAACATCAGGGGCAAAACTGTATAGGAGATCAGCGCGAGTCGGATATTGAGGGCAAACATCGCGAAGATCACACCGACAAGCGTCAGCACATCGGAAAGCACGCTAATCATGCCGGTGGAAAGGAAATCTTCGAGCACGGTGACGTCATTCTGAATCCGCGACATCATGCGGCCGACGCCCATCCGGTCGTACGTCTTCAGGCCGAGCGCCTGCATATGCCGGAAGAGCGCGGCGCGCAGGTCGAAGATGACGCGATTGCCGACGCGCGCCATCAGGAAAAAGAGCATCCAGCGAGAGAAGAACGCGATGGTCAGCGCGCCGAGGAAGAGGCCGACAATTACAAACAGTGTCGTATAACTCGCGCGGCTCACGCCCTGGTCTATCGCGCGGCCAAACAGCCAATACAAGGAAAGGTCGCAGAACGTCCCGATTAGCACCGCCACCGATGCGAGGAGCACCTGCCACCGGTACGGCCGCAGATACCCGATTAGCCGACGGGCGGTATGTGTGTCGAACGCCTTGCCAAGCAGATCATCGGGATCGCCCTGGAAGTGCATCATCGGCGTGCATCTCCCCTAATCACCGTCGGCCTCAACCGATACAGCGGGGCGTAACCCATCCGCGACAACATCTTCATCGCGCATTTGCAGATCGTAGAGTTCGGTGTACAAGCCACCGCGCGCCAGCAGGTCCACATGTGTGCCACGCTCGACGATTTGCCCCTCACTCAGGACACAGATTTGATCCGCGTTGCGGACGCTGCTCAGGCGCTGGGCAATGATAAAGGTCGTGCGGCCTTCCATCAGGGTATGCAGCGCCCGCTGAATGGCGAACTCCGTCTCCATGTCCACGCTACTGGTCGCATCGTCAAGGATCAGGATGCGCGGATTGAGGAGCAGCGCGCGGGCGATGGCGAGGCGCTGCTTCTGGCCACCGGAAAGGTTCACACCGCGTTCACCGAGGAGGGTATCGTATCCACTCGGCAGCGTAACGATGAACTCGTGCGCCTGCGCCGCCTGCGCCGCCGCAATGACGTGCGCGTCCGTCGCGGCACCATTCCCATAGGCAATGTTCTCACGGATCGAAACGGAAAAGAGAAAGGTCTCCTGCAAGACGAGGCCGACGTTCTTCCGCAGAATTTCCAGATCCCAGTCGCGCGCATCCACACCGTCCACCCGGATCGCACCGGCGGTGACATCGTAGAATCGCGGGAGCAACTGGATGATGCTACTCTTGCCGCTACCCGTCGCGCCGAGGAGCGCCGTCACGGAACCCGGAGGCGCGTCAATCGAGACGCCGCGCAGGACATCCCGGCTTTCCTCGGTATACGCGAACTGCACATTATCGAGCATCACATGCCCGACGACCGTCTCCGGGTGATAGGCATCGGCGGGCGAGACAATCTGGGGCTTCTTGTCGAGCACTTCGAACACCCGCTCCGCCGATGCCTGCGCCCGGGCGACATTGTTGACGATCCAGCCCACATTGCGCACCGGTTCCGCGAGCATGTTCAGGTAGAGGTAAAAGGCAAGCAGCGTGCCGACCTGCAAGTCCTGGCGAATCACCGCCGAGCCGCCATACGCAATGATGATCGCGGTGCCGAGGCCGGTGATAAACGACATCAGCGGAAAGACGAACGTCCACCGTCGCGCCGCGTCCATCTGCCGGTCATAGAGTGCGGTCGTCTCGCGCTCAAACTTCATGACCTCGAACTCCTCCCGCGCGAAGGCCCGGACGACGCGCACGCCCGCCAGGTTCTCCTGCAAGGCGTTCATCGCCACGCCAAACTGCGTCTGCGCGCGGAGAAAGAGCGGTCGGATGGAGATGCTGAACCAGAGTGTCACCCAAAGCAAAAACGGCACGGTCGAGAGCGCCAGCAGCGCCAGTTGCCAGTTCAGCCGCAGCATGACGATCACGACGCCGACTAGTAGCAGGAACGATTGCGCCGCCATGCGCAAGCCAAACATGAAAAAGCGCCGGATATTGTTGACGTCTTCCGTCGCGCGAGAGAGCAGTTGGCCAGTCTGCGCGGTATCGTAGAACGAGAAGGAGAGCCGCTCCAGATGCGTGTACATCTCGTTGCGCACATCGAAGGCGACACGCTCCGCCAGGTACTGAAGCCAGTACGAGCGTGTATACATAAAGGTGGACTGCGCCAGCGTGACGATAACGATGCCGACCGCCGCGAGGACGAGGAACCGGCGATCCGCCGCGCCAATTGCCGTGTTGATCACCTGCCGGACGAGCAAGGGCACGGCCAGTTGCAGCAGGATAGCGAGAATGAGCGCCGTGTACGACCCGATCGCTTGCCGCCGGTACGGGCGGAGATAGCGCATCATCCGGAAAATCAGGTGCATGCGGCGTCCTTTCGCTCACGCGCTCAACAGACATCTTATAGCATGACTGCCCGCTCGTGGCTACTAGATAACGTGCGCAGTAAGATGAAGGTCTGCTAGAGTGGAGCGCATGATACTGCAATATGCCAAACTCAGCCATGTTCCCGGCATCTTTCGTGTCCTGACGGGATTGACCGTCGCGCAGTTC
>JAABUZ0100004070.1_pt1 | contig 20629 bp, 16 predicted proteins | sample 5562091 | NCBI WGS metagenome assembly JAABUZ01 (sample SAMN12813069, study PRJNA571459) | rock metagenome | isolation source: Antarctica rocks | place: Antarctica: Victoria Land, Linnaeus Terrace sud | collected 2015-12-21 | reverse complement strand
CGCTCCGCGAAGAGCCGCCGTTGGTCCGCCAGGGAGACCGTCTCGTTCAGGTGGTGGCGATAGCGGAGATGGTCGCGCAGTTCGTCGTGGGCAGAGCAGAAGCGGGCTGCCGCGTCAAAGGAGCCGAAGCCGCGCATCGGGTCGTAGCGCTGCTTGATGCCGCGATGGTCCTGTTCCATGCGATTGTTCATATAGCGGCTGGCGCGATGCTGCACGTCAGGTCCCAACGTTTCGCGGATGGCCCGCGGGTAGGCGTCGTGCCCGTCCGTCGTCACCTTTTCTGGCGCGTGGCCCACCACGGTGCGCGCTCGGGTGAAGAAGCGCTTGGCGGCGTCCATGTCCCGCGTCTCGCTCAGCATGGAGTCAACGAGGTTGCCGTCGGCGTCGATGGCCCGATACAGGTAGCACCAGCGTCCGTCCACCTTCACATACGTCTCATCCGCATGCCACTTTTTGCTGGCCTTGCCCCGGCGCTTGGCGCGCAACCGCTCCGTCAGCAACGGAGTGAAACGCGCCTCCCACTCTCGCACCGTCTCGTGGGTGAACGTAAAGCCCCGCGTGAGGAACATCTCGGCCAGGTCCCGCAGGCTGAGTTTGTAGCGCAACCGCCAGAGGACGACGAGCAGCGCGATGTCCGTGGGGACCTGCAGATGGTTGAACGGCGTGCCCGTCCGCTCGTTGAAGGTGCGCCGGCAGGGGCGACAGCGGAACAGCCGGTCGCCCAACGCCGTGACCCGCTCCATCTCCTGTGTCGCGTCCCCCTGGCAGTACGGGCAGGCCATTGTCCCCTCCTCAACGCTCCCCTATAGAAGAAGAAGGATACCCGACCCGTTGGCTCCCCACCACCACTGATTCTGAGTTCTGACGCATCCTGCGCCACGCTATCGACCCCGCGCGCCTAGACCGCGGCCCCCGGCCCCAGGTGAGCCGGGATGAGGTCGGGCTGGCCGAGCGGACGGGCGAGATCCCGCCCAAGCTGCTGCTCGCGGCCCGGATCGACGAGGCGATCACCAGGAGCGACGGGACGCGCGAGGGCTTCGACCGCAGCCTGCGTGCGCTGGGCGTGGAGGCCCATTGGAATATCGCCTCGACCGGCCGCGTGAGCGGGGCGAGCTTCGAGTTGGCCGACTATCAGGGTGCGATGCAGCCCATCGTGAAGGGCTCACAGATCGGCAAGGACTATAGCTGGATGCGGCTACAAGGCCGCTTGGAGGAGAGGGGACACGAGCATGGGCAAGATGGACGCGCTGTTGACGCAGGCGACCGCCGCGATCCCGCCGACATCGCCATGGGGGGACGAGGAGGGGAGGGCGCCGGAGGCAGGGGAGCCGCCACCCGCGCCGGGGACGACGCCGCTCGACGCCGCGATGGAGGCGGCGAGCCGGACCGAGCGGGAGGCCCCGATAGTCGCGATGCCTACGCCGCCACCCGAACCGCCAGCGTCGGTGACGCTGGCGCGGCCGCTCAAGGTGGTGGAGCCATTGCCGGTGCTCAAGGCGGTGGAGCGGCTGCACCAGGGGGTGCGGGAGGACCTGCGCGCGGTGACGGCCGTGGCCAAGCAGCAGCAGGACTACCTGCGCGAGGTGCAGCGGGCGCACAACGCGATGACGACGAGCTGGTACGAGATCGCCGAGGGCCTGCCGACGGTGCGGGCCGAGCTGGATCGCTTGCGGGAGGAGATCGCGGCCCGACAGACGGAGGTGGCCGTGGTGCAGGAGCAGGCCGAGGAGGAGACACGGGCGGCGCTGACGATGCAGGCGCGCGAGTTGGAGGCGGTGCTGCGGCGGGTGCAAACGGCCGCGACGCGGGCGGTCGTGGTGGTCGCGCTGGTGAGCCTGCTGGCGGTGATCGCCGTGGTGGTGATCACGGCGCTGGCGCTGCACCGGCCGCTCTAGCGGCCCTGGCCGCGGAGGAGGCGCGGGCGCACTTGGCGGCGCTGGGCTGCGCGCGCTACGAGATCGCCGTCCATGACGGTGACACGGGGCGGGTGCGCCGGGCGATCCTGACCGCCGACGAGGCGATGCTACAGATCACGCGCCTGGTCGCGCTCAACGACGAGGGGGGCGCGATCACGGTGCGCCCGGCGACCGGCCTGGCGAGCGGGCTGGTCGTGCTCGACGCCCTCGACGCGGCGGGGTTGCGCCGGCTGCGCGACGACGGCCACGCCCCCGTCGTCGTGACCGGCACGACCGGGGCGACAGACGGCCGCTATCAGTCGTGGCTCCGGCTCTCGGCCGAGGACCTGGACCCGCACGTGGCTGCGGAGGTGGCACGCGCGCTACAGGCGCGCTACGGCCGTGGCCAGGACGGCGCGGATGGCCAGGGCGGCGCGCTAGCGCACGCCGGGCCGCTCGCCGGCTTCATCGACCACACAGACCACACAGGCGCGCGCGCGGCGCGCGGGGAAAACGGGGCCGACATGACGCGTGCGGGAACGCACGTTTCCGCAACGCCGGTGACGGTGCGGATGGCGGGCGACGAGCCGGGCCGGGTGACGCCGGCGGCGGCGCGGGCGCGGGCCGAGGCCGAGGAGCGCGTTGTCGCGCAACGGGAGGCTGAGGCGCGGGAACACGAACAGGAGCAGGAGCGGGGCGGCCGGATCGCACGCTGGGGCGGCCGCCTTGTCGAGGCCGTCGCGGAGGAACTAGCCCGCGACGACGAGCCGACCCGGACGGCGGGCGAGGACGATTATCGACGCCGGCGGCGACCGGGGCGCGTGGACGACGAGCGCGACGGACGCGGCGACCGCTAGCCGTTCGGCGCGAGGGCCGGTGACACGGCGTTAGGGATGGCGATGAGGTCTTCGATCCGGTCCAGGAGCTCATCCAGCGTGTAGGGCTTGGCGAGGAGGACCGTCGCCGGACCGCCGTGCACCGCGACCTGAGCGTGGGCCAGGGGCTCGTCGTGGACGGCCACGATGAGGGGGATGTGGCGCACGTACGCGGCGCGCGAGAGGAGCATGAGGGCCTGCCAGCTTGCGGTGGCGTCCTCGTCGGGGATGTCGAGGATGATGGCGGCGGGGGCGAGGTCGCGCAGGACCTCGTGGATGCCGATGCCGGCGGTGAACACGGAGGGCTCATAACCGGCGTCGGCGAGCACCTCTGTGAGGAAGGCGAGGAACGTTGAGTCGTGATCGAGGACAGCGAGACGCAGGGACATGGGGACAGACCTTCCCGGTCGGACATGGATAACCACAAAGGTTGCCCGAAGGCCATGCAGGGCCGCTCCCTCAGCCTAACACATAGAGATGCGCAGACGTAGTAGGAGAAAGGATAAGGGAGATGCGACAAGCGATCATCGTCGCCGTGCTGGTGGTGACGGCGGTGGCCGCCGTGGCGTTGGGGCCGGGCGGCTGGTATGGGCGGGGGACGCGCGTGGCGACGGCCTGGTACCACTGGGCCTACGTCGCGGCGGCGTGGCCGGCCGAGGACGCCGGCATCCACCTGGGGGCCTATCTCAAGGCGCATAACCGCGGCGCGGGCGGGTTCTACAGCATGCCTAAGGGGGGCCAGGCGCAGGTGTCGCCGCGCCTCGTGAGTTGGGGCGACTGGACGCGCGACCCGGAGCGGCAGTACGCGCGCATCCACCGGGCGGGCAAAGACATGGCCCTGCTGCGCTTGAGTGTGATGGCCGAACTGGGCGGGGCACTCCTCCTTGTGGTGCTGCTGCTGTCGCGGCCCTTGTGGTATCTGACCACGGGTATGGCGAAGCTCAAGCCGTCCAAGGCGCTAGGCGGGGCGGTGCTGGCAACGTGGCGTGACCTGCGGGAGTTGCGGCCGACGCGGCGCGATGCGCAGATCATCCTGGGGCGGCTGGGCCACAAACTGTTGGCCCTGACCGGGTTGGAGCAGTATCAGAGCATCCTCGTGGTGGGGCCGCCGCGCGCCGGCAAGTCGGTGGGCCTATTCATCACCAACTTGCTCGCCGAGCGCGGCCCCGGCCGGGGCATGGGGCTGATCGAGCGTCTGCGGCGGTGGCGCGCGGCGCTCACGACGACGGCGGCCGGTGGGCGCGTCGATGACCAGGGCGACGACCAGGGCGACGACGACGGCGGGCGGGCGCGCCTCGACCGGCGGATCGCGGCCGGGATGCTGGGCCGGGTCGAGCGGCGGCTGCAACGCCGGCGTCTGCGCGGCGTGCGCAGCATCGTCGTGACCGATCTCAAAGGCGAGCTGACCGAGCGGACCTACGCGGCCATGAGCCGGCATCACCGCTGCCAGGTGCTCAACCTCGTGTCGCCGGGGACGAGCGTGGGCTACAACCCCCTGGCGCACATCAGGACCGCGCTTGACGCCCAGGTGTTCGCGCAGACGTGGATCGCCAACACCGGCCAGAGCAGCAATGAACCCTTCTGGGACAGCGCCGCCAAATATTTGATCACCGCCGTCGTACTGCACCTCAACGCCACGCAGCCGGATGGCGCGACGCTCACGCACGTCCGCAAGTTCTTGATGCTCGGCAGCGCGAAGATCATGGGGGCGTTGACCGACTCGCCCGACACGGATGTGAAAGAGGCGATGGACGGCTTCGCGGCCGACCTGGAGCGCAACGAGAAGCTACAAGGGTCGATCTTCGTGGAGCTGCCCCTACGCTTCCAGCTCCTGGCCGACCCGCGCGTGCAGGCCACGACCGGCGCCAACGACATCGACTTCGCGGCGATGGCGTCGCTCGACGCGGAGCCGATCGCGCTCTACCTGGTGCTCGACCGGCGCATGGGCCAGGAGTTGAAGCCCCTGACGGCCTGCTTCTTCACGCAGATGTTCAACGCGGTCATCGAGATCGCCGACCGCTCGCCGGGCGGCGTGTTGCCCCGCTCGATCCTGGGCTACCTGGACGAGTTCGGCAACCTGGGCCAGATCTACAACTTCCCCACCTGGATGACGACGGTGCGCAGCGCCGGCATGGGCTTCATCCTGGCCGTGCAGTCGCTCTCGCAGCTTAAGAAGCTCTACGACGAGGAGGGCATGAAGATCATCCTGGAAGCGTGCAACGTCAAGATCGCGCTGGCCAAGACGACGGACGAGGACGCCAAGTGGTTCTCGGACCAAACGGGCACGGCGACGGTGCTCGCGGCCAACGCCGGGGCCAGCCGCAAGCGCGGGGCGGTGCTCGTCGATCACGGCAACCAGGGCTACAGCGAGACGAGCCGGCCGCTGCTCACCCCGGGCGAGGTGACGCGCCTGGCGACCAACACGCTGCTGCTCCTCTCCGGCAACCGACCGCCGGCGGTGGTGACGCAGGTACGGTGGTATAGCAGGCGGCTCGGGGTGTTCCCGACGCGCCTCCGGCGGTTGGGGATGCTGCGCCTGGTCGATGGCTCGACCGTGCCGCCGGCGGGGCCATCGCGCGCGACGCCGCTCGCGCCCCCGGCCGTGGCCTTCAGCATCGCCACGACGGCGATGACCGCGACGACGAAACGGACGACGCCGGCGACGCTCGCGACGGCGGGCGGCGGCACGAGCCGGTCGCGTGCCGGCCAGGCTGTGCCGATGGAGCGATCCGCGCCGCCACTGGGCGCGCAGCTCCACGGTATCAAGCGCAAGCGGCAACAGCGGGCGGCCGCGGCGGCGCCGGCCTCGACGCCGACGACGACCGCGGCGACGGAGCCACCCTGGATCGACGGCGAGCCTGACGACTGGCGCGACGATGCGGCCGTGGCCTGGGCCTAGCGTGGGGAGGTAACAATGGTCACGGCAGAGCGGACGACGACGACGATGACGACGATAGCAGCCCCGGCGCGCTGGGCGACGGCCGACGCCTACATGGGGCGGTTCGGCCACGCCGAGCCGGGCGGCGCGCTCGACGCGGAGGCGGTGGCGCGCCACCTCCGGGGCGAGGCCTCCCTCGACCTGCGCCTGCGCGACAGTCAGGGCCGCGCCACGGTCGGGCTCGTCGAGCACGAGGGCTACAGGACGGCCTACGACGAGAGAGGGGAAGCGCGGCGCGTGCCCGAGGACGGCATCGCCGCGTTGCAGGAGGCGCGGCAACGGCTGGCCCTGCAGGGGATTGACGCGGCCGTGGAGCGCGCGCCGCGGGGCGGGGGGCTGTGGGTCTTCACGACCGCGCCGGCGCCCGCCCAGGATCTCCACGCGCTCTTGCGCCTGGCGACACGCGGCCAGGAGGTCGAGGTCTACCCGCGCCCCGAGCGCGACCAGACCGCGCCGGTGGCGGTGCGCGCGCCGTTGGGCGTCCACCCCGACGACGGCCGGCGCTATGGGTTCGTAGACGCCACAGGGCGTCCCGTCGGCGCGACGCTGGCGGCGCAGGTGGAGTACCTGTGCGGGATCAGGCGGGTGGACGTGACGCGCGAACTGGCCCGGCGGCCGCACCTGCGCGACGAGTTGGCCGCGCTCGACCCGCGCGGGCCGGCCCCCGCGCCGACACGAGAGCGAGGCGAGTCGATGAACGGGCAGGGGCAGGAGAGGCGGGCAGAGGTGCGGGACACGACGATGCGACCCACGCGGGGGGACCGCACGGCGGAGGCCGTCCGGGCGCAGCTCGCCGGCATGAGCGCGGAGCGGTACGACGTCGGCGTGTACGACCGCCCGAGCGACGAGATGCTGTTGCGCCGGGAGTGGACGCCCGCCCAGGTCGAGGCCGCGGTCGGCTGGTTCAAGGTGATGAACGCCCAGGGCCGAGACATCTACATCCGCCCGAGCGGGAGCAGCGGGCTCTACATCGTCGACGACGTGCCGGCGGCGACGGTGGAACGGATGCGCGCCGAGGGCCACGCGCCGGCCGCCGTCGTCGCGACCAGCCCGGGCAATCACCAGGCGTGGGTGCGCGTGTCGGACACGCCCCTGTCGAAAGGGGAGGGGACCGCCGTGGCGCGCGCGCTGGCCGAGCGGTTCGGCGGCGACCTGAGCTCGGCCAACTGGCGGCACATGGGCCGGTTGGCCGGCTTCACCAACCGGAAGGAGGAGCGCCGGCAGCCCGACGGCCGCTACCCCTACGCCCGGCTGCGCGATGCTAGCGGCGAGCGCGCTGCGGAGGCGTCGGCGATCCTGGTTCGGGCGCGGGACGAGGCCACACGGGGCCGCCGCGCGGCGGCGGAGAAAGGCGCCAGCGTCGCGGGGGAGTTACCCCGGGAACGAATTGGGCGACGGACCGCTTTCTCCCGGCCCCCGGCCGGCCCTGTGTCGCCCCTGGGACGCGAGTACGCGCATCGGGCGCAACGGCTGTTGGAGCGGTACCCCAATGCCGCGTTGACGGACCTGCATCGGCTCGACTGGATGGTGACGCGCGACCTGGCGCGAGCGCACCCCGAGGCGGACAAGGAGGCGCTGATGCGGGCGCTCCGCGAGGGCAGTCCCCGGATCGAGGAGCGCAAGCGGGGCCACGTCTACGACTATGCGGAGCGCACGACGCGCTACGTGCTCATGGACCCCGACGTGGAGCGCGTGCGCGGCGAGACGGCTCGGATCGCCACCCGCGAGCGGGATCGCTGGTTCTAAATCGCGGGAACGCGTGGTGTCGCATGACGGAGCTGCCATCACGTCAGGATCGTTGTGGCGGCGCGAGAACGCCATCCACGTCCACCGTCAACTCAAGATATTGACGGCCCGCGCGGCCACCAACGCGATCGTCAGCAGGGAGGCCAGCGACTGGACCAGCATCAAGACCTTCGCCCACGGCGTCAGCGGCATCGTGTCGGTCGGGCTGAACGCCGTCGCGTTCGTGAAGGACACGTACAGGTAGTCCATGAAGGCGGGGGACCACGTTGGGTGGGTGCAGTGCGGCGTCGTCATCTGCGGGAAGAGGAAGTCGGGCTGCCGGTGGTCGGGATGGCTGCGCTCGTCCGGGCCGCCGCGATCAAGTTCCCAGTACCACAAGGCGAACACGAGCACGTTGGTCAGCCAGATCAGGATCGCGGAGAAGAGGAGTTGCGGCCCGACGATGGCTTTCCCGTTGGCCTTGCCCTCCAGCAATTCCTGCACGAGCAGGATCAGGGAGATCACGTTGGCCGCGTTGACCAGGGCGATCAGGCCCACCGCTCCGATGCGCTGCCAGGGCGGCTCATTTTGCCGCCGGTTGGGCGCGACGATGCTCAGGGGCGCCAACAGGGCCAATTCCAGGGCCGGAAGGAGCCAGGTGGGTCCGACGGTGAGCCGCTCAGGCAGGAACCAGTACAGGGCGAGGGCGGCCAGCACGGCGAGCGAGGCGGGCCAGCGCGGCTCGTCGTGGGCGGGCCTGCCCCACGCTGCGGCGTTAGGTCGTGGGTTCTGCAGCGAGTGGTCAGTCATCGGGATTCTCCCTGTCGGCCTAACAAGACGAGGCGCATGACATCCTCCCAGTATCGCAGAGACGTGACCGCGCACGGTGAGAGCGCCCCGCACGCGGCCCTCCAGGAGTCGATCGCGTGCGCCCTGGCGGTACACGCCAGAGGTAGGGCTATTTCAGGACGATCACGGCGGCCCGTCCATCGGTCACGAAGGGGTCGCCCGCGCCGTTGCGCTCCAGGAGGGTCGGGCCGATACCCGGTTCCATCACCACGGCCGCAACGACCCCCGCCCGGCGCAGGGCCGCCACGATCCGGCGGCGCTCGCCGTCCACGAAGGGGCTGATGTGGTGGGTGGTCCCGACCGGGATGCCATGGGATAGCGCGACCTCGACGCCCGTATCGCGGGCGGCGTCGCCGACCCAGAGTTCCAGGCGCGTCCGGGGGTCCCGCCGATACGTGTCCCAGAACCGCGCGTGATCGCGCCGCGACACCGTACCCAACTCGTGCTCGACGGCCAGGTCTTGCGGCCGGCCGAAGAGGTAGAGGCGGCTGACGGGCGCGCGGGGGTAGGAACGGTGGAGGATGAAGTCCAGTGCGAGGCGCGCATCGTTGCGCGGCGAGAGCGGGTCGGCCGGGAGCCACCCACTCTTCTGGAAGGCGGCCAATAGAGCGGCGCGCGAGCCTTCGACGCCGAGGTTGATCGGATCGCCCGGGACGCCCGCGGCCGTGTGGGGACGCAGCAGCAGGCCCCTCCAGGGTGGCGCCGGGACGACGACGCGCGCGGCCGTCCCGCGCGGGGAACCACACCCGCTCAGGGAGAGCAGGAGCGGGAGCCCGAGCGCGACGAGCAGGAGCAGGGGGAGGCGCCTATGTGTCATATCCGACATCATACTTCGATACGTGGGGCCTGATCGCTGACCCCGCCTCGTGGCGCATCGCTCGAGCACGAACCCACCGGCCCGAGGCCTGCGCATCGGCCGAACCGAAGGCGGCCGATGCGCGCGTGCCCGCGGTGATCACGTCCTGCTGGCATCCGCGCTCACAGACGACCCGTCCCGTCCGTCGGCCCCGTCCGCCGTCGCCCGCGTATCGCGTGTGTCGGGCCGGGGGCGCTGGACATGGCGGTAGACGAACAGGGCCAGGAGCGCGACGAGGGCGCCGGCGATGAGCAGGTCGAACCAGTGCAGGACGCCACCCACATCCTGCCAGTGCCCGCCCAGGACGTAGCCGGCGAAGGCCAGCGCCAGACACCACGGCAGCGAGCCCAGGAACGTGTAGACAACAAACGTGCCGAGGTTCATGCGCGCGATGCCCGCCGGGAGCGAGATGAAGGTGCGCACGATCGGCAAGAGGCGCGTGAGGAAGATGGCGGGGGCGCCGTAGCGCGCGAAGAAGGCATCGGCGCGGTCGGCGTCATGCGGCGAGATCAGGACGTAGCGCCCGTAGCGCAAGAGCAGGGGCCGTCCCCCGCGAGCGCCGATCCCATAGGCGATGAGGGACCCGACGACGCAGCCGATGGCCCCGGCCACCGCAGCGCCCCATAGATTGAAGGTGTGCTGGAAGGCCAGGAAGCCGGCCAGGGGCATGATCAACTCGCTCGGCAGTGGGATGCAGCAGCTCTCGATCGCCATCGCGACCACGATGCCGCCGTAGCCCAGGGTCGTGAACAACGTCAGAATAAGATGCGCCACACTATGCTCCATCGTCCCCGTGCTTGCCTCTACTCATACTTATATCGACGTCAAGCCCCGGCGTGTCGCCCGCCCGGACCACCCGCCCGGACCACCTGCACGATCATTCAGGGCGGCTCGCGCCACGCGCACGCAGCGCATGCACGGCACAATGCCATCCTGACGACAGGCCACTCCGGTCCGGCGCGTCAGCACGCGGTGATGCGGGATGGTGCGATCCAGGCCCACATGCCCACATCATCATGCGGGCGTGTCCGCGGTGCCCGTCCCCGTCCCCCTGTCCTTCCAGGAGGGCGCAGGGGTATCAGCTGACCCGTCGCCGACAGGAGCGTCGTCGTCCGCAGCGCCGGCGCGATAGGGCAGCTGCTCGCCCTCCCGTATCAGGGCCGTTTGCAGCAACTGTGGCAGAAGCTGGCGGACCACGCGTGCCATCTCGTGATCCTGCTGCGCCGTTTGTTGCAGCCGATCGACGACCTGCGTCACCACGCTCAACTCGCCTGCCGCAAGGACCAGGATACGATAGCTGATGATCTCGACGTGCTCGATCTGCAGCAACGCCCCCGCGATCACGTAATCGCGCAGCGCCTCCGTCTTGGCCTCACTGAGCGCCTGTCTCGCCGCGTCACCCATACCCCGTGCCGCGTGGCTCGTCACGCGCCTGGGCTCCTCGCCCAGCAAGCGGAAGATCTCCTCCAAGGTCAGGATATGCTGCTCCGTCTGCGCAATGTGCGGGCGCAGAGCCTCCAGGAGCCCCGCATCGGTCGCGTGCTCGAACAGGTGCTGCTGCGTGTCCAGGAGATGATGTTCCCCATCATAGAGGTCGCCCAGCGCGTAGAGAAATGCGTCCCGCGCAGTGTGCATCGCCATGGTCTGTCTCCTATCCGCGACGACGTGACGTGACACGTCGCCTCAATGCGATTGTCTTACCCCAAGGGATCGCGCCCTGCGCCTGGCCGCGCCATCACTCCCGACGCGCGAGCCTGCGCGGGGAGCAGCGGCCTCCCCCACGTCAGGGGGAAGGGGACGACGCGCGACACGAACGCCGCCACAAGCGTGATGGCCATGCTGCCGAGGACGTCGAGCGTGTGGTGGGCCTCGATCCCTAGCCGCCCAAGCGCGACCAGGACGGTGGCTCCGGCGAAGGCGGCCACGAGCCGCCGATCGACCCACCACAGGCTTGTTGTCATGAGCGCCGCGAGGAGCGTGTGGTCGGAGGGGAAGCCGTTATCGCGCGGGAGCGGGATGAACGGATGTGTATGCGCCACGAGGTAGGGCCGGGGATCGATGATCAGGCGGCCGAGCACCCGGGCGACGAGGTACGTCAGCAGGCTCAGCACGACGATGTGGCCCACCGTCGCCAGGGTCAGCGTCGTCCGTCGCCGGATGAGCGCGATCACCCAGGCGATCCCCATGAGGAAGATGAGTGCGCCCGCGCACAAGATGATGATGTCCCGCGCGACGATATTGTGCGTCGCCACCCCTTGCAGCGCTTGTTGGAGTCCGTCCTGCATCTCTGATCCTTCCCATGGTGAACGGTCGTGGGGCCGTTGGTCGATTCATGTGTCCGGGTCTCACCGCGCCGCCCCATGGCCGCCGGCGCCGGTTGATATGCCCAGGCGAGGCGCGTCCATGCGGTCCGCGTTAGGCGCCCGCGCTCGCACCCCCCGGTTGGTAGGCGTCGAGGGGGCCGGGCAAGGCGCGCTCGGCCTCCTCCTGCAACCGCGCCTCGTTGCGGCGCAGGTAGACGATCGCGGCGACGATGGCCAGCGCGCCCAAGGCCACCGCGACGAGGCCGACCGGCCCGGTGAGCCGGTGGACGTTGTCGCCCAGCGCGTACCCACCCAGGCCGTAGAGCGTGGCCCACACGATTCCGCCGGCCGCGTTGAAAGCCAGGAAGCGGGGCCAGGGCATGCGGTTCGTCCCGGCGAGGAAGGCTGCCCAGGCGCGCAACACGGCCACGAAGCGCCCGAAGAAGACGACCTTGCCGCCATGCTGGCGGAAGAGGTATTGCCCGAGCTTGAGCCGGTGCTCCTCCAGGCGGATGTAGCGGCCGTAGCGGCGCAGCAGGCGGTAGCCCCCTTCGCGCCCGACCCAGAAGCCCAGGTTGTCGCCCAGGATCGCCCCGACCGCGGCGGCCACGATCACGAACGGGATGGCCAGGTGGTGCGTGGTACCGGCGTAGATCGCGGCGATTATGAGCATGGTCTCGCCGGGGAAGGGGATGCCCGTGCTCTCGATGGCGACGAAGATCAGCACGGCCCAATAGCCGTAGGCGCTGAGGAGATGGGTCAGGTCGTGCGTGGCAAAGTGAAGCATACCGGTCGTGTGTTGCCTTTCTCGCGGGGCCGCCATACGAGGCGGCGGGAACGTCGCGGCTGAGCGCGCGCATCTCGTCCATCGTAAAATGCATGGGTGGCGCGACCCCACCTCTCCAGTCTACGGGGCGTCCCTCAGACTACCCTCAAAGGAGCCTCAGAATAGGGTAAGAATGTGGCACGAGTTGGGCTAAATGCTTCCACCGAGAAGTGGCGGTAGACGCGCATCACACGGTCTCTGTAGTGGTCGCATACGACTGAGGTCGCCGTGTGCCGCCACGTAACCGCGGTCGCTCAAGCTCGTCCCGTTCATTCAGTATGGAAGCATTTAGTGGGAATGAACGACGGGGAGGACGACGGTGAAGACACTCCCTTGACCAGAGGTGCTCGCGACGTCGATGCGACCGCCCTGCTGCTCGGCGAGCCAGCGGGCGATCGCGAGGCCCAGTCCGCTGCCACTCGTCGCGCGCGCGGCCTCAGCGCGGTAGAAGCGCTCGAAGATATGGGGCAGGTCCACGGGGTCGATCCCCGGGCCGGTGTCCGCCACGGAGAGGCGCGCCTCCGCGCCATCCAGGCGGAGGGCGAGCGCCACGCGGCCGCCGGCTGGCGTGTATTTGAGGGCGTTCTCGACCAGGATCAGCAGGAGTTGCCCGAGGGCGTCCGGGTCGGCGTGGACCGTCGCGTCGTCGGCCCGCTCCAACGCGACCTCCTGCTCGATCGCCAAAGTGCGCGCCCGGCGGTACGCGTCCTCCAGCACGGGGAGCGCCGGTGTCGGCCGCGGTGTCAGAACTTGTCCCGCGTCGGCTCGCGCGAGGGTCAGCAGGTCGTCGACCAGGCGCCCCATGCGCTCGGCCTCACCGGCGAGGTCGGCTAGGGCCTGGGCGCGCTCCAGCGGGTCGCCGGCGTCGGTCCACCCGAGCACGTCGGCGTTGGCGCGGATGATAGTAAGGGGGGTGCGCAGTTCGTGGGAGGCGTCGGCCACGAAGCGGCGCTGAACGGCCAGGGCGTGCTCCAGGCGCGCGTTGGCGTCCGCCAGGTCGCGATGCGCTGCCTCCAGCGCGGCCAGCATGCCGTTTACCGTGACGGCGAGATGCCCGACCTCGTCCTGGGGGCCGTGGTGGGTGACGCGGCGCGAGAAGTCGCGCGCCCGGCCGATCGCCTCCGCGGCGCGCGCGAACTCCCCGATCGGCGCCAGGGCGCGCCCGGCGAGCGCCCACCCGAGCACGGCCGCCGCCGGCAGCGCCAGCCCCGCGATGAGCCCGAGCACCAGGCGCAGGATTTCGAGCAGGCGTTCATCGCTCGCGAGGGTGCGCCCGACCTCGACGACCCCGACGATGCGCCCCGCGGCGCGCAGGGGCACGCTGTAGATGTGCAGGCGGTTCTCTTCGGGTTCCAGCACGCGGGCCATCGTCTGGCCGTGACGCGCGGCGGCCAGCGCGTCGGAGAGGAACGGCAAGGTCTGATCGCCCAGATTGGCCGAGCGCGCCACCACCCGGCCGGCGTCGAGGTCGGCCACCTGGGCGAAGGTGTCCGGCGCGCCGAAGACGTTCGTACGCGGGAGTGTCACCGCAAGGGCGCCGGGCGGCGGGATGTGGCGAACCTGCACGGCCCGCGCGAGATCCTGTGCCAATCCCTCTGTCACCTGATCGGCCTGGGCGCTTAGAGTGAGGAGGACGAGGACGTAGAGCGCCGCGCCGGCAATGAGGAACGTCGCGGCGACGACGGCGGTGTACCAGAGGGTCAGACGGAAGCGCAGCGAGGCCACCGGCAGCCAGGGCGGCCACCAGACGGGAGGCGCCGCGGCCCAGGCGACGAGGCGCGTGGAGAGGGAGGCGCGCATGCGTCAGGACTCGCGCAGGACGTAGCCGGCGCCCCGAACGGTCTGGATGAGGCGGGACTCGTTGCCGCCCTCCAGCTTCTGGCGCAGGTAGCCGACGTAGACTTCCAGGACATGTGTGTCCACCTCCGCGTCCATGCCCCAAACCCGCGCCAGGAGTTGGTCGCGCCCCAGGACCTGGCGCGGGTGGCGCAGGAAGAGCGCCAGCAGCTCGTACTCGGTGGTGGTGAGCGCGATGGGCCGGCCGCCGCGTCGGGCTTGCCGCCCGGCTATATCCAGCTCCAGGTCGGCGAAGCGCAGTGTCGGAGGCGCGTCGGCCTGGCGGCGGCGCAGCAGGGCACGCACGCGGGCCAATAGCTCGGCGAAGGCGAACGGCTTGACCAGATAGTCATCGGCGCCGGTCTCCAGCCCGCGGACCCGATCCTCGATGCTGTCGCGGGCGGTGAGCAGCAGGATGGGCACATCGCCGTCCGCGCGCAGGCGGCGACAAACCTCCAGCCCGTCTAGGCCGGGCATGAGAATGTCCAGGATCACGAGGTCGGGCGCCCGGCGCCGGGCCATCTCCAGCCCGTCGGCCCCGCTGTGCGCCACCTCCACGTGGTAGCCCTGATAGGTCAGGCCGCGTTGCAGCACGTCGGTGATCTTGCGGTCGTCGTCGATCACCAGGACGCGCGCCATCGTTCCGCTATCATTCCTTGATGGGAGCCCCGCCTGATTGCCCATCGTCACCCTGGCCCTCTCCTCGCCGCACCCGGCCCCGCCTCTCCTGGTCTCCCTTAGCATATAGCGCGGCCCTTTCCCCCATCCGGGCGTACTGACCAGGGGTCCCGGTCATCGCTATGCAGGCCAGTACAATGGGGGTAACGTGGGTACGTGCGCCGACGTTCTGGGTGACATGTAGAGGCGCGAAACGACGGGCCAGCGATGATCAATCTCGGGGGCAGGCCCTATGGCCTGCGTTATGGCCTGCGTTGCGGTCCCGCTTGGCTACCTGTCGGATGAGGCCGATGGCGTCCGTCGCGTATGCTGTGTGGGAGCGGATACGAGGGGACAAAGCAGTGCCGGGCGACGCGGGTCGACGGTTCCCGGCCAGCGCAGGCCTCAACCCGAGGTCCGCCGCCTCTGGCCCCCGCAGCACACAGCGAGAGGGACAGGCATGTCACTGACACAGCCCACCGATGAGACAGGACGCAGGCCGCCGACGCGCCTCGATGAGCCAACGGTGTCGGCGCCTCCCGTGGCCCCGGTACCTCCCGCGGCCCCGGCGGCCCCGGCGGCCCCAGCGGCCCCCGCAGGGTCGGACGTCAACGGTCTCTCTGAAGGGGAGGCGCGGGCGCGCCGGGCACGGGGCCTGGGCAACGGCGCGCCCGCGCCCACCGGACGCTCCTATCGGCAAATCATTGGCGAGAACGTCTTGACCTTCATCAATGTGAGCCTCTTCCTGCTCGGCCTCGCGCTCGTCCTGCTCGGGCGCCCGACCGATGCTCTCGTCTCGACCGGCGTGGTCGCGCTCAACGTGCTCGTGAGCGTCGTCCAGGAGGTCCGCGCCAAGCGCACGCTCGACCACATCACGCTGCTGACACGCCCTCAGGCGACGGTGGTCCGCGACGGACGGGAGCGCGCGGTCTCCCCCGCCGACCTCGTCGTCGGCGACGTGCTCGTGGTTGGGCCGGGCGACCAGATCGTGGTCGACGGGCGGGTGGTCGGTGACGGGCGCATGGACGTGGACGAGTCGCAGCTCACCGGCGAGTCCGACCTGGTCCCCAAGGTGGCCGGCGCCCTCGTCTATTCCGGCAGCTTCTGCGTCACGGGCCGCGCCCGCTACGCCGCCGAGCGCGTCGGCGCGCAGAGCGTGGCTAGCCAGATCACGGCCGGCGCGCGCGCCTTTCGCCGCGTCCTGACGCCGCTCCAGCGCGAGGTCTACCTCGTGATCCGGGCGGTCTTGGTGATCGTGGCCTACATCGAGCTCCTGCTGCTCACCCGCGCGTTGATCACCGGCACAGACCCTGCCCACAGCGTTCAGAATGCGACCATCATCGCCAGTTTGGTGCCCAACGGGCTGTTCCTCTCCATCGCGGTGGCCTACGCGCTTGCGGCGGTACGCATCGTCCGCCACGGCGTGCTGGTGCAGCAGAGCAACGCCATCGAGTCGCTCTCCGAGGTGGACACGCTGTGCCTGGATAAGACGGGTACGTTGACCGCCAATCGCTTGCACGTGGAGGACGTGCATCCGTTCGGGCTGACGGAGGCGGAGGTGGGCCGCGTCCTGGGCGTCCTGGCCGCGAGCGGGCGCAGCGGGAACAAGACCAGCGCGGCCATCGCCGCCGCCTATCCGGCCCCCCCGCGCCGGGCGGTCGCCGAGATCCCCTTCTCGTCGGCGCGCAAGTGGAGCGCCGTGGTGTTCGACGACGCCGGAGCCGCGGGCAATGGCGACGACGACGACGGCGGCGAGGACGACACGCCCCCGGTGCGCGGCGTGTATGCGCTCGGCGCCCCCGAGATGCTGCGCCCGTTTCTCGCGACGACCGGCGCCGGGGCGTCGTGGGACGAGATTGCCACCCAGGCGCGCATGCTGACGAACCGCGGGCTGCGGGTGCTCCTCGTGGCCCACGCCCCGACGACAACCCTGGAGGACCACGGAGAGGCGACACGCCTACCAGGGGGCATGACTCCGCTCGGGTTGGTCAGCCTCTCCGACGAGCTACGCCCCGAGGCGCGCGAAGCCCTGGCCGCCTTCATCACGGCGGGCGTGCGCCCCGTGATCATCTCGGGGGACAACCCGGAGACCGTGGCGGCGCTGGCGCGGCAGGCGGGGCTCGGGGCGGACGGGGACGACCTGGGGCTCGTGTCGGGCCTGGATCTGGCGACGATGGACGAGGCCGCGTTCGCCGCCGCCGCGGCCGCGGGCACGGTCTTCGGGCGCATCACCCCGCAGCAGAAGGAGCATCTGGTCCGGGTGTTGCGCGCGCGGGGCGCCTACGTGGCGATGATCGGCGATGGGGTGAACGACGTGCTCTCCCTCAAAGCGGCGAACCTGGGGATCGCCATGCAGAGCGGCAGCCAGGCCACGCGTGGGGTCGCCGACCTCGTCTTGTTGGACGACTCGTTCGCGGCGCTGGTCCCCGCCGTGGCCGAGGGGCAACGCATCGTCAACGGGATGCGCCACATCCTCAGCCTGTTCCTGACGCGCATCGCCAGCGTCGGCCTGGTGATCATGTCGGCGCTCGTCGTGGGGGAGTTCCCGCTGGCGCTGCGCCAAAGCTCGCTGGTGACGCTGCTGAGCGTGGGCGTGCCGAGCGTCTTCCTGGTCCTGTGGGCGCGGCCGGGTCCAATGTCCACGGGGCCGGTGGGCGGACGCCTGGCCCGCGTCGTCCTGCCGCCCGTGGTCCTGACCGGCGCCCTCTCCCTGCTGGTGTTCTACGGCGCGCTGCTGTCGCACCTCGCGCGGGCCGGCGCGCCCCTGCGCCCCATTGTCCAGGCCCAGGCCCAGCTCACGCGGGTTTCCGCGTCCGATCAGGCGACGGCGCAGACCGCGCTGGTGAGCTTCCTGGTCCTCTCCGGCGTGCTCCTCGTTGTGTTCGTCGAGCCGCCGACGGCGTGGTGGACCGGCGCCGCCGCGCTGAGCGGCGATTGGCGGCCCACGGCCCTCGCGGCCGGGTTGGCGGCGGCGTTCGTCGCCGTCAGCGTGGCGCCTCCGCTGCGTGCCCTGTTCGCGCTCTCTCCACTGGGGCTCCGGGAGAGCGGCTTGGTCGTTATCGCCCTCGCCGTCTGGACAATCCTCGTGCGGTGGGCCTGGCGGGGGCGGTTGCTCGAACGCTTCCTCGGTCTGACCGGGTCGTTGTAAGCCTCTGGGGACGAGCGGGCGCAGGGCCGCGACCCCCCTAGACGGCCCTTCCCCTCCTGGCGGCGGCCCGCGCCGTCCTGCTCGCCGGCGCGTCCGTGGCCCGCGCCGTCCTGCGCGCCCGCGCCGTCCTGCGTGTCGTGCGGCCTCGTCTGGACGGCCGCCGCTTAGCCCATGTGGGAGCGTCACAGCATTCCCCAGCGTGGCGCTCCTGGCCTTCCGATGGGCCTCAGATCGTGGCGCGATTGTGGTACGACTGGCCCTCCGACGCGCCTCATGGCGTGGTACCATCGGGCCGCGGATCGGAGAGTGCGTACTTGACGTTGGTAACGGGGCGAAAGGTGGGAGCACGTCGCAGAGCCGAGCGTCGCTGTACAAGATGGGCAGCGTGTAGCGCGCTCCTCATAAGGGCAAGTCGTTGTCTGCGCAGCGCGGTCCGGGTCTATCCGCTCGGGCGCCAACGTCAAGTACGCACTCTCGCGGATCGTGGTACCATCCGTAGCTCTAGCTCCATAGCCGTGGAGCCATGCGGGAGCCCCGTTTCACACGGTAAAACGGGGGGTTGGCGCGCCCATGGAGCTACTCTTTATCCTGGGCGCGGTACGACCCGTAGCTCTAGGGGTCGATTGACGAAACGGCAATTATTGTACGCTAAGCCGGAGACGTGGCCGGAGACATGGGTTGTAACGGCCTTACAAGTGTCACGATAGGGTCAATGACCCTGGGTTCGCACTGTCAACAAATGGCCGAAGGAACCCTATTGTGACGCGCTGACAGGTAAAGACCTGACGTCCTGTTGGGGTATACCCCAATTGGACACGAGGTCGTGCGTGGTGCCCTCAAGCCTCGGCATAGGGCACACACAGCAGGCGAGCGATGCCCGCCTGGAGCGACACCCTGTTTGCGACATGACGTGCCCAGGTATGCGCCAGCGACGAGACGATGGCACCACGTGAAAGGGTAGCCGCCCGTCTGCTCCTTGCGGGCGGTGCGCCGATCGCACCCGTGTCTCTGCTGCCAAGGCGGAACCCGCCTAGCCAAAGCGGCCCAGGCGCATGAGATCCGCCGAACGATAGACTGGCCTTGTGCCGCTCGTCGCCGCGTCGTAGCATGAGGGGGATACGGTCAAGGAGCGCCGGGAAGTCTGGTCGGCCCCGGCGCTCCTTTGTGTTGTCACGCGGTGCGCCGAGGAGACGGTCGACTCCCGGCGCTTTTTCGTGCGCGCGGGGCGGCCGAGAGAGGGCACGTGCGTGGGCGAACCGGATGTCGTGGTCTTCCTGGTGTTGTTGATTGTCGTCGCAGCCGTCGCGGCGACCGTACGCGTGGTGCGTATCCCCTACACGGTGGCGCTGGTCCTGACGGGTCTGGCGCTGGCACTGCTGCCCCAGGCGCCACTGCTCCAACTGACGCCAAGACTCATCTTGACCGTCTTCCTGCCCGTGCTGCTCTTCTACGGCGCCTATAACCTGGACCTCGCTGTTCTGCGCGCCAATACCCTTGCCATTACCCTCATGGCCGTGCCCGGTGTCCTTGTCACCGCCGCCCTCGTCGGGGCTGTGCTACACCTCACCACCGGCCTCCCCTGGCTTGAAGCCCTCATCTTCGGGAGCATCGTCGCCGCGACCGACCCGGTCGCCGTCCTGGCCCTCTTCGGGGAACTGGGCGCCCCGCGTCGGCTGACCACGCTCGTCAGCGGCGAGAGCCTCTTCAATGATGGGGCGGCCCTTGTCGTCTTTGCGACCCTGCTGGGCATCGCCACAGCGGGCACCGTTGACCCAGGGACCACCGTTGAGCGCTTCTTGATCGAGGCGGCGGGAGGGGTGATTCTCGGTGCGGGCGTGGGGCTTGTGGGCAGCCTGGTGCTCCAGCGTGTCGATGACGCCCTGCTAGAGACCACGCTGACCCTGATCATGGCCTACGGGGGCTACTTGTTGGCCGACCGCCTCGGCAGTTCCGGCCCGCTCGCCACCGTTATGGCCGGTGTGCTGCTGGGCCGGCGCGGCACGCATGTCATGTCGCCGGCGACGCGCGTCCAGGCGCACGCTATCTGGGAGTTCCTGGACTTCCTGGCCAACTCGCTGGTCTTCCTGTTGATGGGCTTGGCGCTCCGCCCCATTGGCCATATGACCATAACGCGGCTGGGCTGGGGCGTCTGGTGGCCCCTGGTCGTCGCCATCGTCGCCGTCAGCGTCGCCCGGGCGGTTGTGGTGGGGGTGGTCGGCGTGATCCTGGCGCACACCCGGCGCCCGTTGTCGCCCGGCTGGCGTTTGGTCCTTATCTGGGCCGGGCTACGCGGCGCAGTCTCCCTCGCTGCGGCGCTGAGCCTGCCCCCCAGCCTTCACGGGCGTGACCTGCTGTTGACGCTGACCTTCGGTATCGTGCTCTTCACCATCCTGGTGCAGGGCGGGACGCTGCACCTGTTGCTCGAGCGCTTGGAAGCGGACACAGAGGAACGGCCACGCCGCGGTCCCGTCGGCACGGCGGATGAAGACCACAGGGCTCAGACCTCCGAGGCGCAGTAAGGCCGGGCTTTAGCTTGGCTTGCCAGCCACCAAGCCCGCTTAGCGTACAATAATTGCCGTTTCGTCAAACGACCCCAGATGGAGCGGGAGTTGCGGGCAGAGCGCGCAGCCGCCGGGCGGGCTGCGGCCAAAGCGCGTGGCCGCTCTGGGGGGCGACCGCGCACGGACGCCGCGAAGTTGGAGAACGCCCGCATTCTGTATG